>Ga0326728_10015083_pt1 | contig 16168 bp, 10 predicted proteins | sample MB3enrmetagenome_FD_207602 | JGI IMG/M metagenome (GOLD analysis project Ga0326728, IMG submission 207602) | Lab enriched peat soil microbial communities from McLean, Ithaca, NY, United States - MB31MN | ecosystem: Environmental > Terrestrial > Soil > Wetlands > Peat | place: USA: New York...
CAGAGCCGAAGGCTCACGCGCTGCGCCGCCGTCTGGAGAGGACCCCTCATCTCGGTTACACCTTCAAGGGTTTCATCGAGCTTCGCGGTTCAGGTTCATCTTTAACCGCAGCCTCGGGCGAGGTGGCCGGCACCCTTGAGACCGTATTCGAGCATACTCGCAGGCAGTATGTGGATGAGATCTTCTTCACCTTGCCATGCGAGCGCGAGATCTTGCAGGACGTGCTGGAACAAGCTCGTGCCCAGGGAGTTGACTTGCGCGTGATTCCGGAAATGTACCACGATCTCGCCGGGGAAAGTTCCATCGAGTACATCGGCGAGTTCCCCACCATGTTGTTCCAGAGCGGCCAGGCGTCTGAGTTCGCTCTGTTTTTCAAGCGCGTATTCGACATTGTGTTCTCCAGCGCAGTGCTGATCATCATTTCGCCGCTGCTGTTAGCTATCGCCATCGCCGTCAAGCTGGATTCGCCGGGGCCGGTGTTCTACTCTTCGGCGCGCATTGGTAAGAAGGGCCGAGCATTTCGCTGCATAAAGTTTCGGACCATGGTGCGCGACGCGGAAATACGGCGCGCCGAGGTCATGCACCTGAACGAGCGGGACGGCGTGCTATTTAAGATCACCAACGATCCTCGCATCACCAGGTTGGGCCGGTTCCTGCGTAAGTACTCGCTAGACGAACTGCCTCAGTTCTTCAATGTTCTGCGTAGCGAAATGAGCGTCGTCGGTCCCCGTCCTCCGCTTGCCGACGAGGTGAAAAAATACGAGCTCGGCCATCTGCGCCGCCTCGACGTGACCCCAGGTGTCACTGGCTTGTGGCAGGTGCAGGCCCGTCAGGATCCGTCATTTGACAGCTATGTCTCGCTGGATATGATGTACATCGAAAACTGGAGCCTATGGCTGGATTTCAAGATCGTCCTACGCACCATCGGTGTGGTTTTTGCCGGAACCGGGTTATAGAGCCAATCAGTCTCATCATTCGCGCCTAACGGCACTCAAAAGGGTTGAAGGGTTAAAAATGGGTCACCGAGCAAGTCATAGTATCGACAGTTCTGAATCCAGGACGCGACGGAGCCGGGTCGGCGGTCCCCTGTTTGCTTTTGGATTGGTCGTATTGCTTTGCGGCCTTTGCGCTGCGCGGAGGTGTGTTGCCCAGGCTGCGGATCAAATGGGAAATCAGACGCCACGTCAGCAAACCGGCCAGTCGACGGACCAGCAAACGTGCCAGATGCCGGACCAGCAAACGGGTCAGATGCCGGACTGGCAAACGGGTCAGATGCCGGACCAGCAAACGGGTCAGATGCCGGACCAGCAAACGTGCCAGATGCCGGATCAGCAGACGATGTCTGCAGAGCAGATAATTGGCATTCTGGAGCAGGAGCCAGGTCTCCTGACCAACATTAAGTCCCTGGTTGCGCAACAGTCCGGGACGGATCCAAGTACAATCAGCGATCAAGCGGTCTACGACCGCATTCGCCAGGATGCGAGCCTGCGCGATTTGGCTACCCAAGAGCTGATCAAGCGCGGCTACAGCCCGAATCCAGCACCGCTTAACTCAAATTCCCCGAATGCAGCGAATGCTCGTTCCACGAAAACGGCAGTGCCGCGGGCGTCAAGACCTTCCCCCACTCAAGCCCTCCCGTATGAGAATCCGGACAATCCCCAGGTTCACCGCCGGCCTAGTCCTTATAAAAACTTGCCTACACTGTTGGATCTTTATTCTCAGTTCTCCTCTACTGAAGTGAAATTGCGCCGATTTGGCAGTACCGCCTTTCTTGTAGGTACGGGGAACGCAAATGAATTGCCGATGGATCTTCCTGTCGGTCCCGACTATGTTCTTGGGTCCGGCGATACCTTGATCGTGAATATGTGGGGTGGCCAGTCGAACCGACTGAGCAGAATCATCGATCGGCAAGGCCAGATTGAGCTTCCTGAAGCGGGCACAATCATGATCGACGGAATGACGATCGCTCAGGCGCAAAGCGCCATTCAAAAGGCCCTCAGTACGCAGTTCCAAGGGGAGCATGTCGAAATCTCGCTGGGGCGGCTCCGCACAGTTCGCGTGTATGTGGTTGGCGACGTGCAGCGTCCCGGCGCCTATGACGTCAGTTCTTTGTCCACGCCTCTGAGTGCCTTGTACGCTGCCGGCGGCCCCACCAGCCGCGGGTCACTGCGCATCCTGCGCCAGTACCGCGGCAAACAGCTGGTTCGTGAAATTGACCTTTATGACTTCTTGCTGCGAGGTGTTCGCTCGAACACCGACCGCCTGCTGCCTGGCGATACCGTTCTTGTGCCGCCGGTAGGTCCGCAGGTTTCGGTGGAAGGGATGGCGCACCGCCCAGCGATTTACGAACTAGACGGCGAGCAAGGTTTGAACCAGGTGCTCGATCTTGCAGGAGGAGTGCTGGTTTCCGCGAGTCTGAAACAGATCAATGTCGAACGAATTGAAGCCCACCAAAGCCGCACCATGTTTAGTTTGCAGTTGCCTGACAATCAGGACGAGGCAAAACAGAAGCTTGCAGCTTTCAAGGTACAGGATGGAGACGTCGTCGTAATCTCACAGATTCTGCCTTATAACGCGCAGGCAGTCTTTCTTGAAGGGCATGTCTTTCATCCAGGGAAGTATCCCTATCGGGATGGAATGACCATTAACGATCTATTGCATTCGTACCAGGACGTGATGCCCGAGCCGGCCGATCACGCAGAACTCGTTCGCTTACTGCCGCCCGACTTCAAACCGGAGACTATAAGCTTTAATTTGCGCGACGCGCTGATTGGCAACGATTCGTTTCTCCTTGAACCCTTCGATTTGATTCATATATTTGGCCGGTATGAGATTGATCCGCCCAGGGTTTCCATTGAGGGGGAAGTTCTTCGCCCTGGTAGATATCCGATGTCACAGGGTATGACCGTGGCAGGGCTGGTGAGGATGGCGGGAGGATTTAACCGCAGCGCCTATCGGGACGAAGCCGATCTTTCCAGCTATGTAGTTCAGAATGGCCAAAAGGTGCTGATCAACCATAGCAATGTGGCAGTAGAGAAGGCGCTGGATGGCGACAAAAGTGCGGATGTGGTGCTAAAGCCCGGTGATGTCGTCAGCATTCGGCGATTGGCCGGCTGGCAGGACATCGGTTCGTCGGTAACGATAAATGGCGAAGTCGAACATGTCGGCAGCTACGGGATTGAGCAGGGAGAGCGCCTTAGCTCCGTGCTGAAGCGTGCCGGCGGATTCCGAAAGAGCGCATATCCGGCCGCCGCCGTTCTGGAGCGTGTGCAAGTTCGCGAACTAGGCGAGCAAGCCCGCCAGCAGATGATTCAACGAATCGAAACCATGCCAGTCACTTTTAGTCCAGGGACAATGTCCGAGCAGGCACAATCATCCATGCAGCAGTCGCTTCAACAGCAGCGACTACAAGTCTTAACAACACTTCGCAGCCATCCCGCCAGCGGCCGGCTGGTGATCAACATTTCTCCTGACATCAACAAATGGGAAAACACATCGTCGGATATTGAAATGCGTACAGGCGACACGCTGGTCATTCCCAAGCGGCCGAATTTCGTGATGGTGAGCGGCCAGGTCTATAACCCAACAGCGATAAACTACGTCCCGGGCCGAGATGTAGGCTGGTATTTGCGGAAGGCTGGTGGGGTGACACCCTATGGCAACAAGAAAAACATTTATATCTTGCAAGCCGATGGATCAGTAGTAGGACACGGGAATAGCTGGACTGGCAATAATTTGATGAGCCTCAGATTGCGACCCGGCGATACTATCTTTATTCCCGAGAAGATCATCGGCGGTTCACCGGTTTGGCAAAACATATTAGGTATGGCGCAGATCATGTCAGCGGCGACCTTGCCTCTCGCTATTGGCGGGGTTTTCTAATAAATTAAGGAGCTTTCCCGGCGCTGAAACGTACTTGGTAATGCGGGCCGTTGCTACCTGAATTATGCGCAGCGTGAGGGCGTGCCAAGGGTGCCTAGCCTGTTGAGTTGATGTGCTGGGCTAGATGATTTATCTTCTGAATTCCCTACTACTTTCGATTTTCCGCGGCCGGCGCGGCAGCTGATTGAATCGATTTACTTTCTTGTGCATGATAATCTATACGCTATTCTCGATGTCGCATCAGGTGCAGAGCGGCGGGGAATGACTGGGTGAGATCCATTCGGTTTATGGGCGGCTTTGCGTATGTGTTCCATCAGCCGCTGAAAGACGCCATTTTCCTGATAATGGTTGCAGTAGCTGACTGCGATCCTCCCGGCATGACGCCAGATGCGGGCCGGCCAGGAACAGGAAGTACAGGCGTGCCGTGGCCAGTGTAGGGTGCTTCATGGGGCACTTTCGTATTCTCCTCGCGGTTGAAAAAGCGGCAGCAGGCAAGTCAGGTTGTAGGCCAACACCTTTCAACGTCGCACAACACAGTAGTACTAGCCTGCAGTATACTGAGATCCACTGGCGTTACCAGAACCAATATCGGCAAATAGGATTCATTTTTTGTTTTGCATGGATATCACACTCAAATCACGGCAGCTTTAGCCGAACCAATCATATGCAGCAGACGGCTTACAAACTGTCCAAGCCGTTGTAACACCGCATAGTTACGCAGGAAGCGACTCTAAGAATGGACGATATAAAAGGTGCTGCATCAGAGCCTCGTGTCCTGTCCCAAGTTCAAGGTATGGAACTAACAGGCAACGCGGAAGAACGCACAGGGGCCGAGGTAGGAAATATCTACGCGTTTAGACGGCTTTGGGCAGGGCGGCGCAGTATTTACAATATCCTAGCCGTCGGCACACTGCTCTCCATCCTATTTACCCTTCTCTTGCCGAATACGTATACATCCACCACAACACTCATGCCGCCCGAGAATCCATCATCCAGTTACAATCTTTCGAGTCTGGCGTCAAGTGTTAACGTTGCTGCCAGTGCTGGCAGTGCTTTGCTACAAGCGAGATCGCAATCCACGCTATTTGTTGGCATACTCGGAAGCAGGACTGTGCAGGAGAGTTTGGTAAAGCGATTTGATCTTGTTCATTACTATCACTCTAAGTTCGTTGAGGATGCATGCAAAGAACTGGAATCTAATACCAAAATTCAGCTTGACCAAAAGAGTGGCATTCTTACGATTAGCGTAAGCGCGAAAAATCCCGCTCTTGCTTCGAACTTGTCGCAATTCTATGTTACGGAACTGGACCGGGTTGTGACCCACAACAGCACATCGGCTGCTCATCGCGAGCGCATATTCTTGGAGGAACGTCTCAAAGAAATCAAACTGGACTTGGATAATTCGTCTAAAGCCCTTAGTCTGTATTCTATCAAAAGTCGAACAATTGATATGCCTGCTCAGACAAAGGCGATGGTGGAAGCTGCGATCAAACTGCAAGATCAACTACTGCTTGCCCGCGCGGATGTGGCAGGGCTGCGGCAGGCTTATTCGGAGGACAATACGCGGGTCCGTGCGGGGAATGCCCGCGTCAAAGAGATCGAGAGACAATTGAATGAAATCGACGGGCTAGCTAAGCGCACTGGCTCAGGGGTCAACCCGACTGAGGATACGTTTTATCCTTCAATCGGCGAATTGCCTGCTCTAGGGTTGACATATGCAGACTTGAACCGGAGAGTACTTGTAGAGGAGGCGCTGTGGGAGACTTTGACCAAGCAGTATGAAGCGGCCAAGGTCCAGGAGGCAAAAGAAATTCCTACAGTACGTGTTTTGGATGAGGCTAACCTGCCGCAACGTAAGTCCTTTCCTCCTCGAACTCTGATCGTGATCTTAGGGGCGATACTTTCTCTTTTTACAGGAAGCATTCTTGTGCTTGCAAGGTCTGCTTGGGAGGAAATGGACACGCAGGACGACCGGAAGAAACTGGTCTATGAGGTGGTTCAGACAGCCGTCGCATCCCACCATTGGTATTGGCGGTTGCCAGGGTTGCGCTGGGTATACGCGCGCTTATTAACAACCGCATCCCCTCCCGGCTCTCTCAAGGAACAGAATTGATGGGCACGAGATGGAATCCGAGTTCTCTTGCCTGGGCGTGTAGCCTTGCTGATTTTTGCAATCGCCGGCGTTGCTCCTGCTGTGCTCCATCGGGAGGCGGCAGAGTGTATACTGGCTACGATTGGGCCGCCAAAATGGGGATTCCCCGTAAGTAGGCACCAACACTATCGAGGAAAAGCCGATCTTCAGGAGGTTCAAATTCATGTCTTCTCAATATCGCAGACCAGCAGCCATCCCTCCAAACATGGGCGGAAGTTGTGAAGAGATCGACGCCCGCCTTGCGAAGGTGATCCAACTGCTGGAGACGGCACCGATCGTCCCTGGGCAGAGCGTTTTAGATGTCGGCATGGGGTCAGGGCAATTATCGATGTGGCTTGCGCAAAAAGGTCTACGTGTTACAGGAACTGGATTGGAACTCGATTCATACTTGACGGATCCAGCCAGGCTATCAGATTTGGGCGTGAAAACCGTGCCTTGTTCAGCTGATTCCATGCCGTTCAATGATGCGAGCTTTGATGTAGTCGTTATGAGCCATGTCCTTGAGCACTGTCCGAATCAAGCGCTGGCACTGGCAGAAGTTAGACGCGTGTTGAGGAATGGTGGCCATTTAATCGTGCTTGTTCCTGCTTATACTAATGCTGTTTGTTCCGGACATGTTTCTACCGGCTGGAACGTGGGACAGTTGTTGTATGTTTTGTTGCTGGCCGGATTCTGCGTCCAGGATGGGAGTTTCATTGAGTGGTGCTCCAACGTGTGTGCGTTTGTGACGAAGCGCGAGGGGATGAGTTTGCCTGCACTGCGCGGAGATCGAGGGGACCTGCACATTCTTTCCCGCGCTGGATTGCTTCCGATGCAAATTAAGAGCGATGACGGTTTTGACGATGGATTCTGTGGTGATATAGGGTCCATCAACTTTACGAGTGAACGCGCCAAGATGCTAAAGTCACCCTTAAAGTGGCGCGCTCTATCTTTCGTTGGTTTCTGCATCCCGCTCGGTGCCGCGAATCTCCTCTTCCAATTGTCACGCGCGATACAAACAACACACCGTGTGAACCCATCCACGTTGACAACCTAAGATAGCCTTCGCAACTCGCGCTCGCAGAAGCGCGCGCTGGAACGGTCACCCTTTGCAAGCGCCCCTCGAGTTGCATTGGGAGGAGTTGACTAAGAGCATTGCGCGTTGGCTGTCTGCCAGCAGTTTTTAATAATGGCTGGAAGCTTTGGCGCCACTTTCAGTTCCTTTTATGTTTCTTGTACTCTTGTCCCCATGGATAAGAATGGATATTGGGGTCAAGATGTGTTGCTAACCGTGATTCCTGACCAGATTCATCCAGGAGCAGATCACTGAGGTGGAAAACAATGAGGATTCTGCACACTACTTTCTCCTATCCGCCAATTAAATGCGGAATTCCGGAGGTGCTTCGTCAGCTCTCTGAACGACTGGCAAAACGTGGCCATGAAGTGCACGTTGCCACCGGCGCAGTGAAGGGTACTCCGCGGACTGAGGTCAGAAGCGGAGTCACAGTTCACAGATTTGATGTGCAGGGCAATCTTGTTGATGGCATTTCCGGCGAGATTAATGACTACATCGATTTTGTTCGGTCGAGGCAGTGGGACGTGATCGCTTCACACTGTGCGCAAATTTGGTCTACGGATCTTCTCTTTGAGATACAGATGGACACCCCATTAGTCTTTGTTGCGCATGGTTTGATGTACAAGAACTATGTGTTTCGCGATTACTATGCACGCCTGGCAGAGTGGCTCCGCAAAAAGAAAACCATCGTGTCACTCTCCAGCGTGGGGATTGACGATGGCGCATTTCGCCGCGACTACTCGCTTCCGGAAGCGGTCATCATTCCCAATGGTGTTGACATAGGGGAGTGGGACACTCCCGTGCTAGGGGTCCGCAGAGCCTGGGGTAGAGAAGATGAGCCATGGCTCCTAAATGTATCCGCGCACACCCCGCTAAAATCTCACAAGCTGCTCTTTGAATTAATGAAAGAGCTTCGTGCAAACAATTCCCTCATGCACCTTACCCAGATCGGATACAGCTTTCCAGCGCGAAAAATGAGCCTGGGAAAGATCGGCGTTCGTGGAGGCTGCTACTACCAGTGCAAGGTGCGCGCGCAATTTGAGAAGTCAATTTCCATGATGTTGAATATCTCCCGTGCAGAGACAATTTCTGCCGTCAAGGAAGCAGATCTCATGGTTTTAACCTCAAGTTGGGAGGCCTCACCGTTGGTCCTTCTGGAGTCTATGGCCGCGGGCACACCGTTCGTTACTTTTGATACCGGCTGCGTGCGCGAGCATGTCGGAGGCAGGGTTGTCAGCTCGCTCTCAGAGATGGCCCAAACGGTGATAGAACTGATGGCGGATGCAGATCTGCGGCGTGATCTTGGACAGCAAGGGAAAAAGCGCATAGCTGAACGGCATGATTGGGAGGTCGTTGTAGATGCCTATGAGCATCTTTACAAGAGGTTGACATCGGAAGCGAAGCGGCAGGAAGCGCTTAGAGTTTGATGCGAGTCTTGTTTATAGTAACCAGCGGTTGCCGGTGGGTTTGTAGAACGAGAGTTCCTAGATGAGAGTTCTTTGTGCATTCGCACAATATCAGAACGGTCAAAGGCAGCCGGGGTTCGAAGAACCTCATTTAGTGGCATTTCTTCCTGCTCTGCGGAGACTCGGATATGAGGTTCAACATTTTGATACTCAGAATCCAACTCTTCATGCGACGTATGCGGATCTTAATTACGCTCTGTTAGCTGAAGTTAAGAGATATGATCCGGACATTATCATGACAGTGCAAAAGGACTATGAAGTTTGGACCGATACTCTTTTGGCGATTCGGCGAATGGGAAAGGCCGCGCTTGTAACATGGACAACCGATGACTCGTTCAAATTCCACACCGTCTCAAAATTCATAGCACCCTTCTACGACGCAATTAGCACACTTTTCAAGTATAGGGTCGAAGACTACATACGCGCCGGAGTTGAGGGCGTCTATTACACACAATGCGCAGCCAATTCACATTGGTTGAATCCTCCAAAGCGTGCTGAGGATTGTCAATTTTCTGTGTCATTTGTAGGAAAACCTTATAGACCTCGTGTCGAACTTGTCAGAGCTTTGGAACGTGCAGGGATTCACGTGGATTGTTTCGGCTTTGGTTGGCCAAACGGGCCAATTCCTACTGATCAGATGCCCGTTGTGATGCGCGATAGCGTTATCAGTCTGAACTTCAGCGCGGCCGCGGAGAGCGATGCTGTACAGAATACCCAGATCAAGGCGCGGACCTTTGAGGTTCCCGGGGCCGGCGGATTCTTACTCACAGATACATCTCCCGGAATGGCTGAGGTGTATGAGTTCGGCCGGGAGATCGAAGTCTATGATGACTTTGATGATTTGCAGAAGAAGATACGCTACTATCTTCAACATCCCGATGAACGCGACAGAATCGCGCATGCTGGATACCTAAGGACTGTAGCTTGTCATACATGGGAACAGCGACTCAAAGGGCTACTAGAACTGGGTTTGGAGAGACGAAGCAGGCGCACACAGAGCCGGGCACATGCCGCATCCGCAGCAGAGGAAGAGCGGGTGGTGGAAGCTCTCCCCATCCCTAGACTCGGCGTTGCGCTTCGTGGATTGCGCTGGATCCTACTGAGAGCGTGTAGTTTGGTTTGGGGTCCACAGAGGGGACCGAGAGCGGCCAGGCGGCTTGTGTTTGGGGCTTCTCGCGCGGTTTTGGGTGCCAGAACATTCAGTAGCGAGAGCGTCCCTGGAAGGATGTTCCCTTATGTTTAGCGTATCTGAGGAAAATGAGGAAACTCCCGGGTTCTCCTCCAAGGAACGATATCCTTTTACTCATTCATTCATTGCCTAGACCACCGGTCGACGTCCCATTCGCGGGGCGAGAGTAGCAGTCAAACCCGTGCGAGAGTTCTTCCAGAAGTCTCCTGGACGTGAGGCGGCAAAGCACACATAAAGGGGAGTTTTGCAACCCTAGAACGCAGAGTTGTTATCTGGGATGAGAGTCCGGGTAAGAAAGCGAAGAAATGAAAATTTCCTTTGAAGCGTTGGACGATTGCCGAGCTTGGGAAAAAGCGCCTGACTTCCTGAAGTCTCTCATTGGGGAGCATGGCTGCCAAAGGATCCTCGAGGTTGGCTCCGGAGCGAACCCCACTTTGGATCCGGAATATGTACGGTTGTCCGGTTTAGAGTATGTGACCAGCGATGTGAACGCTGACGAACTCGCCAAAGCGGACCTGGCTTTTGAACGCCTCGTAATCGATCTGTCCGCGGAGGTTCCTGAATCGCTGCTTGGAAGCTTCGATTGCGTATTTTCCCGTTTGGTTGGAGAACACATTCGTGATGGAGAGAAGTATCACCGGAACCTCTTCGAAGTCCTGCGGCCAGGGGGCATCTCGGTGCATTGCTTTTCAAGCTTGTGGACCATTCCCTTCGCGGTGAATCGCCTGCTTCCCGATTCTTTAACCGATCCGCTGCTGAAATTCGTAAGTCCCCGCGATTCCCACAAACAAGGAAAGTTCAAGGCTTACTACAGTTGGAGCCGTGGCCCGACTAAAACCATGATTAATCGGTTTCACTCGCTGGGATTTGAGGTTATAGAATACATCGGCTGCTTCGGACACGCTTATTACCGCAAGAGGTTTCCTTGGCTCGATCGTCTAGAACGGATGAAGACCAGGTTTTTGCTGCAACACCCAGTTCCCCTCCTCTGTAGCTATGCAACCATCATTCTACGCAAACCGAAGTGAGTAGTTTTCAGTTGGCTGTCCCCCTAAGTCGAGAGCAAGTCAGTAGGCCGAGGAAGATACCACGTATTATACGTTTATTGCGCACGTGGAGGACTTGCCGGCCTATACGCATCGCTGCTGCCGGAGATGGCCTGAGAGGAGTTAAACAGCAGTGAGCGGCCCTACGAGAATCTTGCACTCGCAAAAGTTATGCTCCCCGCTTCTCCTCGCGCTTGTGGTGGGCTGGATATCCTGTCTCTTCTTTCTATTGCCGGGGAAGGGAATGCTACCCGCAGGAGTAGCCAGTGTAACCAGTTTCTTTCTGGCACAGGCACTCCTGCCGCGATCTAGAATGACATTAGCCCCGCTTGTTACACCGCTTAATTGGCTGCAGTTCGCATTCTTCATACAACTTATTGTCATGCCAGTGACGGTGCGAATATGGGGATTCGCGCAATCCGAGTTTCTGCGCTCTCCGCCGACGGTGTTGGCAGACAACGTTGCATTGCTATTGATTACTCTCGCTTACTGGTCATTCTGCGCAGCAGTGCATTTCAGAAATAAACCCTCCGAGCAAAAGCCTGCCGATAGTTCAGCGCTACAATGGCCGCTACCGACATTTTATATCTGCTTTTGTGTCGCTCTAGGAATTGTGGGGCTCGCTGGACGCTTTAAGAGCTTTACTGTGTTTAGTCACTATCTTACCGATCCAGGTGTCTATGAATTAGAGGTCGATCGTCAAGGGGCGTCCGCCACTCTTTTTGATGCTGCGGGAGACTTGTTGTCAACATCCCTCGGCCTCTCTATGGTAATGGTTTGGTGCAGGAGTCTGGACCGCGGCTTACATGGCAGCGGCATAAGTAAAGTGACTGGGCCCGTGCTGTTGATTGTGGCGATGCTAGCCTTCGCGATTTCTATGGGCTACAACAGAGGAGCCTTTGTCTACCCGTCAATCGCACTCTTGGGGGTAATTAGCATTAGAGCACCCCGTCAGACTGCAAGGTACTTTCTAATAGTTACGAGCGCGATGGTCTTTCTGGTCACATCGACCGTGATCTATCGAACCAGTTCACACATAGAAGATATTGGCTCAGTGCCATCCTGGGATGTTGTCACTCAAAGAGTTGACATCATGGAATATTTCCAGGATTACGGCCAAGCGCCTCAGTACCTCGCCGTCATGTTGGACGAATCGCATTACGGTCTTGAACCACGGCTAGGGCGGCTTTCGGCGGTCTCCATCTTGACCCAAATTCCGAAGCTGACCAAGGCTTTAGTCCCCCTCAACGGCCACTCTTATTACAGTGCCCTGACAGGCCATGCAGAAGAGAATGCTCCATTCATAGGAGAGGTGTTCCTCGACTTTAATTTCATGGGCGTCATCGTTGCATTCTGGCTGGTCGGCTACGCAACCGCCATTTTGCAGCAAAAAGTGCTAAATGCTACCGATGCCTTCGAAGTCTACGTCTTCCAGATAATGGGTGTTTATCTCTTCGCTTCAGTGCTTCTAAGTGTCGATGTTTTGGGCCTGTTCTTTGTTTTCAGCATGTTTCCTTTGTACATATATTTCGCAGCGCGGCCTTTGTTGCGAAAAATCGGCGAGCAGAAGGGTGTGACACAGTTTCAGAAGCATGCTTGATGCCGGGAGCGACATTAGAGACAATCTCATAAATACCATAGGATGAGTTTCATGCATTCGAAGTGTACCATGCCGCGGAAGTTCTTGATGTGGTATCCATAGCATGTGACCAGTTCGCGGAATGAATGCAACCAACCGAAGAACCATTCTACCCGCCTGCGCCTTTTGTGGCGGCGCAGCTCTCTTGCATCCTGGGTCTTGCGCCGGATCTTACGGCTGGGCGCAATGATCTCGATGCCATATTCGAAATATATTAGAGGGTTCGATCGAATGCGACGGGTGATATGTGCGGAGCAACTGTAGGAGATTGCGGCTCTCCTTTGGTGCGCTTTTGAGTTGGAAGAGGAGTGCAGACTCCTTGGTATGGGGAGTATGTGTGACGTCGTTGTCAAAGCAATTGCTCATAAGTGTTGAGCCAATCGCTGCTGCTTATCGTATTAGCAGTTGACGCAAGTATAAAAGTGACCAGCGATGAAATCAGTGCCTGTCGACATTTGAAATTGCACCTAGGGAAAAAGATTGCTCACTTGTTTGGAGGAAATCCGTCGGGTTGGAGCGTTACGGTTTGGAGGGCCAGGCTCAGTTCGCAGGCGCTTTGCGAGAGCCATTACGTGGAATCTTCTTGCCTCGGTTGTGTCCCGCTCGATGGTTTTGTTAACTTCAATCGGCTGCGCGCGATTTCTGGGAAAGAGCATCTTTGGACAATTCGGGATCGTTTTGGGCACTGCCAACGTAGTGAGCGCGATGGCGACGCTAGGTCTGGGGATTACAGCCACGCAGTACATTGCAGCTTTGCGCGAACGAGATGTTGAGCGCACAGGTCGAATCATAGGTCTCACATGGACGATCACGGCCATCTCTGGTGTTATAGCAACAATTATTTCTGTCGTCACGGCGCGGCCCATAGCAGTCATGATGATTCATGCGCCGGAGTTGACGAATAGCATCCGTATAGCTTCCGCCATCGTCTTTGTGAACGCGATGCTGGCCTACCAGAACGGTGCCCTCTGCGGCTTTGAGGCATTCAGAGGCCTAGCGCGCGTCAATTTGATCTCCGGCTTACTTTCGTTACCAATTGTGCTGATGGGAGTGTGGCGCTGGGGGTTAAATGGAGCTGTCACATGTACTGCGATTTCCCTTGTTATCAACTGGTGGCTCAACGAACGGCTGCTGCGTAACGAATGCAGGCTGGCAGGCATCCCTATTCGGATTCGGCAAGGTTTTCAGGAAACCACGGTTTTCTGGATGTTTAGTTTGCCTGCCCTACTGGGTGTGCTGGCAACGACCCTGGTTCTCTGGCTTTGCACCGTCCTGGTTGTTCGTTCACACTACGGTTTTGAACAGATGGGCCTTTACGCAGCTGCGGATCGATGGCGCCTTGCAATCCTATTTATCCCAACAGCACTCTTTCGTGCAGTTTTGCCGATGCTTGCCAATATGCACAAGCAGAATCCCGATGGCTATCGCAAAGTGGCAAGAGCACATCTGCTCATCAATCTAATTGTGATCTTGGTACCGGTCATGGCGATTGGATGCCTTTCTATTCCTATCATGAGCATCTACGGTACGGGCTTCAGAGCCGGGTGGACTGTCCTTGCAGTGCTTTGTGTTTCAACCATCCCCGAGGCGCTCAATACGATTCTTGGCTTTCCGCTGATCACTGGGGGCAAAATGTGGTACCGATGCGGTTTCGACTTGGCTCTAAGTGCGATCTTATTACTACTCGGGATCTGGCTAATCCCAACCTATGGAGCATTCGGCCTTGCCGTTGCCTATTTAGCGACCTACTCGATTATCAGTGCCGGTCTCTATATAGCCACTCGCAACCAGGGGATAGAATCAGATAGCAGAACAGCAGCAGCGACCTAGAAGCCATCTCATAAATGCCATTCAATCCGTGCAATACATCCTTCAGGGGCTAAAGCCACCAGTTTCATTGAGCATTTTGCGGCACGGCTAAAGCCATGCCCTTTCAAAACCGGTTTATAAGATAGCTTCTAATACTACCGTGTTTTTATGCCGTTAAGATCGCAGGCTCGCAGCGGGCGCATGTTCAGCCCGGGAAGTGGTTCGTTCCGTCTGGTAGCAGCCGGAGCAGAGGCAACGAAGCCGCTGAGACATCCGATTCTAATGTAGAGGGCCGCAATGGGCTAGGGAACAGATTCATGTACCCGTTGCTTCATTATCTAGGTCGAGTCTTTGAACTACCTGCAAGAAGGGCACAATATCATCGGCATTTCTGTCTTCTTAGACCAAGGAAAGGAACAGCAACATGCGCTCCCTGAGTGATTTACGCGTCAAGCTTTATGCGGATGGTGCTGACATTGACAGTATCCTAAGGCTGTACCGCGACCCTTTGATTCACGGATTTACAACGAATCCGACGCTGATGCGAAAGGCTGGAATTAGCGATTATGAGGGTTTTAGCCGCTCGTTGCTCGCGAGCGTTACGGACCGGCCCATCTCACTCGAAGTTTTTGCAGACGACATCAAGTCCATGGCAGCGCAAGCGCGAAAGATTGCTAGCTGGGGAAAGAATGTCAACGTGAAGATTCCTGTGACGAATACCAAGGGGCAGACAACCGCACCACTTATTCGCGAACTCGCCGGCGAGGGCATCGTTCTGAACATTACGGCGATTATGACGCTAGAGCAGGTGAAGCACGTAGTTGAAGCGCTTCATCCCGATGTTCCTGCAATAGTGTCGGTATTTGCAGGCCGAATAGCTGATACAGGGGTTGACCCTGTTCCTTTGATGAAGGATGCGCTCGTGGCGCTTCAGCAAAGGCCAAAGGCCGAGCTCCTTTGGGCCAGCCCAAGAGAAATCCTGAACGTATTTCAGGCCGATGAGATCGGCACACATATCATCACGGCGACTTCTGAGATTCTGAGCAAGTTGAAGCTGTTCGGAAAAAATCTCACGGAGTATTCTCTGGACACTGTCAAAATGTTTTACAGCGATGCAGAAGCAGCAGGTTTCATCCTCTGAGGTTGGGAGCATCCTCGAAGCAGGCTGCATTGACGTGGAAAATGAATGGAATGTGGCCGGATACTGCGCCCTGCCTTCGAGGCTCGTCAGATCGTAGTAGGAGGTTCTGGCAGTGACACATCGCAGTTTCTTCATATCTGGCGGGGCTGGTTTCATCGGCCGTTACTTCACAGATCGGCTGCTCGCAACAGAGGGCGTCGAGGCGGTCACTGTATAGGCTAACTTCACATCCGGGCGAGCATGGCACTTCGACCATCACTGAAAAGAGAGGACAAAAAGTCGAGGATCGCGACAACAGAAGCAAGCGACCTTGACCCACAGACTCGTGCCACGAGTAGACAGGATTTGGTTATTCACTTGGCATCAAATCCGGACATTGCACGCGCGGCTACTGAAGCGGGATAGACTTCTATCCAAGCACATTCCTGACCAACAACATCACAGAAGCTAAGCGCCGGAGCGGGGTTTCGAGGCTGCTTTATGCCTCAGGGGCAGGCGTGTACGGTGACTTGGACGAAATCGAGGCACGGGAAGATTCTGGGCCTCTCATTCCGGTTTCCGCATATAGTGCTAGAATGCTTTCAGGGAAGCACTCATAGCGAACTATTGCTTTATGTTCGGCTAGAGTGCCCGGCACTTTTTGTACCAATTGTGCAACACCGTCAGACCGCACTCATCGCTGAGCTAAAAATCGCCTGCGCCTGCAGCGTGGCTGACCAGAAGTTCCTGGGGGCATGGAAAAGTGGAAAGCAAAGAATGCTAACCACTTTTCCAGACCCCGGGCTGTGGA
>Ga0326728_10015085_pt1 | contig 16166 bp, 12 predicted proteins | sample MB3enrmetagenome_FD_207602 | JGI IMG/M metagenome (GOLD analysis project Ga0326728, IMG submission 207602) | Lab enriched peat soil microbial communities from McLean, Ithaca, NY, United States - MB31MN | ecosystem: Environmental > Terrestrial > Soil > Wetlands > Peat | place: USA: New York...
CCAGCGTGACCGAGACCTGGCGGGCCATAAAGTGGCCGCCCTGCCCCTGCGCCACAAAGACGAAGCTCTGCCCGCCCTGGCGCGTCACCGCCAGCACCGGAATCACCGCCATCGGCGTCGTGCTCCAAATCACCCGCGCCTTGATCATTTGTGCATTGCGCAGCAGCTCCGGCGAGGCCTGCACAGGCGCCTTCACCAGAATCCCCTGCAACGTGCTTTCCACCTGCGGAGAAAGAAAATCGATCTTCGTCTTGTCCAGCAGCTTGCCGGAGTCGTCCATCAACTCCACATCCAGCCCCAGGCGCACCTGCCCGGCGCGCTCAGTAGGAATATAGATGTAGGCTTCCAGATCCTTGCTCTCGTCCACCGTGGTCAGCACCGTCGCCGGAGAGTTCATTGGCGAAGCGAAGTCGCCTACATGCACCGGAATGTCGCCCACTACGCCGTCGAATGGCGCGCGGATGCTGTAGTAGGCCAGTTGCTCCTCCTGCGCCTTGCGCAGCTCCACCGCCGACTGATAATCCGCCTTGGTGTTGCCGAAGGACTGCTCCGCCTGGTCGTAGGCGTCGCGACTGGTCACGCCAGCCTCAAAGAGCTTGTGCTGCCGCTCGACTTCCACCGCGTTGTAATCGTAGAGAGCCTTCTTCTGCCGCTCGGTGGCGCGCGCTGAATCGACGGTGGCCATCTGCAAGTGTGGATCGATCTCCATGAGCAGCGCGCCCGCCTTCACGTGGTCGCCGGAGCGGACCAGAATCTTCGTCACCAGGCCGCTCACCTGAGGCAGCAGCGTGGCAGAACGCCGCGACTTGATCGTCGCCACATACTCGCTCGACTGCGCCACCGGTTGGAACGCTACCGTCACCGTCTGCACCGGCATGGCCTGCATCCCGGCTCCGGCCGCCGCCACCGGCTTCTTCTCGCAGCCCGTAACCGCTAACCCAAGCAGCACAAAACAACTGAACCCAAGAATGTGTTTCAACTCGCTCTTCCTCGCTTGATCTTTTCTACGGCAATTAACCGTCCTAAGTTCCTTAAGTTTAATGCCGCTCCAACGCATCGCCGTTGCTGAGAAGCAGCCTATTCCGCCCCGGCAACTTCCGGCGCGGAGAATCAACGCAGCTCCGCCTACCTTATTGTGACGCCTGGAGGCACGGGATTGACTCAAAAAACTCTCTCCGGCCCGCCTTCACAGACTGGAATGCCAGGTTGTACAGTGTTCCATCGAGCTTGACAAAGAGGTTAAAGCCACTCCACTCGGCGATCCGCCTTCCTGCCATGGCTTTTCATGTCGTCCTCCTGTTCATTTTCGGAAGTCAATGGTATACCGGCACAACCTCCACTCTTTGACAGGGCTCTCCTGAGTTGGTAGCCTTCATAAAGGCGCCTCCGGCCAATCCCGGCCGATACTTCGCCCTTATGCGCGTCCCCGTCGTCTAGCCCGGCCTAGGACACCGCCCTTTCACGGCGATAACACGGGTTCAAATCCCGTCGGGGACGCCAAAATCATCAATAACTTACAGGAGATTCGAGGCCGCAGCCCTCCGCGCGAAATGGGCTTCGATCTCTTCCAGAGTTTTACCTTTGGTCTCGGGCAGCAGGAAGACCGCAACCAGGAAATAAACTACTGTGAAGCCGGAGAAGAGGAAGAAGATCGACGAATAGCCGTGTTTGCTGACAAAGGGCAGAAAGATTCCGGCCAGCGTGGTCGAGACCAACTGATTGATGACCAGCGCGATGCTCATGCCATTGGATCGAATGCGAGTCGGCATCAGTTCCGAGAGTGCGAGCCATACGCAAACACCGGGCCCAAGCGCAAAGAACGCCATGAATGCGTAGAGGCAGAGGGCGACCCGCCAGCCGTGGCTCGGGCCGGGCACCTGGCCGATCAAGGCCTTGTCGATGCGCAGCGGCGCGCTCCGGGCTGCCTCCAGATTGCCGATGGGGTTCTTGAAGAAGGCTTCTACCTTATTGGCGGGAAGGCAGCTTACGCGGGTAATTTGCAGGGGGGCGGCTGCGGGATCGCCGGAGCGCGCATAGCTGGTTGAGGCGGTGAAGTCTCCATACGAATAGATGATGGCCAAGGAAGCGTGGTCGCTCGCTATCCGCGGGCCCGCGGAGCCCGCGTCGGCCAGCAGCCTCTCCGCCGCGGTTTGGTCGAAGCGAAGCGCAAGCTCCTGATTCGGGGCCACCATGGCTTGAATTGCGGCGCGAGCATCGACACTCAGCTTTTCCGTCTTGAGAAACAGCACACCCACGCTGACCAGGGAAACGATGATGCCGCTGCTGCCAAGAATTAGCAGGAACTTGCGGCCCTTGCGATCGATCAGCGCCATGCCCACGATGGTCATTAGAAAATTGATGAAGGTAAATGCGACGTAGCCCCAGTGCGCGCCCAGATCGGAGAGACCGCTTTGCAGAAGAATGCTGGTGTTGTATCCGATGATCGAGTTGATGCCCGTGGCGGTATTGCAGAAGAGAATGATGCAGGCCAGCAGGAACGGAATTGCATACTTCCGCTGCAGAAGGGATTCTCCGATCTTGCTTCCGGTGTAACGCCGCGCATTGGCGGCGCGCGCCGTTTCTTCCATCTCCCGCATCTCGAAATCGGCTTGTTGCGGTGTCCGCGAGTGAAGCAGGGCTGCCTTGGCCAGTTCCCTTTTTCCGCGCTGGAATAGCCAGCGTGGAGACTCCGTTACCCGCAGGCTGCCGAGCATGAACAGCACGCCGGGCGGGAGTGAAGCCCAGAAGATGCGCCGCCAGGCCTGATCCTTGAAGCCAAAGAGGGTTGTGGCGTTCGAAGTCAGGGCCACGGCCTGGACGCGATAGCTGTAGTAGATGCCCACCACGGCCGCGGCGACAATGCCCAGCGTGAGCAACCACTGGAAGACTCCGGTTCCCCTGCCCCGCGTCGCAGCCGGCAGGCACTCAGCCAGGTAGAGCGGAACCACCACACCGATAAGCCCACCGCTGATGCCTTGCAAAAGACGGCCAAAAAACAGCGGAGCATACCCCTGCGAGAGGGCAATGACCGGAATACTGAGGACGAAGACGACGCCGCTCAGGATCATCAGCGGCTTGCGCCCGATGGCGTCGGCAATCACCCCTGCAAAGAGCGTGGAGAGGACGCTTCCCAGCAGGACCGCCGCCACGATGACGGAGAGCTGCGCGGCCGTCAGCCTGGAGGTTGCTTCCAGGTAGGGGAGCGCGCCGCCAATGATGCCTACATCGATTCCGTAGAGCAAGCCACCCAGCCCCGCGACGACCAGAAGGAAGATGTTATAGCCGCGCTGGGCGGAGAGATCGGTGGGCGGGTTTGCGGAGCGGTCGGATTGCGTCGTCACAGGTGCGGCCCCTTGCGCAGCAGAGCGCAATCCAAGTCTATAATGAGCAAATCGAATTGGAAGACTCATCTCATGAGCCTGCGATGACAACAAAAATGCTGAACTGCGCGATTGGAAATACTCCCATGAGTAGTTTGCCGCGCGCCGCCATGAGCTGCGTGGCTGTCCTGCTGTTGGCGTTTCCGGCTCTCTCCGCTGGCCAGATCCCTCTGCTTCCCGCTCCCCGCGAGGCGCATTTTACCGGTGAGACACTCCTGCCGGAGACGGTGGCAGTCAGCGTGCCGGGCCACGATGCCGAGGACGAGTTTGCCGCACGCGACCTGAAAGAGGCGATCCAGCAAGCACCCCGCGCCAAGGCCCAAGCTGCCGGCTTCCGCATCGTTTTGCTGCGCGCTCACTCGGCGGAGGGAAAAGCCCTGCTGGCAAAGCTCAGCCTGGCATTCGATGCGCCGATGGAGGCTGAAGGCTATGTTCTGGCGATTGAGCCCCACGAAGCTTTTGTCATTGCGGCAAGCGGCGCGGGGGTCTTCTACGGCGTGCAGACCATGAAGCAGTTGCTTCCCCCGGCCGGCGCCAGGCCGGTGCTGCCCACCGGCACGGTGCGCGACTGGCCGGCAATGAAATACCGCGGCATCCACGACGACCTCTCCCGCGGGCCGTTTCCCACGCTGGAATTCATGAAGCATCAGATGCGCGTCTTTGCATCCTTCAAGATCAATATCTATTCGCCCTACTTTGAGCACACGCTCTTCTATCCCAACCAGCCGATGGCCGCTCCTCCGGGCAGCGCTCTGACCCCCGAAGAAGCGCAGGAACTGGTCCGTTATGCCGGCCAATATCACATCACAGTAGTGCCGGAGCAGGAGGCCTTCGGCCATCTGCATCAAGTGCTGAAGTACGACCTCTACCAGGGCGTGGCCGAAACTCCGCACGGCCAGGTGCTGGCGCCCGGCCAGCCCGGCACGCTGCCGCTGATCAAGGATTGGTTTACCGAGATCGCCCAGGAGTTTCCCTCGCCCTTCCTCCACATCGGGGCCGACGAGACTTTTGATCTGGGAGTGGGCCGCACCCGGCCGCAGGTGAAGGCCAAGGGCTATGGGCCGGTCTACGTGGATTTTCTCAAGCAGATTCACGATGAGCTGGCGCCCTTCCATCGCCGCCTGCTGTTTTGGGGAGATATTGGCGGGGCCGATCCGGCGGCGGTGGCCGGCCTGCCCAAGGATATGATTGCCGTGCCCTGGAACTACTCCGACAACACCGACTTTGGCAAGATGATCGAGCCTTTTGCCAAGGCCGGCATGGAGACCTGGGTGGCTCCCGGCGACGCCAACTGGAAGCAAGTCTACCCGGTGGCGAAGACGGCCTTCAGAAACATTCAGGGCTTCATTCGCGAGGGCCAGCGGTTGGGTTCCACGGGCGCGCTGACCACCGTCTGGAATGACGACGGCGAGGGCCTCTTCAATGAAGATTGGTACAGCCTGCTCTTTGGCGCGGTGGCGGCCTGGCAGCCAGGCGAGAGCTCAATCCCCGCCTACCAGGATGCGTATGGGCGGATCTTTCACGGCGACCTGAGCGGCAAGGTCAATGAGGCCGAAATGGAGCTGATGGCCGCGCACGATGCTCTGGCGAAGACCGGAATTGGGATGGAAAGCGACAGCATCTTCTGGCTTGATCCCTGGAGCCGGCAAGGGCAGGCTGTTTCAGCCAAGCTGCTGCAGCTGGCGCCGGAGGTGCGCCTCCATGCCGAGCGAGCCATTGTGCTGCTGGCCGAGGCGCGCCGCGCGAACCCCGCGTTGAAGGAAGCTGATGCCCTCACCGCCATGGACCTGGGCGCGCGCCGCCTGGACCTGATTGGCATGAAATTTGAGCTGGCTCAGGAGATCGTTGATGGGTACGAGGTGGCGTTGGAGCGTCAGCACGACAAGGCGTATAGCTCGGAGACGCAAAACATTCTGGATGAGATCAGCAGCATGTTCGGGCGCTGCCAGGATCTGCGCGACGCCTACTCGGCGGTCAAGGGCGAGTACAGCCAGATCTGGCTCGGCGAGAACCGGCCCTATTGGCTGAACAATGTCACCGTGCGTTACGACCTGCAAATCGAAGTGTGGCAGCGGCGCGGCGACCTCTTCGATGAAGCTATTCAAGAGTTCTACAGCGGCAGGGATCTGCCCAGCGCCGCTGAGCTCGGAATGCCTGCCGCATCGCCCGGCATGAGCAAGTGAATCGCGCGGAGCCTGGGCGGGAGCGTGCCTATGAATCCCACGCGCCCATAGTTTGGGTTGGCCTGGGGAGCGATTCCGGGTATAATGAAGATTCGGCAAGCCGAGGGGTAGTATCTATTTTTTGCCCCGTTGGCCGCCCCGTTGGACAGGACCGGTTGGAGCGCATTTCTTTTGTGGCTCGAAGTCGGATCGTCCCGGCGGCGCGAAAGATCAAAGTCTGGAGCAACATCATGGCACAGGTATGCGACATCTGCGGGAAAGGTCCGCAGTTCGGCAACAACATCTCTCACGCCCACAACATCACACGACGCCGCTGGAGCGTGAATCTACAAGCCGTGAAGGCGCTGGTGAACGGCCAGGCCAAGCGGATCAGGGTCTGCACCGGCTGCATCAAGGACGGCAAGATCGCCAAGGCGTAAGGCCGGCGGAGTCCGCTGAGGTCGGCCCAGACCGGGCGCGGAGCCGAAGTTCAGGGGCATTCTTCAGGATTGACACAAACCCCGTGCAGGCCGGACGGGGTTTTGTTGTGCCTTTCGTAAATACGAGAATGATTAATCGCTTTTTCCGGAGTCGGATTCCACTACCTCGGCGGGTAAATCCAGCGCCACCAGGGCGAAGCGGGTCTTACCGTCGTTGGCATTCTCAAAGCCCAGAATGTGCTGGTGACGCTTGGAGCCGGCCTTCAGCTCCAGGCTATTCCTGGTGACGCCATAATCGCCGTTGTCGATTTTAACCTTGGCGTTCGTATCGTCGTTACAGGTCAGCCCTTCGTGGGTGGCTGCAGGAGCGCCTACCGGAGAGTGATCCTTGCAGGTAATCACGTCGCCGTAGCGGCCCAGCGCCTTCTTGTAAAACGCCGTCACCTTCTCCTCGGAATCGGGAGTCTCGTAGGAGACCGCCCGCACCCGCATCTGCCACTCGCCAAAGCCCAGATGCACATCGGCCGACTTGTTGTTGTCCTTGTCCCTCACAGGCGTCGCGCCCGGATAGACCGGCAATCCCAGATCCGACGCCGTGGTCTGATCGGTATTCACATGGATACCACCAAAAGGCGTTTCTATCTGGACGTTCTTTTCCTTGCCGCTGGCGTCCTTTTCAGTATGAATCATGCATCCCGCCAGACCGGCGGCCAACGCCAGGCCCGCAACCAAAGCTGCTGCATACCGCATCCTGTTCCTCACCATGGCAATCGCCCTCTAGCCCGTTTATACGCCTGAATCGTGAGAAAGGTTCCAGGAATCGCACCGCTCGCGGCAATCACTTCTTGCCGCGCTCCTCGCCGACGACGATGAGCCGGGCATCCAAATCCGCAATCCAGATCCAGCTCAGTGCGTCGAGTCGCCGTCTTCCTTGCTGCTGGCGGCGAAGAAGAGCGCCACGGTGAAGACCAGGACAATGACGGAGACGACGGCGAAGGGGGAAGTGAAGTTCATTGTGCATGCTCCTGGGAATTAGAGTACCCAACCACGGCATTGGTTGCAGATGGACTCAGAACACACTCTTACGGCTTCGGCCCGGCGTTGGGGTAGTCCACGCGGATGGTGAGAATCTCATAGGGGTGAATCGGCGCTTTGACTACGTCGCCGGTCACGGGCAGCGGTTTGCCTTCGGGCGTCTCCATCAGGTTGGTTACGGTAGCGCCGGTCGCTCCCGGCGGCACGTGGAACTCGGCTATCGTTTCCTTGCCTGCCCACTCGTAGACGCGGAAGATCAGTCCATTCGCGTCTTCGGCCTTCTTCACGGCAGTGAGGACGACATTCTCCGGCGCGACCGAGGCAAAGGAGTGCGACGGGGGCAGCACTCCGGGATGTGCTGTAGTGACTAGGGCGGTGAGTGGGTAGTTGTACTCGTAGCCGTGGCGCACCGTAAGCGCATCCTTCCACGTGCCGGCGTGGGGATAGAGCGCGTAATGGAAGTGATGATGGCCCATGTCGGCCTCTGCGTCGGGCCATTTGGGCGAGCGCAACAGCGTCAGGCGCAGCACATTGCCCACGGCGTCGTAGCCGTACTTGTTCTGGTTGAGGATGCTCAGGCCGTGAATCTTGCCGTCGGGGCCGGGACCGGAGAGATCGGCCCAGCGCAGCGCCTCGACTTCAAACTGCGCCTTCTCCCACGAGTTATTGCGCGTGGTGGGCCGGTCGATGGTGCCGTAAGGAATCTCGTAAGTAGCAAATGGCGCCGAAGCCGCCAGCGGAAAGGCAGTCTTGAGCAGAACATGGCTTTCGTGCCAGTCGATCTCGTTCTCGATGTCGATTTGGTCCGGGAAAGTCAATCGAATCGTTTGGACGAACGTTGAATTTTGCCAATGTTGTTTGATACGAATTGACGGATGTTCCGTTTTTTGATCAATCAACTCTACGGAGTCTGCTTTCTCAATCACACTCGGTGCGGTATCCAAAGTTCCTGGATCGATATTCCATGCATCATAATTTGTTGGCGCATCCTTGAAAAACTGGAATTGATTTGCGCAATGACCCGGTTGAATCCAATCAAAACCCGATCTCACGTCAAGGATTTTGTCGATGCAACCTGTCTCTTTATTTACTATTACTATTGGACTTTCAGGATAATATTGAAGGATTAGAGTTTTCCCTGTAATATCTTGCTGTGTTTGATAGAATCCATGCACGCAAAGCAATTCTGGTTCGCCCTTCTTGTGTTTGTAAGCAGGACCTATACGAAAAGCCCTGTAGCCAAGAGCTGGTATCTTGGAGACCCAGAAACTTAATTCAACTTCGCCAGTTTCCAAGTTTCGAGAAATGATTTTGGGATCAATCTGGTTGATCGGACTCTCTGCTTCGCACATATCTGAAACGCTGATGTCTAGTTTGGGATCAGGTAGTTGCAATTTCACAGTGACATCTCCGGATCGTTCCCAGCCAAGAGAATTGAAAACCACGATGGGGACAGACTTATCAATTTTGACTTGTGTGTTGATCCTTTCAACGGTCTTATCCAACGCATTCGCATCGATCTCATTCGTAGACCAGCGCACCACATCGTAGTCCTTCTGCGCGTCCTTATAGATCACGCCGATACCGGAACCTGCGGCGGTGTCATGGAATTGGTTGAAGAGCACCTTCTTCCAATCTTCCGTTAAATCCGAGGAAGGGTACGCCCGTCCGGCAAGGACCCACGCCAGCGACGCCCACTTTTCCGCGTCGAGCATCTGCTCCTCGGCCTCGCGCATATTCTTTTTGTGGTTGGCCTGGGTGGTCATTACTCCGCGATGGTACTCGAAGTACAGCTCACTCTTCCAGGTGGGAATATTCACCATGCCCGCAACCGGCGGCGGAGGCGTGTAACCCTTGGCAATCGACGTGTAATCCCAGACCGGGCTATCAGGCGCGATCTGCTTTTCCAGCGCGGTGAAGTAGGGCAGCGCCGTGCCGAACTCGATCTTCGGAGTCACGTATGCGGGAAGCGAAGGGTAAGCCCAGTGTCTGCCCTCATCCAGAATCGCGCGCGTCGGTCCGCCGCCGTGGTCGCCGATGCCGTAAAGGTCCATCAAGTCCGTCAAGCCCGCGGCCTGCTTTTGCGCGATCGTAAAGTCGCGCGCCAGGCGCACCGGATTCAGGTTATCGTTTGCGTAGTCGTGGGGAAAGTAAGTCAACACCTTCGAACCATCCGGCGACTCCCACCAGAAGAACTTGAAAGGCAACTGGTTGGTGTCGTTCCAGGCCATCTTTTGCGTGACAAAATAATCCACGCCGCTCTTCTTGTAGATCTGCGGCAACTGCCAGGTGTAGCCGAAGGAATCGGGGTTCCAGCCGACTCTCACGTCCACGCCGTAGGCCTGCTTGTACCAGCGCTTGCCGACGAGCAACTGACGAACGAGGGATTCACCGTCGGGCATATTCAGGTCCGGCTCGACCCACATTCCGCCGACGATCTCCCAGCGGCCCTCCTTGATGCGCTGGGCGATCTCGGCATTCATCTCGGGATACTTTTGCGCCAACCACTCGTTGTAAGCCGCGGCCGACTGCGTGTAGGTGTATTCGGGGTACTCGTACATCAACTGTAGTGCCGTCCCGAAGGTCCGCTTGACCACGTCCACCGACTCGGTCCACGGCCAGAGCCAGGCCGCGTCGATGTGCGAATTGCCGGTCAGGTGATAGGTAACCTGCCGCAGCAGCGGCGTGAGGGCTTCGAGCTTGCCGTGCGCCGCGCGAAGGCTTTCATCGAACTTTGCCTGATTGTTGGCGTCGAGCGCGGCCAGGTCCACCGCGCGGATGGCGTCGTTGAGCGTGGCCGTCTGCGCGGGGTCACTGGGCGCCAGCGCGGGAACCAGCAACGAGGCGGACAAAAACTCCTCACGCAGGTCTTCGGGGTTGGGGCGGCCGTCGGGGAAGTCAATCTTCAGTGTCGCGCCCTGAAAGGTCTTCAGGTCCACCGTGTGCAGCAGCTTGACGGCGACCGTCACCTTGTCGCCGGGGCGGGCGCCGTCGAAGAGGACAACGGGTTCGAGATCGTCGCCCATCGCCACGCGGCGGCCGTTGAAGTAGAGAATCTCAGGCATCGGCCCGTTGGCATAGGCCTGAAACTGGAACCAGATGCGCGCGCCGGTCAGGTCGTAGCCGCCGAGCGTGGCCGGAACCTGGTAGCTCTGGCGAAACCAGAGCGCCTCTTTAGGCGCCTTGCTCTTCAGCGCGATGGGCTGCCAACTGCTTTCGTCCAGAGTGACGGCCTCGCCATGGGCCAGGTCGCCGGGATGGGTCTTCCATGCGCCATCGGGCAGTTCCCGCAGCATGGAGAGCCGGTCGATAACGGCGCGGGCGTCGGCGGGCAGCGGGTCGGCAATCTTTGCAGCCTCAGCGGCGCTCTGCGCAGCAACGCGGCCCGCAAAGAACGTGGTGACAGCAAGGACAAACAGGCAAGCAAAACGTACGAAACGCAACTTCAAAGCGGAGTTCATCGCGAGAAATCCCCCCCGTCATGGTAAGACATGGGAGCGAATCCTGGCGCGTCTCAGCTTCCGCTGGGGCTATTCCTTCTTCTCCGCGTTGCGCGCGCGGACCTTGAACCAGATGGGCGTGCCTTTGAAGCCGAAGGCCTCGCGGATCTGATTTTCCAGGAAGCGCTCGAAGCTGAAGTGCAGCTTGATGTCGCGGTCGGTGAAGAGCACGAAGGTGGGCGGGGCGACGGCGGCCTGCGTCATGTAGAAGATGTGCACGCGCTTGGCCATCGGCACCGGCGCGCGCTGGAAGTCGATCTTGTCGAGGAAGCGGTTCATCTGCCCGGTGGTCACGCGCTTGCGGCGCTCAGCGGCCACGGAGACGACCTCGTGCAGCACGCGCAACATTTTCTTGCCGTCGGAGCCTACCCCTTCGAGCGCGGAGAGAAAGATCACCGGCGCGTAGCTCAAATACTTGAGCACGGTGCGCAGTTGTTGCTCGAAAATCTCGCGGTCGGCGGGGGGCTTGCCGTCGGCGCGGCCCGTGGTCACGAGGTCCCATTTGTTCACCACGATGATCACGCTGCGCCCGCTCTCGTGGGCATAGCCTCCGATGGTGGCGTCGGCCGCCGTCACGCCATCAACCGCATCGATAATCAGCAGCGCCACGTCCGCGGCCTCTAAGTGACGCCGGGCCATCACCACACTCATCTTTTCGGCCATCAGGTGGGTTTTGCCCTTGCGGCGGATGCCGGCCGTATCGACAAAGCGCAGTTGCTGGCCCTCGAATTCGACCACCTCGTCCACCGCGTCGCGGGTGGTGCCGGCGATGGGCGAAACAATGGCGCGCGAGGTCCCGGTCAGCGCATTCAGCAGAGTGGATTTACCGACATTGGGCCGTCCGATGATGGCGATGGATGTCTCGTGCTGTTCGAATTCGCCGTGGGTGCGATGAAGGGGCTGCGCGTCCGGCGAGGACTGCGCGTCCAGCGAACCTTCTTCAGCTTCATTTGCCGCCTCGGTCTCTTCCGCGGCCAGAATCTCATCCTCGGTCAGCGCAGCCTCCGGCGGCGCGGGCAGCGCCTCGGCAATCGCCTCGAGCAGGTCGCCGATGCCCAGCCCATGCTCGGAGCTGATGGGAAAGAGGTTGCGAATGCCCAACTGGCGGAAATTCTCCGCCTCCAGCGCCATCGCGTCGCCCTCGACCTTGTTGACCGCGAGAAAGAGGGGTTTGCCGCCGCGTATCAGCATGCGCACCAGATCGTAATCGGGGCTTGCCAGTTCGGTGCGCGCGTCCACCACCAGCACCAGCGCGTCGGCCTCCTCCAGCGCCACCATCGCCTGGGCATAGATCTCGGTGGGAATCAGCTCCGCGTCGTCGGGCACCATGCCGCCGGTGTCCACCAGGCGAAAGTTGCGGCCCATCCACTCATACTCGCCATAGATGCGGTCGCGGGTGATGCCCGGCTCGTCCCCAACGATGGAGCGGCGGCTCCCGGTGAGCCGGTTGAAGAGCGTGGACTTGCCGACATTGGGGCGACCCACAATGGCCACCAGCGGCAGACCACCCCACGGACGGAGACCTTTCCGCAGGGACCCCGGTAACGCGCCCGCGCGCGACCTGGTTGGCACTACCGACTTATGATACTTCGACAAAACTTGTCTCCAGTCGCCGCTCAGGCGGCGCAAGCGGTCTATCTCAATCCCAGATCCGCTTCACGCTATACGTACCGATAAACCAGTCGCGGCGCCGGGAGGCAATGTAAGCAGAATGGCCGTTGAACCCATGCGAGTCATTTCTTCACAGGCTCGGCCCCGGAGGATTCAACGGCGCGAGGGGCCGGATCGGCACAATCTTTGCTACCGGCCGCTTGCCGCGCAGAATGATTACTTCCTGTCCTGCCTCTCTTAGCAGCCGCGAAAGATGAGTCCGCGCCTCATATGTGGTGTACGTCATAACTTAGTATCTCACCTCGATCACGCGTAAAGCGCCAGCTTCGCCATGAACGTCTTCTCATCTTTCCGGCAGAATCACGGCGAAAGCCGCCAGTGCTGCCAACCGGAGCAGGCGCGTATCACTATGATGGAAGAGCGCCTGTACCCAATGCCGCCCAGCGACAGCCCAACCCGCGCCCTACCCACGCTGCACGAGTTCTTCGCGCCCGGCGGCATCCTGGCGCGCTCGTCGCTGCCCTATGAGTACCGCCCCGGCCAACTGGAGATGGCCAAAGCTGTCGAGCGCTCGCTCGCCGAACGCCGCCACCTGATCGTCGAGGCCGGCACCGGCACCGGCAAGACACTGGCTTATCTGCTGCCCGCCCTGCGCACCGGACAGCGCATCATCGTTTCCACCGGCACCAAGGCCCTGCAGGACCAGCTTTTCTTCCGTGATGTGCCCTTTCTTAAAACGCTGGTCGGCGAGTTGCGCGTCTGTTATATGAAGGGCCGCGCCAACTATCTTTGCCGCCACAAGCTCTCCGCGCTGCGCAACCAGCCGATATTGTCCGGATTAGAAGAGATCGACCAATTTCGCCAGATCTCCGAGTGGGAACAGACCACTGAGTCCGGCGACCGGGCCGAGCTATCCGGAATGCCGGAGTCGAGCGCCTTGTGGCAGAAGCTCGACGCGAGGGCCGAGGCCTGCCTGGGGTCGACGTGCCCGGATTATCGCCGCTGCTTTATTACAGAGATGCGGCGCAAGGCGCTTGAGTCGGACATTATCATTGTGAATCATCATTTATTTTTCGCCGACGTTGCCGTCAAGCGCGAGGCCGCTGGCGCGCCCGACGCCGGCATTCTGCCCGAGGCCGCGGCGGTAGTCTTCGACGAGGCGCATGAGCTAGAGGATGTCGCTTCGAGTTACTTCGGACTTTCGGTCAGCAACATTCGCTTTGAGGAGCTGGCGCGCGATACCGACGTTCTCTTGCGCGGCAAGGAAGGCGCGGAAAGTCTGCCCGCCATAACTCAGCAGCTCCGCGACCGCGCGCGGATGTTCTTTGCCGGACTGCCACTGGCCGGCGATGGACGGCAGCCTTTCGTTGGGCGGGAGGAGTTTCTGGAAACGGAGGGCGACTTATATCTGGCCGTGCGCGCCACGCTGCTGCGCCTGGAAACGGAGATGGATGGAATGAAAGCCGACGAAGCGCCGGGGCTCAGGAAGCGCATCGCCCGTTTGCGCTCCGAGTTTGAGTTTCTGCTCGAATCCAGCGCCAGTAATATGGTTTTTTGGATGGAGCGGCGCATCTCCGCCGGAGGTTCATCGGAAAGGTCCGCCGCGCGCGGAGCCTTCCGCGCACAGTCGCGGACGACCTTTTTGCAGGCCACGCCCATTGACGTTTCTGAACTGCTCTTCGAGTTAGTCTTCGACCAGATTCCCACCGTGGTGCTGACATCGGCCACGCTCACTGTGCAGGGCGGCTTCGAGCATATCCGCAAGCGGCTGGGGTTGAGCGAGGCGCGCGAGTTAGTGGTGCCGTCTCATTTCAAGTACGGCGAACAGGCGCTGCTCTATCTGCCGCCGGAGATGCCCGACCCGCGCGAGCCGGATTTTCCAGAAGTCGCGGCGCGCTGCATTCAGCGTGTGCTGGAAATTACTCAGGGCCGCGCCTTTTGCCTCTTCACAAGTTATGCGCAGATGCGCGACTTATACGAGCGTCTGTTGCCGGTACTGGACTTTCCTATCCTGCTGCACGGCACAGCGCCGCGCAAAGCGCTGCTGGAGGAGTTTCGCGCGACTCCCAACGCGGTCCTCTTCGGCACGTCGAGCTTCTGGCAGGGCGTGGACGTGCAAGGCGAGGCTCTTAGTTGCGTCATCATCGACCGGCTGCCCTTCGAAGTGCCCAGCGACCCGGTGGTCGCGGCGCGCATGAAAGCCATCGAAGAAGCCGGCGGAAAACCCTTCTTCGACTACCAGGTCCCCACAGCAGTTCTGACTCTCAAGCAGGGCTTCGGCCGCCTGATCCGCTCGCTCGAAGACCGCGGCGTGTTAGTGCTGCTCGACCCACGTGTGCGCACCAAACGCTACGGCCAAACCTTCCTCGCCAGTTTACCGCCGTATCGCATGACTGAGTCAATTACGGATGTCGAAGAGTTTTTCTCGGCTTGATCCCAGCATTCGCCAGCAAGAGTGCGAAGAATCGTGCTACCTTTGCTTGTACCGAAGATACGGAGACCGGACCTATTTAGCGGGACAGATGACAAACGAGAGGAGATACTGGCGTGCTCAACGGACGTAGGGACATTCGCCCAAAAGGATTCAAGGTCCAGCTATCGCACCTTCCAAACGATAAGTATGGACTCATCGGACTCGGTATGCTGTGCCTTACAGTCTTGGCGGCGATTTGGTGGATTCGTTATCTGACGCCGCCTGGCGGGAAAACGGAGATAGCCTTCAGTGAGTTAAAGATCTCCGCATCAGGAGGGTCAGAGGTTGTTCAAGCGCAATCCGAATTGAAGCTCGTTCAGTTTTGGACGCCATCGGAAAGGACTGGCCCGAATCTGTGCGATGTCAAGGACATCCAAGCGTGCAAGGTTTCTTGCGATGAGAAATGCGTAACGGAATGCAAAGCCAAACAGGCACCTGAAAATAGATGGGAATGTACGGTCAAACAGGAGAATGTGGATACCTTCGAAAAGGTGATCGAGTCTCAATTCTGCACATGGGATGACGCCCAAAGCTTCAAGCCTATCGTAGGGCGTCTGGGATGGAGCGGCAATACAGCCGATTGTTATGGGGGGACGATAGAGGGCTTTCATCGCTACGACGAGGTTGGCCAGGCGGCTGATGGGCTTAGGAAGGCAGGGCTGTGGTGGGAGATGACAGTGACGAAAAACTTTGATGCTAGGCAATTCGCAAAGCTATACGTCGATACCTGGTGCAGAACAAATCCGGGCGCAGGTGCCGGCACGAAGCCAGAGTTCGATGATTTTTGCCGAGGGAAAAAGGTTTACCTAGAAGTGATCAATGGTTCTCCGGAGTATTCCTCGTTCAGGTAAAGCCCTGGTCTTTCTGGAAGGGAAAGGTAACATTCGTTATGCCGGACTCCGAAACCTATATACGCCTGCTCGATATTGCCGCGCTGTCAGATGCCGAGGAAGGCATTCGTCAAAGTCTTGAAGACGCAGACGTCGGGAGACTTTCCCCAGTGCGTGAATTCTTTGCCAAGTTTGAATCCGGACACCCAGAACTCATGAAAAAATCTCCGAGAACTGTTCACTGAAGAGAATTATGTCGCGCAACTTCTACATTCTGGCTGGCGTTCTGCTCTTCTTCGCGCTGATTTCGGCGGCGACGGCGCTGTTGCCTTCGAGTTTGCAGCCGAGTCTGCCGGCCAGCGGGTATCTGGGTAGGACGACGGCACTATTGCTGTTGCTGGCGGGCCTGGGAGCGGCGCTGATCGGCGTGTTGAGCCATCTCTTCGAGCAGGTGGAGCGGCGCAGCGAAGAAGAGCGTCGGCGTAAGCGGCGCGGCTAACCTGTATGCCCTACCGCTATTGATTCGCGAAGTCGATTGAGGTTCGTGGTTTCCCAGGTCACAAAAGCGGGGCTTGGGGCACCCATCATCAGGTAGCACCCGGCAGACTAAAATAGAAAGCGGGGCGCTTTCCCCGCAGAGAATCGAGCAGACGGCCATGTATGAAGTTACCGTGGAGGCAGGTTTCTCCTCCGGACACTACCTCCGCAACTACAAGGGCAAGTGCGAGAACCCGC
>Ga0326728_10015088_pt1 | contig 16162 bp, 19 predicted proteins | sample MB3enrmetagenome_FD_207602 | JGI IMG/M metagenome (GOLD analysis project Ga0326728, IMG submission 207602) | Lab enriched peat soil microbial communities from McLean, Ithaca, NY, United States - MB31MN | ecosystem: Environmental > Terrestrial > Soil > Wetlands > Peat | place: USA: New York...
AGACCTCACAGTGCATTGGGTTACCGACCTCCTGCACCTGAGGCTATCATGCCGGGCTATGGTTCAACAAGTCTAACTCTGAGTGTGGTACAATGATTGGGGGCCGGTCACCCCAAGCTGCAAACTATCTCGGTCGAACCCTTTGGAGTATGCGTGAATTGGTTTGGAAGGGGTCAATTCCGATTGTACGCGATGGGAAGAGAATTTTTGTCGATATCACTGATTTGGATTCGTATGTAACCAAGAATAAGATGACCTATCTTTAGATCAAAGTCTTGCTCTTTGATAACTGAATATTGATTTTCTTTTTTGAGGAGTACACCTACAAAAAGTGCGGATCGGCGCACGTTAAGGATAGATGATTTCCGTTAGAAAGACAGTACCATACTGCGCCGGTGAAGGATGAACCTTGACTGTCTGCTCGACTGGTTTAGGTCCGATCAGATAGCATCCAACAACAGAACGCAGACCTCCTCGCGGTAGAGGAGATTTCGCATCGAGGGGATTACTATCGAGTCTGCTTCCGCTATGAATGTGTCCAGCAGTACGCTCAACGAAGTCTCTTCAACACCGTGCGCGATGGATGGTCTGTACCGTGCTATGGAAGCAAGGGCGAATGCCAGCAGAAGCGTGGCTGTCAGTGTCGGCAGAAGTGGCTTTCCCGTCAAGCCATGCCACTGGTACTGGTTCTTCAGAGCAAACTGGAATGCCCGCCCCTTGTAAATGCTGTGGCCACCGTAGTTGACAGCTTTCAAACTTTTTTGATTATGCCAGGCCTGAGCAGTAGCTTGGTTTGGCCAACTATTTCTCGATTTGTATTGCAAACGATCCTTCTTCTGGTCAATAATTGTGAAAAATTGCCGAAGCTGTGGGACGGCACGTTCTAAACGATTTTTCGCCAGATTTGCAGGGTGCTCCTCTTCATCTATGCATACGAAGGTCAACTGTGAGTTCCAGTTGCCCGATGCGTCATTGGCAACTGAGTCCATTACTCTGATGGTTTGGCAACGCATCCCGAATAGATTGCTGAGTTCATACTTGAGAAGTGGGATTGAACCAGCAAGCTCATGGAGTCTGAAGGCGCGGCCTACGATGGGTTCGGCGGAGAGGATGGAGTGGAAAACAGGGACAGCACCTTTTCTAACTTTAACCAGAATCGAACGCAACTCAAGTCTTGTGAGGCGATGGGATTGGTCTTCGACGCCGTGTCTCCGATACTGTTGATAGTTGGCAGGCCGATAGGATAGGATGAGAGCAACCGCAAGGTTCAGGTAACAATAGTATTGAAGAACTGGCCGGATACGCGGCGATGCGGCCATGCTCTGAGCGTGGAATGCAAGAGCCTGTTCGATGTGAGAACTCACCAGACGGCCTTCTGTTCGTGCCTCGCGCGCTGGGATACCGAAACGATCTCTCAGTAGCCGTTGTGCCGCATCAGGCGTTGAGAGGTGCCGAAGATGGGCCACATGTGCCTGGATTGGAGATACGCTGGACATGAGAGATTTGAAAGGGCCTACTACGTCGGGTATGTTCGGAACCTCTTCTTGAAATGTATTATGCTGCTTTTATGTAATTAACTCCGGTTGTTATCCCAGAGAAAGATTCCCGACCTTATCAGGTAATGGAGTGAAAAACAGCTTCTCCGTTTGCTCGATTATTGATCGAAATATACACATTCTGCGTGAATTGGTCAACCGGAACTTTCAGGAAGAAGTCTTCTGATGGAACACAAAGGATATGAGTCAACTTTTGGGAGGTAACTAAGATGAACGACTTTTTCACCGTCAATGAGCTTGCGGAACATTTCCGGGTGAATCCAAAAACGATCTACCGGCGACTGTGGGCCAAGGGGATCCCGGCCTATAAGGGGGGAAGGATTTGGAGGACCGCCAAGAAGGATATCAAGTGGCTGAGGCAATAAAAGGTCAGTCGATTTTCGTCAATGGGGGCAGAAAATGAACATAACTCATATCCTTTCCTCAAGAGACGTTAAACGATGGTCTATAGAAAGTAATCTATTTTCAATTTCGGAGATGGCAACAGCCAAACTAAAAAGCCCATTGTACAAATTAAACTTTTCTGGTTGTTGTCGAGAATCAGCAAAAAGGCGAATATTTTCGTTAAAATAGGCTTTTGCAGCATTGCTACCGGTTGTTGGCATACGAAATACCTCCGTGTATTTAAATTTTTACTTATCTGGTTAAAGCGTATCAGAAGGTTGATTGAAAGACAATAAAATTTTTTATAAATTACTATCCAATTAAGGCCAAAGAAAATGCTTGACAAAAGATATGAGTTATGTATGATATCCATAATGGAAGGAGGTGATGTAGTTTGACAAGGGTGAAACTCGGAACACGGGTAGGTTTTTACCTATCGGCTATTCAGATCAGAGACTTGAAGAAGCGGTCAAAAAAGACCACTATCTCTGTCTCTGAACTGATTAGGAGAGCCGTTGATGAGTTCTTGGAAAAGCATAAAACAATGAAAAGAGGTAGAAAGTGAATAGCAAGAAAAAGTCAAAGATGGAAATAGTTGATTTTAATGCAATGCTCAAAAGGATTAAGAAAATTAAACAGCGTAAAAGTGGAATGTATAAGAAGAAGAAAAGGAGATGACCTGAATGGCAATCGCTCTTGATCCTAAACAAATCGTTTCCTCTGAACAACTTCTCATGTCACTGGTAGTCTCGCAGGATGCCGTTATCCGGTTGCTTGTGGAGAAGGGAATATTTACCAAAGAAGAGTTTTTAAAAATGGTGAACGTGGTAAATCTTGAAATTGCGAAAATGGTGTAACAAGCCAACGGAGGGGTGACCTGAATGAAGCTACGAATTGTCATTCTGGTTTTTGGATTAATTATTGCTTCTATGGGTGATGTTTATGGGGCGGATTGGAAACTTCTTACAACGATCTCCGAACGAACTTATTTCTATGATGCAAAAAGCGTAACTCGCCCATCCAAAGACTTTGTTAGAGTGTGGTCAAAAGTAGCTTTTACTGAAGAAGGTGTAAAGCAATGGGTGAAAGAGTCTAAGAGGGAGCTGTTGTATGAGAAGAAAGGATGGCCAAAAAACCTTGAGAAATTTGATCATATGTTAATTTTATACGAATACAACTGTCCGGATAGAATGTTTAGGGTACTAACAATAAATGAGTTTTCCAAAGACGGGCTTGTTATAGAGTCTTTCAATTATGACAAGCCAAATTTGAGCTTCATCATGCCAGGAACGGTTGAGGAATTTTTATACAACGCAGTATGCAAATAAGTGGGAAAGGAGGTGAACCCTAAACCTTAACCGGCCAGCCAGGGAAGGAGGTGATCTGAATGAGGAGATTGTTTCGAAATTTATTACTTTATTGGGAGTTACATTTCGCCAGAGTTCATCGAGAGACGAAAACCTTTAAGAACATTCCTTACGATGCCGAAAGAGGCATTCTTAGAAGTCGGAAGAGGAAAAAGTTTTTGGGACTATTTGATTAAAGGAGGTGAGTTGAATGGGTTCAATTTACAAAAGAGGAGAAGTTTTCTGGATCAAGTATTACCGTTACGGGAAGCCTTACCGCGAATCTTCCAAGAGCGATAAAATCACAGTTGCAGAGCGCCTCCTAAAAAGGCGAGAGGGAGAAATCTCTAAGGGAGAAATACCTGGGATTGTTTTTGACAGAGTACGATTTGATGAACTCGCAGAGGACTTTATTACCGACTACCGGATCAATGGGAAAGATAGCCTCAGCAAAGCAGAACGGTCTGTGAAGTATCTCAAGAAGTTCTTTGAAGGAATGAAAGCAACGGAGATCACTACAGACAAAATTAAGAATTATGTTGACCAGAGGATGAATAAGGGCCTTTCCAATGCTTCAATCAATCGGGAGCTGGCCGCGCTGAAGAGAATCTTTCACCTTGCCGCTCAATGCACCCCTCCAAGGGTCAACCTGATCCCTTACATTCCCATGTTGAAGGAATCGAATGTAAGAAAGGGGTTTTTTGAACGGCATGAGCATTTGGCAATCAAGGAAGCCCTACCCTCTTATCTGAAGGCTGTTGCTTCCCTCGCTTACGACGCCGGGTGGAGGAAGGAAGAGATATTGTCTCGTACCATTGATAAGCTGGACATGAATGAGGGCGCCATAAGGCTTGATCCGGGAGAAACGAAGAACGGAAAAGGCCGGACGTATTACATGACCGATGAGGTGAGGGAAGATATTGAGGCAGCTTTGGTCAATCGGAATCCTGCCTGTCCCTATTTGTTCCAGAGGGATGGAGAACAGATTAGGGACTTCCGAGGGGCCTGGGAATCCGCTTGTATCGAGGCGGGACTTTATAAAGTGGTCAAAGACGAACAGGGGAATGGAACCAAGGTCCCTACAAAACTATTCCATGACTATCGGAGAACCGCAGTTAGGGATATGGTTAGATCAGGGACACCAGAAAGAGTGGCAATGGAGATATCTGGCCATTTGACCAGGAGCGTCTTCGATAGGTATAACATTGTGAGTGATCAGGATCTGAGGGAAGCTGCGATGAAGAAGCAAGCCTATCATGAGAAACAGAGCAAGGTGATCATTCCGTTCAAGCGGGCACAAAATGAGTAATCAAAAAAAATTTTCCCTTCACCGGGCACAGTTTAGGCACAATCAGAGAAATCTTAATAAAAAAAGGATTAGCTGTCTATCAGCTAACCCCTTGATTTTGTGGTGCCTAGGGCCGGAGTTGAACCGGCACGGTGGGGGACCACCGAGGGATTTTAAGTCCCTTGCGTCTACCAATTCCGCCACCCAGGCATACCACGACCTATGATCCGTGCCTGCACGCCGGAGTGCCACCCGCGTTTCGCCTGCCTGCGCGAAGCCGCTTCGGCGAAGGCAGGGCCCGCAGGCGTGAATCGTGTCTCATTAGAAATTATGAATATACGTTTTACCTCTCTTTGTCAACCCCTCCCTTGTATCAACAAAGATCTTATGTTAGATGTGAGAAAAGTATCCCGACGAGCGCGCACGGAATAGGGACACGCTTGCGCGCCGAAGCGCTTCAGCGCGCAGGCCCTGAACCTACCATGGTACAGGGCAGGCACGGACACGATTCTCAGCAAGGAGGAGAACGAATGCGATCCGATAGTATGAAAAAAGGGCTGGAAAGAGCACCCCACCGCTCCCTTTTTAAGGCCCTGGGCCTGACGGATGGAGAGATTGCGCGACCCATGATCGGAATTGCTAACTCAGCCAATGAAGTCATTCCGGGCCATCTCCATCTACATCAACTCTCCGATGCGGTTAAAGCCGGGGTCCGGATGGCCGGGGGAACTCCCCTCGAGTTCTTTACGATCGGCATCTGCGACGGGATCATCATGGGACATGAGGGAATGAAATATTCCCTCAGCTCAAGGGAATTGATTGCCGATTCGGTCGAATCCATGGCCATGGCCTACCCTTTCGATGGTCTGGTCCTCATCCCGAATTGTGACAAAATCATTCCCGGAATGATGATGGCAGCGGCCCGGCTTAATATTCCAACCCTTCTTGTGAGCGGGGGTCCCATGCTGGCAGGCGAGTTTCAGGGCCGGGAGATTGACCTGATCACCGTATTCGAGTCCGTCGGAAAGGTGAAGGTGGGAGAGATGACGGAAAAGGATCTCGGAGAGATCGAGGGGTGTGCTTGCCCGGGGGCGGGCTCCTGTGCGGGAATGTTCACTGCAAATTCTATGAATTGCGTTACAGAAGTCCTCGGCCTATCACTTCCTTATAACGGCACCATCCCAGCCGTCTTTGCCGAAAGGATACGTTTGGGAAAGAAATCGGGGATTCAGGTGATGGAGTTGATCAAAAAAAATCTGACCCCTTCTAAAATCCTGACAAAAGATGCCTTTGAAAATGCGGTCACGGTAGATATGGCCTTTGGAGGCTCCACCAATACCGCACTCCATCTTCCTGCGATCGCAAGGGAGGCAGGGATTAAAGTCTCTCTACAGACTTTCAACGAAATCAGCGGAAAGACGCCTCATCTCTGTAACATGTCACCGGGCGGGCCTCATCATATCCAGGACCTTCATCGCGCCGGAGGCATTCCAGCCCTGATGAAGGAGTTGAGTCGGGCAGGATTGATCCATCAGGATCCGTTGACCGTTACCGGAAAATCGATTGGAGAAAATCTTAAGGGGAAAAAAATCTTCAATCCAGAAGTGATCCGCCCGATTGAAAGACCCTATCACGCCACAGGAGGTTTGGCCGTTCTCTTCGGGAACTTAGCTCCCGAGGGCGCGGTGGTAAAACAATCGGCCGTGGATGAGGCCATGCTCAAACATCGAGGGCCGGCCAGAGTCTTTGATTCCGAAGATGAGGCCATCAAGGTTATCCTCGACAGAAAGATCAAAAAGGGTGAGGTCCTGGTCATCCGGTACGAAGGCCCGAAGGGCGGACCGGGAATGAGGGAGATGCTGGCTCCTACCTCGGCGATGGTCGGCGTCGGAAGAGATCGGGATGTGGCCTTGCTCACCGATGGCCGTTTTTCAGGAGGAACCCGCGGAGCCGCCATCGGCCATATCTCTCCGGAAGCTGCGGTGGGTGGGGCTATTGCGGTGGTGCGGAATGGGGACCAGATTGAGATTGATATTCCTGGAAAGAGACTCAACCTCCTCATTTCCAACGAAGAATTAAAAGAGAGATTATCCAGGTGGAAAGCGCCCAAGAAAGAACTGAAGGGTTATCTCAAACGATATGCAAGACTCGTGACATCTGCCAATACGGGTGCTACGTTTGAAGACTAATCTCAGATTGCGGATTTGAGAACTACCTTACCTGCCGCAGGAATGGGAGCAAGAACGAACAAGGCATAGAGACCGCCTCAAATAGCCTCCGGCACAAGCCGTGGACTCGTGACGCCCCCCCTGTGACTCACGATCTGCTGCCTATTGGTGTTTTAGATCTTTTGTCATCTCCATCGAAATAGGGTCTCTCAACAGCATAACGAAAATGATAGGCCTGTCCTGCAAACCTCTTCAGAATCTCCTCCATCTCTTTGATGAAAAGATCAACTTGGTCATCCTCAACGTGAACCCCAAGATATTTAACAATGATCTTTGCCATTGTGAGAGCCGATTGCATAACAGCAAATAACGTGCCATTCGTTTTAAAACTCATAATCCATTTAAATTCCTTGATTTGAGGGAATCGTTGGAATTTTTTTCAAGGAGATTATGACAAATTTGCGTTTCTCTTTACAAAAATGACCACGAAACTTCAGGTTGCGCAAAAAGATGGTTAGGTCATAGCGTTCAAGCAGCGACTGGAATCTAATAGGTTCCCTCATTAATCCACAATCGATGTTGAATCATTGTGGAAATAGATTGTTTTCCGCTTGAGAGACGCCACCGCCATCATTTTGCCTAAAAAATAGGCACATGGAAGCCCTCAAATGGATTGGTAAATCTAAATATTTACTGAAGATCAAACAACAAATGACCCCCTTTTGTCCTTAGACACCGAGAGCCCGTCTTTTTTCAATTGGGAAATTACTTTGTGGGCAGCCCGCCTGCTAGTATTAAAGTCACGAACGATTCCGTCATACGATAACCTTTGCCCTTTCTTGAGCTTGCCAGAAAGTATCCTCTTCTGCAGTTGACCATACGCTCTGTCTGGAAACTGAAACCTCGTCAGCTTTTGTGGGAAGATCTCTTTAAGGATTTCATTTGGTATTCCACTTTTGGATTTTCTCATTTCTTATGCCCTTTCCGTGCTTTGATAATAACATTATGGTTACAACCTTTTTCCCATCGTGCCCCAGTGCGTCCCACCACCTCTCCACCACAAGAGTTTCAAAATTACGTAAATGGCGAAAAAACGAATCAAGACGAAGACCATTGCTGCGGTCCAGTTTGTTGGCTTCTTACCTATCGATTGGTGGCGTGCTTTCACTCTACACTCCTCCAAAACTTCCTTTGGAATCATTTTGATGAGAAGGGAAATCCCTGCAGAAACAATGCGGAAATCGTCAATATGCCCTATGACAGGGATGAAATCCGGAATGAGGTTATCGAGCTTAAAACATATCCCATAATGCGGATGGCGGCCGCTTTAGCATACCACGGAGTTTTCAGATATTTTGAAGCAAGATAGAGAGCGTGTACCTCATTTCTTAACTGCTTCGATTTGGTTTTCCATGATCTGATATCCATTTCCAAAATCTTCGCCATTTCACTCAGGTGTCATCCTCTCTTCATCCCTTCTTTATTCGTCTATTCATCTCCCAACCCGCCACCCCTACCATCGCCTTTCCAAATGGCATTTCAATCTCAGTCTATTTGATTTCTTTCTTACATCCATCACAAAAATACAGACTTTTTCCCGAATCCTCGCCTGTAATAGCTTGCTCAATCTTTTTCATGATTCCACTGTTTTTATTAATGCACTCCACGCAATAAATATCTCCATCTTCTGTGTAATAACCGACTGCCTCTTCTTTTTCGGTCATGGCCTTTCCCCTTTCATTCAATTTTCTTCTGTTTCTCTCATCGGCTCTTGACCAACTATTTTAACGAACGCCCAAAACTCCTGCTCACCGAATGCCACTTTCTCCGAAAGCAACTTGGTTAAGTCTTCTTGTTAAACCATCCAAGGGTACCAGTAATTCTTCGAAGGAAACTGACAACCCCTCAGTCAATAACACCAAAGACACGAGAGAATAGTCCATTAGTCCGCTGCTTCTTACCGTCACGGACATAATCCGCATAACATTCCAATCGTTGTGGGCCGGCATCATGGACGGAAAAGTCTACGGTGAAACTCCCCGGCGATCCGTAAGTTACATCTCTTATCCTATAATAGTACGGCCCTTCGCCTCCACAGTAGCAAACCACTCTATTAATCTCTGGTTTACCGTTAGCCTCGAAACTAATCTCAACGGTATAAGAGAGACCTGGTCTGAGATTCCCATTTTCAGGAACGGATATCCTTAATAATCTCAGTTCGCCCTCACCCAGAGGTTCCGCGGGTACGGTGGCACACGAAGAAATCCCTGACAAAAGGGCTACAGCCATAAAAACGGCAATTACGATAGGTTTCATAATCACAAACCTCCTTCCTATATTATGTCTCTTTATTTTTCCTCTTCTTCTTTTGATTTACAAGCCTCACCGTTTCCGAAAATTCCTCTTTCTAAAGATCTCCTTTTCCGCAGACAATCTAATAAGGGTTTTTTGCCGGACCCCGTGTGACATGAGAAGGTCTAATCCTATGTTGGCGTCTCTAATAAATGGATCTTTTCGGTCTCTTTGCTATCCCAATGACGTTCGGAATTGGCCGAGCAGCGGGTATGCGATCATTTCCATCAAGGCTTATTGGCCGACCAATTCTGTCGAACTCAACGCCATTTGCTGAAAAATATAGGTTGGCTTGCTGTCCTCCCTCCAAATACATTGCGTTATAAATTGAAATAGGAAGCGATAACAACACATAGGCAAAGTCATACCCTGAATAAGGAGACTCCGTAAAGATCAGCAATGCATTCCCACCTTTGTCTATGCCGAAAACAGCCATACTCCATATCTTATCCTGTTTGCTCCAGACATTCTCTTGCTGGCAACTAATCATCCTTATATTCTGGACAAGTGTTTGATACTTGAACCTTAACCTTTCGAAATCTTGGCACTTCAGATCAATAATCTGAATCTCTGGGAGAATGGATTCGATCGGATTAAACGCCAAAACGGCTCTATAAGCGGCGTTAATTTTTGGATTGTTAATATGACCGAAGTTTTTCATGTAGCCAACGTTTCTCATCCCATCCTCTTGATACATTCCCGCATTAATGGCAGAGAGGAGATTGTGCTTTTGACACCATTCCTTTGCGGTCATCTTTATTTTACCGTGCTCCGAAGCACACAAAAGCTTGAACGAATAAACCCTTGGGTCAGCCTTCACAATCGTGATCTTTGAATCGTTGACCTTTGATTTCTCCCGGGACGTAAACTCCCCAATATATAATCCCCGGTCCACTTCTCTCCATGGATCATCTTTGGATTGGGCCCCATGGGAAGATAGAGCCGTACTGGTGACTGCGGCGAGAATGACAAGTAAAACAGTTATCCGTCTCATGAACTCCTCTTCTATTCAGACATAGCAGAAGCAGGGTCTGGCCGGACCGTGCCCCGTCCCGCCAGGAGCGGGATAGGCGGGGTTAAGGGGCACAATATGAATGATATTACAATGCCGGGAAGCCCCGCTGTACCTGTCCCGTCTTGACGGGATAAGCGGGGAGCTTCGATATTATCCTAAGCCATACGGCCATGTCATGGGTGATGAGGCTGATAGCGGATGGCTTGGGGATCGATAAAAGTGTATTAGATTTGGAGTATGGTGTCAATGATCAAGGGGGAACGCGTTAACCCGTAAGAACAAGGCACGGAAGGAGGGGAAAAAATAGAGTATCCTACCTTATGAGGAAGCCATTTCGCTGTGATAAAAACGTAGGTAAATCCCCAATAGGTCGTCTGCCAATTTTTCGGTTCTCTCTTTAATCTCATACCAGCTTGATAAAAAGGACTGTAGGGATTCGGCGAGCTTGGTTAGGTTTTCATCACTCCTCTTCGCCCTTTCTAATGATTTTCTCTCCCTCTCACGACATTCTTGGATGAGATCTTTCAAGTTTTCTCTTTCTTCTTCAGTCCACTCTGACACAAGTTGGTCCACTGTCTTCATAATCTAACCTGTAACACATCAGCCCACTTGCGAAAGACAAGGGATATCGAAGCAAAATATATACCGGCAGCATTAACATACCCCAACAATTATGAAATAGCTCAAGTCTTCGAGGAGTTAGGCAATTTTGAGAAAACCCTCTAAAACCTGAGGCCCCGAGAAAAGGGAAAAGCTTTACTTTTTTTGGAAAAATATTTTCCCTTTTTGGGGAAATGGGATGGATTGGATCCGCAGGTTATCACGCCACCGATAAAATAAAAGGGGCTACGGGTCATTCATCCGACCTGTAACCCCTTCGCTTTTTCCTGGAGGCGGCAACCGGATTTGAACCGGTGGATAACGGTTTTGCAGACCGTCGCCTTACCACTTGGCTATGCCGCCTTTGGAGCGGGAAACGGGATTTGAACCCGCGACTTCAACCTTGGCAAGGTTGCACTCTACCGCTGAGTTATTCCCGCTTTTTGTAAAAAATTACAAGATTTAGGATGTGATGTCAATAGGCAATCAAAGAACAGCTTGGAGTTCAGCCTGCCTTCGCCGAAGCGGCTACGCGCAGGCAGGAGTTAGGAGTTAGGAGAAAAAAAATGATTTAGACGATGATGGACTTCAGATATTTCCAGAAATAATCGACCCCGGAGATGACGGCAATCCCCAACGCAACCCATAGTAAGACCATGCCAATCGGATGAAAATTAATAAAGAAATAGGTTCCATTAAGAATAAGAAAAAAGATGGAAGCCACCTCGAAAACTGTCTTGTACTTTCCCAAAGCGCTCGCAGAAATAATGATATCCTGAGAAACAGCTATTCCTCTCAACCCTGTAATGGCAATTTCCCTTCCGACAATGACAATGACCATCCAGGCAGGAACCTCTCTCGCCGGAATGAGAGCGATGAGAGAAGTAACGATTAAGAGTTTATCTGCAAGGGGATCGAGGAATTTTCCAAGGGTAGTCACCACTCCCCGGCGTCTTGCAAGATACCCATCGAATGTATCCGTAACGGCGGCTCCAAGAAAGAGCAGCCCGGTGAGAAGTTGATATCCCCGACCCACGTAAAAAAGGAGAACCAGGATAAGAGGAATTGCCAGAATCCTAAGAATCGTTACTCCATTGGGCAGGCTCAGTATCTGTTCACGATTCAGTTTTTCCATGAAGAGATATTTGATTTCATACTGCAGGTTGCTGATTGCGGATTGACAACGGAAAAAATCTAAAGTTTACCATTCAAGATCTGAAATTAAAATCGTCAGGGGCTATAGGATTGATAATAGCTCAATACTTTCCTGACATAGTCCACGGTTTCCCGATAAGGAGGAATCGAACGTAGCTCGGCAACAAGGTTCTCACCGGCATTATAGGCGGCCAACGAGAGTCGGACGTCATTATCAAAAAGGGAAAGGAGATACTTAAAATGACGTACGCCTCCCTCAATATTCTCTCTGGGGTTAAAGACATTCGAAACATTCATCCGGGAAGCGGTTTCTGGCATCAATTGCATCAATCCCTTCGCCCCCTTTCTCGAGATAGCAAGGGGATTGAATCCTGACTCTGCTCGAATCATCGCCTTGATCAAAGCAAAATCCACCTCATATTTTTTGGAAAACTCGGAAATCAGTGAATCGTATTGGGCAGAATCTTTCACATAAAAACCGGAATTTTCATTCCCCACATCCTCATTGCTCTCCCGGATATAGAGCTTAAACTTGGGATCTCTCGGGCAGTTGGTAAAATGGATGACTCCGTTCTCGTCCACGTATCGGTAAATGCCGGCTGAGGAAGTAATCGCAAAAAGGAACGAACAGAATAAGATAATTGAAACACTCATGAATTTTATCATGCCTAAATCCTCAGGATAAAAAGTAGTCCAAAACTACCATAACTTGTCACTTTTGTCAACGAATTTGTAAACTTGTAAAGGTTCCGTTAGTTCGAAACCCCATAAAATTAAAGGATTTTCAAATTTTTGGCTGAAAAATCAAAACATTAAACATGCAATCTCCGTGCCGTATAGTCCCTTTTCAAAAGGATAACTCTGTCTTGAAGAAGGTAAGGATCTTAATGATGAGATATTGTATCAACAATGGCTGGTGAAATCCTCGGTGATTTATCTTTTCTTCCTTAGGAGATATCTTGATTCAAATTTTCTGCACGCCGAGGGGAATCTTGCACTGGAAAACTGGAGTACCCTGTCGCTTCTCTCAACCTGCATAGAGCGATGGGAATATTTGGAGAAAAACAGGAGGGCAATCGAATAGAGTTGCCTCTCCAAGAAGTAAATTTCCGGCGCCTTCAATTCGATATTTGAAATTTCCTTACGGGTACATCCTTCCCATGGCTCTTTCCAATTGGGCCTTGGCGACGTTGAAATCGCTCAAAGCGCCGTAGTAATTGGTTCTCGCCTGGGCGAGTAATGTCACGGCATTGACCACATCCGTCTGCGTGGCCACCTGGTATTTATACCTTTCCTCGTTCATCCTTAAATTCTCCTCGGCCTGTTCAATGGATATTTCGGCGGTGCTAATATTTTTATCCGCCACCTGCATGTTGAGATAATCATCCTTCACTTCCACTGTAATGGAATCAATGAGCTGATTTTTTGAATCTTCTGCCTGGGTAACCTTAACCTTGTTCTCTCCAACCTTAAATGCCGTATTCCCCCAATTCCAAAGAGTAAATGTGGCTAAAGCCTGAACCATCCACGCGTCACTGGCTATTTCTTTTGAGCCACCCTCCAGCGCCCAAAAGTCAGCGTTCCGACCATAGTTACCTGTAAGCCTGATCGTTGGGAAGAATCCGGCCCTTGCAATTTTGACATTCTCCTTTGCCTGGTCGATATTTAATTGAGCGGCCTTTACCTCTGGCCTCAGCCGGAGTGCCTCATCAAGAGACTGGTCGTAGGAGAGAGGAAAGGCTTTGTGTGCAAGAATGTCGACTACTTCGAAGGGTGTGTTGACCTCTCGCCTCAGCAGTATATTGAATGAGGCCTTGGCCGTGGCCAGATCATTCGCTGCCCTGACCAGCTGCTGCCTGGCATTAGCCAGATTCACCTGAGCCAGAAGGACATCATTTTTTGGAACAATTCCGACGTCAAAGAAAGCTTGCGTTACCCCGAGTTGAGCCTCAAAATTTTTGACTTGCTGCTCAGCCACGGCCAAAAACTTCTCAGCCCGTAAGATCGTGAAGTACCCCACCCTCACCTGAAGAACCAGATCCAGCTTTGCCGTCTCCAAACTCTTCTTTGAAAGATCCACGCCTAACTTCGCCGAACGATAAGTGGCCAAGTTAAACCCCCCAGTGAAAAGGGGCTGACTGAGCGTGGTATTAAAGTTGTAAACGTTACTACTGATCTGTTGCGCCAAGGCTGTGAGGTTCTCTCCAAGGTTAAGGTTACCTATGAAAGCCGGATAACTCCATTTGGTATAACTATATTGTCCTGCCCATTGAGGAAGGAAATTGGTGATTGCTTCCTTGCGTACAAATTCAGACCCCTCAACCCCCATAGCGGCAGAATGGATAATCAGACTCCTTTCCATAGCGATCTTAATGCATTCCTCCAGGGTAAGAGGTTTTTGAGCCTCTTGGGCAAATACAACACCTGTGGAAACGATTGTCCACAAAATGAATCCGACGAAACATTTCATTCTCATTGATCTATTTCCTCCTTTCCGTTTGCTGCACGCCACCTAAAAAGATTTCTAAGACCGTATCCACCTTTGAAACGAGCGGGTAAGGTTTGCGACTGATCATCCACTCGAAGACAAAGGAATTGACAATCCCCACCAATGCATGAGCTAAATCCATGGGATTCATCGATCTGAATTCTTTTCTTTCAATCCCCTGTCTCATAACCTCAGTAAGGATGTTAATATACCTGACCATCTTCTCGTGGAGGTCTTTCCCTAACTCATCTTTGACCGTCCACTCAAAACGATTTCTTTCCGAAATATAAATCCTAAAAAAATCGTGGTTCCGCTCAAAAAATTCGAACTGAAGCCCTAACACCTTCTTGATCCTCTCGACAGCAGAGGCCTTCTTGGAGAGTTCGGTTTTGACCAAACGGTTGATCTCTTCTACTTTCTCATCAATGAGGGTGAAATAAAGCTCCTCTTTCGATCTGAAATATTTATAAAGCGTCCCTGTCCCGAATTCTGCCTCTTGTGCAATGCCGCTCATGGTGGTGGAAAAAAATCCTTTTGCGGCAAAAACCTTTTCTGCCGCCGAAAGGATCTCTTCACGATGTGCCAGATACTCCCTTTCTCTTCTGCCTATTCTTTCGGTCTCCATGATTTTCATATCCTTGGACGGACATTGGAAACATTTATTCATTTTCTGAATGGCAGTTCATTTTATTGTAGGAAAAAAATCCTGTCAAATTAAATTCTTGACCCGACCCCCTTTATCCTCAGATGACTGCAGAATTGCCTCACCCTCGCCTCCTTACCCTCTGAGGCATCTCGACGTAACCCATTACTCCTTCAGACGATCTGTCCTGGCACTGGTGAAGTGGCGGATTCGGGGCCCACATCATGCGTTTGCCGCGGTTGTTTCCCCTTGAACACGCGGTATATAAGGGCAAAGAATAATGGGATGTAAAAGAGGTCGATGAATGTAGCAGAGAGCATCCCGCCCGTCACAGCAGTGCCAATGGCATTCATGGCGCCGGCACCCGCGCCCGTTGCGAGGGCCAGCGGCAACACCCCGAAGAAAAAAGCCATCGAGGTCATGATGACCGGTCGGAACCTCACCCGCACCGCCCCAAGGGTTGCTTCCATCACTCCCTCTCCATGCGACAGTCGTTCCCTTGCAAACTGAATAATAAGAATCGCATTTTTTGTCGTCAGACCAAGCGTGGTGAGAAACCCGATCTGGAAGTAGACGTCATTGTGCAGCCCCCGCAACGAGGTAACCAGCGTTGCACCGAATACACCCAGCGGCAACATCAGCATATTGGCGATGGGGATCGGCCAGCTCTCATACAGGGCTGCCACGCACAGAAAGATAACAAGGATGGAAAAGACATACAGAAGAGGCGCCTGGGAACTGGACATCCGCTCCTGATAGGAAAGCCCGGTCCATTCAAATCCGATCCCTTGCGGTAACTTCGAGACCATGTCTTCCATGGCCTTCATCGCATCACCGGAACTCCTCCCCAGTGCCGGCTCTCCCCATATGTTCATAGACGGAAAACCGTTGAAACGCTCCAGCCTGGGAGAACCCGAGGTCCAGTGGCTGGAGGCAAAGGAGGAAAAGGGAACCATCCTCCCTGCGTTATTGCGTACGTAGAGCCTTTCGATGTCCTTGGGCAGCATGCGATAGGGGGCATCCGCCTGAATATACACCCTTTTCACCCGGCCGCCCTGGATGAAGTTGTTGACATAGGCGCTGCCGAAGGCCCCCGAGATGGTGTCATGGATGGAGGTAATCGGGACCCCAAGGGCGCCGGCCTTTTCCCAGTCCACGTCGACCCGG
>Ga0326728_10015089_pt1 | contig 16162 bp, 14 predicted proteins | sample MB3enrmetagenome_FD_207602 | JGI IMG/M metagenome (GOLD analysis project Ga0326728, IMG submission 207602) | Lab enriched peat soil microbial communities from McLean, Ithaca, NY, United States - MB31MN | ecosystem: Environmental > Terrestrial > Soil > Wetlands > Peat | place: USA: New York...
GACGCCGACGCGCGGCGCAGGGACGGAACCCGCATCCCCATTGTAGTGCGCCCCCCCGCCCCGTTACAAGCCATCCTCCCGCCCCGTCCCTGCTATCATCAAATGATAGAGAAAGCTCGCTATCAGCCGCAGAATTCGTCTCACGACTGGAATGAATGCCCGTCCTCCGTCAACATCGCACAGCGCTAACGGCGCGCTCTATACCAGCCTGGGGAGCACAGGGCCTCCGGCGAGCTTGCTCGCTGGGGCAGGCAGCCCCAGGAAACAGCCAGGAGCGGCACCAAGGGCTGAAAGCCCGTTCTATAGTGTGTGTTGAAGAGGCAGGACCGTTCGACAACGGAACCATCGCCGCCTCAACCGCGTACCTGCTACAAGCAAACCCTCTCCGTCAGGAGCATAGAAAGATCGAATGAGCACCAAGAAGATCATCGTTGTTGTCGTCATCGTCCTGGCTCTGGCGGGCATCGTCGCCGGCACCATCCTGCACGGCCAGGCAGGCATCGTCAAAGTCGCCACGGGCAAGGTCGTGCGCGAGGACCTCGTCGCCACGGTCAGCGGGACCGGCCAGATCAAGCCCAAGACCTACGTCAACGTCGGCGCCACATCCTTCGGCCGAATCACCCACCTCTATGTCAAGGAGGGCGACCACGTCCATAAGGGAGACGTCGTGGCACGCGTCGAAAGCGTCCAGCCGGAGGCCACCGTCGACGCCCAGCAGGCCGCCATTGCCAGCTCCAAGACCGACATCGCCTCCTATGTTGCCGCCGAGAACACCGCCCAGGCCAACATCGCCGAGGCCAAGGCAGACCTCGAGCAGAAAAAATTCGACTTTGACCGCGCCCAGGCCCTCTACAACGCCCAGCTCATCGCCAAGCAGGACTTCGACGCTAAAAAAGCCGCCTACGATGTCTCTGCCGCCACCCTCGACCAGCGCGTGGCGGCCCTCGCCCAGGCCAAGGCGCAGACCGAAAGCCAGCGCGCCCATCTCGACCAAGCGGTCGCCAGCCAGCGCGCCAACTTCGACGCCCTCGACAAAACCATCTCTCGCGCTCCCTTCGACGGCCTCGTCACCAACGTACCCGTGCGCGAGGGTGAGACCGTCGTCGTCGGCATCCAGAATTCAGAGGGTTCCACCCTCATGACCCTCGCCGATATGTCCGTCATCACCGCAGAGGTCAAGGTCGACGAAACCGACATCGTTAACGTGCAGCTCGGTCAGGTCGCCGAAGTCACCGTCGATGCCCTGCCCGGCAAAACATTCAAGGGTCACGTCACAGAGGTCGGCGACCAGGCACTCTTGCGCTCTACTGGCATTGCCACCTCCCAGTCCACCTCAGGGACCGAGGAGGCCAAGGACTTCAAGGTCGTCGTCACCCTGGACCAGCTTCCCGGAGAAGACCTCGCAGAACTCCGGCCAGGCCTCTCCACCACCGCCAAGATCACTACCGCCGTGCGCCCCAACGCCGTTACGATCCCCATTCAGGCCCTGGTGCAACGCGACCCCGCGGCTGAGAAGGACCTCGCCGATCACGCCGGCAAACCTTCCTCCACCCTCTCCGCTGCCACCGACCCCTCCGGCGCTCCCGTCAAGCCCAATCTCGCCCAGGGAGTGTACCTGCTCTCCACCAGCCATGGAAAACTGCGCGCCACCTTCGTCCCAGTCACCACCGGAGTCACCGGGGCCACCGAGATCGAGGTCCTCTCCGGCGTCAAGGAGGGCGACGAGATCGTCACCGGCCGCTACCAGGTCCTGCGCGCCCTAAAGAGCGGCACCCTAGTCAAGCGCGACAACTCCACCCCACCCACCACCACTGACGATAGCAACTCCTGATCCGCCTGGAGCATCCGATGCCGCTTGATACCGCCCCCGATCACCCCACCCTCGCGGAGCCTCTTTCTGTGGATGGCCCCCACGACAGTGAGGTCATCGTCACCAGCAATCTTTGGAAGACGTACCAGATGGGCGTGCAGCAGGTCAACGCCCTCTGCGGCATCAACCTGCGCATCCTGCACAACGAGTACGTCGCCATCATGGGCCCCTCCGGCTCCGGCAAATCCACCCTCATGAACCTCATCGGATGCCTCGATTCGCCCACCCAGGGCCGCTACTGGCTCAACGGACACGACGTCTCCTCCCTCAACGACGACGAGCTGGCGCGCATTCGCAACAAGGAGATCGGCTTCGTCTTCCAGACCTTCAACCTCCTCGCCCGCGCCACCGCCTTGCATAATGTCGAGCTACCCCTCATCTACAACGGCACACCCTCCGCCGAGCGCATCGCCCGTGCCAAGTCCGTCCTCGAGTCCGTCAGCCTCGGCGCGCGCATGGACCACAAGCCCAACGAGCTCTCCGGCGGACAGCGCCAGCGCGTCGCCATCGCCCGCGCCCTGGTCAATCACCCCTCCATCATCCTCGCCGACGAGCCCACCGGGAACCTCGACTCCAAGACCGGCGACGAGATCATGGCCCTCTTCGATCACCTGCACGCCATCGGCAACACCGTCCTCGTCGTCACCCACGAGCCCGACATCGCAGAATACGCCAACCGCATCGTTACTCTTCACGACGGCCTCGTCTCCAGCGACCGTCCCTCCCAGCGCCACGCCTCCGGCGGTTCCAAAAAAATCCACACCTAAGAATTGTCATCCTGAGCCGGGTGCCCCATATCTCGCTTTTGAGAGGTGACGTATTTTGTTTCTTGTCCGGTTTCTGGCCATTTCTTGTGGCATGGAAAACCGTACCCCAAAAATTAGTGGACATTCCTCAAATCCAGTGGGAGGATTAGGGGTATGGCCACAAGAAAAGGTAGGGACAGTATGGTGCCGGTTCGGCGGCAGCCTGATAGCCCTATTCCTCAATGGCAGAGAGTCCTCCTGTTCTTGGAGCATCCTTGGTTTATCACACCTCTCTTCGCAGTGGGGGCGCTAGTGGGTGCCCTTTTTTACGCTCCGTTTCTTGTGTTTTGTGGCATTAGTGTTGTCTTCGCCTTTCACCGCGTAGGCGTAGTGGAAGGAAAGAAATGGTGGGTGTCGGGACCGGCGTACATGGGCCTAGTGGCAGTCACAGTCGCGTTTTTGTATTGGGCAGGAATAATTATCCGTGATTCAGTGCACCTTCCAACTGCCTCCGAAGTCGCTCAACTTGTCGTTCAAAAACTCAGAACAATAGATGCTGAAGGACCGCAAGTGCAAAAGCTCCCTGCGCCTAACACTCTACCGCACGATCAGTCTCGACCATCCAGCCAGAAAGAAGAAAGAGTAGGAACGGTACGGCTTCTCACAGAATGGCAAAAGACTACCCTTACCGCAGACCTGTCACGATACAGAGGCCAAAAGATTCTACTGTTGGCGTCAAGCGGCCCGGAAGCGCAGTCCTTCGCTAACGACCTCAAGGTTTTCTTGTCCAGTAAAGATATTGGTTGGAAAGTGGAAGGCCCTATTCCAGCTCCTACGGATCAGCGCGTTATGGACATGCAAATAACAGTGAATGATGACTATTGGGGGAAGCAGGACCCCGACGCAGCCCTTGCTCTACGCGAAAATCTCAAATTTGTTGGGATCAGGGTAAGACAGGCCATTGTGGTGGACCCCGGTGTGGACTCTGACCAAATAGCATTGTGGATCGGTCCTGATAGTCCATCTGGGCAGCCTGTAGGCGGCTTTCCTCTGTCCATTGAGTGCCGTTATCCGACCGAGTATTCGGAAGAATCGACGCCCGTTTCCCCTGAGATACAAAGCAAAGCTCGGTATGGGAGGCTAGTTACTATTGGGGCACAGAAGAGATTTAAGCCTGGAGATACATTGCACGTTTTCTTTACCGATCCGGTTCTGTATGTCGGAGCAGCGCCCACAAAAGCCGTTTCAATTGATGTGATGGGAAAGGTGATGATAAACAACGAGGACCTGAGAATAACAGTCAAGCAAGCCTTCTCTGGGCCTCTCAAGGTGCAAGTCGTATCCGATAGGGATATCAAGGTGAAATGCGTAGGGTTGCCCCGTTAGGCCGCAATGAGATTCTTGTACTCCAATAGAGAAAGCCCTTGACAGTAGATAATTATTGGGGTACAGTAATTATAGTGATGTTGGTTATGGCAAACGTGCTCAACATCGACAAGAAGATCGCAGCACAAGAAGCCATCATGCAGGAGATACAGAGTCATGCCAGACCCCAAGCCTAAGCGGAAGAAAGTTGGCCGCCCAGCACTGCCCAAGGGGAGCGCCAAAGCCGAGACTTTACGTATCCGGGTAACGCCTGCTGAATTACGGACGTTTGCTGGTCTGGCGAAAGCAAGGAAGCAAACCGTCTCAGAATGGATTCGCCGCACGTTGAGAGCCGCAGTGGAGCCATGAGGGATGGACTTTCAAGGTAATTATTACCCGAAAGGAGGCTGCTACAGCCGTTTCAGATACGCCTTCGCCGCCTCCAGCTCGGGAAACAGCCGCTCCTCCGCCTGGAACGCCTTGGAGTGGACGCAGCGCCGTCCCGCCCTCACCCGCACCGGATGCTTCAGGTGCAGCATCTCGTGGTACAGCAGATACTCGATGGCGCATCGAGGAGTGTCGGCACGGTCGAACACCCGGCTCACCATGATGGTATTGTGCGCCGCGTCGTAGTGGCCCAGCATGCGACGCGCGTGGTGCGAGCTCCAGGTCAGCGTCGGCCGTCCCAGCAGCCCATGAAAGAAGCGAGTGTTCAGGCTCTCGAAGACCTCGTCCAGGTTGTAGGCATGGCCCTGCGCCGATAGGTTCGTCTTGCGTCCGCGCGTCTGCCGGATCTGCTCGGCCTGCCGCGCCACCGCCTCCGACGACACATGACGCCGATAGCGGTCCGCATGGGCGCGCGCAATCGGCTTCTTGTACAGCTTGGCCAGCAGGATGTGCGCAATCGCGCGATGGACAGACTCCGGAGCAGCCTCCAGCAGGTCCGACAGCCGCACCAGAAGCCGCCCCTCGCGCAGCCGGATCGTCGTATTCAGAGAGGTGAACCGGCGAAATCGGATCTCCAGCGCAGGCATCGGCGCGCGCGGGCGAAGCTCGCGGTACTCCTGCTCAAAGATTTCGATCAGTGAGGTAGACACGCTACGTTCGAGAGTACTACGGCGTGGCTGCCTTACCAGCCGGTGCACCCGGCTGCATTGCCGGGGTTGCCGGAGTTGGGCCCGTGGGTGTCGCGGCAGGTGCTGCTGCCGCGGGCGACGCGGTTGGGGCCGCGCTATCAGGCGCCGCCGTGGGTACACTCGGAGCTGTGTTAGACGCTACCGGTAGCTCCTTCAGAGGTTCCAGTTTCGCTACCTGTGCAACCGGAATCTCCACCGCGCCTACCCGGTCCGACACCAGGTCGTGGATCGCGGTGCGCAGATAGTGCTCGCCCTTCACTGGCACGCTAATCTCCTGGTGGAACGCCATGCCTCCGGTCAGCAACGTGTTGTAGTCGGCAGGCGTCAGAAGGCGAAAGATTTTGTGGCCCGTCATCACCAGCAACCTTCCATCGCGGTCGTAAATATAGGTATAGATCTCCAGGGCGCAGTGGTGATTCCCGTTTGCATCTAGGCTGCAATTCACCGCCTTCGGATCGGGCACCAGGTCCACTCCAAACTGCTTGAAGGGCCCCTCCACATTCACCTTCTTATCGGGATTGCTGAAATTGTCCGGCGCCAGCGTCTCTCCCGGCGGCGCGCTCGCCGGGCGAATGCGCACCTTGAACAGTATCTCTGCGGGGTCCGGCCCGCCGTGCATCATGGCCGTCGCCATGGTGGTGGGCGCGGTCATCGCGGTCGCGGCCCCCGACGCGTTCAGCTTGTTCCGGTCGTTGGGATCGATCGCGTAGTAGCCGTTGCGATAGCTCAGGTTCTTTGCGTTCGGATTGTCCACCTTGATCTTGATCGTACGGAACCTTTCATCCCACTGTACGTTGGCCGGAGTATACGACAGCGTATAGTAGTTCGAGCCTTCCTCAATGGCCTTGCCCACCGCCTGGGTCAGACCATTGGTGTTCACAAACGCCTCGCCGCCCGTGTCCTCCGCCATGGCGAACATCGCCTCGTGGTTCTGAGCTATCTGGTTCAGGAACCCCATCGTCGCGGTGCCATTGGTGCCTGCGTCGCCCAGCGAACTCGCGATGTCGTAGGTCGAGTCGGTTTGCAGCCCCTGCGCATCCACCGGATACACCGCAATCTGCGCGCGCGTTAGCAGGTTGTCCGTCTTGCGTATCTCCTCGTCGTTGCGCACCACCGAATCATTCTCATCTCTCTCGTTAACATTCGGCTCTACATCCAGCGGGAAGCCGCCGGAGAACCAGATCACGTTCTTCCGTCCGGGAATGCCCACCAGGTACCGGGCCAGCTCGTCGAATGCGTGCAGCGTATACTCCGCGCGCAGTTGCTGCTGGAACGAGGTCGTCAACGCCTCAAACCGGTTGACGTCGTCGATCATCTCCTGCGTTAGCATGCCATCCACTGCTGTGGGGTCGTTGGCCAGGGCGTCGGATATTGTAGTATCGCCCTGCAACCCGCCGTTCACCGGGTCCGACAAAAGGTTGGATACCCGCGATGGTCCCTTTGTCATTGTCAGCGCGGACTTCAGCACCGCCATGTCGGAGGTGAACCCTTGCAGCATTTCCAACCGCTCCGTCAGGCCGAAGATGGCTATGCGCGTGCCAGCCGGCGCCTTGTCCAGGTAATCCAGCAATTGCTTGCGTGCGTTGGGCTGCGAAGTCAGCGGCGTGTTCAGGTAGTCCAGCAGAAGCACATTCACCGGCCCGTTCGTCGGTGCCGCAGAGATGTTGCTGAACAGCCCCGCAGGAAGCTTCGGCGCCAGAGCAATCGACCTGGCCGGCCCGGGCTTATGCTCTTCAAAGTGCCGGATGTTCTGCTCTTTGCCGTTCTCCAGCAGCGTAAAGTCCGACTGTTTCAGCCCATGCACCGGGTTCTTGTTCGAGTCGGTCACCACTACATCGATCACCACCAGGTTGCTGAAGGCGCGCAGTGTGGCAACCTGCGCCGCGGACTGCGACTGGGTCACACTCGGCGCCGCCGGCGCTTCTGCTGCAGCGGCCGGAGGCGTTGCAGACGCCGCTGGCGGGGCTGCCGGGGGCGTCGCAGACTTCGTCTGGCCGCGCATCCCAGAGGTCATATATACAGCGGTCAACGCAAAGGCAGCAATCAATAGAAGCGGACGAAGCGGAAACGAACGTGGCTGGGTTGGCCGAGGCACTGGATCCCTCCTGCGGGTACAACTCAAGGATACACTCCTTCACACAAATTAGTACCCATAGAGTTGGACGTGGTGTTGGTGGCAAAGTTGCGCCGATGGCCCTCTTTCGCCGCGCTTGGTTCCCCTCCGTGTCCACCGATCGGGAGTACCGCAGTGTCCAGTGGACCGCGATTCAGAGCTCTGTCGCGGCCTTGGGCGAAATCGTGTCATCCGCTTCGGACGCATCCTCAACAGGATGAGCGATGTGACCCACCTGTAGCTTCACCAGCTCCGGCTGGGCGATCCTCGTTGGCCCCAGCACCGCAATCCGCGGCAGCGGGCCGCGCACCATCGCCACCTCGTCGCACGCATATAGCCGCGGACAGGCCTGGCAGTCCTTATAGATCTTATCGGGCAGAGTTGTCCGGTCGGCCAGCCGGAAGCCGAAGTGGAAGAAGAAGTCCGGGATCCGCGTAAACATGCACACCGACGCCACGCCCTGCTCCTCGGCCTCTTCCAGCAACGCGCGCAGTATCCGCCCCCCCGCGCCCTGCCCCTTGGCCTCTGGCTTCACCACGATCGACCGCACCTCGGCCAGGTGCGGCCCATACAGATGCAGCGCACCGCAGCCCAGAAATATCCCGCTCTCAGACTCTGCCACCGCGAAGTCGCGCACGTTCTCGCAGATGTCCGCGTAGCTGCGCCGCAGCAGCGTTCCGTCGCCGGAGAGCGAGTTGACCAGCTCGAAGATGTTGACCGCGTCCTGCAGCCGCGCCTTGCGCACCTTCGCCCCGCCCGCGCGTATTCGCGTGGATGCGGTGGATTCACTGGCGGCCATCAGGGACGAACTACTCACGTGGATTAAATCTCCTCTCTCTATCTTCTCAGAGTTGCGCCCCTGCGGCCGATTTCAGACGCTCGCGCGCTTCAGCCAGCGCCGCATGGACCCGCGCGCGTGCGGTCCCTCCCATCACGTCGTGGCAATCCAGCGTGGCCTCCAGCGCAATCGCAGCCGCAAAGTCTTCACCGAACGCCGCACTCAACCCTTGCAACTCCTCCAGCGAGATCGCATCCAGCTCGCGTCCGCTTCGCAGCCCCAGCCGCACTGCGTTGCCCACAATCTCGTGCGCCTTGCGAAACGCCACGCCCTTGTTCGAGAGATAGGTCGCCGCCGCCATCGCGTTCAGATAGCCAGTCGCCGCCGCCGTCTTCATCCGCTCGAAGTTGAACTTCAGCGAGCGCGTGAACTCTGGCAAAATCCCCAGCATCCCGCGCGCCGTGTCCGCCGCGTCGAAGACCGGCTCCTGCCCCTCCTGCAAGTCCTTGTTGTACGCCAGCGGCAGACCCTTCATCAGCACGGCCAGCGTCGTCGCCGCACCTACCAACCGGGCGGATTTGCCGCGCAGCAGCTCGGTAAAGTCGGGGTTCTTCTTCTGCGGCATCGCGGACGAGCCGGTGGAGAAGGCTTCGGGCAGGTCGATGAACCCAAACTCCGCCGTCGCATAAAGCGTCAGCTCCTCGGCAAACCGCGAGATATGACCTCCCATCGTGGCCAGACTCTGCGTAAACTCAAGCAGAAAGTCGCGGTCGCTGGTCGCGTCCATGCTGTTCACCGTAGGCCCGTCGAATCCCAGTTCCCGCGCCGTTATCGTCCGGTCCAGCGCCAGCGTCGCGCCTGCAACCGCTCCCGAGCCAAGCGGGCAAAGGTTCATCCGCTTGCGTGCGTCTACAAGCCGAGAGATGTCGCGCTCGATCATCGCCGCATACGCCAGCAGCCAGTGCGCCACCAGCACCGGCTCCGCACGCTGCATGTGTGTGTACGAAGGCATCACCGCATCGCCAGCTTGCCCCGCCAGTTCCACCAGCGCCATCGCCCATCTGCGCAGTCCCTTCGTCGTCGAGTCGATCGCCTCGCGCACAAACAGCCGCGTGTCGGTGGCAATCTGCTCGTTGCGGCTACGCCCGGTGTGCAGCTTCAGCGCCAGCGGGCCAATCACCTTAGCGAGTTGCAGCTCCACAAAGTGGTGAATGTCCTCGGCGTGGGCCATGGACGCAGCCAGATCGGCCTCGGTCGTCGCTGGAAACTCCTCCGTCGCACCATCCCCGTCCAGGTTCAGGTTCGCCTGAATCGCAAAGTGGTTCTTCATCCGCAGCAGCAGCGGATCGTCCTTCGCCAGCAATATCCGCGTATGCTTCACATGGCTTTCACTGAACTCCGGCTGCCTGCTAAGCCAGCGCCGGATGGATCGCGGCGTTGTGCCCAGCTCCGCCCCCAGCAGCCTGGGGTTCACCATGCCCGGCTCCAGCGGCGCAAACTCCGGCGTGATGTCCCCCACCTGGTCGAGCCCTTCGATCATCCTCTCCAGCTCGGCATCGGTCAGAATCCCAGCCGCGGCAATCATCCGCGCGTGCGCCTTGGACGCAGCCACTTCCTGTGGAAGCAGACGCACATCGAACGGAAACGACCGCTGCCACTGCTCGAACACGGCGTCCAGCGGTTCGCGGAAGCGCCCCGACCACATCTTTGCGGATTGAGTTATTTCAGCCATGACTTCCTTAGTGTCCGGTGAACGCTCCGATACTATCTACATCCATGTAAATCAAGGTCATCTCTCCCGCAGTGTCGGCACAATGTATCTTGCCCTTGATCGTTACGCGTTGATCCTTCCATCTCGCCGCGGGAAGCTTCATGAGAGGCTGGAGTGCAAGCCCAGGGAAAAAGAGTTTGAGCCGCTTCGTCGGGATGCAATCAAAATCGTTTTGATTAGGGAGTGCCACCACAGGTCGTGCTGTTTCAATTACCCAGTAAGTTACATGCACGTCGTGCTTCGGAGTTTCTCCGTAACCAGGAGGACCGAAACCGTGTACGAGACGAATGGTTCCGTCTAGTGAAATCGGCTGGTTCTCAGGCCTTTGGATATTTTGTGCCTGTACACAGATCGCAATAGAGATCAACAGCACCCATGGACGGAATCGCCAGATTGACAGGCCAGCCAATTTACACATGATTGCGTTTACTCCTTGTCGCTGCCGCTCCTCAGTTGCGGCATCTCAGAACCTTTGCTCAGTGTGATTAGACCGCTCCGCGCGTAGGTCATCAGCTTTTCGCGGGTGTCGGTAATGTCGAGGTTGCGCATCGTAAGCTGCCCGATGCGGTCGCGCGGACTGAACGTGGACTCGGTCTTCTCCATGCTCAGCCGCTCCGGCTTGAACGTCAGATTCGGCGATTCGGTATTCATGATCGAGTAGTCGTTGCCACGGCGCAACTCCAGCGTCACTTCGCCCGTGACGGGCTTCGCGACCCAGCGCTGTGCGGCTTCGCGCAGCATAATGGCCTGCGAATCGAACCAGCGGCCTTGATACAGCAGGCGGCCCAGTTTGCGGCCGTTGTCGCGGTACTGCTCGATGGTGTCCTCGTTGTGGATGCCGGTAATCAGGCGTTCATACGCAATAAACAGCAGCGCCAGGCCCGGTGCTTCGTATATGCCGCGGCTCTTGGCCTCGATGATGCGGTTTTCGATCTGATCGCTCATGCCCAGGCCGTGCCGTCCACCGATCTGGTTTGCTTCGAGCATCAACTCGACCGGGTCAGGAAACTCCTTACCATTGAGGGCAACCGGGAAGCCTTCTTCGAATCGCACGACGACTTCTTCGCGCTTGATCGTAACGTCGTCGCGCCAGAAGGCCGCGCCCATAATGGGGACGACAATCTTCATGCTACTTGTCAGCAGTTCAAGGTCTTTCGCCTCATGGGTCGCACCCAGCATGTTGGAGTCGGTCGAGTAGGCCTTCTCAGCCGACATCTTGTAGCCGAATCCAGCCTTCTGCATGTAGGCCGACATCTCGGCCCGCCCGCCCAACTCGTCGATAAACGTCGCATCCAGCCAGGGCTTATAAATCTTAAGCTCAGGATTCACCAACAGGCCGTAGCGATAGAAGCGCTCTATATCGTTACCCTTAAACGTAGACCCGTCGCCCCAGATGTTGACGTCGTCTTCCTTCATGGCTGTCACCAGCATCGTTCCAGTTACAGCGCGGCCAATCGGAGTCGTATTGAAGTAGGGGACGCCGGCGGTGGTGATGTGGAACGCGCCCGCCTGCAGGGCGGCGATGCCCTCACGAACCAGCGGGCCGCGGCAATCGATCAGGCGAGCCTTTTCCGCGCCGTACTTCAGCGCCTTCCGCGGAATCTGATCATAATCCGCTTCATCGGGCTGACCGAGGTTCGCCGTGTAGGCATACGGCAGCGCGCCCTTCTGCTTCATCCAATGCAGCGCGGCGCTGGTGTCCAGCCCGCCGGAGAAGGCGATGCCAACCTTCTGGCCTACGGGCAGCGTTTCGAGGATTACGGACATGGCAATGCAGACCTCAATCTCATCCCTCTGGAGTGGCTAAGCACGTTTTTTCGCCTGCAGACCGCGGTCGCGCGCGCTCGAAATCCGCTTTGCGCCTCCCAACAGCATCAGCAGCAACGCCTTCTGCGCATGCATCCTGTTCTCTGCCTGGTCGAAGACAATCGACTGCGGCCCGTCCAGCACGGCATCACTCACCTCCGCGTTACGGTGCGCCGGCAGGCAGTGCATGAACACCGCGTCCTGCTGCGCACGTGCCATCAGCGCCTCATTCACCTGGTACGGCTTGAAGATGGGCGCCCGCTTGGTTGCCTCGTGCTCAAATCCCATGCTGGTGCATACATCCGTGTACACTGCGTTGGCTCCGGTCACTGCCTTCACAGGGTCCTGCATCAGCGTGATGCTGCCGCCAGTCTGTTCGCCGATCTCGATCGCCTTGTGGATGATCTCCAGCTTGGGCGCGAATCCTTTGGGGCTGGCGACCGTGCAGTGGACACCCAGCTGCGCCGCCGTCAGCATCAGCGAATGGCATACGTTGTTGCCGTCGCCCACATAGGTAAAGTGCAGGCCCTCTGCCGAACCGAAGCGCTCTTCCAGCGTGAAAAAGTCCGCAATCGCCTGGCACGGATGCTCCAGATCGGAGAGAGCATTAATCACCGGAATGCGCGAGCAGTTGGCCATCTCGGTAATTGTCTCGTGCGAGTAGGTGCGCAGTATGATCACGCTCATCCAGCGCTCGATGTTGTGTGCCATGTCCGGAATGGACTCGCGTTCGCCCAGCGGCGACTGCGTCTGGTCCACGAACAGGGCATTGCCTCCCAGCGTGTTGATCGCCGCCTCAAAAGTCAGTCTCGTTCGCAGCGACGCTTTCTCAAAAAATAGGACCATCTGCCGCCCGTCCAGCGAGTGGCGAAAGTCCTCCGGATTGCTCTTCACCGCGTGCGAAAGCTCCATGATGGCAGCCATCTCCTCCACTGTCAGGTCGGCGATAGAGCACAGGTCACGCCCGCACAGGCGCTTGGATGCCTCGGAAAATGCGCTGTCGGACTGGATGCCAAGCTGCTTGGAGGTACGCGTCGGCTCCACATTGGCGTCCGGCTTCGGGCTCATTATGACGGTTTTACTACCCATGGGAATCTTCTCCTGCCGGCGCTCGGCCGGCCAGTGCTGCAATGCTTAATGGTTGTGTGGTAAGGATTCCATCCAGCGCCGCAATGGCCCGGTCGACGTGCGCGCGCTCAAGGATGTACGGAGGAAGAAATCGCAGCACGGTCTCGCTGGTGCGATTGATAAGAATGTGCTGGTTCATCATCTCGGCGGCTGTGTGCTTGGCCAGCTCCTCCGAGTCCAGCTCGATGCCCAGCATCAGGCCCATGCCGCGCACCGCGGTAATGCAATCGTGCCGTTTGCGCAGCCACTCCAATCGTTCCTTGAAGTAGCCGCCCACATCGCGAACGTACGCCAGCAGGTTGGTCTGCTTCATGGTGTCGATCGCCGCAATGGCAACCGCGCACGCCAGCGGCCCGCCGCCGAACGTGCTCCCATGCATGCCGGGCTTGAAGGCGCGCGCGGCTTCCTCCGTGCATAGCATCGCGCCGATCGGCAATCCGCTTGCCAGCGGCTTGGCCACGGTCGTAATGTCCGGTAGAATCCCGAAATGCTGGTATGCGAACCACTCGCCAGTCCGCCCCATGCCGGACTGGATTTCATCGGCCAGCAGCAACGCTCCTGTCGAATTGCACAGCTCGCGCGCCGCTGTAATAAACTCCCGGCTCACCGGACGCACACCGCCCTCGCCCTGCACCGCCTCGATGCAGATGCCGCACACCGGTTCGGCATGCGCATCGTGGAACTTCGCCCGCAGCTCCGCCACTTCGTTGAAGCGGACGAACTCCACGTCGCCCATCACCGGTTCAAACGGCGCGCGGTACTTCTCCTTGTGCGTGGTTGCCAACGCGCCCATCGTCCGCCCGTGAAAGCTCTGCTCCACCGCCAGAAAACGCGTCCCAACCCTTTTTCCCTCCAGCCGCAGCAGTCCCGCGTGCGCGCGTGCCAGTTTCAGCGCAGCCTCCCACGCCTCGGTGCCGGAGTTGCAGAAGAAGACTCGGTCCATCCCGCTGATCTCCGTCAGCCGCAGCGCAAGCTCCGCCGTGTGCTCGTGATAGTAGAGGTTCGATGTATGCAGAAGCCGCTTGCTCTGCGCCGCAATCGCCCCCTCCACTGCGGGATGCGCGTAGCCCAGTGCCATCACGCCGATCCCGCTCAGCAGGTCCAGGTACTCGTCGCCCTGCTCGTCGCGCAGATGCACGCCGCTGCCGCCCACAAACAGCACCGGCGTGCGTTGGTACGTCTGCAACATCAGCTTCTGTTCCGCAGCCTGGATCGATGCCAGCTTCAGTTGACCATCCTGTATAGCTTCACTCATGCCACCATGACCTCCGTTCCGTCGTTGACCTTAGTCGAGCACAGGTCCGGCAATAGATGCGCCGCCTCAGCGGGCAGAATGCGCACCCGCTTCACGCCGTGGGTCAGCGCGTCGCGGCATGCGTTCAGCTTGGGCAGCATTCCGCCCGTCACCACTCCCCGCCGTTCCAACTCCGGCACGTCCTTCAGCGAGAGCCAGCGCATCACCTCGCCGTCTGCTCCTTTCACGCCGGGAACGTCGGTCAGGAACACCAGCGCGTCGGCCTTGGTGCAGATCGCGCATGCCGCGGCCATCTCGTCCGCGTTGATGTTGTAGTACTCGCCGTCGAACCCAAGCGCAATCGACGAGATCACAGGCACCGCGTCCATCTTCCAAATCGCCTCCAGCCACAGCGGATCGGTCGCCGCAATCTCGCCCACAAACCCCAGGTCGGGAACCGTCTTCTTCTTGCGCGCGCGAAAGACGTTGCCGTCGCCCCCGGCGAGCCCCATCGCCGACTGCCCATGCGTGCGCAGCGCGGCCACCAGCGACTTGTTTACCCGCCCGGCCAGCACCATCAGCGCCGCGTCGCGCGTCTCCGCATCGGTCACCCGCAGTCCGCTCACAAACTCGCTCTTCTTGCCCATCTGTGCCAGCGTCGCGGTCAGTTGCTTGCCGCCGCCATGCACCAGCGCCACCTGGTTGCCGTCGCGCACCAGCTCGTAGATTGCCTTGCCGCACGCGTGCAGCAAGGCCTTGTCTTCAATGGAGGCGCCGCCCAGCTTGACTACATATTTCACAGCAGGCCCTCCGCGTCGTTCCATCCGCACATCACATTCATGTTCTGCACCGCCTGGCCCGCCGCGCCCTTCAGCAGGTTGTCCAGGCACGACACCACCACCAGCCGCCGGCCGTCCTTGTTCAACTCAAATCCCAGGTCAATGTAATTCGTGCGCACCACATGCTGGATCTGCGGCAGCTCCGGCGTGGCGTGAACGCGCACCATCGGACTCTCCGCGTAGAACGCGCACAGACACGCCTCAATCTCCTCCGGCGTCTTCCTCTCGGCCAGCCGCACATAGATCGTCGAAAGTATCCCGCGCGGAATCGGCAGCAGGTGCGGCGTGAACTGGAGCTGCTCCGCCCTCAGCCCAAGCTGCTCCAGCATCTCGCCCACGTGGCGATGCCCGAAGACCGCGTACGCCGAAAGATTGTCCGCCGCGTACATGAAGTGCGTCTTCGCTGTTGCAGCCTTGCCCGCGCCGCTCACGCCGCTCTTCGCGTCGCACACAATGCCGTGTTCCACGTCCACCAGCCCTGCGCGCAGCAGCGGGGCCAGCGCCAGAATAATCGACGTGGCATAACATCCGGGGTTCGCCACCAGCCGCGCCGCGGCGATCGCCTCGCGATGCAGCTCCGGCGCGCCGAAGACAGCCTCCGCCTGTAGTTTCTCTGCCAGCGCCGCATCCGCATCCTGCAGCTTGTACACTGCGCGGTCCGCCGGATCGTTCAGCCGCCACGCGCCGCTCAGGTCGATCACCCGAACTCCACGCTCCAGCCACTCCGGGACCCATTCGCGCGAGGTCTCGTGCGGCAGCGCCAGAAACACAATCTCCGTGCCCGCGTCGCGAATCAGCTCCCAACTGAACGCGCGCACCTCCGGCTGCCGCTTGCCCTCACCCAGCGCAAGCTGCGGATGAATCTGCTCCAGCGCGACCCGCCCATCCGCCGCGTCGTCGGCCACGCGCCCCAGAAACAGCGGCTTCGTCTCGGCTAATCGTGGATGCGCCAGAAGCAGCCGTGCTAGTTCTCCGCCCGCATATCCGCCCACTCCGGCCACTGCCGTGCGCACCGTCGCCAGCGACTGCTTGCCGCGCGTCTTCGTCGCCGCTTCGAGTTCCTTGCCTAAAGCTTGCATATCATCCAGTCAATTTCTGAAATCGTCATTCATTTTTCGGGCCGTCATTCCGGCGCAGCCGGAATCTCAGTAGTTTGTCTTTCCATCCCGTACTACGCCAACCGAATCAGCCAATATACCCTTCAATGCGGACCTTCAACATGCGCGCCTGTCGCTCGTCCGGGCAAACAATAAAAACCGTATCGTCGCCGGCGATGGTGCCCACCACCTCCGGCCAGTCCTCGTAGTCGATGGCGGCCGCCACCGGCTGCGCCGCGCTGGTGGTCGTAATTAGCACCAACTGATTCATCGCTTGGC
>Ga0326728_10015090_pt1 | contig 16162 bp, 11 predicted proteins | sample MB3enrmetagenome_FD_207602 | JGI IMG/M metagenome (GOLD analysis project Ga0326728, IMG submission 207602) | Lab enriched peat soil microbial communities from McLean, Ithaca, NY, United States - MB31MN | ecosystem: Environmental > Terrestrial > Soil > Wetlands > Peat | place: USA: New York...
GCTCATCCTGCGGCACCGTGACGCACGGCGCAAACGCCCATTGGATGCCGGTGGCGCGAACTTCCTCGGCGGTGACGCGCTCCATTTTCTCCACCAGCGCGGCGTTGCGCGTGCACCCCATCCCGATATTGTGCGGGAAGATGACCGCGCCGAGGATGTTGTTGTGCCCGTGCACCGCGTCGATGCCGTACAGGATCGGAATTTTGAGCCGCGTGTTGGCGGTGTGCCGCTGGAGCCGGTCGTAGAGATCGGTCCACGCCTGAAGGCTGTTGCCCTCCTTGGGGTCGGAGTTGCCGCCGCTCAGAATGGAGCCGACGAAATAGTTTTCGATATCCGCCAGATCCTTGATGGACTCCTGATCGGGTTGGGTCATCTGCCCGATCTTTTCCGCCAGCGTCATTCGCGCCAGCAGCGGTTTCACCTGGGCGTCGAAAGAGGAAAGCGGCTTCGGTTGCGAAGCGGCGGAAAGGGCCGCGCCAAGCAAGGCGGCAACCCCGAGACAGCGCGAATGGTTCATGACACATCCCCAGCCGGGAAGATTTACGATATACGAGAAGGCAAATCCAATGTTACAGCAGTCCATCAGTGCCGCAAGGCGGCTGGCGATGTTCACTTTGCCGGTGGCAGCGCTCCTGGCGCAGAGCGACGCATTCGACCCCGCCATCTTCAAGGCCCCTCCGGCCATATACCGGGGCCACGCCATGTGGAACTTCAACCTGTCCAATCTGAATGAAGCCGGCGTCGTCTCCGGCATTCAGGATTTAGCCAGGCTGAATTACGGCGGGTTCTTCATCGAAGCCGGCGGCGGGCAGAACAACCAGGGCGTGGTCTTCCTCAGCGACGAGTATTTCCGGTTTTACAGAATTGCGATGGAAGAGGCCAAAAGGCAGGGGCTGGAGGTGGTGCTATATGACGACTACGCGTTTCCCACGGGAACAGTGAACGGGCAGCTCCGCGCGAAGTACCCGCAGTACGTCGCCAAGAGCCTGAACATGACCGAGAAGGATGTCACCGGGCCGGCCCGGGCGGAGTTGGCAATTCCCACGGGAATCTACATGGGCGCCGTCATGATGAACCGCGACACGTTCGAACTGGTGGACATCAGCGGCCGCAGGACCGGGGATCGTCTGGTCTCGGAGGTTCCCAAAGGAAACTGGAAGGTGATGGCCTTCTTTCTGACGGAAAGCAGGGCGCGCGTGGTCGACTATCTGGACGAGACGGCGATGAATACCTTCATCTCCATGACCTACCAGAAATACCAGGACAACCTGGGAAGCTACTTCGGCAACCTCATCACGCAGACTTTCTACGACGAGCCTTCCATGCACCATGCCGACCGCATGTGGACGCCGGCCTTCAACGCCGAATTCCAGAAGAAGTATGGTTATTCACCGATGAAGTATTACCCCGCGCTGTGGTACGACATCGGCCCGCAAACCGCCGCCGCGCGCGTCGCGCTGTTCGGGTTCCGCGGCGAGCTCTTTCACCAGAACTTCATCAAGAAACTCAACGACTGGTGCGCCGCCCGCCACTTGCAATTTGGAGGACATCTCGACCAGGAGGAGCCTCTCAACCCGACCCCGCTCAATGGGGACCTCTTGAAAGTGTTCGAGTACCAGACCCTCCCCACGGTGGACGACATCTGGTGGTGGGGACGCTCGAACCCCTCCTACAAAATCGTGACCTCGGCGGCCTTCAACTTTGACCACCCGATTTGCCGCGCCGAGACCTACGCGGCCTACCGCGTGCTGGACGAGAAGATCGCTTTTTCAGTGGCCATGGACCAATTTGCCATGGGGATCAATTTCCAGATTCCGGCCCTCACCCCGCAGCCCAAGCGCGCCGAGCTGAACGACTACGTGGGCCGGCTGAGCTACCTGCTGGAGCATGGCAGGCACGTGGCGGATGTCGCGGTGCTCTATCCGATCACATCGTTGCAAGCGGCCTATCACAACGTTGGCGGACAGACATTCCCGCTGGGCTCGGGCGAGCAGGCTCCGCAAATCATGGAGACCGCTTACGCCCGCGAGGGCGGTTTCGCGCCTCCCGGAACCGACTACCAGGACGTGGGCGAGGCGCTTTACCGCGGGCTGCGCGTAGATTACACCTACCTTCACCCCGAAGTCCTGGTGAACCGGTGCCTCATCGACAAGCAGAAGCTGATTCTGAACAACCGTGAGAACCGCGAGGAATACAGCGTGCTGATTGTGCCTGCCGGGGACGTTCTCTCCGCCGCCGCCGCAGCCAGGATCAAGGAGTTCTACGACAGCGGCGGAACGGTGATCTCGACCACCCAACTCCCCACCAAATCCGCGGAGTTCGGCAAGGATCGGGAAGTGCGGCAGGCGATCGCCGACGTCTTCGGCGTCGCCCAGGACGCTCCCCTGAAGGCCGATGTCCGGCGCGCGCTGGACCGCCTGAATTACTACGTGTTCTGGTACTACATCAAGCAGAACAAGGCGGGCGGGAAGGCCATCTTCCTGCCGACTCCCCACCCCTGGCTGCTGGACTATGTTCTAAAGCTGGCGCTGCCCCTCCGGGATGTGGATATCCAGGAGCCCATGGGAATGCTCAAGCGAGGTCCGGACTATGACGGCGCTCTGACCTATATCCACAAGGTGAAAGACAACCGCGATATCTACTTTTTCGCCAACTCGTCACCCCGGCCCATCGACACGAAGGTTGTTTTGCGCGGCCACAAAACGCTGAGAATCTGGAATCCTCACACCGGAGCGCAGGAGCCGGCCGAGTTCACCCAAGGGGAGGCGCACGGACAGCCGGTTACCACGGTGCGGCTGGTTCTGCCTTCAGTCGCATCCCTCTTCTTTATCCAGGAATAGGATTTCGGCCGCGAGCTCAGGCCGCCGCGGTAACCTGCGGTATACGCCGGATCAGGTCGGCCAGTTCGTCGCGATTCCCCGCGCCGATGGTGAAGCAATCCAGGCAATCCAGCCCCGCCGCGAAGCGCAGCGCATCGTCGATACGGTCCCGCAGGCGGCCCTCACCGAGGATCTTCATGCCCCAAACGCCTTTGCCGGCCGCTTTCGACTCGCGCATCGCCGCTACCACCTCGTCCCGCTGGCCGTCCATCCTCACGCCGGTGAAATTGATGCATTGCAGATGCACCTGGCACCAGGGTGTCTTGGCGGCTGTCTTGAGCGCCTCGAGCGAATGGATGGATGCACCGTGACACCGTATAATGCCTTTCTCGCGCGCTTCCTCAAGCACATCCATAATTCCCTTCATTTCCGTGGGCCAGTTGGGCGAGCGCATCCCGTGCAGCAGCACCTGGTCGATGTAATCCGTCCCCAGTTCCTGCCGGTAACGATCCAGGGCGACCCTCATGTCGGCTGCCGAGGTGCGCACATCGGTCTTGGTCGAAATCGTCACCTTCTCGCGCGGAATGCTTTTCAAGGCTTGCTTGACATGGAAATGCGTCTTATAGGCGTCGGCCGTATCCCAGAAGAACTGCCCCTGGTCAAAGGCGAATTTGAGGTAGTCGGCCACGCCCTGGAGCCCCATTTCGCGCTGCACGTTGCCGGCGTTGGTGCCCAAGCCGACCGCCAGCCGGGTCACCTTGATCTTTTGCGGCCCCAGGTAGACGATGTCGCTCGCCTTCCGAGCGGTTGCGCCGCGGAGCCATTCAGGTCCCCCTAGCGCCGAAATGAGAGCGGCCCCTGCCGTCCCGTAAGCCGTCTGGATAAAACCACGTCGATTCATCGCCATGTCTGCCTCCCTTGCTCCGCCGGTAATGGCCGGCGCCCGCGCACTCGACGGAAATACCCGTTTGGGACTCCCGCCTCTTAAATAGTTTACACCCTTGCGCGATCCTTTTTGTCCAGCGCGTTTCCTTTTTTCTTCCGGGCGCCCCGGCACTGCATTGAGGCTGTGGCTCTTGCCCCTCCCTGGCCCGCCGGAGTGGCTCAGGATGTACAATCGATGCTGGTCAGGATGGCAAAAGCGGGAATATCTGGGTGAAAGGACCCACACCATATGAATAACCACGACCCAGCCGGCGATGCGGGCCTGGATGGAGAAAAAAAAGAAGAGCCACTAGGGGATGAATTTGAGGACAGGTTTCGCTTCGACAACGATCTGGCCTTCCTGGCGGAGGTTGGCCGCAGATTAGCGCCCTTAGCGGCGCGGCCAGATCTCGCCCCGGAAAAGGCTAAGGCGATCGAACGCGCAGCCGCGGCATTGAAGAAGTTGCCGGAGTTGACACCGGGAATAAACGTCCAAATTGAAGTCGCCCACCGTATGGGGGGCGAAGATTTCAGCGAGAGCTACAGCTACCTGATCAAGCTGGACCAGGAGGGAGTTGAGATCAGTTCCAGTGGCAGCCAGTACGATCCCGCGGTTGGCACGAACTCCTTCAGCCTGGAGTCGCTCAAATGGTATGCCAACGGCCAAGTCGAGTACCAGGGTAACAGGGACATCTGGCTGGAGCGTCTGGTGTATGCCCTGGCGCACGACTACACCCTGAACGTAACAGACGAATCGGGCAACAATTGAAGGAGATAACCATGAAACTGCGGAGCATTTTTTGCTGTACTTTCGTTGGCTGCCTCGCCTTAGTCACTTCTCAAGGCGCCGACCAATCGGTTTCGCCTGCCTCTACCTCCCCGGAGATCCCTCACTTGCGGAAGCAGGGCACGGCTACCCAACTGATCGTCGACGGCCAGCCGTTCCTGGTTTTGGCGGGGGAATTGACCAACAACAGCGCCACCAGCGTCGAGTACATGAAGCCGATATGGCCCAAGCTGGTCGAGGCCAAACTCAACACCGTCCTGGCGACCGTGGCCTGGAACCAGATCGAGCCGGAGGAAGGGAAGTTCGATTTCAGTGTGCCGGACGGCATCATCCGCGATGCGCGCAGCCACAACCTGCATCTCGTGCTCTTGTGGTTCGCAAGCTGGAAGAACAGTCTCTCCAGCTATCCGCCCGACTGGGTGAAGAGAGACTTCGAGCGGTTCCCGCGCGCCCAGGTCGCAGGGGGTAAGAGCATCGAACTCCTCAGCCCTCTCAGCGATGCCAACCGGGACGCCGACGCCCACGCCTTTGCGGCCCTGATGCGGCACATCAAGGCGGTGGATAGCCGCGAGCACACGGTCATCATGATCCAGGTGGAGAACGAAGTGGGAATGCATGGGGATTCCCGCGACCGTTCGCCCGCGGCCAATCAGGCTTTCTCGGGGCCGGTGCCAAAGCAGTTGATGGACTACCTTCAGCAGCACAAAGACAGCCTGATTCCGGAGTTTCGCCAGGTGTGGGAGGCGGCCGGCTTCAAAACTTCCGGGACTTGGGAGGAGGTGTTCGGCAAGGGTGCCGCGACGGATGGATATTTCATGGCCTGGAACTATGCGCGCTACATCGGCCGCGTGGTCGAGGCCGGCAAAGCCCAATACCCCATACCCATGTACGTGAACGCGGCGCTTTACGGAATTGGTCGCGGACCCCAACCCCTACCCAGCGGCGGCCGCCCTTGGGACCTCGTGATGGACCTGTGGAAAGCCGGGGGACCGCAAATCGATATGCTCTCGCCCGACGCTTATAGCGACAGGGACTTCGTGGGGTTTTGCGCCAGGTACACCCAGTCCGGGAACCCGCTGTTCATACCCGAGAATATGGGCGGACCGGATGGCGCGGCCAGGGTGCTCTATGTCTTCGGGCGTCATGATGCCATCGGTTGGACGGTTATGGGGCTCGAGGACCCGAGGATACCGCATCCCGACAATGATCTGATCGGCAGCTTCGACCTGCTCACGCAATTGGCTCCCCTGATTGCGGAGCACCAGGGCACAGGGACCATGTCCGCGGTCCTGCTGCGGGGCCCGAACGACGCGCCACAGAAAATCCGTTTGGGGAATTACACGCTGGAGGTGGGGTTCTATAGCCAGCCAAAAATGTTTGGGGTGCCACCACCTCCGGAACCGCCGCCTCCCGCAGCGGCAATCTTCATTGCGGCCGGGCCGGACGAGTACTTCGCGGCCGGCAACGGCGTAACCGTCACCGTTTCTCCCAACACACCCGGGCCCCCGCTAGCCGGATTCGCGACCGTGGAAGAAGGCGCTTTTGTGAACGGCCGCTGGCTTCCCGGCCGCCGGCTGAACGGCGATGACAGCGATGAGGGCAACTTCCTGATGCTCGAACGGTCGGGATGCTGCTGGCCTCCCACGGCGAAGAGCATCCAGCGCTTCACCCTGTACCGCTACCGGTGAGCCGGCCGTCTCGAACGGGAATCGCGGTCAATTCGGCTTGGCGGACGTGGCCGCCGAGAGGGTGCTCGTATAGTTATCTTTCAGTGGATCGTCCGGAACCAGGCTTTCGATCTTCGTCCACGCCAAAGTGGGGCCGGCCTGCCTCAATACACCCAGTTGACCGATGGCCCACGCCGACCCGCCCACATTGATAATCTGGCACAGAAAAAGCTGGCTGCCGACGCTGACGCTCTTCCATGTTTCGCCGCCGTCTTCGCTCTCCAGAAGACTTTCATCCGCCGTGATCCAGCCCCGATTCGAGCTATCGAAAAGAACGGAGGTGAGCGACGATCTCACCGGGCTGGCTTGCGCCGTCCATGTGACTCCGCCGTCGGTGCTGCGCAGAATCTGCCCGCTGAATCCCACCGTCCAGCCGTGGTTCGCATCACGGAAGTACACCGACATTAGCGACCATTGCGCCGGATCGGTCCGCACCTGCTGCCAAGTCTTGCCGCCATCCGTAGTACGAAGGATCATGCCAGCCCAGCCGACAACCCAGCCGTGCTCCGCGTCCAGGAAGAAGAGGTTTTCAAGCGACTCCTTGGTATTGGTGGTTTGCAGGGACCAGGTGAGGCCCCCGTCCGCCGAGTGAAGAATGACTCCGTCGTACCCGGCCACCCAGCCCGACTGGCCGACGAATTGAATCGCCGTCAGGTTCTCGGTGGTGTCTGTTTTCCGAACCTCCCACGTCTTGCCGCCATCGGCGGTGGCAATCAAAAGCCCCGTATCGCCGACCGCAAAGCCGTGGTTGGCATCGGTGAACTCAATATTCCGCAAATGCCCCAACCCGCCAGTGATACGGTTGGACCAGGTCGTTCCACCGTCGGTGGTGACCTTCAAACCGCCCTGTGCGCAGAGAAGGTAAACCACGGATTTGGCCGGTGAAACCCCGTCGCGCAGCCAGCAACTGCTATCCTGCGTGCTGGCAGCCACCTGCGCGCTGGCAGCCACCTGCCACAGCATGGAAACCGCAAGCATCTTGCCCAGGTTCGCAAAAAACCACCCTGGGGATGCGCCCTTTAGCATTCTTGCCTCCATCTAACAGAGATGATTCGGCCACGGCGGAAGTTACTGTGCGCCTGCGCATGGCCCAATCGAGCTACTCCATGGTAGCACTTTAGAGCTATGACACGACGGGCAGGAGCGGGGTGATATAGTAGCCTCCAACATGTTTAGGAGACCGTTATGAGCTTACGACGTCGCAATCTGCTCCAATCCATGGGCGCTGCCGGGCTGCTGGGCCTGGTCGACCCTCGCCAACAACAGGCGCAAGAGGCGGTGGCTCGGGCCACACGCGGCATGGCCACGCCTCGCATCAAAGACATCGGCGTGATTGAATCCCAACCCGCCGGTGTGCGGCTCACGGTAGTCAAAATCACCACCGACCAGGACGGCCTGTACGGATACGGATGCGCCACATTCACGCAGCGGGCCGACCTGGTAAAGCCCGCGGTGGAGAAATACCTGAAACCGTTCCTTCTCAACAAGACCACGGATCGGATCGAAGATATCTGGCAATCCTGCTACGACAGCTCGTACTGGCGGAACGGACCGGTGCTGAACAACGCCATCAGCGGCATTGACATGGCGCTCTGGGATATCAAGGGCCGGCAGGCGGGGATGCCGGTTTATCAGTTGGTGGGCGGAAAATGCCGGGAGGCCGCCGATACCTACGCCCACGCGGATGGCCCCGATTATAAAGACGTGGTCGAGGCGGCCAAGCGCTATCTGGCGCAGGGGTTTCGTAATGTGCGCGTCCAGGTGGGCGTTCCCGGAATGGCCGGCTACGGCGCCGGGTCGAGCGGCGCTGCGGCGGTCAAGGCGCTGCACAATCAACCGGTCTTCGAACCGGCGGTCTACCTCCGCCGCGCGCTGAAACTTCTGGAAGTCTGCCGGCAGGAGCTGGGCGAAGAGGTCGAGCTGCTGCACGACATGCATGAGCGCGTCTCGCCCAACCAGGCCGTCCAGTTCTGCAAGGACGCGGAGAAGTTCAAGATGTTCTTCCTGGAAGACCCGCTTTCACCCGAGGACATCGCCTACTTCCGCCAGATCCGGCAGAATTGCGCCACGCCCATCGCCATGGGCGAACTCTTCAACAGCCCGCATGAGTGGATTCCGCTGATTGCCGAACGCCTCATCGATTACATCCGCGTGCACCTTTCCCAAACCGGCGGATTCACGCCGGCGCACAAGATTGCGGTCCTGGCCGAGATGTTCGGCGTCAAGACCGCGTGGCACGGGCCGGGCGACGTTTCTCCGGTGGGTCACATGGCGAACGTTACGCTTGACGTGGCTTGCCACAACTTCGGCATCCAGGAGTACTCGCCGTTCAATGACCGCACCCAGGAGGTTTTCCAGGGCTGCCCGGTGATGAAGGACGGCTACTTGTGGGTGAGCGAGAAGCCCGGCTGGGGCATCGAGGTGGATGAGAAGGCGGCATCCAAGTTCCCCTTCACCGTCGGGAGAAACGGCCTGAACGGCGGCTGGGGCGAGGTCCGGCGCCGCGACGGCACCGTGATCAAGCAGTGAGAAAGGTCTTGAGAACGCGCGCTATGATATGAAGTCTATGCCTAAACCCGCGCCCGGCCGGACCCGGTGGATTCTGATCGCATGGCTGTTCGTGCTCAGCGCCATCGGGTATCTGAACCGCGTCAACATGTCGGTTGCCGGCAGCTCCATCATCAAGGAGTTTCATCTGAGCCAGATCCAGCTTGGCTGGGTCTTCAGCGTCTTCACGCTGGGGTATGCCCTGTTCCAGGCGCCCACTGGCCGCCTGGCCGACCGCTTTGGGTCGCGGAGGGTTCTGGCGCTGGCAACCATCTGGTGGGCCGTGTTCCTGGGCCTGACGGCGCTGGCGCCCTCAGGAATCACCAGCGCGCTGGTCCTTCTGCTGGCACTGCGTTTTTCTTTGGGCATGGGCGTGGCCGCGATCTATCCCTCTTCCAACCGGGTGGTGGCAAGCTGGATCCCTTCCGCGGAACGCGGGGTGGCTAACGGATGGATCTTCGCCGGGGTAGGCGCGGGCGCTGCAACTGCGCCGCCTCTCATCACCTATCTTTTGCTGCACGGGGGCTGGCGCTGGTCCTTCTGGGTCTGCGCGGCGATCGGCCTGGCGGCCGGCCTGGTGTGGTATCTGGTGGCGCGGGACCGCCCCGAGCAGCATTCGTGGATGACTCCGCAGGAGGCCGAACACATCCGGTCCGGTTTGCCGCCCTTGCCGACCGGACCCAACGCGCCCAAGGCCGTCCCATGGGGGACGATCCTGGGAAGCAAAGAAGTGTTGTTGGTCTCGCTGAGTTATTTCGCTTTCAGCTATTCCGCCAACATTTTCTTGACCTGGTTCTTCATTTATCTCAGCACGGTGCGCGGCCTGGATCTCAAGTCGAGCGCCTTTTTCGGGATGCTTCCATTTGTGGCGATGGCCGGATGCTCACCCTTTGGCGGCTGGATCAGCGACATCCTGACGAAGCGCTACGGGAAACGCGCGGGCCGCTGCGGGGTTGCCGTGGCTTGTATGGGATTGTCGGCGCTGTTCATCGCGCTGGGGACGCTGGTGGCGGACGCGCGCTTAGCCAGCATCGTGCTCGCCGGAGGCGCCGGCGCCTTGTATCTGTCCCAGAGTACCTTCTGGTCGGTGACGGCCGATATCGCCGGCCCTTCAGCCGGAACCGTGTCTGGCGTAATGAATATGCTCGGGCAATTTGGCGGCGTGGTGGCCCCTTCGCTCACTCCGTTGATTGCCGCGCACTTTGGCTGGCCGGCGTCGTTCCTGGTAGCCGCGGGCTTGGGGGTGATGGGATCTCTCGTCTGGCTGGCGGTGAATCCCGAGCGGACACTGCTTGGGAAATTCGTGGAAAGGATCTGAAATATGAGTCGAAAATATTATCTGGCGGGCCTCCCTGTACTGGTTCTCGCCGGTTGGGTGATGGCACAACCTTCCGGCGATCCTGTCGTCGAGGGCTTTCGCATGGTGGAAGTGGCCTCGGTGGCGGACGCCACGGAGCAATTGTACGGGCAGCGCTCGTATATGTCGCACGACATGCGGCCGCTGTTCAAGACCAAGTTTGCGGGTCCCGCCGTGACCGTCTACATGAAGAAGGAGGAGCACAAGGAGGGCTCGGCCGCTTCCCAGGGAATGTTGGACGCCATCGATGCCGCTCCGCCGGGATCGGTGTACGTCATGGTGGTCGAGGACGGGTTGGATTACGCAGGGATTGGCGGGTTAATGGCCACCGGCATGAAGTTCCGCGGCCTGGCCGGAGCGGTGGTGGATGCCTCCATACGCGACACGCCGCAAATCGGCAAGCTGCAATTCCCGGTTTTCAGCCGTGGGGTGGTCCCTTCCACCACCGTCAATCACTACCGTTTCGCCGGCGTCAATATTCCAGTGACCTGCGCGGGCGTGCGGGTGAATGCGGGCGACATCATCACCGCCGATGAAGATGGCGTGTGCGTGGTCCCGCGCGCGCGCGCCGCCGAGGTCCTCAAGAAAGCTCAGGCCCTGGACTACACCGAGCACAGCACCATCCCGCTCATTGAGCAACTCCGCTCTATCACACAGGCGGTGGCGAAGTTCGGCAGGATCTAAGAGGCATCCTTGCGGAACTCCGATTTGACACGGCGCACGTTTGTGGGCGCAGTAGCGGCCGCGGGACTAATGGCCGACGACGACGGTTGGGTGGAGCTGTTCAACGGGCGCAACCTGGACGGATGGCGCCCGAGCGAGAACCGAGGCTCCTGGAAAGCGGTCGACGGCGAGTTGGTGGCCGACGGGCCGAGGTCGCACCTGTTCTACACCGGTCCGGTGCGCGGCGCCAGCTTCCGCAACTTCGAGCTTGAAGTCGAGGCGCTGGCGCGCCCCGGCTGCAACTCGGGAGTCTTCTTCCACACCACCTACCAGGAGACGGGCTTCCCGCTGAAAGGCTTTGAGGTAAAGAAGACCGGCTCGCTTTACGGCCTCCGCAATATTTACAAGCAACTCGTCCCCGATGACCAGTGGTTCAAGCTCTATGCGGCGGTGCGAGGCAAGAACATCCAGGTGCGGCTCAACGGCACGTTGCTGGTGGATTACACTGAGCCGTCGCCGCCGGTTAGGGCGGAGGGCGATCCACGCCAGCGCTTCCTCGACCGCGGCACTTTTGCGCTCCAGTGCCACGATGACGGCTCGAAGGCGCGGTTTCGGAGCGTGCGCGTCCGGCCGCTGCCGGATGATGTCCCCACCCCTGGCGCTGCCCCCGTGGTGGACGACGTGTTCCGCCAAATTGTCACCCTGGGCACTGCCAACATCCCCATGGTGGACTATCACGTCCATTTGAAAGGCGGGCTCACGCTGGAGCAGGCGCTGGCGAAATCGCGGAAAGACGGCATTCAGTATGGAATCGCGGTGAACTGCGGAAAGGGTTTCCCCACCGAGAACGACGATGCCGTCCGAGCTTTCGTGGAGAGTCTCAAGGGCCAACCCGTGTTCATAGCCATGCAGGGCGAGGGCCGCGAATGGACGCAGATGTTCTCGCGGCGGGCCGCGGCGCTATTCGACTATACCTTCACCGACTCGATGACGTGGACCGACAACCGTGGCCGCCGCCTGCGCCTGTGGATTCCCGAGGAAGTCGGCGGCATCGCGGATGCCCAGGAGTTCATGGATACGCTGGTCGAGCGGACCGTCGGAATTCTGGAGCGGGAGCCCATCGATATTTACGCCAACCCGACCTTCCTGCCGGATCTGATCGCCAAAGATTACGACCGGCTCTGGACTGAGAAACGGATGATGCAGGTCATTGGCGCCGCCGCGCGCAACGGAGTGGCCATCGAGCTCAACAATCGTTATCGCCTGCCCAGCCCGGGCTTCGTCCGGATGGCAAAAGAAGCCGGCTGCAAGTTCAGTTTCGGAACCAATAATAAGGCTCCGGACGACTTGGGCCGTTGCGAGTATGGGCTGCGCATGGTGAACGAGTGCAAGCTGGGATGGCGGGATTTCTTCGTGCCCGGCGCCTGGGGGCCTAAGGCGGTGGAGCGCAAGGGTGGCGCGCTCAGAAGTTGAGCCTTTGCGGCCGCAGCGGACCGAGAAATACCCACAGAATCGTAGCGCACACCAGCGGCAGGATGCCGAATCCGATGAAGACCGGCGTATAGGAATAGTGATCCACCACCCACCCCGTGATGAGGGTGAACACCATCCCTCCAAAGCCGGCGCCCATGCTGGCCAATCCGAATACCGAGGCCACGGCGCTGCCGGGAAACACGTCCGCCGGCACGGTCAGCATGTTGGCCAGTGAGGCCGTATAGCCGAGCATCGCCACCGAGACGAACGCGATGGAGAGCCAGGCCTCCCTCGCCAGCACGGCGGGGATGGCGCTGGTCATGAGCATCGCGAAGAAGGTCACCGCGGATTTGCGCGCGATGGTGACGGATACGCCGCGCTTTAGAAGAAAGCCGGAGAGCCAACCGCCCGCCAGGTTGCCGAAACCAGCGACCAGAAACGGAATCCAGGCGAACTTGCCGATGGCTGCCAGGTCGAAGTTCCGCACCCGCTTCAGGTACTCCGGGAACCAGAAGATGTAGAAATACCAGACCGGATCCATGAAGATTTTCGAGATGGTGAAAGTCCAGACGAAGCGCGAGCGGAGCAAAACCCCAACCGGGACCAGCGGCACACTCGCGCCGCCCTCTGGCGCGGCGGGCGTCCGGTAGATCCGCGACCAGAATGCCAGCCACACCAGCCCCGCCGTCCCCACGAACAAAAAGGCGGACTGCCAGCCCCACTTCAGCAAGAGGAAAGCCACGATGGGCGGCGCCAGAATCGCGCCCACGGCGGAACCGCTATTGAATAATCCGGCGGCCAGCGCGCGCTCGCGTTCGGGGAACCACTCCGCCACCACCTTCACCCCGCCCGGCCAGTTGCCCGCTTCGCCCATGCCCAGCAGAAACCGATAGACGCCCAGGCTGACGGCCCCTCGGGAGAATGCGTGCAGCATGGCGGAGATGGACCACCATGCGACGCACAGCCCATAACCCAGGCGCGTGCCCAGCCGGTCGATCACCGGGCCGGAAACGCCGCTCATGATGGTATACGCCAGCATAAACGCGAAGACCACGCGCGAATAATCCACGTTGCTCATGTGGAACTGGTCACGGAGCACGGGCGCGGCGACGGAGAGCGCCTGGCGGTCCAGGTAGTTGATGACGGTCGCCCAGAAGGCGAGCGAGATCATGCGCCAGCGGAGGGGCGAAGGAGTCACGCGATGTCCACCTCGATCTGCTAGTATCGAACAGTTCATATGGCCAAATTCCAACCCACACCATTTCTCCTGGCCGGAATTCTGATGGCGCCTTCGGCCCTGGCCGCGGCTGCGCCGGATTCCTGGGCCGTCGCTACCGCCGAGACCATCATGAAGCGAAACCCAGGCACGCCGGCCGACCGGCTCGCCAGGTGGTCGTATTGGAAAGGATACACGCTTTACGGCTTCGAGATGCTCTGGCGATCCACCGGAGACCAGCGGTACTGGGATTTCATCAAGCGCGGAATGGATCCGTTCGTGGATGAAAAGGGCAACCTCACGGCGGACGTTCGGCTCAACAGCCTCGACAACATTATGGCCGGCAATCTCATCGTGGCCCTGTACGAACAGACCCGAGACGAACGTTACCGCACCGCCGCCGCCCAGATTCGCAAAGCCTTCGACACCTACCCGCGGAACTCGGATGGCGGCTTCTGGCACAACCCGAGGCTGACGGGCGAGATGTGGATCGATGGCGTGTTCATGGGCCAGATGTTTCTTATCCGCTACGGGAAGTCCATCGGCGATCGCGAGTACTGCTTCGACGAGGCCACCCGGCAGATCGCCATCTTCGCCAGACACGGGCTGAAGGGCGACACCGGCCTCTATTACCACGCCTGGGCCGAACAGCCTGAAAAGACCCGCTGGGCCGACCCAAAGACGGGCCTATCGAGCGAAGTCTGGAGCGAAGGGCTCGGCTGGTACGCTCTGATCCTCGCCGAGACGCTGGCGGTGCTCCCGGCGGACCACGCGCGCCGGCCGGAGGTGGTGGACATTTTCCAGCGCCTGGCCGCCGGGCTGAAACGCACACAGGATCCCAAGACCGGCCGCTGGTTTCAGGTGGTGGACAAAGGCGATCAGCCCGACAACTGGACCGACACGTCCGGCAGCGCCATGTTCACCTACGCCATTCAACGCGGCATCGATCTTGGCCTGCTGAAATCGAGCGACTACGCCGCCGTGGTGGACAAAGGCTATCATGGCATCATTGCCAACGCCAAGATCAACGACGAGGGCCTAGTGGATATCTACGATGCCTGCGACGGCCTGGGCGTGCAAGAGAATTACGCGCGATATATCAACTTTAAGAAGTCGGTCAATGCCAAGGAAGCCGTGGCGGGCTTCCTGTGGGCAACGGCCATTGTCGAGAGGCCGGCGTTGGAGAAGAAGCGGAAGCGTTGAGAGGGCCATGATGGGGGGCGTGGCAGCTAGCTGAAGCCCCTCCCGTTGGCACCCCGCAGATCGCCTGTCGGTGCAATAATAGACCATTCAGGTCTGATTTGCTTGAATTTGGCCGGCCGGCGCTGGAAACTAGATGGAAATGGGCATCAATATCGGTCTGGACATCGGGGCCATCAGTCTCAAACTGGCCGCCTTGGGCCATCCGGGGGACCGGCCCATCCTGGAGGCCTTGTGCGCCACCCACCCGCAGTTCCGCATGACGGAGATGGGGACCCGGCCGCTGGCCCTCTCCGAGTACCGGCGCATCGCCGGCAGCCCCATCCAGTCCACTTACGACCTGCTGCGGGAGTTCTATGAAATCGTTCCCGAAACCCAGGTGGAAGGCATACGCGTAACCGGCTCGGGCAGCCGCACCATAGCCAAAGTGTTGGGCTTGTTCTTCGAAAATGAGTTCAAAGCCATCGCGCGAATGATGGGGACGGTCTACCCGCAGGTGCGCACGGTGTTCGAAATCGGCGGGGAAAGCTCGAAGTACATCCGGCTGGATGGCGGCAGCATTGTGGACTATGACCGGTCGGGGGAATGCGCGGCGGGGACGGGGTCGTTCCTCGATCAGCAGGCGCTGCGCATGCAGTACTCGGTGGAAGAGGTCGGCGGGATCGTCGGCACGGCCAGGAGCGCGGCGCGGATCGCCGGGCGCTGCTCGGTGTTCGCCAAGAGCGACATGATCCACGCGCAGCAGAAGGGCTACTCGCCGGCGGAGATCCTGCGCGGACTGTGCGACGCCGTGGCGCGGAACTTCAAAAGCTCCATCGTGAAGGGGCGGCCGGTGGAGGCGCCGGTAGCGCTGATTGGCGCGGTTTCGCAAAACGCGGGCGTCGTTGGGGCCCTGCGCGAAGCCTTTTCTCTTTCCGGCCGCGACCTCCTGACGCCTGCGGAATACGCCTGGTGCGGAGCCATCGGCACGGCCATTCTGGAGGCTGAGGAGCAGCGCAAACGGTCCATTCTGGAGATCCATCGCCTGCGCCAGCACGATTCCGAAGAGAAGGTGCAGGACACCCAGCCGCTTTCTTCCGAAAATGTGGTGCAGTTGCGCGACCGCGTGGGCGTGTACGTCCCGCCGCCCAACGGCGATCCCATCCCGGCGTACCTGGGCCTCGACATCGGCTCGGTTTCCACCAACGTGGCGGTGATCGATGAATCCGGCACCGTGATTCACGATGTCTACCTGCGAACCGCGGGTCGTCCTATCGAGGCCGTTCAGCAAGGGCTTTCGGAAGTGGAGAGCATCTGGGGCAGCCGGCTGAAGGTGTGCGGCGTGGGCACCACCGGCTCCGGGCGCGAGCTGATCGCGGAGTTTGTGGGCGCCGACGCGGTGAACGACGAAATCACCGCGCACAAGACCGGCGCCATTCACGTGAGCAACACCCTGGGCGGCGAGCCGGT
>Ga0326728_10015095_pt1 | contig 16157 bp, 18 predicted proteins | sample MB3enrmetagenome_FD_207602 | JGI IMG/M metagenome (GOLD analysis project Ga0326728, IMG submission 207602) | Lab enriched peat soil microbial communities from McLean, Ithaca, NY, United States - MB31MN | ecosystem: Environmental > Terrestrial > Soil > Wetlands > Peat | place: USA: New York...
GGCCGGCGGCGGGCTCTCGCCGCCCTTCGGGGCCATAAGCGGAAAACCAACCCGCATCCTCAACAGCACGCCGAAGCCTTCGATATAGGAGGCCTCGACCGCGTGGCCGTCCGCCGTCACCAGCATTGGAATCCCCAGCTTGTAACCGGCTGAATCCCCTCCCAACGCCCCTTCCAGGTTCCGCGAAAACAGGTAGCAGAGAATCCTCAAATCTTCGGCGATCTGGTCCACGACTTTTTGGTCCAGCTTGCTGAACGCCGTTATCGAGACCGCGCCTTGCCTGGCGGCATTGCCCGCCGAAAAGTCAGCGTCCTGGAGCAACCGGACGTCCTGCTGGAAGAGTGCCTTGAGGGCCGCCTCGGGGGCCCGCAGGTCATCTATGGGGGCAGAAAACGGGTCTTGCGTTCCCTGGCTGGCGCCCCCGCGTCCGGCCTCTCCGCCGGACACCGGCGGGCTGGCGACGGGATCCTCGGCGCGGGGCGCGGCGCCGGGCATGCCCGGTTTGCCGTTCCCACCCCGTTCCTGGGCTGAGGGCGCCGGTTGCGCCCAGCAGGTTGCCGCGGCCCAAAGCGCCAGGCCAGTGGCGCCACACGCCGCGATCGTGACGAGTAATCTTCGAGTCTTCATAATTTGTGCCTTTTTGGATGTTCCAGTTCGTTCACCCGGCCCATCATTGGGCCGGCACGGTTTTTGCCAGGACCGTCGCTGTCAGTTCGCTCAAGAGGCGGCTCTTCTGTTTCAGATCGGTGTCCGCCACCGAGACGGCGGTCTCGAGGTCGCGCCGCAAAGAAAGGTAGTCGGCCGCGTGCTGCTCCTGGAGGCGCGCGAGCGCCTCGAGCACCGTGCCTTGATACCGGTCCTGGCTCTGCTGGATGGCCTGCAGGAGATCGGCCCGGAGCGTCTGCCGCAATTGCTGCCGCACTTCACTGACGATGGATTCCTTGAGCGCGGCCGGGCTCGGCGCCGAGGCGCGCCCGAGTCCAAAGCCCAGCCCCAGCACCAGCGCCGCCACGGCCGCCCACTTCAGCGCCATCGCGCTCCAAGCGGACCGAATGGCCGGCTGCCCTTGCGGCCACTCATAGTGGCGCAGCCGCTTTACGCTTCGCCGCCAGCCTGCCAGTTCCGCCGCGCACTGGGGACATAGTTGGAGATGGTCTTCCATCCGCCTGGCGGCGTCGGGAGAGGAGACGCCTTCCAAGTGGTTGAACAATTCTTCATAACTGGGATGTTCCATAAGCTTATTCGGCAATGAGGTTGTCCGTTTTCGCGGCGCCTGTCTTGCGGGCGTCGAACTGCGGCTCGAGCAGCCGCGTCAGCCGCGCCAGCGCCGTGGCGATGCGCGAACTGATCGTGCTTTCCGGCAGCTCCAGCAGCTCGGAGATTTCCCGCAACTTGAGGCCCTCGCAATAGCGCAGGACCACCGCCGTGCGCAGGGTTTCGTCGAGGCCGAGCAGGGCCCGGCGCACCAGTTCGGCTTCTTCCTGCTGGACCAGGCGCAAGTAAGGCGTTCTCTCCTCGACCGGGCCTTGGGCCGTTTCCGGGGCGTCCGCCGGCCCCTCGGGCTCGAGGCTCCGGGCCCGGCGCCGGCTCTTCCGCAATTCGTCGTAACAGAGATTCAGGGCAATCCGCCAGAGCCACGTCGAGAATCGCGCGCCCGCCTGGTAGTCTCTGCGCCGGGCAAAAACCCGCCCGAAGGCCTCTTGCTTTAAGTCCTCGCCGCGGTGGGCATCGCCCGTCAGCCGCGCGCAGAGGCGGAATATCGGCTGCTCCCACCGCGCCACCAGTTGCGCAAAGGCCTGGGCATCGTCTTCGGTCTGGACCCGCCACATCGCTTGCTCGTCGGTCATCCTGGGTATTCGCTCTGGACCTGCCGGTTCACAACCACGCTCGACCGGGCATTCTTCGACCCGCTTGCCACACCGCGTGGCCCACATGGTGATACGCTTCCACCGGGAGATTTCACGAACAAAAATTTCGCTCGCCGCTCGGCGAGGGAAGGCGGCGTGATTGAAAGCGTCGGGCAAGGGCAGGTGGGAATTCGTCCCGGAGGGACATGTCGAGATTAGCCCAACGCTTCAGCGTTGGGTCCGGGCGCAGGAGGAAACACGTCCCGAAGGGACGGGTGAACCGGACGACCGCCTCGGGCGTCCCTTCGGGACGCGGGCGTGCTGGTCGCAGAACCCAACGCTGAAGCGTTGGGCTATTGCCGCACGCCCCTCCGGGGCGAAACCGGACCGTGTGCCCGAGACTCTTAATCACACCCCAGGGCGGGATGGGCCTTGACAGGGTCGCCCAAAACCGTCTCACTGGCGTTCATGAGACCCGTATTGATTTGGCTTTCGACGGCCGCGGTCATCGCCGGGACGGCGGGACTTAAGGCCAGTGCGGCAGACACGCCCGGCGGACAAGGGGGATGGGACCCGGAGAAGGCCGCGCAATATTTGGATGGCCGGATGGACTCATGGTTGGCCAAGGCAACAAAACTCAAGACCGGCGATGGCAAGACCTCGTGCATGTCCTGCCATTCGGTGATGCCCTATTTGCTGGCGCGGCCGGCCTTGCGCCGAGCGATGGGCGTAAGCGCGCCCACCCCCCAGGAAACCAGGCTCCTGGAAGAGATCACCCGGCGCGTGGAAACGTTCGGCAGCCACCAGGCCATGTACGAGCGCCAGCCGGAACAATCGCGCGGAACCGAAGCGGTGCTCAACCTCCTCGTCCTCACCCAGGCCGATGCCCGCGAGCGCCGCCCGCAGCCGAGCGCGCTTTGCCGCAAGGCACTCCAGGAATTGCTCGAGGAACAGCGGCCCGACGGGGCTTGGGCCTGGCTGGATTTCGCCCTCGAGCCCACCGAATCCGCCGATGCGCGGTACGGGGGAGCAGCCTTGGCCGCCTTCGCGCTGGGCGCAGATCCGGGTCTCTTTGCCGCCGGCCCGGACGCTGAACATCTTGCCAGGTTGCGCGCTTATCTGAAGGGCAACTATGCCCGCCAGAACCTGCACAACCGGGCCTTGCTGCTCCTGGCGTCCACACGGCTGAACGGCCTGCTGAGCCAGGACCAGCGCGCGAGCGCCATCGCGGAGTTGAAGGCCCGTCAGAACGAGGATGGCGGCTGGTCTCTCCGCCGCCTGGGGCCATGGCGATGGTCCAAGGGCGCGCCGCCCGATGCGCCCGGCGGCAGCGCCGAGGCCTCGCTGCCGTCCCAATCCGACGGCTACGCCACCGGCCTCATCGCGTATGTCCTGCGCCAAGCCGGCCTGCTCGCCGACGACCCCGCCTTGAAGGGCGCGATCGACTGGCTCAAGGCCAACCAGGAGGAATGTAGCTTCGATGACCAGCTCTGGACCTGCTGGCAAACCCCTTCGCTCAACCACGCGCGGGACAACGGCGGCTATCAGGGCGAACCCCGCAAAAGTGTGGTGATGTCGGACATGGCGACCGCCTTCGCCGTGCTGGCCCTTTCGCCGCCGGATTAAGGTGGTCTGCGTCCCCCTCCTTGCGGGGGTCGGCTAATTGACCAACGCCGCCTCCGTGGCCCGCAAGTAAACGGCCAGGGCATCGGGCCGGATGAGGCGGGTCATCACCATGGGTTGGTTGGGGTCCTTCAAGAGCTTGTAATGGATCAACCTCTTGCCCAATTCGACAATCTGAAGGTACGTGGTGTCCGTTTTCCACAGTTGTCCCTTGGCCAATCCCGCTGGTCCCCGCTCAAGGTTCTGGTCCATATCGCAGAATCAGACGACCATCGGCGAGGCTCTGTTCATTGGAAAGCGATTACATTTTTGTAATCTCGGCGGCTATGCCAACAGCTCCTGGATTTCCTCCCAGCTCAAGGAGCCAAGGAAGGTTTCCTCGCCGGCGAGGGTGGCCTGGATGATTTGGCGCTTGCGGCTTTGCAGGGCCAGGATTTTCTCCTCGACCGTGTCGCGGGCAATGAGTTTGTAGCTGGTTACGACCCTGGTCTGGCCGATGCGATGGGCGCGGTCGGTGGCCTGGTCTTCCACGGCCGGGTTCCACCAGGGATCGAAATGAATGACGGTGTCGGCGCCGGTGAGGTTCAGGCCGATCCCGCCGGCTTTGAGGCTGATGAGGAAGACGGGAATGGAATCGTCGCCCTGGAAGCGGTCCACGACCGCCCCGCGCTCGAGCGTCGAGGATTTCTTTGCGGGCGGCCTCTGCACTTGATGCGGACCTGGACTGGATTGTGATGAAGTGCCTGGAGAAGGACCGGACGCGGCGTTACGACACGGCCAACGGGGTGGCGCTGGACATCGAGCGGCACTTGAACCACGAACCGGTGTTGGCCCGGCCGCCGAGCGCGGGATATCGGCTGCAAAAGAGTTTTCGGAGGAACAAGCTGGTATTCACTGCGGCTGGAGTGGTTGTGCTGGCGTTGGTGCTGGGTGTGGCGATCAGTTCCTGGCAGGCGATTCGAGCGACCAAGGCCGGACGAAGGGAGGCAGAGGCACACCGTCAGGCGGATCAGGCGGCCCGGGTAGCCGATGTTGAGAGGGAGCAGGCGGAGAAAGAGGCACAAAAGGCCAGAGCGAGCGAACTCGCGGCCCGCCAGAACCTCTACGCGGCGGACATGAGCTTGGTCGAGCAGGCGTGGGAACAGAACAATGTCTCGCAAGTCCGGCTGCTGTTGGAAGAAACCGCGACGTATCCGGGTCGGGGGTTCGAGTGGTATTACTGGCAGCGGCAGACGCATTTGGAGTTGCAGACGCTGCGTGGGCACTCAGGGATTGTCGTTAGGGTGGCCTTTTCGCCGGACGGCCGGCGGATTGTCACCGGGAGTGAGGATGGCACGGCCAAGGTCTGGGATGCGGCCAGCGGCAAGGAACTGCTAACGCTAAGAGGCCACAGCGATAGGGTTTGGTCTGTCGCCTTCTCCCAGGACGGCCGGCGGATCGTCACCGGGAGTGAGGATGGCACGGCCAGAGTGTGGGCGGCGGCTTCGGTCGCACAAGCCGACAGTTGGCGCCAGGAGGAGCAAGAGAGTGCCGAGCGCCTAACCGCGCAAGAGCGCGAACAGGCGGAGACGGAGGCGCGTGACCGTGCCCTGTGTGCGCAAGATGAGGGCGCGATTAAGCGATGGCTGGTTCTTTTGCCCATCGGCTACGAAGGCCGAGATGGCGCCCGCGTTTTGCGAGAGGAGCAAGTGGCGCAGGAAGGCCAGCTCCATCCGCATGCGGGCGAGCGGAGCAGAGCCGGCCAGAGCGAGCTGATCTGGCGGGCGGTGAAACTGGAAGATTACCGGGTCGATTTTAACGCCCTGGCGGGCGGGGTGACGGAATGGAGTGTGGTTTACGCCGTCGCGTATATCCAGAGTGAAGCCGCCCAGAACAACGTCGTGTTGAAGATTGGAAGTGATGACGAGGCCAGGGTTTATCTCAATGGCAAGCTCATCCATGAATGGCTGACCGTGCGAGGCTACGATTCCAATGAAGACGTCGTGGGTGGTCTGGAATTGAAAGCCGGAATTAATGTCCTGGTCTTCAAGGTCGTGAACGAAGTCACCGGTTGGGAGGGCTCGGTCCGTTTCACCGACGCTGCAGGCCAGCAACTCAAAGGGATCAGAGTAACGCTGGACCCGGCCGGCAGGGACTGAGTCGCGCATGTACGAGCGCATGAACCACGCGGAGCGCGGTGGGAGCCGGGCTGCCCGCTTCCGGGGGCTTCTTGGGTTTCACGGCCCGGGGCAGGAACTTTCCGGAGGAACCGGCGCAGGTCCCGCTGGCGCGTTCAGGCGAGCCACGCGGGGGCCGGGGCGATGAAGACCACCGAGCGTTACACGTCTTCGGGGTGAACGACGACCAAACCCGGGACACGCTGAGATTCGGGAAGCCGAGGACCTCAATGCGCGTGATTGCTGAATAGATGAGTTGGACCTCCGGCCGCTTGCGAGCCTCCTGGAACACCCGCATCCCGCGCGGCAAGCCGGCCAGCGCATCGATCAAGACATTGCTGTCCAGCAGCCAGCGCATCAGTCACGGTCCCACTCGGCGCGAACCTCTCGCTGCCAGGCGCTGCTGTCCAAATTGGGCCGGTGCAGGCTGCCGAAGGTGGACTCCACGGCGCCCCAGTCGGGTTGGCGGGGCGCGCCCGGCAACAGCGTCACCAGTGCCCGCCCTCGCTCTGGCAATTGCCCGCTTTCCTTTGGGACAATTCTGCCATTGGCGATCTCCGCTTCGATCGTCACGTACGTCATACCGGCATAATGCCCTCAAATCAGCCGGAAGCAAGCTCAGAGCGGTCAGCAGTTCTCATTCGAATTGTTATGGCGCGCCGGGCCCCGCCAAGGTCATGGAGATGGCTTAACTGCCTGCTACACCTCCGAGGCCCCGGGCACGACGAAGGGCTTGCGGTATTCCCGGCTCAGGAGGGCTTCGGCCTGAGGCTGGTTGACGAAGGCCTCGCGTGCCGGATCGAAGCGCAGCACCTCGCCCAGTGTCAGCTTGGTCCTCTCGGGGTCCACTTGATTGTCCCGCAAGTGTTCCATGGTCCGGTCGAAGGTGTCGAAGACGTTCTGGTGTACCTTGAGGCCGGCCAGTTCCTGGCGGAGTGCCGCGGGGGAGACGCGACGGCCCAGGCGCCAGGAGATGTTGCCCAGATGACAGAGCGCCGAGGAGAGATGGGTTTCCAGGATTTCCGCGTGCAATTGCCCCCGGTTGCGGCTGCGCACCGCGTCGAGGAAATTGGCAAAGTGGCTCTCGCTCCGGCCATGGAAGGTGCTCACCAGTTTGCCTTCCGGGTCAAAAAGCGAAGTGCCGGCGAGAAAACCCTTGGTGCCTTCGAAAACCCAGCCGTCCTGGAGGCCGGGCCGGAAGGGGGCGGTCTTGAGGCCGCGCGTTTCCGAGACGATGGTCTTGTCGCCGAAATCGAACACGACTACCTGGGTGTTGGGTGTCTGGCCGGCGTCGAGGTAACCCAGCCGTCCGCCATAACTGAGGACGCTGCCCGGCAACTCCGAGAGGCCCAGGCCCCAGCGGCAGACATCCAGGGAATGAACATTGTTGTTGCCCAGTTCCCCGTTGCCGGTCTCCCAGAACCAGTGCCAGTCATAATGAAACTGAGGCCGGGTGAGCGGGCTCAAGGGCGCGGGGCCGGCCCAGAGGTTGTAATCGACCTGGGGCGGGACCTGGTAAGCACCGGGCCCGCCGATGGAACCGCGGAGTCCATAGACCAGGCTTCGCGCCAGACGGACCTCGCCCAGCTTGCCCTGGTGGAGGTAATCAATCGCCGCCGCCAGGGCCGCATTGGACCGGTTCTGCGTGCCGCCCTGGCAAATCCGGCCCGTCCGCCGGGCCACCTGGACGATGCGACGGCCCTCGCTAATATTGTGGCTGACCGGCTTCTCCACATAAACGTCCTTGCCCGCTTGCATGGCCCAGATGGCCGCCAAGGCGTGCCAATGGTTGGGCGCGGCGATAAACACGGCGTCCACCGACCGATCATCGAGCACGCGGCGCAAGTCCTGGAAGGCCTTGGGCGCGCTGCCTTGCTGCTTCTCGACGGCCGCCGCCAACTCGCCGGCCAAGTCCTTGTCCGGGTCGCACACGCAGGCGATCTCGCAGTCCGGCACCCGGGCAAGCTCCTGGGCGTGTTGTCTGCCGCGGATGCGGCAGCCCAGCAGCGCCAGCCGAAGCCGGTTATTGGGACTGCCGGGGCCCTTCTCCTCGGCCCAGGCGGGCACAGGCGCGGCGGCGGCCGTGGCAGCGGCGGCGAGCATTGAATCCAGGAGGAAACGGCGGCGAGTGATGGAGCGGATCATAGAGGGAGTATCTTGCAAGCGCGCGAGCGGCGTCAATCTTCGATCGCGGGCCCCACTCAGACTGGCGACGTTTCCCCGGGCGCCGGGAATCCCGCCAGGGCGGATGGCCAGTCAAAAACGCAGAGTAACTCGGGCGCTCAGGCGCCTGGAAGGGGTCGGTAACCTCGAGTTTCTCGTGCGAAATGCCTTTGGGCCTGTTTTTGTAAGTGCCTGTACCGCAACAACAGCTTGATCAGTTACTTGGAAGGCGCGGAGAACGCAGAGAGAGACGCCCTTGCGGGCGGAAGCTGGCGCGCCCGGTCCGCTGTCGAGGGCGCAGAGAACGCAGAGAGAGAAAGGCCCTTGCGGCCCGAGCAGCGTCAGCAGATCCGCGGCAACTGCTCGCCGCTGAGCATATCGAGGATGCGCTGGGCGCCGATGGCACTCTTGAGCAGCACTTTGGGGGAGGCTTGGCTGGTGACCTTGCCGATGCGGCAGGCGCCCGTGCCGGCAGGATGCCGGCGCAGGATGGCCAGGGCGCGCTCGGCGTCGCGCTCCGGCAGGAAGGCGGCAAAGCGGCCTTCGCAGGCCACGTGCAGCGGGTCCAGCCCGAGGATTTCGCAGGCCGCGCGCACGTCCTCGCGCACCGGGATCAGGTTCTCCTCGACCAGGGGCGCGAGGTGGGCGTCCCGGGCGATTTCGTTGAGGGCGCTGGCCAAGCCGCCGCGCGTGAGGTCGCGCAGGCAATGGATTTCGATGGACGCGCGGATCAGCTCGAGCACCGCCTCGGCCAGGGGGGCGGAATCACTCTCGATGGCGCTCTCGAATTGGAGTCCCTCGCGCACGGCCATGATGGCCATGCCGTGGCGGCCGAGGTCGCCGTTGACCAGGATGGCATCGTCCGCGCGGATGCTGCGCGGGCCGATGCTCAGGGAATGTTCGAGCACGCCCACGCCGGCGGTGTTGATGAAGAGGTTGTCGCCCTTGCCCTTGTCCACGACCTTGGTATCGCCGGTGATGACTTGGACGCCGGCAGCCTTGGCCGCCTGCCCCATCGAGGAGACGATTTGCCACAGCGTTTCCATGGGCAAGCCCTCCTCGATGATAAAAGCCGCGCTCAAATACAGCGGCCGGGCGCCGGACATGGCGAGGTCGTTCACCGTCCCATGGACGGCCAGCGAGCCGAGGTCGCCTCCCGGGAAAAACAACGGCCGCACCACGTAAGAGTCGGTGGTGAAGGCCAGGCGCCGGCCGCCGACCTCGAACACGCTCGCGTCGAGTTGGGCTTCCAGCAGGGGATTGCGCAGGGCGGGCACGAACATCCCGCCGATGAGCTGGCGCATCAACTTGCCCCCGCCGCCGTGCGCCAGCAGCACGCGCGGATAGTCCTGAATCGGGAACGGACAAGCCGGCGTGAAGTCGTTTTTCATCGGTCATTGCCCTGGATGGCCGCGGGCTGAGCCGGCTCCCGCCGGTATCGGTAATAGGCGGCGCAGGCGCCTTCGGACGAGACCATCGTGGCGCCCAGCGGGTGCTCGGGCGTGCAGCGGGCGCCGAAGGCCGGACACTCGGTCGGTTTCAATTTGCCTTGCAAAACCAAGCCGCTGAGGCACTCGGCAGACTCCTCGACCCGCAGCTCGGCCACGCCGAACTTGAGTTCCGCGTCCAGTTCCCGGTATGCATCGCTGAGGCGCAGGCCGCTTTGAGGGATTTGGCCCAGGCCCCGCCACTTGCGGGGAACGACCCGGAAGACCTGGCGAATGAGCTGGCGGGCGGGGAGATTGCCTTCCTTGCGCACGGAGCGGGTGTATTGGTTTTGGACCTCGGCGCGGCCGCCTTCCAGTTGCCGCAGGCAGAACAGGACGCCCTGGAGGATGTCCAAGGGCTCGAACCCGGTGACAACGATGGGGACGGAGTACTTGGCGGCAATCGGGAGATACTCCTCGTAACCCATGACCGTGCAGACATGGCCGGCGGCCAGGAAGCCTTGCACGCGGCAATCCGGCGCGCCCAGCAGCGCCTCAATGGCCGGGGGCACCAGCACGTGCGCGACCAGCATCGAGAAGTTCCTGAGCCCCTTCCGGGCGGCCTGGTGGACGGCCATCGCCGTGGCCGGCGCCGTCGTCTCAAAGCCCACAGCGAAGAACACCACTTCCCGGTGCGGGTTTTGCTCGGCGGTTTTCACGGCATCCAGCGGCGAATAGACGATGCGCACGTCGCCACCGGCCGCCTTGACGGCCAGGAGGTCGGTCGTGCTCCCCGGCACGCGGAGCATGTCCCCAAACGAGCAGAAGATCACCTCCGGCCGGGCGGCGAGCTCGAGCGCCTTATCGATCAACTCGACCGGCGTGACGCAAACCGGACAACCCGGCCCGTGAATCAGCGTGATTTCCCGCGGCAGGAGTTCGTCGATGCCAAACTTGACGATGGCATGGGTCTGGCCGCCGCACACCTCCATGATGGTCCAGGGCCGAGTGGTGACGCGCGCGATCCCGCGGGCGAACTTGCGGGCGGCTTCGGCGTCCCGGTATTCGTCCAGGTATTTCATGGCGGCGCCGCCGACCCCGGTTCGCTCAACTCCTCCATCTGGCGCAGGTACTCGAAGACCTTGCCGGCCTCTTCCTCATCGACCCGGCTGATGGCGAAGCCCGCGTGGACAATCACGTAGTCGCCCACCTTGGCCTCCGGCACACAGGCCAGGCTGGCCTCTTTTTGAATCCCGCCATAATCGATCTTGCCGATGCGCATCAACTCGTCTTCCCCGCTGATACTGGTGATTTTGCCCGGAATTGCCAGACACATTTACCCGAGCATACATCCTGCGGCCCGGATGGGCAACCGGCGCTGAAGTCCCCGCAGCAGTTCTCATTTTGACGTGGGGCAGGCTTCCAGCCTGCCGGTTCACGGGGCTTCCAGCCCCGAAATGGGTGGCTGGAAGCCGCCCTAACCGGCAGGCAAGATGCCTGCCCTGCGTCGGGCGCCTCCAGAATGAGAATTGCTGAAGCCCCCGAATCCCCGCCCGGCTTTCAGCGCCCGGACATGGCCGGGGAGGGGCCCGGGATGGGCGGAGCAACTCCGGGGCTGGCGGGCATCTGGGGTGACGCCGTCACAAGCTGCACCACATCACCCGGCGCCAGGGGCACATCCTGGCCGCGGAGGAGGTCTTGCACGGTGAAGCGGCTGCCGCGGCCATTGCGAACGACGATGATTTCGATGGGGTCACCGGGGCCTTGATAATCAGCCACCAGGATGGCTTGGCTCAGGGTTAGGCGCGGCGTCCAGAGCAGGACCGGGTTTCTGACGGGTCCGTTGATGGTGACACTGGGTCCCTGGACTTGGGCTTGCTGGAGGCGCGCCAGGGCATCCCGCTGGCCGGCGAGGTAGGCCTCGCGCACCCGGGCATCTGCGTGGGCTTTGGTGACGCAGCCAGCCAAGGCCACGCAACTGACCAAGGCCGCGCACAGCGGCAGAACGGCAAATCTCAAAACCGAAATCCTCGCCCGGAGCGGCCGGAGCCAGCGAGGGCGAAAACAAGCTGCCGAATGCGCGCAAAAGGGTCCACACCATTTGGCGTGTATTCCGCAGTCCGAGGATTGCAGGCGCTGATTCATCACTTCTCGCCCGGTCGTTTGAGGATTCTTCCAAACTCGCTTTCCCCCGGTTCGATTTCGATAACGCCCGGGTTTTTTGGGGCGGGCGTTGGGGGGGCGGTTCCGGTCCTTTTGGGGGACCCGGCGCCCTTGGGGGCGACGGGAAAGGCCGAGAGGCTTGGGAGCGTGGCGGGCGTCTCCGCGGATTCGGTGTCCGGGCCTTCCGGGCTTTGGCCCGGGATGGCCCAGTTGGTACGGTTATCGAGCCAGGTCTTGTACCGCTGGAAGGTCCACATCCCGTGCTCGGCGCCGGTCTCCAGCGCCGAGATGATTTTGAAGAAATCGCGGTTGCGGATGAAATTCCTGACGGCGTGGGTGGCCATGAGGATTTCGCACTCCGGCACGCGGATGTTCAAGTCGGCGCGGAACCGGAGGCGCTGGGAGATGACGGCCAGCAGGCAATCGGCCACCTGGGCGGCGACGCCGCTCTGGATTTCGGCCGGGAAGGCGGAGATGATGCGCTGGATGGCCTCGGAGCAGGTGGCCGAGTGAACGGTAGCCAGCACGAGGTGACCGGTCTCGGAGGCGCTCATGGTCAGGCGCATGGTTTCGGGGTCGCGCATCTCGCCCACCATGAGCACATCGGGGTCTTCGCGCAGGGCATCCAGGAGCCCCTGCTCGAAGCTCGGCGTGTCGCGGCCCACCTCGCGCTGGCGGATGTAAGCCCGGCGGGGACGGAAAATGTATTCGATGGGGCTTTCGATGGTCACGATGTGGCGGGTGTCGGTCAGGTTGATCTCCTGGATCAACGCCGCCAGCGTGGAGGACTTCCCGCAACCGGTCGGCCCGGAGAGCAGGATGAGGCCGTGCGTCGGGACCACGAGCTTCTTGAGGTCGGGGTGCAGATTGAGCCTATCGACTGTTGCCTGGAAGGAGGCCAGGAGCCGAATGGCCAGACCCACGCCGCGCGAGGTCTGGAGGACATTGAGCCGGCAGCGGGCGCCTTGAATGGTCTTGGAAAAATCGAACGAGCGTCTTTCCAGGAAGCGGGGCCAGTGCTCCTCACCCACGACGCCGCGGGCCATCTCGACCAGGGCTTTGGCCGGGATAGGCTCCTCGAGGGTGCGCAGCGCCCCGCGAATCCGCAGGGCGGCCGGCAGCCCGGCCTCGAGGTGCAAATCGCTGGCCCCGTTGTTCAGTGCCAAGCTGACCAATGACTCCAGATCCATGCGCAACTCTACCGTTCAACAGCGGCTTTGGCAAAAAGTTCCGGGTGCAGCAGTTCGAGACAGTGGGGGATGGCGGCGGCCACGAAGCCCAGACATTCCACGGCCCCGCGGGGCTTGCCCGGCAGACAGATCACCAGCGTTCCGTTAACCACCGCCGCCAGGCTGCGCGAGAGCAGGGCGTTGGGCGTGAGCTTGAGCGATTCCCGGCGCATCGTCTCGCCGAAGCCGGGCAACTCGCGTTGGGCGAGCTCGCGCACCGCCTCGGGGGTCACGTCGCGCGGCGACGCCCCGGTGCCGCCGGTCGTCAGGACGAGGTGGCAGCCAGCCGCCACCTGCTGGCCGATGGCCCGCTGAATGTCCAGCTTTTCGTCGGGCACCAGCGTCTCGGCCGCCACCAGCCAGCCGTAGCCCGCCGCCGCCTCCTTGAGCACGGGCCCTCCCAGGTCCGGGTAAACCCCCTGGGCCGCCCGATCGGAGATGGTAATGATGCCTGCGCGAATGGTCTGCACTCAAACCTTGGATTTGTGCAGCAGCTTGATCCCGCCGATGCGCATCGTCGAATCCACTCCCTTGCACATGTCGTAGATGGCGAGGGCGGCAACGCTGACGGCAGTCAGGGCTTCCATTTCGACCCCGGTTTGGGCGGCGGTCTTGGCCGAGGCAAGGATCACAATGCGGTCACGGGCCTTGGGCACTTGGAAATCCACCTCGCAATGCGTCAGCGCCAGAGAATGGCACAGGGGGACCAATTCGCCGGTCTTCTTGGCGGCCAGGATGCCCGCCAGGCGCGCCGAAGCCAGAACGTTGCCCTTGGCAACGCCCTGCGAGCCGATCAGGTCCAGGGTTTGCTTGCGCAGGCGAATGTGACCCCTGGCCGCCGCCGTGCGCAGCATCACGGGCTTCATCGAGACGTCCACCATCCTCGCCTCTCCCCGCGCATCGATGTGCTTGAGGCTCTTCATGGACGCGGGTTCAATGGCATCCGCGCCGTCTGACCGGCAGCCGTCACCCCCTCGATCCACTGCTTGACGACGGTCCGCATCTGTTGGGCGGCGTTGAGTTTGGGTTTCACATGTTTGAGATCGTACCACGGGAGCATGCCCAGCAAGTCGGGGGTCACCAGGATCTGGCCGTCGCAGGCGGGCCCGGCGCCGATGCCGATGGTGGGGATGGCGATGCGCTGGGTGATGTCTTTGGCTGTGGGCGGGGCGACGAGTTCCAGCACCACGGCGAAGGCGCCCGCCTCGACCAGCGCCTCCGCGTCGGCCAGCAAATCCTGGCGTTCGGGCTCGGTCTTGCCTTTGACGTGATAGCCGCCTTCCTCGAGGACGTGCTGCGGCAGCATGCCCAGGTGGCCCAGGAACGGGATGCCGCTGCCCACGATGGCCTGGACCTGGCTGCGGAGCCGGCGGCCGCCCTCGGCCTTCACGGCCTCCGCGCCGGCCGCCACCAGGCGTTTTGCGTTGGCCAGGGCCGCCGCCACCGTTTCGTAGCTTTGGTAGGGCAGGTCGGCCGCGAGCAGGGCGCGGGGCCGGGCGCGCGCGGCCGCGCGCACGTGGTGTTCCATCTCGGCCATCGTCACGTGGGTCGTGTCCGGATAGCCCAGCACCACCATGCCCAGCGAATCCCCGACCAGAATCAACGGCACCCCCGCCTCATCCAGGAGCCGCGTCATGGGAAAGTCGTAGGCCGTCAGCGCCGCGATCTTCACCCCGCGAGCCTTCATGGCCCGGATGGTCTCGGCCGTGATTTTGTCCCCTGTCATGGGCACAAGATTGCCCCCGCGCAGGGCCTGGACAAGCCAAATCTGTGGCGTCAGCCGGCTGCTCAGACTGGCCCCCGGGCCCGGCAGAAGCTATCTTGCCGGCACATGATAGCATTGCTCATCGCCACGCGGAACCGGCACAAAGCCGAGGAAATCCGCGCCATTCTTGGGGGCGGGTTTCAATTCCTGACCCTCCTCGATTTTCCGGGCGCGCCCAAGGTGGAGGAAGATGCGGCGACGTTCGCCGGCAACGCCGCGAAAAAGGCCGTGGCCTTGGCGCGGTGGCTGGCGGAACGCGGAAGGGGCGACTCACAGCCCGGAAGGTATGGCCCCTTCCTGGGCGAGGGAGGTGGGGAGGTTTTTGTCCTGGCGGATGATTCCGGGCTGGAGGTGGATGCCTTGGGGGGCGCGCCGGGAGTGCATTCGGCGAGGTTTGCCGCGCCCGAAGGCGGCAGGTCGGAAAACTCCTCGAGCGCTCGGAACAATGCCAAGCTCCTGCGGCTGCTCGAGGAGGTCCCAGCCGAGAAACGGACTGCCCGCTTCCGATGCGTCCTGGCCTTGAGCCCGGTGGTGCCACAGGAACGGGAAGGCGCTTCGCCCGTCTGCCAGGCGACGGAGGCCGAATTGCTCACCGAGCTTTTCGAGGGGGCCTGCGAGGGGCGGATCGTCCAGGCCCCGCGCGGCCGGGGAGGCTTTGGATACGACCCTCTGTTCGTTCCGGAGGGCCACAGCCAGACGTTTGGCGAGCTGGGCGAAGAGGTGAAGAACCGACTAAGCCACCGCGCCCGGGCCCTCGAAAAGCTGAGGCAGCGGCTCGAGCGGGCGGACGTCGAGCGTCGAGGGTGAGGGTCTGGATTCAGCGAGCATCGGGCGCTTGGCATTCTGTCATGGCACGCGCAAGCGGCGGTGGAGCAGGCCGTTGCTCGCAATCATGCGATAGGCGAGGTCTCCGGTGGGTTGGGCCGTGAATCGCCCGCCGGCGCGCTCGACGATGAAGCCCCCGGCCGCAATGTCCCAAATCCGGATGCCGCGCTCGATGTAAGCGTCGAACCGTCCGGAAGCCACATAAGTCAACGCCAGGGCAGCGGAGCCCATGATGCGCATCTTGCGCACGCGGCGGACCATCTCCGCAAAGTAAGGGAAGATGGTCTCGAGGCTTTGCCGGGTTTTGGCAAAGCCGATGGAGATGATCGCCTCGCTGAGCTTGCTCCGGCGGCTGACCTGGATGAGCCGGCCGTTCAATCGCGCCGGGCCCCCGCGCATGGCTGTCCATAGCTCGTCGCAAAACGGGTCATAGACGACGCCGGCCACGGTTTGAAAGCCGTCCTCGTAAATCGTGGCGGCGGGGCCGTCGGTTCGCTGCTGCAAGGCAATGGAAACACAGGCATGAGGAATCCCATAGGCAAAATTGACCGTCCCATCGATCGGGTCAACCACCCAGCGCCAGTCGGTGTCTTCCGGCCCGGCGGCTCCCTCTTCGCCCAGCAGGCCGACCTGCGGGAAAGCGCGGCGCAGGAGTTTCTCGATGAGTTCCTGGCTGCGGACGTCCAGTTCCAGCTTGATGTCATGCTGGGTGACCAGGTCAGCCCGCTTGCTGGCGAAGAGGTTGCGCCGCAATAAGGCGCCTACGGCCCGGGCGGCCTGCACGGCCGCGGCCTGGGCCTGTCTGAGAGGGATGGGTTTGGCGTTCATTGAGGGTTTCCGAGCGGCAGTTTCATTTCCTCCACCGTGAGGCTGTAGGTGTACTGATCGAAATAGATATTGTGGCCGCCCCATTCCAGCTCGCCGCGCTGGAAATCCACGTCGTCGGAGCGCATCGATTC
>Ga0326728_10015096_pt1 | contig 16155 bp, 12 predicted proteins | sample MB3enrmetagenome_FD_207602 | JGI IMG/M metagenome (GOLD analysis project Ga0326728, IMG submission 207602) | Lab enriched peat soil microbial communities from McLean, Ithaca, NY, United States - MB31MN | ecosystem: Environmental > Terrestrial > Soil > Wetlands > Peat | place: USA: New York...
GGAGCATGCCCTCGCGCCGTCGTGCAAGGCACTCCTGTCTGCGGTTCGGCTAGGAGGTTCCTGTGCCTCTTTCCAAACTTCGAGAATTCCTCGATCGCAATCAAGTCAAATACCTGGTGATTTCCCACTCACTGGCCTATACGGCCCAGGGAATCGCCGCGCTCACTCATATCAAGGGAAAGGAACTCGCCAAAACCGTCATGGTCATGATCGACGGCCGGCTGGCCATGGCAGTTGTTCCCGCCTCCTTCCGCGTCGATCTCCACCGCCTCAGAAAGTATCTGGGCGTCGGCACCGTCGAACTCGCCACCGAGGAAGAATTCCGTTATCGCTTCCCCGATTGCGAGACCGGCTCCATGCCACCTTTCGGCAACCTTTACGGCATGGATGTATTTGTCGACGAGGCTCTCGCCGAAGATAAGGAAATCGCTTTCAACGCGGGCACGCATCGGGAACTGGTCCGCATGAACTTCCAGGATTTCGAGCGCCTGGCCAAGCCCACGTTGATGCCGCTGGCGGCTAAACCGCTAGCTGCGCACGTAGGTTGAGTAGCGCCGGCGTCGCCGGTTGAGAGTAGCGCCGGCGTCCCGCCGGCAACTTTGCTGGCGCCTCCGTAGCGTCGGCGATTAGCCGGCAGTTTTGCGGATGCCTCTACCGCCGCGTCCGGAGACGAGGCTATGCGTGTGGGGATGGGGCTATACGTGTGTGCGTGAGAACTGAATTCCGGAGAATACGGTGGAACAAACCCTGGCACTTTTCAGTCCCGCAGGGACGGTCCACCTTAGCCCCGCGCTTCAGCGCGGGGTAAAGTGGAGTCCATTCAAGTCCCGTAGGGACGGCCCATTTCTCACGCACACTCTTAGGCCCCGTCCCAGCATGGCCCCCATCTCCGCTCAAGGTCGCTCATGGTAAAACGGGAAATACCTGTCCTTTTTTCCTGCATCGGCTTTTTTCCTGTCGTCCTCGCAAATTTCATACAATCTTCACAAATCTCTGTGTTAGATTTTCCCCAGCCTCGATCACCCTGAAAATTCGCGGAGGAAAATGAATTGGGCAAGGACATGGTTCCGAAGAAGATTTTCTTCACCAAAGGTGTGGGAAAACATCGCGAGCGCCTGACTTCTTTCGAGCTTGCCCTCCGCGACGCCGGCATCGCAGCCCAAAATCTGGTTCGCGTTTCATCTATCTTTCCGCCGCAGTGCAAACTGATCCCGCGCTCCCAGGGACTTAAGTATTTGCACCCCGGAGAAATCGTCTTTGCCGTCGTCGCCGAGAATTCAACGCACGAGCCTCACCGCCTGCTCGCGTCGTCGATCGGCGTCGCCATTCCCGCTGACCGCAACACCTACGGATATCTGAGCGAGCACCACTCCTTCGGCCAGACCGAAGACGCTGCCGGAGACTACGCCGAGGAACTCGCTGCTGAAATGCTGGCTACCACGCTCAACGTGGAATTCGACTCCGACCGCTCCTGGGACGAGAAGAAAGAGATCTACCGCATCTCCAACAAAATTGTTCGCACCGCCAACGTCACGCAATCTGCCGTTGGCGACAAGCGCGGCCTGTGGACCACTGTAATCGCTTCCGCCGTCACCATCTTCGACTGAGAGAGCGTTGTCATCCTGAGCGGAGCGAGATAAGCGCGAAGCGCGCGTCTCGCGGAGTCGAAGGACCCCTGCCCCACCAGCGCCCTGACGTTTTGCATCGCGGAGTTCTCCCCGTGTTCCCGCCGCCCTTGTAGAGCCATCGCGTTGCGTTCCGCGGCGAGGTACCCCGTCTGCTATTGTCCTTCCACTTTTTTATGCTCTACGCTCCCCACAAGATGCAGTCGCGCACGGAAACTCTTGAGATTGGAGCGCGCGCGCCGAACTTTTCGCTGCGCGCCGCCAACCGCGAGGGCGAGTTCACGCTGAAAGGTTTTCTCGAACACGGGCCTCTCATTCTTGAGTTTCTGCGCGGAACCTGGTGACCCAACTGCGTAAAGCGCATGGCTCAGTTGGAGTCGCAGCGAAAGGACATTAAGAAAACGGGAGCGCAACTATCATTTGTCGCCGCGGAAAATCGCGATGGCGTGTGGAAGCCGGCGAAGTTTCTGGAAAAGCATCCGGTGTCGTTCCCGTTCCTGCTGGACGAGGATCGGTCGGTCATCAAAGCGTACGGCCTGTATCACGCCATCGGCTTCGATGCCTTTGACATTGCGCATCCGGCGACACTGGTGATCGATCACGCGGGCAAGGCGCGCTACATCTATCGCGGAGACAACCAGCTTGACCGTGCCCCGATCGAGGAAGTGCTGGAAGCGGCAGCAGACCTGCGAGATTGAGTTCTTATGGCCGGCGCGGCGTATGGTTCTCCGCGCAGCCGACGCAACAATAAAACAGGAGGCCCCATGAAGAAACTGATCGTTGTCTCGAGTTTGGTTCTGATCGCGGCTCTGGCAGCCGCTCAGACTTCACTGCCGACGGGCACATCCGTCAAAATGAAACTGGACACAACCCTTACCACATTCAGCTCGAAAACCGGCGACGCGTTTTCCGCCCGCGTAACCGCACCGGTCATCCTCGACGGCAAAATCGTCATTCCGGTCGGGACCACGGTCGAAGGCCGCGTCACCAAAGTGAGCGAACCGCGCCGCGTCTCCGGCAAGCCGACCATCGGCGTTTTCCCCGAGTATGTCGTCCTGCCCAACGGCGACCGCTTCATGTTCAACGCGACGCTTGTCGATACGAACGCGCGGGGCACGGACGTCAACACCGAAGGTCAGTTCAAGGGCGAGGGCCACGACGCTACCGATCTTACTCAGATTGGCATGGGCACCGGCGGCGGAATGATCATTGGCGGTCTGATCGGCGGCGGCAAGGGGCTGCTCATCGGCGGCACCGTAGGAGCCACCGTGACCGTCGCGCACTGGCTGGGCAAACATCGCTCAACCACGCTGCCCGCCGGCACAGAATTAGTGATGGAACTCAATCGCCCGATGGTGATGAATCAAACTGCGGGGCAATGAGCGTTAGTCGGTGGCTGGCGCTGAGCCAAGGGTCTTCGGGGATGTGTGCCTTATCCCCTGTAGGGCTGGCTCGCCATTCCCTTTTGTCGCTCGCATCCTGAGGCTGCCCCACCCTTGCCTTTTTCGCAAGGGTGGGACTTTCTCGCGTATATCTCAACACCATCAGGGCTGGATTTATATCCCGACCGCCGCCAGATCGTCCTCTGTTAGTAACTCCAGCTCAATCCAGCCCTCCACCGGCAAGGCATCGATCGGCAAACGGTTCTTCCACAAGCTGAAACGCAACCGCAAGCGTGTGGTCACATTCGGCGAACTCTGCAACCCGCGCACTTTTTGCAGATCCATCGGCGTCGCCAGCAACCAACTAAGGGGCAGCCGAAACTCGAAATTGCGCACCAGCGCCACCCGCGCCGTGTTAGTGGCGTCGCTCACCCGGGTCACTGCTTCCTGGTTTCTCTGCGTCACCTTCCATGACACAATTTTCCGCTCTTCCACCTTTACATCCAGACGTAGATCGCGCCGCGGCTCCGACCCCTGATTCGCCCACGCCTCCACGTTCACCACCACCTCAAACGCATCCTCCGGCACCTTGCTCAGAAAATCCAGCCGCCCGTAAACGTAGTGCTCATCAATTCCGGCATACACCTCATCGAGAAAATACTGCTTTCCATGCATCGATCCGGAGCGCTGATCCGCGCTGTAGCGGGCTGCACCCAGCCACTCGAAATAGCGCACCATGTCTCCCGTCACCCGCGGATGGATATACGCGCTCTGGCTGGCAAACGCCGGCCGGGCAACGCCCGCGGTGATCGGCTGCGTCAGGTAATCCGGCGGCGTCCCGCCCAGCGCCTGGTATGCATTCGACAGATGTTTCCGATACAACTCGTCAAAGTCGCGGTCGTTCGCCGAATGATGCTCCGGACCATACCACCAGTTCCAGTCGCTGCCCTCCGCGATCAGAATCTCCTCCCACGCCAGCTTGCGCTGCGCTTCGGTCGCCTTCGGGGCCGCCTCCGCATAAAAATTCCGCGCCGCGTAGAGATAGTCCCACGCCTTGTTGTCTTCCGGAGCCCCAATCCACACGTTGAAGTTGGCGTTGATCCACGATCCCGGCACCAGCGACTTCATCTCCGCTTTATTCTTATGCCGCGCAATCGCCTCGCTGACCGTCACCGCCTCGATCCCGGGGTCCTTCTGCAATCCGTCATAGAAGCGGCGCAAAAACTCGCGCCCCGATTGCGGATAGTACTCCCAGGCATTTTCGCCATCCAGAATGATCGACACCACCGCATCGTGGCCGCTCGCAATCACCGGATGTGCCGAGTCCTTGATCTTCGAAATCAGATTATTGGCTGCGTCTTGCGGCGGCATTCCCGAATACACAAAACCGATCAGATCCGAAATCGTGTGGTCGCGGAACAGCAGGTGCATCTCCGTCCCCGCATTCTCGTAGCGATAAATGGTGTAGAGTCGATGCGCCAGGTCCGAATTCAACTGTCCATTTCCATCGCGGGCAAAGAACAGTCCCAGGCTCCGCCCCAGCACGCCCTCATCCGTAGCCATCCACTTCACGCCCAGCTTCTGAGCAATGCCGAGCACTTCTTCCGAAACGCTGCCCTCCGACGGCCAGACTCCCCTGGGCCGCACGCCGAACACTTTCTCGTGCAAGTCCAGCCCTCGCAGCAACTGCTCGCGCGCGTCTTCCGGATGCCGGTAACGATTCTGCGGCAAAGTCAACCCCGGCGTAGAGACCGCACCCATCTGCGTGTCGCACAGCAGAGGAAGAATGGGATGGTAATAAGGCGAGGTCGAAATCTCGATCAGCCCCTTGCGCGCCGCCTCGGCATGGGCCGGCAAAACGCGCCCCAGCAGTTCCCGTTCGCGCGCGATCACGAGCCGCTGCTCCTCCAGCGAGAAGCCCCTGCCCTTGCGAATCAGCGCGGCAATATCTCTTTCTTCCAGAAAGAACTCGTCGAACCAGGCAATCTGCGACAGCACTTGCAGGTCGGTGAACTCCTGCGTCTGAAAATACTTTTCGGCGTGCTCCGGCGAACTGCCCGCGTTGCGAAACTTCTCATAGAGTTCCCGAAACCGCGGATACCGCCCGATCAAGTTAACCGGATGCGCCTGGAACAGGTACTGCAGGGCAAATCGCCGTTCTTCCACCGTCAAATCCTTCGCCGGCCGGCTCGCCACCTGGAGAAACGGATCGTTCGCCTCGCCCGCTACATACTCCTCGATCTGATGGATCAGCGACGGCACCAGGTTGAACGTCTGGTGAACCTTGGGAAACTCATCCAGCAGTTTCACCATGCCGTAGTAATCCTTGAGCGCGTGCAGCCGCGTCCATGGCAGGCGGTACTGCCCCGTCACCAGATCTTTGTAGAAAGGCTGGTGCTGGTGCCACAACACAACCACCCGGATCAGCGCCATAACAAAGTCATTTCCTCCATGCCCAGCTCATTACTCAGATCGGCAAAATTCTACTATGGCACACTACCGCTATTATCCACCGGCCCCCAATCCCGCCTGCGATTGGACTACACTAATCCCGAGCCACCTATGAATCCGATCACCGAGCCATCCCCCGTCCGCTACGACGTTTCCCTGCTGACCTCCGAAGACTTCTACCTCTTCAATGAAGGCAGCCACTATCGCATCTACGACAAGATGGGCGCGCATTTAACCCGCTCCAATGGCATCGACGGCGCCGTCTTCAGCGTCTGGGCTCCCAATTCCCGTCGCGTTACCGTCATTGGCGACTTCAACGGCTGGAACCCCACGTCCCATCAGCTCCAGCCCCGCGGATCCTCCGGAATCTGGGAAGGCTTCATTCCCGGCATCACCAAAGGGGCAGTCTATAAGTTTCATATCGATTCCAACCAGCACGGCTACCGCGCCGAAAAGGCCGATCCCGTTGCCCTCTTTGCCGAGAAGCCTCCTCGCACCGCCTCCGTGGTTTGGGACCTCAACTACACCTGGAATGACGCCGACTATCTCAAGGACCGCGCCGCCGCCAACACCACACACGCTCCCATCTCAATCTATGAAGTCCACCTCGGCTCCTGGATGCGCGTCCCCGAAGAACACAACCGCCCGCTCACCTACCGCGAAATCGCGCCCAAGCTTGCCGCCCACGTCAACCGCGTGGGCTTCACCCACGTCGAGTTTCTCCCCGTCATGGAGCATCCCTTCTACGGCTCCTGGGGATACCAGACCACCGGCTACTTCGCTCCCAGCGCGCGCTTCGGCACCCCGCAGGATTTCATGTACCTCGTCGACTATCTTCACCAGCGCAATATCGGCGTCATCCTCGACTGGGTTCCCTCCCACTTCCCTTCTGACGGCCACGGCCTCGCCTACTTCGATGGCACCCACCTGTTCGAGCATGCCGATTCCCGCCAGGGCTTTCATCCCGATTGGAAGACTCACATCTTCAACTACGGCCGCGCCGAGGTTCGCAGCTTCCTGATGTCGAGCGCTATGTTCTGGCTCGACAAGTATCACGTCGATGGCCTGCGCGTGGATGCCGTCGCCTCCATGCTCTATCTCGATTACTCCCGCAAAGAGGGCGAGTGGATTCCAAACAAATACGGTGGCCGCGAGAACCTCGAGGCCATCGACTTCCTGCGCCGCTTCAATCTCGAGGCCTACAAGGAGCACCCCGACATTCAAACCTATGCCGAAGAATCAACCTCCTATCCCATGGTCTCGCGCCCCGCGCATTTAGGCGGCCTGGGCTTTGGCTTCAAGTGGGATATGGGCTGGATGCACGATACTCTGAAGTATTTCCAACAGGATCCCATCCACCGTCAATATCACCACAATAAGCTCACCTTCCGCATGCTCTACTCCTGGCACGAGAACTTCGTCCTGCCCCTCAGCCATGATGAAGTCGTCCACGGCAAAGGTTCTCTCATCGGCAAAATGCCCGGCGACGAATGGCAGCGCTTCGCCAACCTGCGTCTGCTCTTCGCCTATATGTTTGCCCAGCCCGGCAAGAAGCTGCTCTTCATGGGCGATGAGTTTGGCCAGGTCAGCGAGTGGTCGCACGACCGCAGCCTCGATTGGGACGTGCTCCAGTATCCCGTCCACAACGGACTAATGAAGTGGGTCGAGCAACTCAATCGCCTCTACAGCAGCCAGCCAGCCATGCACTATTTCGACAACGACCCGCGCGGCTTCGAGTGGGTGGACTGCAACGACGCCCCGAACAGCACCATCTCCTTACTGCGCAAAACCGAATCCGCGAAAGATACCATCTTAGTCGTGTGTAACTTCACCCCCGTCCCCAGAGAAGATTACATGGTAGGTGTGCCCACCGATGGCTATTGGAAGGAGTTACTAAATAGCGACGCCAAGGAATATTTCGGCAGCAACATGGGCAACGCCGGCGGAGTTGAAGCCACAGCCGAAAAAACCCACGGCCGCCCGTTTTCCCTGCGCCTGACGTTGCCCCCGCTGGGCGCCCTATTTTTGAAGAGAAGCTAGGAGGACGCTGTTTAAGTGTGGGCGCGTTGAGCGTGTCATCCTGAGCCCGAGCGAAGCGAGTGGGCGGGGTAAACGAAGCGCAGCTCCGCGCAGTTGGAGGACCCCTACCCATTTTCCGAACCACGGTTGCGTCAGGGAATTCCCTCAACCGGACCAGCTCTACAGTACCTGTTTCCATTGTATATTCAGCTTCTTTACCAACCCTTGACAATCCACGAGCACCGGGTGAAGAATGTCGATGTTGTCTTCTTCATTCGGCGTTCAGTAGAGTACGCCTTCTCCGAATACGCCATTCTGGTTTTAGGAACGCTAGCTACCCTGGTTTTGGGCCCTGCACGCGGGAATCAAAAATAGAATCGGACCGACCGGCTTAAGTTTGGCTTGGCACTCAGAGACGTAAGTACGCTCTTCTCTGGAGCCATGGATTGGAGTCTGACGCCATGAGCAGTGTGAAAGTCGGCATTCGGGAATTCCGCAAGAAACTGGCCAACTACCTCCTTGGCACCGAAGAGGCTATTGCAATCACTCGCCGTGGCTCGACGGTGGGATACTTCATCCCCGCCCGGTGCGCTCGCAAGCAAGCCGAGCGTGTTGCGCTGGTTAAAGCTGCCGCACGCCTCTACGAACTGCTTGCGTCTGAAGGAATCATCGAAAGCGAAAACCTGACGCCGCCGAAACGCGCCCCACAGCACCGGCAAGCAGATACTCCTATGCGCGCAGATAAATAAGGGCGGGTACCCCACCCTCATGTCGCTCCTTTTGCGACGTCAGCATGGGATTCCACCATCGCGTCGAGCCTTGGCTTAGAGGCGGCCAACTCCAACCTCGCCCCGTCCTTGCGCAAGTCTTTTCATCTTGACAAACACACCGAAGCGATTGCATCCTTCCGAGCAAATGTGGGAAGCCCGTCGTTCCTTCTTATTCAGCCCCGCCGGCATGGGGTAGGAACAGGGAACTCCTGAAAAACCAATCCATGATTGAGGCGCGGTTCGTCCTGGGCACGACCGACGAACCGCCAAAACATTCGTGCGCCACCTTTGCGTGGGAGCGAGGAAATCCAGAATGAACATTAGAGAGAGCGTTGCCACTTGGTTGCTGTCAGCGTTGTTGTTTGCCGCTTCCGCCGCGGCGCAAACCTACACGGTTACTGACTTGGGCGTACAGACGGGCTACAACAGCAGTTGGGCAATCTTCATCAATTCCAGCGGCCAGATCACTGGCTGCTCCGACAGCACGACGACGCAAAGCAACATCTGCGCCGGCCTTTCCTCATCCGCCGCCGATCTCTGGAGTGACGGCAAGCTGAAAAACATCGGCGCTCTAAAAGGTGACAATTCAACCGCCGGATATTTCATCAGCGATTCCGGCGATATCGTAGGCTACTCAGATGTCTATGCCGAGAACTCCGGCCACGCCTTTCTGTGGACGCCGACCGGCGGCATGAAGGACCTCGGAACGCTGCCAGGCGGCAAAGGCTATAGCGTCGCCGATGCCATGACCTCCACTGGGGTCATCGTCGGCGAGTCAGTCGTTGCCAATGGCGACGTGCATGGCGTTCTCTGGGTTCCCAAGGGCACAGCGCACCATATTGAAGACATTGGCATCTTGCCTGGCGCTCCTTATACCTACCCCTACGCCATTAACGAGAGCCAACAGGTCGTCGGCATTGCCTATTTCAACGAGGCGGGCACGCAGTATCACGCCGTCTCCTGGAGTCAGGCTTCGGGCTGGAAGGATCTGGGAACACTCGCCGGCAAGGGCAACAACAGTTGGGCATCATGGAACAACAATAAAGGCGTCGCCGTCGGTGTCTCTACTTCGAAGAAGTACCCTAACGGCGTTGCCGTTTCATGGAATAGTGCCGGTAAGATCGAGACTATCGGCACACTGCCCGGCGGCACCTCCAGCTTCGCCGGCTTTATCAACGATGCCGGAGAGATACTCGGCGAATCTTTGCAGCCCGACGGCTTTAATCACGCCTTCACCTGGTCCCCGAAAAACCACTTTCAGGATTTGAACGATCTCATTCCCTCCGGCTCGGGCTGGCTTTTGAACCACGCTTCTTGCATGAACGCCTCCGGACAAATCGTGGGCTACGGCACCATCAACGGTGCAACCCACGGATTTCTGCTCACGCCAGTGCCGGCCCACCACTAACTAAGATTTTTGCTGGGCCACTGTCCGGGTGCCGCGTGCCCCATCCTAACGTCGCGCCTCTTGCGACGTTAGGGTGGGATTCCACGGCCGCATAACTTTTGGGATTTCTTTCGCGGAGTGCCTCACCTCCGCACTTTTCGAGAAGCGTGCCACGGTACGGCCAACACCCCCAAGTCAATTACCAAAACTCTATTGTTCGCCCAAGTATGACGACTAACCAAGCGTGTCATCGTGAGCGAAGCGGGGTAAGCGAAGCGCAGCCCCGCGCAGTCGAAGGACCCCTACCCGCTTCCCGAACACGAGGGTGCCCCATCCTAACGTCGCGGAAACAAACGCGGCCCTAACCTCACTGTTGTCTTTGCGACGTTAGGGTGGGATTCCACTAATGCGTCGAGCTTTGGCTTGTTCCCGCGATACGCTATTCTGGCTTTAGGGAAACTAACGAGCCCCTTTCGCAACTTAAGGTTTTCAAAATTCATCCACTACCGCAAAGCTGGCGCCAGTTAGATGGTCACTTAGCTAAGATTATCGTGATCCGTCGGCTGCCTTCCGCGTAGCAGATGCCTCGATGTAGTTGTACTTACGGGCGGCCCGTCCTATCGCGAAGCGAAGGGCGGGGACTTTGACTTCTGATCCCCCACCACCACTCCCATCCACCCACCCATGTTCTTTCCCAAAACGGGAATAACCGGCGGACACATTCGCCTCAAAAACCCCTCTTGACACCCGACCCTGTCACTTTGAAGAAATCGCTCTCCGAACCCCACTGCTCCATTTTGCATTTGTCGCCTCTAACCCGCGACGCCTCTATAGCTTCCAAAGACCATCCAAGAAATGCCCACTCCGAGCCTCAACCCTCCAATCCGCCCAAGAGCCAAAATCCCGCCCCTATCAAAAATATTTTTGTTGGTCTTATCGTACGTATAGCAAGGTATGTACAACCGCTGCAGTTGTGACCTATCTCCTTGACGCCCCAAGTTACAATAGAAGCAGCGCAGTCCAATCTGCGCATCGCTCTTTGACAATTTGAGGCGGTCAGCGGTAAGAGCGCCCGAGTTCCCCGCCACGCGTTCTTGTAGCGCGATCATTCCGGCGCTCGGGGCCATTGGGTTTTGCCTGAGACCTGACACCTGACACCTGACACCTATCCTAACCCCCACGCGCTCAAGACTTTACCTATAAGTCCCTGCGGCTCAAGACTTTGGCGGGAATTTCTCCGTAAAGTATTGATTTCAATAGACCGGGGGGAGGGGGGAGGGGGTACCGTCAGGATCGTGCGTTTTGATGATACGCAGGGAAATTCTCAAGGCTTGGCGTCAGAATTCGTGGGTCTAGCCGGAGACTCTTCCTTTGTTGCCCTCCGCTCCTGGAACCAGCTCATGTGCGGCAGCTCGCGTTCTACGTTGCGGCGCCGGGCAATCAATTCAGAAACGATGGAAACCGCAATTTCCTCGGGCGTAACTGCACCAATATCGAGACCCACAGGCGCATGCACGCGCTCGAACAGTTGCGGAGGCAAACCCTCCTTCTTCAGTTCCTCGAAAATGCCGATGGTCTTGCGGCGCGAGCCAATCATGCCGACGTAACGGGCGGGCGTTTGCACGGCCCAGCGCAGGACGCGCATGTCGTCGCGGTGTCCGCGGGTGACGATCACGATGTAAGACGATTCGGAGGGCTTGATTTGCGCCATGGCATTGTCGAAGTCTTCGGCGATGACTTGATGCGCCTCGGGAAAGCGCTCGCGATTGGCGTAGGTGTCGCGGTCGTCGACGACGGTGACATCGAACCCGGCGATGCGCGCGACCTTGTAGAGGCTGGCAGAGACGTGGCCTGCGCCAAAGATGTAGAGCTCGGCGGGAGGCAGAATCGGCTCGACGAAGACCTCGAGTGTGCCGCCGCAGATCAGGCCGGTATCGTATTTGGGGTCGTTGTTGAGGTCGAAGGTGAGCGTCCGCGGGCGCTCCGACTCCATGACTTCACGAGCGGCTTGCCAGACCTCAGCTTCGACGCAGCCGCCGCCGATGGTGCCGAGGATGGAGCCATCGTCGCGGACCAGCATTTTGGCGGTCTTGAACGAGGGGATGGATCCGCGGACGTTGACGATGGTCGCCACGGCGCCGCGGCGGCCGTCCTTGCGCAGGCGGACGATCTCCTCGTAGAGGTCCATAGAGAGGATTGTCTTTGAGTGGACGCCATAGGTCAATACAAGAGCGTGAATCGCTCTGTCCAGCAAACACCGGCTTGATTTGTGCTAGTTTGTAGAGTTCAAATTCCAGTTCTCGATCCTAGAGGAGCCCACTATGAAAGTGGTCCGCATTCATCAGTTTGGTGGTCCGGAAGTTCTTAGTTACGAAGATGCGCCCGATCCGACGCTGCGCAAGGATCAGGTTCTGGTACGGGTGCGCGCCTGCGCGCTCAATCACCTCGACTTGTGGGTGCGTCAAGGATTGCCGGGGGTCAACTTGCCGCACATTCTGGGCAGCGACATTGCCGGAGAAATCGTCGAGGTCGGGGAATATATCTCCGACTTCAAAGCGGGGCAGCGCGTGCTGCTGGCGCCGATGAGCTTCTGCAACCATTGCGCGAAATGCGTGGCCGGATTGCAGAACCAGTGCCGGCAGTATTCGGTGCTGGGTAATTCGGTGGATGGGGGCAATTGCGAACTCATCGCGGTTCCTGCGGTAAACATCATTCCAATTCCCGACTCGCTGAACTTCAACGACGCAGCGAGCGTGCCGCTGGTTTTTCTGACTGCGTGGCACATGCTCACGGGGCGCGCGGCGATTCGTCCGGGGTATACCGTGCTGGTGCTTGGAGCTAATTCGGGAGTAGGCATTGCGGCCATTCAGATCGCGAAGATGTTTCATGCGCGCGTCATCACCACGGCCGGGGACGAGCGCAAGATGGAGCGTGCCCGTGAACTGGGCGCCGATTTCGTGATCAACCATTATCAGCAGAAAATTTCTCAGGAAGTGCGCACGATCACCAAGGGCGAAGGGGTGGATATCGTCATCGAGCACGTCGGTCCGGCGACGTGGGCGGAAAGCGTGCGCTCGATGAAGGCGGGAGGAACGCTAGTTACGTGCGGGGCGACGACGGGCCCCAAAGCGGATCTCGACTTGCGCTTTCTGTTTTCGCGGCAACTGTCGTTGCTCGGTTCCTACATGGGCACGATGGGAGAACTGAACGAGGTGCTGGGACACGTATTCGCCGGCAGGCTCAAGCCAGTAGTCGATCGTGTGTTCCCGCTCAGTGAGACGCGGGCTGCGCACGAGTACCTGGCCAAGAGCCAGATGTTCGGCAAGGTTGTAGTGAATCCGTAAGACTGGCCGAGACCGGCTGGGTGTCGATTTTTTGTATTCGGTGCATTACAGGCGGCGCGAGGATGGAAAAAGAACTCCGGAACCCATCCGCTCGCAAATTGCCAGAAACGGACGGATTCCGGAGCGTGATCTGTTATCGGTTACGGGGTTACCTTAAACGCAGTTCCGTCGCCATTAGCGCCGGCGTATCTTGTGGTGCCGTAAAGGTTGCCTTTGGCATCCATCACCAGGTTGCTGAATGAGTAAAGGCCGTCGTTGCCTCCAGTGAAGTTGTAGAGCACGCTGTAGCTCCAGGTGCCGTTCGCCAGTTCGTAGACCGAGCCGGCACCGTTTCCGTCGCAGTGGGTGGTGGCGTAGAGGTTGCCCGAGGCATCGAAAAGGACGTCGCGGAAGGTTCCGGAAATACCCGAACCGGGCACGACAGCGATTGTGTTGAACGACCAGCCGCCAACGACCGGGGACAATTCGAAAACTGTGCCGCCGCCGTTCGAGCCGCCGTCACCGCCATCGGTGGTTGCGCCCCACATGTTTCCGGAGGCATCGAAGACGAGACCGGCGTAAGGAACGCCGCCATCGGTGGTGAGTTCGAAATCATGCAGCGTGGATTCGGTCCAACCAGATTCCGTTTTGGCGACCTCAAAAACGGTGCCATATCCATAGGCGCCGCCAGCGGAGGTGGTGCCATAGACGTTGCCGGCGCTGTCGAGGGTGACGCCGGCGACCGGGCATGCACCTTCACCGGTGCCAAAGCTATGGAGGATAATCTCCTTGCCTTTCGTGGTTATTTCAAAGACAGTGCCGTTGCCGAATGCGCCACCGCTGTAGGTGGTGCCGTAGAGGTTGCCGGCAGCATCCATGGCGAGACGGCCCTGCGGATCGCTGCCATCGGTGCCGCCCTGGAAGCTGTAGAGAACCGTTTGCTTTCCCGTGGTTTCGACGCGATAGACGGCTCCCTGTCCGTTTGCGCCACCGCTAGTTGCTGTGCCGTAGAGGAAACTACCTTTGAAGATCAGGCTCGATTGGGGGTTACCGCCGTCGGCGCCGCCGGTGAAGGTATACAGCGGGGTCAATTTGCCGGTAAGACTCAATTTGTAGACGACGCCAGCGCCATTGGCTCCGCCGCCGTTGGTGGTACCGTACATCATCGTCTTGGCCGGGTTCATGACAAATCCGGCGGCCGGATTGGCGCCGTCGGTTCCGCCTGTGAAGGTGTGCATCAACTTAAAGGTTTGAGCTTGGAGCGGACTGGCCACCATGGCGCCAACTGCGAGCGCAATCGCCATGAGCATCCAGCCCTTGCTGGGGAAAGCCGTTGGTTGACTGTGGCATGTGTCTAAGAGATCTTTGGCCATTCGGTGAGTGCCTCCTCACATGGATTCAGAGATCGTATTCTAATCGCATGTTCACATCAGCTCCGAAATCTTAAGTTCATCTCTGGGGAGCCTCTTAGGACATTCCTTACGTGGCCTCTTCACTCAATAACTTGGCGACTATTCGGGCAGTGTCATGATTGACAATATTTTTGACCTCTCGTTAACCTTTGGTTCCCGACCAATCCTAAGTCTCTCTTTACCAGTCGCGTGATCCTACATAAATGGAACATCTTCGCTCTGAAGGTAAGATAAGTTGTGCTGTAGGTCTACCAGACTGGAGTTGAAGGTCAATGCTGTGGCGAAGTCTAAAATCCAGGAGTTGTAGGGTGTGGAAGCGGGGTGTTGCGCTGCTCGGACAGAGGCAAAAGCACCGTCCCCACATCTCCCGTTCCCATCCCCGCATTTCTTAACGGCCGCGACTTGGCAATCACGCGCCGCAACATTTCTTATACTTCTTGCCGCTGCCGCAGGGACAGGGATCGTTGCGGCCAACCTTGTCTCCGGAGCGGACGACCTGCTGCACGGTTTGCATGTCACCCGCGCCTGCCATGCGGGCCTGCTCCAATTCGCGCTTCTTCTTGCGCTGAAACGCTTCTTCAAGTTCGTCGACTGAAGTCGCCACTTGCCGCGGCGGACGATGATTGCCGCCGCCACTTACAAGCGCTGGGACACCGGCTTCCGGTCCTTGGTCGGTGGGGCCAGCGGGTCCTCTGCCTCGAGGCATGATTCCGGAATCGGTTGGGCGCTCGAGGATCTGCATCAGGTAGAGATAACGCACGGTCTCTTCCTGGAAGCGCTTCATCATCTCCTCGAACATATCGAAGGACTCGCGCTTGTACTCCACCAGAGGATCGTGCTGGCCGTAACCGCGCAGGCCGATGCCCTCTTTCAGGTGGTCCATGGAGAGCAGGTGGTCTTTCCACTGCGCATCGATCACGCTGAGCATGATCATGCGCTCGTGGTAGCGCATGGCGTCAGGGCCGATGAGGTTTTCCTTGGCGTCGTAGCGTTCTTTCAGCTTTTGGAAGATAGCGTCGCCGAGGTCGGCGCGGTTCAGCGTTTCCGGTTTTACGCCTTCGGCGTAGATATCGACGCCAAAGCGCGTGAAAATCGCGTCCTTCAAACCCTTGAGATCCCAATCGTCGACGTGCGCTTTCTCGGGGCAGAATTGCGCGAGAATCTCTCCCAGAATGCCGGAGACATAATCCTCGATGATCAGATCTTTCTGGTCGAGTCCTTCGAGCAAGCGTCGGCGGAGTCCATAGACGGCTTCGCGCTGCTTGTTCATGACGTCGTCGTATTCGAGCAGGTGCTTGCGGGCCTCGAAGTTTTGACCCTCAACGGCCTTCTGCGCAGCCTCGATACGGCGCGTGATCATGCGCGATTCGATGGGAACGCCCTCTTCCATGCCAAGGCGCTGAAGCAGATTCGAAACCCACTCCTTGGCGAAAATTCGCATCAGATCGTCTTCAAGCGAGAGATAAAAACGCGACGAACCGGGATCGCCCTGGCGGCCGGCGCGCCCGCGAAGCTGATTGTCGATACGCCGGGCTTCGTGGCGCTCGGTGCCGAAAATGTGCAACCCGCCGGCCTCAATCACTTCCCTATGCTCACGGTCCGTATCCGCTTTGTAGCGCGTGAAGATCTCGTTCCACTGATCGGTGGGCACAACGTACTCGTTGCCGGCGTAATACCAAGTGGTGCGATTGGAATCGTCCACCACGTTCTCGACCTTGCCTTGCGCGGCGCGCACGGGCTGCGCCACTCCCTTTTTCACGCATTCCTGCTTGGCCATGAATTCGGG
>Ga0326728_10015097_pt1 | contig 16155 bp, 17 predicted proteins | sample MB3enrmetagenome_FD_207602 | JGI IMG/M metagenome (GOLD analysis project Ga0326728, IMG submission 207602) | Lab enriched peat soil microbial communities from McLean, Ithaca, NY, United States - MB31MN | ecosystem: Environmental > Terrestrial > Soil > Wetlands > Peat | place: USA: New York...
GGCCTTCCATGTTCACATAAGCGCCCCCGTCATGGACGCGCGCCTTCAATTCGCGCGCGCTCTTCAATACCAGTTGCCGCAACTCCTCGCAAATCGGGCGCGCAAACGCGATGTGGGCCACAATCCCACGGCCGAAGAAAGTGTGCGCCTGAGACTGCTTGGTGCGATCCAGGAATTGGTCCGGCAGGACGATGTCGCACGGCCTGTATTTGGCCTGGAGCGAGCCGACCGCGCTCACGCTGACGATCCAGGCCGCGCCCAGTTTTTTCATCGCCCAGATGTTGGCGCGGTGATTGAGTTCGCTCGGCAGGATGCGGTGGCCGCGGCCATGGCGCGGCAAGAAAAGCACCTCGCGCCCCGCCAGCGTCCCGCCAAGCAAATCATCGGATGGCGCCCCAAAGGGGGTCTTGACCTTGACCCACTTCTGGTGGGCAAAACCTTCGATATGATAGAGACCGCTGCCGCCGATGATGCCAACACGATAACTGGACATGCGGGGTCTTATATCATTCTGCGAAGATTCTTCAACCACGGATTACACCCCTGGCGCGAAGAAGAGAAATCCGTGTTCATCGGTGCCGTCTTTGGCTCCGCCTATCGTAACCCGGTCACCCTGGCCGGTAGAAACTGCGGCACGCCGCGGCTGCCCCCGAAGCGGATGCCTTCGACGCTCGTGAGCGCCCCCGAGGGGGCCGGCCGACTGGTTTGGAAGAGGGTTTGAGCCAGGCGGGCGTATGTTTTGGCCAGACCCAGGTGGTTCTCGACGCCCTCAATCCAATCCTCGGCCTGGGTGCGGGGGTTGCGCTCCCTGCGCAGATTGAGCAAATGGCCATCCAGGACCGCCTGGCTTACCCCGGGGCCGATATAGCATTGGGGCAGGCGGGCGCGGCGCAGGGCGCGCAAAGTAGAAAGTTGAAAGTTGAAATCTGAAATGGAGTTAGTGTTTTGGATTTCTGCTTTCTGCTTTCTGTTTTCTGCTTTCACCATTTCTATGACCCCTTCTGTCGGGCTCAGGAAATCATTGACGGCGGTTTGGATGCTCTCGCTGCGGCTGCATTTGATGAGCGGATAGATTCGCCCGTCCTGGGTGAAGCCCACCGTCTGCTCCAGGCCGCGCGCCTGGCCTGGGACAAACAGGACTGCCGCCGCCCGGATGCCCTCCCAGGCCCCCCGCCGGCCATCCCAAGTGACGCCGATGCCCAAATGGCTCAGATGGCTGCCGAGCAGGGCTTGCCTGGAAATGGGGGGCGGGAGGTAATCGTCCAGCCCATTAAGGGCGAGCACCAGCCGCTTGGTCAAGTCCGGCTCTCCGCCGGCATCCAGCAAGAGGCAGCGAATCCCGAGGGCGTTCATCAGCAATGGCACCCGCCCGGGGGCGTTCCCGCTGGCGATTAGCTCGGCCCATACGCAGGCGCTCACCAACGGCCCTCGCACTTCATCGCACCAGAACCAGCAGCGCGGCCCCATGTCCATCCCCGCTACGCGGGGGAAAGCAGAAATTGAGAAAGCAGAAAGTTGAAATGGAGAGTGAGATTGGCTGCTCTGGATTTCTGCTTTCTGGTTTCTGCTTTCTGCTTTTCCGAGGGACATCGCATACGGCTCGGCGGCCTCGAGCTCCTCCGCCAGGCCGAGTCTGCGGCAATCATCCAGGATTGCCTGCGTAATTGGCTGGGCCGCCCCCGCATTGGGAATGGCCAATCGATCACAGCAAAACGCCGTCAGCGCGCTCCCGCTCGGGTCTTCGAAGGCCGCATACCAGGCCCCGACGATCTCCTGGATCGAGATGGCGCTGATATTGAGCTGGGACACCCGTATCCCCAGCTTCGCCTGCCTGAGCCGCTCCGGGCGCCTGGCTACGTAACGTCCCGCATCCCGATCCAGCTCGGTTCCGCACTCGGGACAGGCGACGTAGTAGGCGGCAAGCCGGTCGTGGCCCATCTCGGGGGAGATGATCGGGTCGGGTAAAGCAGAAATTGGAAAGTTGAAAGCTGAAATGGAGTCAGTGTTTTGGCTTTCTGCTTTCTGCTTTCTGCTTTCTGCTTTCCCGATTTCTGCTTTTTTGACTCTGACGCACCTGGGGAACTCTTCTTCCAGGCACCATTCGCGGCCGCAGGCCGGACAGGGCACGAGCTTCACGTGGAAGGAGGAGGCCTCGAGCCTCGCGTTTTGTCCTGCGCCCGCCACGCGCTGCGTCCCGATGAAGCACGTCAGGTGCGCTTGTGAATTGGTCATGCGCGCGTCCACGTATCCGATGTTGCGTTCATCGATGTCATCCACCTCGTCCAGCAACGCCAGGTCCAGCGTCAGTGAGGTCGGCGGCCTGTGCATCCCGCAGAAATTCCCGAAGGACTTGCGTTGGCCGTCGGTCACCGTGTAGCTCTCCTTCCGGTTAATGGTCTTGCCGCTGGCGTTCTGGACTTTCCCAAGCTGTATCATCTCCGCCATCCACGGGTAGAGGTCCAGCACGTTGGGACGGAACTTCTGCCCCACGATTTCCTCCACCTTCGGCCGGTCGGGCAGATAATTGCCGACGCTCAAGAACCGAATGGCGGTGGCGTAGGCCATCAGGTTCAGTTCCAGCACCGTCTTGCCGAACTGCGCCCCGCCGGCCACGGCCAGGGTGGCCCCTTTAAGCTGGCCGGGCTGGAAAACCGCCCCATCGATTTCGACAGTTTCAGGCCCCTGGGCCTCGGGGCCGATGGTGTTTCGCAGCACTTTGTCCAGCCAATCCACGACCACCTCGAGCGGCGCCCTGCCCGCCAGGGAGAACGGACCTCCGGCGCCGTCCCTCTGCAAGACCCGGGCGTGGTCGCGTAGGAATTCCTTGAAGGTGGCGCAACGAGGAGCCGGGCTGGCTGTTGGGGTCTTTTTTATCATCCCCGCCAAGCCGCTTATGGCCTCGCGGGCCTCACCTTTCTTTTGGGTCCTGTCCTCCGGACCCGGCTCCTTGGACGGCGTCTTCAACTGCTTGTTCCTCTGGCTGGGGCGCCGCGGGCGACTTGACTTCGCTATCGATCAGGGCGCAGGCCCGCTCGTAGAACTTCATCGCCTGGGGATTTTCCCGGAAGGCCTCGGCAATGATTTCAAGGCCCATCCGGAGCTTGGTGCGGAGCGATTCTTTGAACCTGGCCTGCTCGAGGGTGAGTTGCTCCCTTTCCAGGGCCAGGCGTTGGGTGATGTGCCAGATACGCGGGTCCTGCCGTTCGACTGCCAGGCCCGAAAAGAAGGCCTGTCCGGCGCGCTGAACCTCCTCCGGGTCCCATTTGGGGCCTTCGGCCTCCGAGATCGCCTGCAGCTTTGCGACGACGGTTTGAACTGCGGCTTCATTGAGGCGCAACTGGCGGCGCAGCCTTTGGACGGACAACCAAATGGACAGAGAGCTGGGGGAGGTGGCCACACGGCTCTTCCGGAGCCAGGCCACGGTTTCAGCCAGTGTGTGGCCCGAGGCGAAGTCGAAGAGGGCATCCTGCCTCTTGAGTGAGAGCCGGTTCAGCGGGGAGTCTCCGCGCGGCTTTGCATGGGCTTCCATTTAACCTCTCTCGTCCAGGAACGCGATGCCGGCCCCGGTGATGCGCCAGAGGCGGTTCTCGGGGCTGAGCGGCTTGGGCACCTCCTGGAGCAGGCCCTTGCGCGCCAGGTAATAAATCGCCTCTTCCGCTTCCCCGGCATCGGGCGATGGGAATCCAAAGCGGCCTGCGAGGTGGCACACGGCCTCGATGCCCAGGCCAAAGCGCGTGTCATTGGCGGCCATCACGCGGAGACAGGCCAATCGAAAGAGTTCTCTTTGTTGTGAGTTCATAGTCTTGAGGTGTAAATGCGATGCTACTCGGCCTTGGCCATGAGGGCCTGGCGCTCGATCATGCGGTCCAACTTCGCGTCCATCTGGGCCAGCCGCTGGTGCTGAAGCTCCGTGGCTGCCGCCAATTCGCTGACCTCCCGAGCCACGCCATTGACCTTTTCGTGGAGCGCGCTGGCATCCGCCTTGCGATCCCCCCGCAGCTCGTCGATCTGTTTCTCGACCAGGGCGAGCCTGTTCCGGTAGTCCCCCTCGGTCACGAACCCCGATACCTCCTTGACCTCGATGGGTTGGGGCGACACCACGGTCTGCTCCTTCTCGCCGAAAACGGTCCGCTTTGCCTTTGCCATTTGGTTGAACAACATCACCGCAAAGGCCAGGCAGGCCGCCCAGGCCGCCACCTCCGCCGGCACTATGCCTTGTGCAAACACATCAAACTCCTTTCCTCTACCCGGCCTCAAAGACCGCCGCCGTGAAGGCAGGCGCCCTGCAAACCCGCGCAGGCCGCCTATCCCGGGCCGGCCCAGCCAGTTATGAGTTGACCTGCCACTCCGGGCCGCCAAATGAAGTTGCGGCGTCCCTCAGCGCCTGCACACGGTCGTAAATGGCCTGCTGCTGGGCGGCCGTAACGGCGCCCTGTTGCACCGCCTGTTGGATGAGTGGCGACACTTGTTCCAGGATGGTCAAGGCGCCCTCCACAATTGCTATAATCGCTGTTGCTTCCATAATCGGTAGTCAGTGGTTGGTAGTTATCAGTTAGTAGTCAGCCGCCGCCGCGCCGGAGCGGCGCTTTGGCGCGCCGCGAGGGGGGGTGGCGAGTGGGCAGTGGTCAGTGGGCAGTGGGCAGTGGGTAGTGGTCAGTGGGCAGTGGTCAGTGGTCAGTGGTCAGTGGCGCCGTTGTCTGGGGCGCCGTCGTCTGTGGCGCCGTCGTCTGTGGCGCCGTCGTCTGTGGCGCGGTCGTCTGTGGCGCGGTCGTCTGTGGCGCGGTCGTCTGGATTCCCGCCGTATTGGTAGTCATATAGCCAATCGCCTCCAATGTGGCCTGCTGAATGACGGCGAGAGATTGTTGGAGCGATGCCTGGTTTGTGGAGGTCGGGTTTGCCTGCCAGGCATCGCGCAAGGCCAGGGCGCTGCCAAACCATTGGGGCGCCCCGGCGCGAACACGGTCCGCAGCCGCTTTGATTGCCGGCGTCGAACTCATCGCCGCCCGATTGTCGTATTCCCATTGGACAAACCCATGCAGCACTTCGTAAGAACTGGCCAGCGCCACATCAGTCTGGTAGAGGGCCGTGTTGCCCTGGTAAACCCCCGTCGGGTCGAGCGAGCCGCACCCGGCGAGCAGGGAGCTTGCCCCGAGCGCTCCGCACGCGAGAAGCATTGCTGCCATCAGTCCGGCTGCCCCAGCGCCACCCCCCTTGTTCTCCGGCGCCGGCGTTGCCTCCTGATCCCGCGCTCCGCACTCCCCTGGCTGCGCCGGAGGCTTCGCCGAGGCGAGCGCGTTGCGCATTTCTTCGTCCTCCGCCTCCGGGCCGTCCTTGGGACCTTCCACCTTGGCTATGCCCGCCCGCAGGAACGCCATCGCCAGCGCTGCGAGCCCGGCATAGACCTCCGGCGGCAACTGCCACCATTTCTGCCACGACCCAAACAGGAGCGCTCCGACCGCCAGGCAGGTCAGGTAGGTCTTCCTGCCCTGCAACCATTGCTGCACCATCGTATTCATTTCATTCGCCTTTCTTTTGTTTCGATTGTCCGATCAAACTTTGCATCCCGGTTTTCTCATGCCCGGCCCGAAACTCCTAACGCTCCATTGGCTCCATTGGCTGTATTGGTTGTTTCTTTGCGTCCGCTCTGAAAACGAGTGATTGTAGGAGACGACGTGAGGAGTCATCGCAGGAGACGACGTGAGGAGTCATGGTAGGAGACGGCGACCGGAAGACCACCCACAAGGTGCGCCAGCTCGCCCGCCGGATCATGGCCGAGCTGGGCGAGGCGCCCGGCACGACCCAGCCTCCGGCCCCTCCCCAACGGGCGCCCCACAGCCTTATACCTACGAACCCCGTGACGACGCAGACCCGATGCCCGATTAGTTGCCCGATTAGTTGCTTGACAGTGCCGGGGTGGGTGATCAACCATCAAGCCGTGTTTCGGCCAGATGGACCGCGCGAGTGATGCGGTTCATGCCTTCCGGGAGCACGAGTGCACTTTATGACGCGTTCCGTTCTCTTGTTGGTCTGCATCTCCTTCGTGGGCCTGGGGAGGCCACCGCTGACTTTCGGGCAGATCCCGTCGGGCAAACACGAGTTGGTTTTGAACGCGACGGTGATTTACACCGGCGATTCGCACTGGTCCCAGCCCGGGGAGCAGTATGACGAGTCGGTGACGGTCAACGTCAGCGGGACGACGCGATGGCCGATGAGCGTGGATTCCTCTGGCTACCTGGTCCCCTCCGGGCCACCGACGAAGGACTACACCATTTCGGTTGAAGGCTATGGAACCGACGCACTTGAGTTCCTGGGCACCAGCAAATGGTCCTTTTACAGGGCAAGCGGCTGGCAGGATCAAGACTTCTTCCTGGGAGTGAACTTCTCGGCGCAAAACGGATACGCGGATTTCGAGGAGGGTAGCTTCCCGCCGATCGCGGTGGACGGAGTGGACGTTTTTGGCGACGAGATCGACAGCGGAGGCTGGGGTTACGAGGCCCTTCACGACGCCTGGGCCAATTGGGACGAGGTGAAGAATGGCCGGATGACCTTCGCCACCAACGCGCCGCAGATCTCGGCCTCAGGCCAAGGCCTGGCCCAATCCTCCCTCCACATCACCGCCCCGGGAGCGGCCCCAGTCCAATCACAGGGCTCCATGCAGGCCACCTTCAGCATCACGGTTGATGAGCCCGAGTTTGATGTGGTCATCATCCCGCCGGACGACTTTGACCAGTGGATTCCGCAAGCGGGCGCGGACGAAAAGACCCCTGGCAACAGCCTCGTGGTGCAACTGGAGATTCGAGCCAAGGACGCGACGAACGCGCCGGCCGGCCAGGGCACCTTTGAAATCAACCTGCTCAACACCTCGCAAGAGCCCGGCATCTGCCTCAACTTTCCCGCCATGGACCAGGCCACCCTGGATTACGACCTTCAGATCGATGGCGCCTCCGGGATTCAAGTGGCCGAAGATGGGCAGAGCGGCCAAACCACCAACGCCGCCCAATCCTGCTTCGTGTCGCTCACCAGCTATGATTACGGCGCCTACGGCCAACTCAGGGTTCAAGCCACAGTCCAAGGCAAGAAATACATGGGGCACGTCGATGGCCAGCCGGACCAATACGACCTCACCGTTCCGCTGGATGACAACCAGAATCACATCGCCGATGCCTGGGAAAAGCAGATGGGGGTGTATGATCAGAATTTGCCGCCGGATTGGGACGAGGTGGACTACCCGAGCGACCACAAGAGCACAGGGGACGGCATCGGGCTTTATGAGCGATACCGGGGGTTCCAATTCCAGGGGCTGTACGAGCGGCTGACTCCCACCAACAAGTACGTGTTCGTTTACGACCCCGACGATCTGGTCAAGAACCTGGCGCAAGGACATTACTCCCAGGGCAGTAGCTTCCCCGTGGTTTCAGGGTGCCGCACGCGGTTTGTCGAGGATGACGAATGGACCGGCCCGGGCAAGGCGTCCGCCTTTCGCCGCGTCGTCAATTTCAACTCATCCGGCTTCGGCCACGCCGTTGACCAACACGCCATCCAGGTCATCATGGACATCGAGGACACGCCCGAAGTGCCGCCAGATTGGGATAGCCTCTGGAAGTCGAAGGCTTCCGGCGGCCAAAGCTGGAGCGCCACTAATTCGTTGCAGAGCGTGCTGGGCATGACCTGGCCCGATTACACCACTTCCGGATTCGACAGCCCGCTCAACACCTTTCTCATCACTATCTACCCTCCGCTCTTCGAGACGGAGATTCGCAATTATGTCATCTACCACACCTGGGGCTTGCCCGCCTACACCAACTACCCGGCCTCGCCGCCGGCCGACCAGCAGAATATGGAGAGTGCTGTGGCCGCCGCCGCGGACGCCTATATCGCCGCCAATCCTGACGCCAAGAAGGAGCGCTACTTCAAACGGCTGGCCGACGTGACGACGCACGAAATGGGCCACGGCCTGGGCATCCGCCACCATGCTCCCACGGGGGCCGGGGAAATGGAGTGCGTCTTGCGCTACTTTGACTTCGATTTTCCCAGGAACCCCAACGACCGGTTCGAACTGACGGCCCGGTCGCCCTGGCCCGACATCTACTGCCGGAGCGCCGACCACACGGCCAATGGCCGCGGCTGCTGGTATGAAATCAAAGTCACCGACCGCTAACCCCCAGGAACCGCTATGAAATCCAAATCGGAGTTCGAGATCGCCCGACGCGTGGGCCGTTGCTTTGCGGCAATCGCTCTGGGGTGCCTGGTGGCCGCCTCGGCGCCGCGACAAGCCGGGGCCCAGAGCAACAACGCTCCTCCTTTGAAGATCACCGCCAGCCTGAGCTGGGACGGCATGTTTGAGGACGACCCACTGCGCGTGCGCGTTCGCCTGAGTTGCCCCCAGGCAAGCCGGGCGGTCGCCCTCCAGGTGCGCCTAATCGAGGCCGGCCAACCCCCGGGCGACCCGGTCGTCCCCCCGGCGATCGCCACCAACTGGCAGGACGGCGTCCAATTGAGCTTGTACCAGGCCGATGCGAATCAAAACTTGGTCTTAACGCTGGGGCCGGAACAGTGGCCGCCGTATTTGCGTCCTCTCGCCGGCGACGCCCCCGCGTTCGAGGGATTGCCCACCGCTCAATCCCGCGAATGGATGCTTCCCGACACGGTGGCTGGGCTTACGGAAGGCAGTTACGCGGTGACGGTGGCCTGGAATGGGACCGGCCTGACGGACACCAACCTGCTTCCGGCAGACGGGGTCCTCCACGGGCAGGACCTGCCGTTTGACGTGACGAGCACCGGCGGCGATGACGAGCAAGCCACCCACCTCGGCCGGCTTGCATTTCAACACTACTTTTCCGGAGACTACGCCGGTGCGCGAGACTATGGCCAGCAGGCCATCCAGCTCGACCCGTCAAACCCTGACCGGGAGCGCATCCAAACCTACTTCGTGGTCGCCCACTCGGCGTTGTACCTCGATGACTACTTGGGTGGCGCCAATACGTTCGAGAGCCTGGTTTCAACTTTTTCAAGCTCGCTTCCGAACGAGGCTGTTGATCTCGCCGCCCAACGGTTCAACCAGCTCGCCCCGATACTTCAGGTGCCCCCCGCCAGCCGGAACAACCTGCTCAATTTCCGCTTTCAGTTGCTCAGCCTGCCCGGCCAGCGCTACGTCTCCTACAGCTCAACGGACCTGCAGCACTGGATGCCGTTCACCACGAACGTCGGCACGGGAGACTGGGTCGATGTGATTGACACCAACCCGCCGCCTCCCGCAACGCGCTTCTATCGCTCGGTTCTGACCCCTTGAGCAGGGGCGGCGCAAGGAGACGCAGTTGTCCGGTGCATGCCGCTGGATGGCGCGCCACAGCCAGCGGCTCAGGCCATGCGCCCCCGGTCAACGAGATTGTCATAAAGGCAGCACCGCCTGCCCCGCCGGGCTGGCGCCCGAAACCTCCTCCCGGCAAAGTCCCAGAGCGGCTGCTCCAGAAACCGCTGATCCGACCCCTCACGTCGTCCCCTGCACTGAGGCAATGCGGCCTGCTTCGGCGGCTTTCTCGCCGCCCATGAGAGACCGGCTCCGCAACGCAGAATTCCCTTGCCAAGCCCGCGAAAACGGCGCACAAGAAAGGCAACAGCATATTTGGGCGGGCATTGGGCATCGGGATTTCGTCCATGATTGCGAATCAGAGTTACGGGGCACACTCGGCCAAAGTGGAGATGCAGTTGATTATCAACGGCAAATCCATCGGCATTACCCACATGGGCCCCGATTTTCTTCTCGTCGAGTCTCCAACGGAACATCCGCCTGGGGAGGCCACCATCGTTTTGCAAGTGGACCAAAGCGAGCGTCGTTGGACCGTGTGCCTGCCCAACGGCTTTCACCCTGGCCAGAAGCGCATCCAGATTTCCAAGGTGTAATTGACACCCAGCAGGGCGGCTTGAAGCCAACGGCTGCGGGACTGCGGGCCGCGCAGTCACTTTTCCCCTTTGGCCCAGGCCAAATCGCGCTCCAATTCCGTTGCGTCGTAGGGCCGTTCGACATGCCGTTTTGCGAGAACCGTCTCGAAATCATGTCGCGGCACCCCGGCCAATTCTGTCGCTTTGCCGATGGACAGCAAGCCGCGCGCGTAAAGGGCAAGCGCGATCTCCTTGCGGACCTCGGCTTGAGCGTCCGAAGCCGGCAGGTGCATCCCTTTGACAACCTCATCCGGAATTTCAACTGTGATCAGCATGAGAGCAAAATGGCCATGTCGCGAGTCCGCCTATTCCCCACGGATTTGTCGCTCATATTCATCATGCGACCCGATCCAGAACCAAACCATCTCGTCTCCTCTCGCGGCCGAGCGCCCGATGTGCGACGCCAACTCGAACCGACCAGTAATCGCCAACGCGCTTGAAGTGAAACGAGGGATGATGAGGATTGCGACGCCACAGCCGATAATTCTTCAGGGCAACGCGCCTGACTTCTGCGGGCAACGCAGCCAACCGCCTACGAAAGTCTCGGGTCGTCGAGGATTTCATCCAGTGGCCGCAGCCCGCCCTCCTGAATTTCCTTCTCGGCCTTTTCCCAAAGCTGGTCGAGCCGGCCATTCTTGGCGTCTTCCTCGATCTCGCGATCCCATTCGCCGGCATGGCGCTCGCGCAGATGCCGGACAAATTCGAAAAACTTGTCGCGCGGCAACTCTCCGATTGCCTTTTCTATTTCTTGCAGACTCGTCACGCGTACAAACTATCATAGCCGGGGCCTGTCCATCAAGCCCCGGCTTCAATGGGGCCGCGCCCGCGCGGGCGCGGAATATACCGGTTGCGCTGGCCAGCACAACAAACATAACTGGCTCCGCAACGCAGAATTCCCTTGCCAAGCCCGCCAAAACGGCGCACAAGAAAGCCAACAGCATATTTGGGCGGGCATTGGAACCTTGGGCAAAATGAACTTCGGCGAATTCTTCAGGGCCGCGACGGGCAACGAGCCCTACGACTACCAGTGCCGTCTCGCCTGCGGCCAGAGGGCGGAGCGCGAAACCCAATCCGTCATTTCAATCGACGAACGCGATGTTGCCCGGCGAGAGGTCCAGCAAGTAGATTCCGAGTTCTTCAAACGCGGCCAGGATCTTTTCGACCATCGGCCAGCGGTCTTCGAATTGCTCGCGCTTCTCGGCCTCCCAATCGGCCCACACCTCTACCGGGAACTCGGGCCGTGCGTCGAGATGAGCGCCGGCGAAATCAAGCGCGAAGGGCCGCTCGACAATGGTCATTTCGAGCACGCGCAGATCATCGTCCTGATCAATCAACTGCGGCACGTTAAACCCCAGGACGGTGCTCGCTCCCGCTCGTCGGAGCCGCGCATACACTCTCTTTTCCCGTTCGTACGCCTCGTTCCAGCGCAGGACTTTGATCGCAACCCTCGCCGGTTGGGCCTTGTGTTTCCCGACCAGTACGATACCGTCCTTACCAGAGCCGAGCGGCTCGCGTATCTCGATTTGGCGTCGGGAAGCGTAGAGGTTAGCGTTCGGTATCAGGATTTCGTTCATGATCGCAGAGCAGAATCACGGCGCGCACTCAGCCCGGGTGAAGATGCGGCTCATCGTGGGCGGGGCCGCCATTCGCATCACCCACATGGGTCCCGATTTTCTGCTCATCGATGCTCCTGGCGACCTTCCGCCTTGCGAAGCATCCATTTTGCTCAGGGTGGACGACACCGAAAGCCAGTGGAAGGTCAGGCTGCCGGAGGGCATTTCGAGAGATTCCAACCTCGTGGCACTGGCGCTTGCCGAGGCGTAGGAGCCAGCCGGGCTTCCAGCTTTTCCTTTCATAAAGTGGCCGCGCCCGCACGGGCGCGGAATATACCGGTTGCGCTGGCCAGCACAACAAACATAACCAGCTTCAATGGCGCCGGATCTCCCGACGCCCGTTGGGATTCTCCTTAAGGGGTCATTAAGGAGTCAACGAGATTGTCATAAAGGCAGCACCGCCTGCCCCGCCGGGCTAGCGCCCGAAACCTCCTCCCGGCGGCCCAACAGCCAGGCCAGGTAGCCCCGCCTGCCCATCCACAGCCGCTCGGCAATCCACGCTAGCGGCATCGTCGTCCGCGAACGTAACCCGCGCGCCAGGGCCACCTTGCTCGCGTCCCCTTTGCGTTTTGCCCTCAGAACCTCCTCGGTCCAACCCAGCCGTTTGAGGCCCTCCACGACCAAGCGCTCCGCTTGCGCCCCGGATGCCTCCTGCACCGCCTCCCCAAAGTGACGCGGCCCAGGCCGCGCGCTCACCTGCTCCAGCAACCGGTCATCTCCGAAGATCGGCTCCCGCCGGCCGCCCCGGTTCATGACGTGGTAGATCGCGCCGGGGTACTGGATGCGCAATTCTCGCGCCATAGGTTCACCACAGCCCCCCGCCCGGTCAGCGGTCAACAAAACATTACATTCTCGTTGACTGACCAAGACGCTTTCCCGTGCTCGACCACCTCGGAGCACTGGCTGGAATCAAGACGTTTCCTCAGCCATTGGGGCATCACAATGGGCTGGACCCACATCGGCTGGCAGGAAAAGCAGGCCCATTGGGGGCTTGCAATAGACTAACCAGCCGCCATACATTCAAGCAGCGAGTGGTTCGGAATGAACGGGTTGCGGTGAAGACCTCGAGAGCATCCTCGGTTTCAATGAACGAACCAGCCGTCGCAGAATAGAAGTTAGCTCTCAACAATGAAAATCCGCGGCACTGATTTCGTGATGTATCTGGTATCCGATCTTGCGCGAGCCGCAAGCTTTTACCGCGACGTCCTCGGACTTCCCCAGGAGGTTTATAGCGAAGAGGGCAAGTGGGCGGAGTTTAATTGCGGGAATATCACACTCGCGCTCAAGGCGGGTGAGCAATTGCCGGAGGTGATTGCTGGGGGAAGGATTGCCTTGGCTGTTGATGACATTCACGCGGCACACGAGGAGATGAGGAAGCGGAGTGTGCGCGTTGTGAGCGGACCTCATGACTATTCGGTTTGCTGGGCTATGGAGATACTTGACCCGGACGGGAATGTTGTGATCCTCCACAAACGGGCAGACGGAACTTTTGGCCCCGAGTCCAACGATGGCTAACGCAGAATGGTGGAGCGAACGGAAGGCAGCCGTTGACGCTCTGGATTTCTGTAGCGGCGCGGGCTTTTCCGTGGAGGTTGGAGGCTGACGTTTCTTGCGTGGAGGCGTGAGGATGTCTCGTGTGCGCGCAAACAATCTGGCTTGATGTCCCGGAGAGAATGAGGTTCTCCAAGTGGCGTCCAAGTTTGTGCTGACAGCTTCAAAGGGGATCGTCCTGACTGCCCGCGAGGCTGTTCAGGACGGCTCCATCGTCACGGGTTTTATTGGCGGTTTTGTAAACCCACCGGCAAGGAGCGATTTCGGGTGCAGCGCTTTTTGTGCGTCAGTTGCGGGCATACCGTTTCGGTGCTGCCCGGCATTCGGCTGACTTATCGGCCACTGGAGGTCGGGCGCCTTGGAGACGCAAAGGATTCCGCGCCCGCGCGGGCGCGGCCCCATTGAAGCACTGGGGCAAAAGTTGAAATCAGAAAGCAGAAAGCAGATTCCGCGGCCGGGCGAGCGCGGCCCCATTGAAGCTTGTCAGAGTCTCCTTACGTCGTCTCCTACAGATTGGTTCCGCGGCCAGGCGAGCGCGGCCCCATTGAAGCACTGGGGCAAAAGTTGAAATCAGAAAGCAGAAAGCAGATTCCGCGGCCGGGCGGGCGGGCGCGGCGGCATTAGAGCACTTTTCGTCACTGGTCACTCGTCACTGGCCGCTGGCCACTGTTCAATTGGCGGGCGGGAGATTGGACGGGCTTGACCTTGAGGGGGCATCGTGGCCAAATGAGGGGCATGGCTGAATCTTTGACGACTGCGGGGAGGGAGCAGGAGGCCACAACGGCGGCTGGCAGCAGCCATTTTCGGTGGGTGATTTGCGGACTGTTGTTTTGGGTCACAACCGCCAACTACATCGACCGCGGGGTGTTCGGAAATCTTGCGCCGGAACTGGCGCGGAAGATTCCGGGCTGGAGCCAGGACGCGTACTGGTACATGCAGGTGGCCTTCAACGCGGCATACGCCATCAGCCTCCTGCTGTCGGGGCGGCTGATGGATGTCATTGGGTTGCGCCGGGGCTTTGTCTTGATGTGCGCTTTTTGGGGGTTGGCCTCGATGAGCCATTCGCTGGTCGGCACGGTAGCCGGCTTTTTCGTGGTCCGCATTTTGCTGGGTCTGGGGGAGGGCGGCAACTTTCCCGCTGCCATCAAGACGACGGCCGAGTGGTTCCCGAAGCGGGAACGGGCGCTGGCCACGGGCATTTTCAATTGCGGCACCAATATCGGGGGGGTCCTGGTGCCGTTTTGCCTGCCGTGGGTGGTGATGCGTTTTACGGAGGTCACCTTTGGCGGGCATTGCCTGGGGTGGCGGGGGGCTTTCCTGGCGACGGGCATCCTCGATGCCGCCTGGATCATCGCCTGGCTGCTGATCTATCGGCGCCCCGAGGAGCATCCCCGGGTTTCGCCGGGCGAGTTGGCGTTGATCAACAGCGATCCGCCGGAACCGACTGTGAAGATTCCCTGGCGGAGGCTCTTTCCGCACCGGCAGGCCTGGGCGTTCGCGGCGGCGAAGTTCATGACCGATTGTTTCTGGTGGTTTTACCTGGTTGGCGCGCCTTATTTCTTTTCCGACCGGTTCGGTTTGAGCCTCAAATCACGGAGCGCGCCGGTAGCGATTATTTATGTAATGGCCTCGCTGGGGAGCATCGGCGGGGGTTGGCTCTCGGGGCACTTCATGAAACTGGGCTGGGGCGTCAACAAGGCGCGCAAGATGACCTTCCTGGTCTGCGCGTTGTGCGTGGTGCCGGTGGTGTTTGCCACAGTCACGCACGACAAATGGGTGGCGGTAGCCCTGATTACGCTGGCGGCCTCGGCGCATCAGGCGTGGTCGGCCAACGCGTTCAGCCTCGCCTCAGACATGTTCCCGCGCCGCGTCGTGGGTTCGGTGACGGGGTTCGGTGGTTTTGCCGGCTCGATTGGAGCGATTGCGTTGTTCGTGGTCGTAGGCCAGCTTCGCAAGACAGCCATCGCGCGCGGGGAGCCGGGCAATTACTTCCTGATCTTCCTGGCGGCAAGCCTGGCTTACCTGGTTGCCCTGCTGATCATACACCTGCTCGCGCCCAAGCTGGAACCGGCCGACGTCGAGGACAAAGCAACTCAGGCTAATGCCCAGGGCGCTCGGTAAGGGCGGCTCAGAAACTGGCTGGCCTTGGGGTCGTCAATGATGACTTCCTTCTCCGGGTCCCACCTGAGCTTGCGCCCGATGCGTTTGCCATCCTGGTCTTCCCCGGCGAGCAAGGAAATCAAGCCAAGGTGTCCGGGAATGGCGGAGTGATGGGCGGTTTCGGCCGGAGCGATGGTCGGCTTGCGGGACTTGACGCAACTGATGAAGTTGGCCTGATGGTTGTCGGAGCGGTAGAGCTTGACGGTGGCATTCTCGGGCAATTTCTGGAACCAATCGGTATTGGAGGCATCATATCCACTGCGGTCCACCCAAACCCAGCCGTCGGCGCCGATCCACTTGGCGCCGCTGCGGATGTTGCCGTAGCCGCCGGCGATGGTCATCGTGATGTCTTTGGGGTACTTGAGGGTGATGCGGTAGCGGGTGCAGGTGTTCCAGATGGCGTTGGGGGGCGGGAACTGGCCTTCGGCCTCGATTTCCGAGGGTCCGCCTTTGTCATCCATGTCCAGACCCCAGTGGGCGATGTCGCAGTGATGGCCGATCCAGTCGAGCAGTTGGCCGCCGCCGACGTTGTAGTTCCAGCGCCAGTTCATGTGGACGCGGGCGCCGATGTAAGGCTCCATCTTGGAGGGGCCGACCCACGTCTCGTAATCGAGGTCTGCCGGGGGCGGCGTCACGGCCGCATCCCATTCGGGCATGCCCGGCACGACCTTGGCAAGGAACCCGGTCCCGGCGCCCTTTTTGAGTTTGGCCGCAAGGGGTCTGCCGGTGCCCGCGAAATCGGTATGCCCGGCAGGCAGGCCGACTTCGACGCGAGTGATCTTGCCGATGAGGCCGTTGCGGACGATTTCGGCGGCCTTGCGGAAGTTGAGGACGGAGCGCTGCCATGAGCCGGTCTGCCAGATGCGTTGGTTTTCGCGGACGGCCCTCACCA
>Ga0326728_10015098_pt1 | contig 16154 bp, 17 predicted proteins | sample MB3enrmetagenome_FD_207602 | JGI IMG/M metagenome (GOLD analysis project Ga0326728, IMG submission 207602) | Lab enriched peat soil microbial communities from McLean, Ithaca, NY, United States - MB31MN | ecosystem: Environmental > Terrestrial > Soil > Wetlands > Peat | place: USA: New York...
ATTCCGCGGTCGCTGCGACGCTGGTTGGAAAAGCCATCGGCAACCGGCTGACTTGTCTGTTTGTCGACAACGGCCTGCTTCGCAAGAACGAGTTCGCGCAGGTGGCCGGCATGCTGCGCGAGCAAGCTCACCTGAACGTGCGCACGGTAGACGCTTCGGCTCGTTTCCTGACCCGCTTGGAGGGAGTAACTGACCCGGAGAGAAAGCGCAAAATCATCGGAGAAGAATTCATCCGTGTCTTCGAAGAGGAGGCTCGCCGGCTTGGGGACGTACCCTTCCTGGTGCAGGGGACACTGTATCCGGACGTGATCGAGTCGGTTTCCGTGAAGGGTCCGGCCGCAACCATTAAGAGCCATCACAATGTGGGTGGGTTACCGCAAGATTTGAAGTTCCGGCTGATCGAACCTCTGCGCGAGCTTTTCAAGGACGAAGTGCGCCGAGTCGGCCGGGAATTGGGGTTGGATGACCGGTTGATCGACCGGCAGCCATTCCCCGGCCCAGGTCTGGCGGTACGGATCCTGGGCGCGGTCACGGAAGAGCGCCTCGAAATGGTCCGGAATGCGGACGCGGTGGTGAGGGAGGAGGTCGAAGCGGCGGGTCTGGCCAAGCGCTTGTGGCAGGCGTTCGCCGTCCTACTTCCGGTCTCGAGCGTGGGCGTGATGGGTGACGCGCGGACCTACGCCTCTACCATCGCCGTTCGAGCCGTGGAATCTGAAGACGGGATGACGGCTGACTGGGCGAACCTTCCGGCGCCGCTTCTGCAACGGATGGCTACCAGGATTGTCAATGAGGTGAAAGGCGTTAATCGCGTAGTATTCGACATTACCTCGAAGCCGCCGGGGACAATCGAATGGGAATAGCTCACCCTGGCCGCCGCCGAGGCAGCTTGAGACAGGACAAAAAGACAGGGCTATCGACTTGCCAGTTTCTGGGCCATGTAGAGCAGGAGTTGCCGGTCTTTCTCGTCAATCTTGTCGAGAAGCCGTTTCACTTTTTCAAAGAAACGCACTTCCTTTTCCTGCTCGGCATCCAGTACCAACTCTTCCGTGCTCTGCAGCTTGCTCAGGTTGGGCAGAACCGGTTCACCGTCTCCTTCGTAGAAAAGCTGATGGAGGGGGATTTCCAGTGCCGCTGCGAGCCGCTCCAGGGTTTCGAGCGACGGTACAGTGTGGCCGTTCTCTACCCGGGAGATATAACAACGCAAGAGTCCGGTACGCTTTTCAATATCACCCTGTGACAGTGACTTATCTTCTCTTAACTTTTTAAGACGCGTTCCGATGACCATGGGGGACATTCTTCCACAAAGTATCAAGACCGTCAACTATTAATATAGGAATGGCGGAGGGATATCTGGACGGCGGTCTGTAACCAATTGGCAACCTCCCTCGTCCCTGCTACAGAGGGAAGCCCAGAGATGGAACCCGAATGGCACGCTCGGAGTTTGATGTCAGCCAGGAAGTTGAGTACATTCGTCGTGTCCAGAGAGGGGACAGTGAAACCTTCGGCCTGCTGGTGGAAAAATACCAGCAGCGTATTTTCTCCATCGTGTTCCATCTGGTTCGCCGCCGGGACGAAGTCGAGGACCTCGCTCAAGAGGTGTTTTTCAAAGCTTTTCGGGCCATTCGAAGTTACAACTTTCAATCTTCGTTCGCCACATGGTTGTCCCGAATTGCGGTGAACCATTGCTACGATTACTTGCGCAAAGTGCGCGCCTCGCACCTCAGCTACTACTCGGAGATGACGGAAGAAAGCGCGCACGAATTGGAACGAAAGGCGGAGAGCCCGCCGCCACAAGGCCTGGATCACGGCGAGAAGCTAGCCCTGAAGGATTTCGTTGGCAGGCTTCTCGAACGTGCGCCGGAGGATGACCGCCTGATCCTGACTCTCAAGGAGCTGGAAGACTATTCTGTGGATGAAATTGCTGACCTGCTGAAACTGAAAACCAGCACCGTCAAAGTGCGTCTCCACCGCGCCAGGAAGCGAATGCTCGAAGACCTGGAGCGTTGGCGCCAAGAAGGAAAATAGGCCATGGATTGCAAAGAGATTCGTGATCTGGTCGGGGAGCGCTGGGGCGCGGAATTGCCGGCGGAGGCGCGAGAGCACATGAGCAAGTGCGGGGGCTGCGAAGTGTATTGGCGCAACGCCCGCTTCCTCCAGACCGGCTTCCGAGCTTTAGCGGAGGAGACGCCGCCGGATGCGTCGTTGGGCTTCGCCTCGCGGCTAGTTCGACGGCTGCAAGAGTGGGAGGCGACGGGCGCACGGAGCGAGTTCTTCGAGACCGTTGGGCGGCGTTTCGTTTATGCCACGCTTGCCCTCACGCTGGCCTTGCTGCTCAGCCTGGTGCTGCCCACCACCGGCCCGGTGCGGGGTGTGGCCGGGGCCGATTTCCTCGGTTTGCAGAGCCACAGTCAGACCTCGCAGCCCGACGTCGTGGGGGGCGACCTCGGTGATACGCACGACTTGATTCCGGGAGGGCCGACGGAGTAATAATTGTCGGCTAGAGAAAGCCATGAGCCGAAGAGCCTACCTCTATTTCGCCTTGACATTTCTGCTGGGTGTGGTCGTCGGCGGAACTTCCGTCTATTACTACGCCTGGAGCACGGGGCATTGGCACGGCCCCTTCAACCGGCAAAGCTTCGTCCAACGCGTCAAGAGCGAACTCAACCTTTCAGATACGCAAGTCCCTCAACTCGAGCAGATCCTGGAGGGCTCCACCAGCCGATTCAGAGCCGCTCAGCAGCAGTCGGATGCGCAGCTCAATGCCATCCGGCAGGAAACCCGCAACCAGATTCGGCAGATCCTGACGCCAGAGCAAAGCCAGAAATTCGATGAGCTGGCGCGCCGCTGGGATGAGAGAAGAAAACACTCCAGCCGCTGAGTTCGTTGTCCTCCAAGGCGCTTCGCGCGGCCACCCCACAGATCAAAACGGCACGTCTTCATCCGTGATTTCGGGAGCTTCGGGGGGTGGCTCGGGTGCCGGCGGCCGGTCGAAGGAAGCGTGTTCCGCCGTCGGCGCTGAACTTCGCTCCGCCGTGGGCGAAGGGGCCGCCGCGGCCCGCTCGTTATCTGCCCTCGAACCCAACATCTGCATCCGACTGGCGATGATTTCGTAAGACGTGCGCTTGTTTCCCGACTGGTCTTCCCACTGCCGGCTTCGAATGCTTCCCTCGATATAGACTTGCTTGCCTTTGGTCAGGTACTGGCCGCAAATTTCAGCCAGCTTGTTCCAAGCGACGATGTTATGCCATTCGGTGCGCTTCTGCTGCTCGCCACTCCGGTCTTTGAAGACTTCATCGGTGGCCACACTGAACTTGGCTACAGGCGCCCCGCTAGGCGTGTACTTCACTTCCGGATCCCGCCCCAGGCGACCGACAAGGATCACTTTGTTAACCGAGCCAGACATAAGAACCTCCCTCCCCCACCGGCTGCTCCGCAACGGGGAACAACTTCATCAGCCACGAGTGCGCGTCGCGTCAACGGCGTGGACTGGACAGAGAGTAGCCGAGCTTTCTCAGTCTCTGGCGGGCCAGGTCCGCCTCACGAGAATTCGGGCTTTGCTGAATCAGGGAACGCAATTCTCTGGCCCCTGCGCTTTTCTCCCCGAGCTCGAGCAACGCAAATCCCTTCTTGAGCTGCGCGGCCGCGGCCTTGTTGCCCCCTCGTTCAATGCACTTATCGTACTCCGCGATCGCGTCGTTATATTTCTTCTGGGAGGAGTAAATCTCCCCGATATAGAACTCGGCGTTAGAGGCCCGGTCCGTCTCGCCGTAGTACTGCAGGTACTGTAGAAAGGCCTGAATGGCAAGGTCGTACTGCCCGCCGTTGTAGTCTGTCAGGCCGGAATTATAGAGGCTGTCGGGATCGGGAATGGCCGGCTTTGGGGGCGCCGCCTCGCCGCCCGGCGCGCCTGGTGCTCCGGGAGCTCCGGTGCCTGTCGCAGAAGCCGCAGGTTGTTGCGGGGGAGCGGTTATAGTCTGGATAATATTCTGGGTCTGCGCCAATTGCTCGCCCAGCTTGCCAATGCGCGCCTTGGCCTCATCAAGGCTCTCGCTGAGCGCCTGGATCTGGGTGGTCATGGAATCGAGGCGCGCGTTGGACGTCGCCAGGTTCTTTTGCGTGGCGTCGCGCAGATCGTCCATGTTGGATTTGATTTTGTTGACGTTGTCGCTGGCCTGTTCGATCAAGGTCCTCAACACTGCGCCTTGCGTATCGACGGTCTTTTGCAGGTTTTGGACAGCCTGCTGCAACGCGTCGAGTTGTTGCAGCATCTCGAGCGTCTCTTTGCTGACCGCGTAGAAGGGCTGTGCTCCGGCAACCAGAAGGCCCAGGACAGGAAGAATCAGTAAGGCATGCTTTTTCAAGGGGAGTCACCCTCGTTGTTTAAAGTGAACAAACGCCAGTGTACCCTGCCCTCTAGTATTGGGTCAACTGGCGGTAGCAGATGCAGACAGTTGAAGCGGCGGCCTCAGGCCGCCGATTGGCGTGGTGTTCTTGCCTGCGCGTAGAGAGATCGACCCCTCGCCGGGCGATGTAGCTCTTCGACCGCGTTAGTAGCGCTTGCCTTCAGGGCAGCATGCGCCTCTCTTACCGGCTGCTGAAAATGCGCCAACATTCCGGGCGCGGCGTGGAATTTCGCTCCCAAGCGAAAAGCAATGCGAGATGCCTCTTCGCCCACGGCTCCTCGGAGTGACACGCCAAAAGAGTTCTTCATCCACCTGCTAAAGGCCGGCGGTGTGATTCTAGTCGGGCGGGTCGCGTGCCACGCGGACTTCAGCACTGTTCTCCGTGGTGATGCCGGTTCCCCGTGCCCGTGTGGAACGCGAGAGGGAATACAGGCCGGGGGCCGCAAGGGTTCCCGGCCAGGCCGTATTATTTTGCCTCCGCACCGTATTGGAAGTGAGCGCGGCGATTCCGCTGCCAGCAGGCTTCGTCGTGATCGTTACAGGAAGGCCGATCCTTGCCATACGATATGGTGTTGATAATGTCGCCGTTGATACCCAGATTGACCAGGTAACTCTTAGCTGCGGTAGCGCGGCGGTCGCCCAGACCGAGGTTATACTCTTCGCTCCCTCGTTCGTCGCAGTGGCCTTCGATCGTGAACTTAATATTGGGATGAGACTTCAGGAGGTCGGCGTCGGAGGCCAGAGCCTGCTGTGCGTCGGGACGAATATCCGCCTTGTCGTAGTCGAAAAAGGCATCTTTCATACCCTGTCCGAATACTTCTTCTTCGCTCACCTCAGCTTTGGGCGCCTCTGGCGGCGCTGCCGGCGGCGGAGCAGTTACGGTCACTCTGGCGGTCTCGGTTACGGAACCGCCCGGGCCGGTGGCTGTCAGAGTATAGGTTGTGGATTCCTGAGGGGTAACGGTGGTGGAGCCCTGCGCCTGTACTTTCCCCACGCGTGGGTCGAGGGTAAGGTCAGTGGCGTTTTGGGAAGTCCAACTCAACGTGACGGACTGGCCTCTTTCAATTGTACTCGGCTCGGCCGTCAAGTGTACGGTTGGCGCCGGGGTTGGGGCGGGCGGCGCTGCGGGCGGCGCTGCGGCCACCTGCTTCTTGTGACACGCACCTGCCAAGAGAACAATTCCCAGTAAACCGGCGAGAAGCGCAAGACCGCGTTTCTGCTGTTGCATTTCTTCATCCTCCTTGGTCGGAAAGAAAGGAATCTTGCGATTCCTTGGATAGGCCAACATATCTTGGAATGCCCCCTGGAGCAGGCCCAGTGCCTCAGAATTACCCGCGCCAGTGGGGTTCGTGCTTTTCGAAACCGTGCATACTAACATCAAAGCAAGAAAAAAAACAAGCGATCCGTCAAAAGATCGCGCCGCGATATTCATTCCGAGGCCACACTTCGGAAAAAACTCAGCAGGCGTTCTGTGAATACGGAGAACAAATCTGCACCTTCTCTTGCGACTCTCAGAACTAATTCGACCAATTCGGGTTCCAGTTGTTTCCGGTGCGGGTAAGCTGCACTGGCTCGGTTCCATTGGCGAGCATGGTCCAGACCTGGCGAGTGCCGGAACGAGTCGATTCGAAAGCCAAGTGGCGGCCGTCGGGCGACCAGGAGGGATGCTCGTTGCGTCCCGCGTCGTGCGTCAACTGGATAATCCTTCCCGTGGCAATTTCCATGAGGTAAATATCGTAGGTCCCGGTTTCCGAGAGCCTCCAATGGAAAGCCAGAAACAATCCGTTGGGAGACCAGGCGGGCCCGCTGGCATCACCGCCCCCGCCCGCGGTGGTGACGCGCCGCAGGTTGGTGCCGTCGGCCGACATGATGTAAACCTGGGGTGTCCCGCTGCGGTCGGATACAAAAGCCATTTCGGTTCCGGTCTTGGGGTTCCAGGCCGGCGAAATATCCACTCCCCGGGAAAAGGTCAGCCGCTGAAGATTCATGCCGTTGACGTCCGAGTCATAAATCTCCGGATCGCCGCTCATGCTGGAACAAAAGGCAATCTTCTTTCCATCGGGCGACCAGGCAGGAGTGGTGTTGAGTCCTTTGTAACTGGGGAAGAAAGCCCGGTGATTCGTTTCGAGAGAGAAGATGTAGACTTCCGGATTGCCAGAGGCGTAACTCGTGAACGCAAGCTTCGCATTGTCCGGCGACCAGCGCGGGGTTGTGGAGAGCGAACCGTAATTGGTCAACGCGTGCTGGTTAAAGCCGTCGTAATCCATGACCCAGATTTCAGACCGGCCCCCGCCGCCCCTCACGAAAGCGATCTTGGTCAGGCAATCGCCGGGCAGGCCGCCCCCCAGGGTCTGAATGATCTCGTTCGCAAAACGGTGCGCGGCTTCGCGCGCTGAGATCTCGTTCAAGGCGGCCACATACCGCTTGGCAATTACGCTCGGATTGGCGGTGTTGCCCAGATCGAACAGCCGGGCGGTAACCACCAGATTGGAATTGGTCACTTCGGTCTTTCCGAAGGCAAGCATCTGCGCGGAAATCGGCGGCGAACTCCAGGTTTTGAAGTCCACATCCGCCGGCTCACGAAGCGGATTGGTCGGGTAGAAACTCTTGCTGGCCAGATCAAAAATGCCCGCCTGCTCGAGGTCGTGCCACAGGACCTGGTTGAATTCCTGGGTGCGCGGAGCGAGGTTCTGCTCGCCCGAAGCGGCTGTAAAGTCAGAGACGGCCAGCTTGATTCTGGCCGCGCCAAGATTGATCCCTATGCTGAACCAGTCTTGACCCCAACCGGTGTTAAAAGCGATCAACAGCAGTGAGAGGGTAATAACAAAGAACACACTGCACAGTTGGGTTCGCCGCAAAGAAAAGCGCATGGCTGAATTTCAACTCCCCTAGTTTTTAGATGCGTGCATCCGTCCGCATAGATGTCTCGCGGTGTGACACATTACCTGAGGGCCCACGATCCCGGAAGCGGTATCGGCCCTGGCCCTTTCCCGCTACCGGTGAAAGTCAAAATAGAGATTCACTTTGACCCTGTTCCCTGCATAGTCGGGAGGAAGCGGAGGAAGCGGGTTCGAGGCCAAAACGGCCCGCAGGGCGGAACGATCCACTTCGGGCAAACCGCTGGACTGCGTGATCTCAACATCGGTAACATTGCCGTCACGCAGAATAGTAAAAGTCATATAGAGGCGCGGAGCGCTCACGATATTCGGGCTGACCGTGGAGAGCAGCCAGTTGCCGCTGATGCGGCTTCGTACGGAAGCGACGTACCAACCATAGCGCTCGCCAAAATCCCCGCCTTCGCCAAAACTGAGACCGCCTTGGCCCCCCGCGTTGGCCATCTGCGTGTAGTTCATGGAAGGCTGGCCGCCCAGTCCGTAGGGTACGGCATTGTCCGCCTGCACGGGTTTGTCTTTTTGAATGTGGGTATTGATGCGCTCGGCCTTCTCCGGCTTCACGGCCTCTTTGAACTTCGGAATCGGGATGGCCTTGGGTTCCGGTGGGGCTTTGGGCGCAGGTTCCGTTTGGTGCAGCCCTGGATTTTCACTGGCCAAGGTATTGTGCGTTGCTAGCATTGGGGCAGGCAGCGGCACGCCCGGCAGGGAGGCAACTGCGCCAATGCGCGTGGAGTTGCCGCTGCCCCAGTTTTTTCCCCAGCCGCCCCCAAACGATGAGCCCAAGCTCGTGTAGCCGATCAACAGCACGAAAAGCACAACGTGCATCGCGGCGGAAGCCACCAGCGTGCCGCCTAGCTTCTCGCGCCGCTCATGCGTAACGACAATGGAAACGGCCTCGCCGCTCATCTTAGCCTTCAGCTTTCAGCACCAACAATCGTCGTCGCCCCCGCGCAGTCTGGAACCCGCGCCGGACCATAAACGATGGATTCCCGCTTGCGCGGGAATGACCCAGCAATCACGGGAAGATGCAATTCGGACTGAGTCTTTTTGCTCGTCACTCGTCACTTGTCACTCGTCACTTCGTTTCCAGCGGTTCCGTCACGACGTTGATGTTGGTAACCTGGGCTTGTTTCAAGGCGTCCACCACTGTTGCGAACGTGCCGAAAGGCGCCGTTTGGCTGCAGCGAATAAACACCGGAGTCCCGCCGGCGCCCTTCAGATGAGCCAAAACGTAGCCACCCAGCTTGTGAATGTTCACCGGATCGTTCCCGACATAAATATTCTGGTGTTTGTCGATGGTCACCACGATCTTCTCCTCTGAAATCGCTTTCACCGTGTGGGTCTTCGGCAGGTCAACTTCAATTCCCGATTCGAGAATGGGGGCTGTCAACATGAAGATAATCAGCAGCACCAGGACCACGTCCACGAACGGTGTGATATTAATCTCCGCCAGCGACGTATGCGTTCGACCTTTGAGGGTAGTGAATGCCATGGGTTACCCCGTTCTTTGTCCGTAGTCCGTCGTCCGTTGCACGCGATGAAACGGACCGGATCGCCCCAACTGACCACGGACGGCGGACTACGTGAAAAACCGCTCTGTCAAATTAAGAAACTCGAGTCCGAAATCGTCCATCATCGAGCCAAATTCTTTGATGCGCTGCACAAACTGGTTATAGGCAATAACCGCAGGAATGGCCGCAAAAAGGCCGGCCGCAGTTGTGATGAGGGCTTCGGAAATCCCGGGCGCGACGCTGCGCAGCGACGCGGTGCCTGCCGTTCCCATTCCATGAAAAGCGTCGATGATTCCCCAAACTGTTCCAAACAGCCCGACGAACGGCGTCACGGCCCCCGTGGTGGCTAGCCAGGTGAGCCACTGCTCCATGCGCGTCAGTTCGCTGGAGGAGGTCATCTGCAAGGCCCGTTGCACAGCTTCCAGGCTTCGGATGTGGGGCTTGCCCGGGTTCTCATTCACCACCGCCTGGCTTTCAATTTCTCGATATCCCGCCTGGAAAACTTCCGATAGTGGGGTGGACTTGAGACCTCGGCAATAGGTACGAATCTCCGAAAGCCGCTTGCTTTGGCGGAATACCTTCAAGAACGCCTGCGACTCCCGGCGAGCCGCTCTGAAGTTCCTATATTTGTGAATAATAATTGCCCAGGATAGGACTGAAAATCCCGCCAGCAGCAATAAGACAATCCGGGCTACGAGCCCCGTGTTCGATAGCAACTGCCAGACTTCGCCTTGGTAGAAACCCTGTAACTGCGCCAGTAGTGCAGGGAGCAATTCGCCTCCTTGACAAACAATGAGCTGCCCAGTCCTTCAAGTCTTCAACGTAACATAGCACTTTTGGGGCAGTCAATGAAACGCATCCTGTTGCGGCTTGGGGCGTAGTTCGGTTAGCTCGGGCATTAACGGGAAAGCAAAAACACGAATTTGCCACATGTGGCCGGGAGGTTATCCAGGACGAACGGTCTGCGGAGAGATCGTAGAAGAATCAACACAGCTCACGCAAAGTCGCAAAGCCGCGCAGAGCCACAAAGTGAAGTCTTGGGACCGCTTGGCAGCCTTGGCGCACTTTGCGCCTTCGCGTGAAACCGCGATTTCCGATCGCACCATCCGCGCCCAGTCAGATATATGCGATCACATCGATCTCCACCAGCGATTTGCCTGGGACTCCGGCGGCGGCGATGGTGGTTCGTACTGGAGGTTCAGTGCCGAAGCGCCCTTGAAAGACCTCATTCATGCCCGCGTAGTCTTTCAGGTCGGCCAGGTAGACGTTGCATTTGAGGACCTTATCCATCGAGGAGCCGACTTTCTCAAGCTCCTGCTGGATCTGGTCAAGGACTCCCTTGGTATGCACTGTGATATCACCAGCCTCATGGTAGCCGACGCCGGCGATGAAGACCAAGTTGCCGTAAGCGACCACGCCATTAAACAGCGGTGTCTGGCCGTTCTTGGAATTATTGAGCAGTACCTTTTTGGTCGGTTTCTCTTGCGCGACGGCAGGGACTGCCGCAGCCGCCACGGCTCCCGCCGCAACTCCAGCCTTTATGAAACGCCTTCGATTCGTTGTTTTCGTATGAGCCTCCTTTGTTTGCATATGTGCGGTAGCGCATAGACTACGCGACCCTGATTGCCATTGCAACCGGATACGGTGACGTGGCGTATAATCGTTGAGGTAGGAATCCACTGTCGCGGACTAACCACGAGCAGTTACTGACTACTGACTACTGACGCCTGACCACTGACAACTGATGACTATGCTCCATGAAATCCACGTTCAGAATTATGCCGTGATCGACTCCCTCAAAGTCGAATTTGCTCCCGGGCTTAATCTGCTCTCGGGCGAAACCGGTTCGGGAAAATCCATTCTGGTGGATGCTCTGGGCCTGGCCCTGGGGGGAAGAGCTTCAGCGGAGGTCATTCGCTCCGGGCAGGAGCGGGCGCAAGTCACGGCGGTGTTCCGCGCCGAAGGACGACCGCCCTGGTCAACCTGGCTGGAAGAATGCGGCCTGGCGCAGGATGAGGAGCTCATCCTCCGGCGGGAAATCCTGGCGAGCGGAAAGAGCCGCATGCTGGTGAACGATCAGCCCGTCACCTTGGCGGCGGTGAAGTCGCTGGCCGACCTGCTGGTGGAGATGCACGGGCAGAACGAGCACGTGGCCCTGTTCGCCCGCGACGCCCAACTCGATTTGCTCGATCAGTTTGCAGGCGTTGACGAGGAGTTGCAGCGAGTCAGGGAGTTACACACCCGACGCAGGGGATTGGAGTCTGAGTTCGAGAGCCTCAGCCAAAACGAGCAGGAGCGGCTACGCACCATCGACTTGCTGAGCTTTCAGGTGCAGGAACTCGAGCACGCCAAGATCGAGCCCGGGGAGGACGCACGACTCGAGGACGAGAAGCGCGTCCTTTCGAATTTGGAACGAGTGCGAACCGCCGCGGCAGGCGCTTTCTCCGAGCTCTACGAAGAGGAAGGAGCCTCCTGCTCGCGTCTGGCGGCGGCCATGCGGCAACTTGAAGAGCTTCGCCGTTATGAGTCAGGCGTCGAGCCTGTCCTCGAATCGCTGGTAGGCGCTCGGGCCACGCTGGAAGACGCTGCCGATTTCTTGCGGGATTATCTGGGAAGGCTGGAGGCCAACCCGCAACGGCTGGAGGAAATTGAGGATCGGCTGGCCCTGCTCGATCGGCTGAAGCGTAAGTACGGGCAGACGCTTGAGGAAATCCTTGCCTACGGAGAAAAAACCCGGCAAGAGCTGGCGAAAATGGAACATGCCGACGAGCGCCGCGAAACGATCCAGCGCGAACTGGAGAAGGCGACGGGCGATTACGGCAAAGCGGCAGAGGCGCTTTCCACCCAGCGGCGTGAGGCGGCGCGCAAACTCATCCGCCTGGTGCGCGAAGAATTGGCGCAACTGGGCATGGAGAAAACCCGCCTGGAAGTGCATTTCGAAAGCCTCTTGGAAGGGCGTGCGGGGCCGCGCGGCATCGACGAAGTGGAGTTTCGAATTTCTCCGAATCCGGGCGAAGAACTGCGGCCGCTGGAGAAAATTGCCTCCGGCGGCGAAATCTCGCGCCTCATGCTGGCGCTCAAAACCGTGGTGGGGACAAACCGGCCCGGCGCCGGGGCCGCCCGGCGCACTGCTCGCACCTTCATTTTCGACGAGGTCGATTCCGGGATTGGCGGGCGAGTGGCCGAATCCGTCGGGCAGCGGCTGAAGCGGCTGGCGCGCGACGGGCAAGTGCTGTGCGTCACGCACCTGGCGCAAATCGCCTGCTTCGCCGATCAGCACTATTATGTCGAGAAATTCGAACGCTCAGGGCGTACCCTGACCTCCGTGACGCATCTCGCCACCGAAAAAGACCGAGCGCGTGAGTTAGCCCGCATGCTCTCCGGCAGCCAGATCACCGATGCCGTGCTCAAACACGCCGCCGCCATGCTGAAGCATGGAAATTAAGTTATTGAATCATTGAGCCATTGGGCCATTGAGCGATTGATGCGCACAGCCTTGGAGTTTGAAATGCGAACTGCCTGCTTTTTGCTCCTTTTCCTGTTTGTCGTGACTCTTCTAACAGCCGGGCCTGCGATGGCGCAGAGTACAGGTCAGTTCAAGCTGGCCGACGTAACGGTGGTTGGATCGGCCCACTACCAAGAACCCGAAATCGTTCGCGCAAGCGGATTGAAGATCGGAGAACTCGTGAGTGTGGATACGCTGAAACAGGCGGCCACCCGCCTCGGCACCTCCGGCGTGTTTGCGGAGGTCAATTATCGATATCACACTCGAGGCGAAGCGCTGACAGTGGAATTCACAGTCCAAGATGCAGGGCATTTCCTCCCGTGCACGTTCGAAAACTTTGTGTGGATGTCGAGGGACGAACTGTTGGCTGGCTTGCGCTCTCGCGTGCCTTTGTTCTACGACCAGGTACCTGCCAGTGGAGACCAGCTCGAGCGAGTTTCGTCGGCGCTCGAGGAAATGCTGCAAGACCACGGCATCCAGGCTAAGGTTGCATTCTCGCCGACAGGGGCGGCGGGAGGTCCCGTGGAAGCCATACAGTACAGAGTGACGGGCCTGCCAATTCCGGTTCTCAGGATCGACTTCACGGGCGTCCAGAAGGTCGACCCGGCCTTGCTGCAAGCGGTGGCGCGACCTCTGATTGGTAAGGAATATGATGCGTCGTACATTGCGGCCTTTTCCAATGCAGGCATTGGCCTTGTTTACCGGCAACGAGGTTACCTTCAAGCGCGCTTCGGACGTCCGGTTCCACAGCTACTGAAGGAAGATGGGTCTCCCAACTCTGTCGCCATTACTATCCCTGTATCGGAGGGCGAGCTGTTCACGTTGAAGGAAATCACCTGGTCGGGACAGAGTGCGATCCCGTATGAGGAACTCGCAAGAAAGATCAGGCAGAGACCCGGCACGCCGGTGGACGCACTCCGGCTCGAGCAAGACGCTCTGGCACTGCCCATGCTCTTTCACGCCAATGGCTACCTCGATGCCGACGCCCGCATGAAGCCTGCCCTCGATGACTCCGCTCATACGGCCGCCTATCAAATACAGATCAACCAGGGAGATCTCTACAGGCTGGGGAAACTTGAAATTGCAGGGCTGGATGATGGGCACATGAGGTCGGTAGAGAAAATGTGCCGGCTTGATCACGGAGATCCCTATGAACCTGGGTACTGGAACGCGCTGATACAGCAGGCACTCCCATCCCTGCCTCGTAACGCATCAGGCTGGAAGGCAAGTGCAAGACCAACCATACACAAGGATACCAAGACAGTGGACGTCCTTCTTACCTTCGCGCCGCGGGCAAGCCGATGATCTCCAGGCTCGACGAATCGTTCACAGGTCAGGTTTAGCCGTCTCGGTGGCCCTCCTCGTAACCACCGCTCCGTCTATTCTGCGAGGTGCTCAGCCTGAAGAACCCAACGAACTTGTTTCACACAACACCGTCGATGAGCTCCCACATTACAGGCAGCAGGCGCGCCGTCTGCGAAGTATAATGAATCGATGTCCAGTGCTCCTATGCCACTTAAGACAGAAAACACTTTTTCGCGCCAGGAAGCGCAGGGCGCGTATTTGCGCCTTCAGTCTGTGACGATTTTCGTGCGCGACATGGAGCGGAGCTTGCGTTTCTACGTGGACCAGCTAGGATTCAGTCTGGTCTTTGATGCCCGATCCCAAACCGTGCGCCCCTGGGTTGCGGTAGCCCCTCCGGACGGCAGTGCGACCCTGGTGCTGCGCGTGCCCGAACCCGGCTCGACCGAGTGCAAGCTCATAGGACGGGCCACCCAGGTCGCGTTTGTCACCGACGACGTGGTTGCCAAGTTCCGTGAATGGCGGAGGTGCGGCGTCGAGTTTCTGTCCACGCCACGCTTAAGACGCCTGCGGCATCGCGTGACAGTGGCGGCAAGCGGCTCGCCGAACCCCGAAGAGGCTCCCATTTGGGGCGGAATCTTCACACGTTTCAAGGATCCGGACGGGAATTCGTTTTCGCTGGTGAGCTTTGACGAGGTGAGCCGGGAAATTGAAACGCAGCGTCGCGCCCGAGCCGAGCAGCTCGAGTCCGAACGCCGCGCGGCCCAGGAAATGGAAATTGCCAAGCAGGTGCAAGCCAGGCTTTTTCCCCAATCTCTGCCGTCCCTTCGAAGTCTTGAATACACGGGTGTCTGCCTCCAGGCTCGCCCTGTAGGAGGCGATTACTACGATTTCCTCGATCTCGGCCACGACCGGCTGGGGTTGGTGATCGGCGACGTGGCAGGAAAAGGAATCGCTGCCGCGCTTCTAATGGCCAACCTGCAGGCGAATCTCCGCAGCCAGTGCGTCATGGCATCGGATCAGCCAGAGCGCTTCTTGCGTTCGGCCAACCAACTTTTTTACGAGAATACGGTCGATAGCGTCTACGCCACCCTCTTCTTTGCCGAATACTGCGATGTGGAGCGGCGATTGCGCTATGCGAACTGCGGGCATGTCTCAGGGCTTCTACTCCGAAGCAACGGCGCTCTCGAACGGCTCAGTTCCACTTGCACGGTCCTGGGATTGTTCAAAGAGTGGGACTGTGCGCTGGCGGAATGCCGACTCCTTCCTGGAGACACACTGGCTCTCTACACGGATGGCATAACGGAATCGTTCAGCGCCACCGGCGAGGAGTATGGAGAACAACGTCTGTGTGCGGCGCTGCAAAGCTATTCTGAGATGCCCGCCCAGGACCTGCTCGAAGCGATCGTCGGCGCCGTTCGCAGCTTCAGCCCTCAAGAGCAGCACGACGACCTCACGCTCATCATTGCCAAGTGCAGGGACAGCTAGAGGCTGGGCCCGGGCGATGTACGGGTAGGGCTTGCCCTGCCCGCATCGGGATCGGCAGAAATGTGGGGACGGCAAGCCGTCCCCCTACAGCGGGACGACTGGCGACGAATGGGTGCCTGGACGACTCTGGTTGTCAACCTGGTTGGATTTGCTGTAGACTGGTCAAATAGACAAGTCTAAAGGAGTGTATCTCGATGACGACCATCGGTTTCTACGAAGCGCGGACGCGCCTTTCGGAGCTGCTCGACCATGTCGCGAGGGGAAAAGCCTTTCTTATCAACCGTCGGGGCAAGCCTGCGGCAGTTCTTGCGCCGCCCCCCCGGAAGGAGCGAGGCGACGTACGTCATGTTGTCGAGGAGATGCTCGCGTTCCGTGACCGGGAGGGGCCAACACTAGGCGGCCATGTAACTATTCGAGAGCTGATTGAGGAAGGCCGTCGCTCTTAGATGAAGACACGGTCTGTGGGGGTTACGATGGCGAAAAGATCAAAGCAGCGTGGGTCAAGTGAGTTCGTCTTGGACGGTTCGATCGCCCTGGCGTGGTACTTCAGGGATGAGGCTGACCCGTATGCAGATGCCGTTGCCGCGGGCTTCGCGACTGCGCGCGCCACCGTGCCGCTGATTTGGCGCTTGGAGGTAGCCAACGCACTCTTGATGGGAGAGCGACGCCAGCGGAGCACCGAGGCCCAAGCCAGCAAATGGCTTGCCTACCTCCAGTCGCTTCCCATTGTGCTCGACGACGAGACCAACGATCGGGCTTGGTCCGAAGTGCTGAGCGTGGGGCGTGCACATCGCCTTTCCGCGTATGACGCGGCATATCTGGAACTGGCCTTACGCCGCCGGCTTCCGCTTGCCACCTTAGACAAACAACTTAAGGCCGCCGCCGCAACGGCGGGCATCGCGGCGTTTGCCCCATGAGACGCGCGGTTGGCGCCACCTGCTCTTGCAGTTCTCCCTCCGCTGTGTTACGTTTTTTGAGTTCCGAGCGTGCACTCACGCTTCCAGGCCCCCGTGACGACAGAATCTTCTGAATCGCGCCTTCTGGCCCAAAT
>Ga0326728_10015099_pt1 | contig 16154 bp, 16 predicted proteins | sample MB3enrmetagenome_FD_207602 | JGI IMG/M metagenome (GOLD analysis project Ga0326728, IMG submission 207602) | Lab enriched peat soil microbial communities from McLean, Ithaca, NY, United States - MB31MN | ecosystem: Environmental > Terrestrial > Soil > Wetlands > Peat | place: USA: New York...
TCATGGAACGGGCCGCGGCCACCCCGGGGAACACGGCCCGGCTCATCCTCGGGAGATCCATCCCCGTAAATCGTGCAGGGAGTAATGCCGAAGCAGTTCTTCATCGTCAGGGTCACGCCGGCCGTCACATGCTCTTTCAGTTTCGCCAGCGATACGAAAACGTCGCAGTCTTCATAGGAGTGATTGAGATCGTAGCCTTTAAACATCAGGCCGCCGCCGGGAACCATGAAGCGCGAATACTTCTTCCCGAATCCCAGGTAGTTCGTGTTCTCAAACTCCACCCGTGACGCAGCGCTCAGGAAATTTCGTGGTTCCCAGTTGGCTTGGAGCATGAATTCCTCCAGCGGCTCCGCCGTCGACATGGGGCTTTCCAGCAGCCGAATCCGATAAGCTCCTGCCTTGGCGAGCAGATGGACCGTGGCCCCCACAACCTCAGGGTGAACCCAATGAGTCATGCCTGCGGGAATATAGCCCAATCGGTCAAAGGCGCCTCCGGTGAGATTGAGCTTTATAGCGACGGTTTTCCCTCGGACCAGTCCCTCCAACCCACCAAGCTGATCGAACAGGGTCGCCATCGTGCTAATCACTTCCGGGCCATACTCAGGACACATGCCCACCGCCACACGGCCTGCCGGAGCAGGGCGGCCCAAAAACGTCGTGGGGCGAGCGAGCCACACACCGGCTGTGGCGCCGATTGCGCCCAGAAACTTTCTGCGAGAGCAACGAGTTGTGGTCATGAGTTTAGTCCCTCAACCTCTAATGCGCAATTAACCGCAATGGTGGGAAGGCCGAATTCTGTCCCCGGTGCCGCAGGCACGCCCGGGAGGGAAAGAAAATCGCTCACCCCCGGGCTCCAGAGCCGCGCCGACCGGGTGCGAGTGTTCACCCAAAGTGTGACAAAACTGACTGGGCTCGAGGAATAATTAAGAATTTGCACGAGCCGCCTTTTGTGGATCGGATCCAAGCTTGAATGGCAGTTCGTGGTATCGGGGTTGTAAAGGCGGACGAGATCATTGCGCCGGCTCACCAGCAGATGAGCATCCACCGCCACCTGGTACGGATCCTGAAACCCCTCTACAGACACCGCGATTTGCCCCTGCCCAATATTATACATTTTGTAATCCAGCGATGGGTCTCTGTTTTTTGGCATTACTCCTGAAGGGCCCCAGTAGGCGGTGGCAATCACCAGTCCCCCTTGGCGGACAAAGGCGAGCAAATTCGCAAGCTGGTCGGCGCTCGGGGCGTCTTTGTCGAGCCAGAGGATCGCCTTCAAGCCGGGTGTGGGTGTAGACAGCGCTCTCGACCTTTCCATGACCTGGAATTGAATCCCGCGGCGGTTGAGGAGGTTCAGCACTTCTCCGCCGAGGAAGGCATTGTCGCCGAGGAAATCAGAAATGACCGCGAGAATGCCTTGCGATTGGAATCCCTCCCATTCCCGATGACTCGCAAAGAAGGTGACAGTTTCACAAGTCTTGCTCCAGACGCTCGTGGCCTGAGGATTCCCTTTCAGGAGGGCGGTCCGAAGGTTGTCATCCAAAGAGATGATCCATTGACTGCCATACGCCTGGCTGTCGGCGACGGCCAGAGCATAGTTGGCAGGGTGCGCCACGTTTGCTGCCTCCGGAGGGTCAAAATCCAGCCATCGGGTTTTTCCGGGAGCTAACTCGTCCGCCAGCAGCGAAAACCACGCGTTCGAATTCACCCAGGGGACGCCGGTCGGCCCGGCGATGGCGGTATCTCCCTGCATGGTTTCGAGCTTTAGTCCCGGCCATTCGTTGCCTGTCGAGCTGAAGATGCGCGTCGCTGATTTCCACGCAACCTTATCTCGCGGGAATTGCAAAAGGACCGGCAGGTCGAAGGAGTGGCCGGAGGGTTCGGCGAGCATAACGGCGGAGAGCCCCGTGGCGCGAGCAGACGCGACCGCCGCCGCTACGCCCTCCCCCGCCGCGACCTTTCCCACGAAATTGATTCCCCGCCGGCGGCCGGCTTCGAGGAGGGGCTTCAAAGCCTGCTGTTGAGCGGAATCTTCGGGCGCACCATCCGCCCATTCCACCACCAGGCAGTTGACGGGTGTTCCCTTGAGCAAGTCCAAGGCGGCAGGCTGAGCCCAAGCTGCGAGAGTTTCCTTGAGTTCAGCCCCCCCACTCTTCGACTTGTTTCGCCGTGCCCATGCCAAGGGCCCACACGGCCACTTCATCGGTACCCATTTTGGATCCAAGTTCATGCGTGACTCTCCGCGACGATGCGACTTACGGAGTATCGCACAAAAACGACAACCCCGGGTGCAGGGTTGTAGCGAGGGATTCAAGATCTGTCAACATGGCCGTCTCCGTGGGGTGCCCGACGTAAAAGTGAAAAGCGGAGGGAGCGCGGGCGTCCTGCCCGCTATGAGGCTGTGAAAAAACCGGCGCCGCTACAACGGTTTTTTCACGGCTTCACCGCGGGCGAGACCCCGATGAATCGGGGCGGGCATGATGCCCGCGCTCCGTCCGAGGGAACGGCTTTCACTTCTATGTCGCGCACCCGTCTCCGTGTGCCGGGCGGCGATACCGCCGCGCATTATGCAAGAAAAAACCCGTGAAAAACCAAGCTGAACTGCTAAACTGTCGTCACAAAGCCGCTTTTTTCTGCAAAACTCGTGTCGGTTAGACGCAAATGTCCGACTTTTCGCCGGGCATTGTGTCCGTTTTTTGCTTGTTTTCATATACATCCCGGCTTCGCTCGTAACTTTTTAACATCCTTTTTCTGGAGTACCCCTTGCCTGACCTTCCCGAAAGCATTGATAAGGCCACTTATTCTCCTGCGGTTCTTCCCCCAGCGCCCGCAGAAGCTCGTGCCGCGACTCGGTGAAGAATCCCTGCCGAGAATGGGCCACGGCGGAGTTGGGCCCAGCCTCCGGCGTCGATCCCTGGGGGGCGTTTGGGGCATTCCCTTCGTGCTCGTTGGCATTCTTTATTTCCGGTTCGCTATCGCCAGACATAACCCCTCCTGACTAGCTCCTAGCTCCTACCAACTAGATATGTATATAGACAGTTGTAGGCTTTGTCAATAAGAATGTGAGCCTAGATTACGCTACGGGGCCTTTGGGTATGCCTGTGCCTACCTGGAAAATCTGGAAGCCGCGAAGGCCGGCGCGCTTCATGGCCCCGAGGTCGAGGGTGGTCCCCTCGGTGGTGACGTTGCCGTTCATCCAGTGCCACCCGGTTTTGGCATGGGCGCCTGCGGGCGGTTGGCGGAACGCCGTTTGCAGCGCGCCTGCGGTCTCAGCGCGAAGATCATTCTGCGGCTTGAAACCTGCCAGCGTCACCGCGCCCGCCGCGAAGCTCTGGATGAATGCCCGTCGTTTCATATGACTCCTCATCTTCCAATCATGATTTGTGCAGCAGTAGCCGCAACGCGGCTGAAAGGAACAGAACCGCGCGCCGGGAAAACTACTCGCCTTCCGGGAGAAAAGAAAGCAATTCTGCGGAAGGGATTTCCTGCCTTTGGCGGCGGGAAGATAATCGCCGACGCGGCGGAGAATCTCATAGGCGCTGTGGTGACTTAGTGCAATCTCGTGATGGCTGAGAGGGGAATATTTCTCAGGATCCAAAACAGGAGGATGATGGCCAGCAGCATCCAGATGTAAGCTGGCCGGATGAACACCCGCGGCAACGCCAATCCGAAAACAGTCTTCAATGCCGAGGAGGCTCCCTCATATCCGACATAGGGCAGTAGCAGCATCATCAGGGGATTGAACCGGAAGGCCGCGGCAAGGTGACCGTTGAGGAGTTCGTGCAGCGCCCGCAGAGTTCCGCACCCGGGACAAAGATAACCTGTAAGCGCTCGGAACGGACAGGGTGGAAAAAACCAAGCCGACGCAGGATTGAAGACTCGCAGCACGCCCGCCGTGAGGGCCACCAAAGCCACCGGGACGCCGGCCAGATAGATGCATTCACCGAGGCGAGCTTTGTGAGGCAGAAGATTTTGCAAGCGCAGCCCTCACCGATGTTGAAGCAAGAAGGAGATTCCCATGAAGGCGATGTAAATCAGCCCGGTCGCTAACCCCGCGCCCAACGCGATCCAGCACCACAGCTTCGCGTTTTTCGACGAGTTGCGCGCCCCTTCGAGGTCGCCCTGCACGATTTTAGTATTGACTTGGGCGGCATACACGATGGCAGGGATCCCCAGGGGCCAGCAACAACAGACCGTGCAGACAATCGCCTGCCACAAGTAATTCGGAATGACCACGGGAGGGCCGCTGGCGACGGGCGAGGACTGTTGCAAAATCGTCTGGCACTGAACGCACTTCCAGGCGTTGTCGTCATTCGGCGTGCCACATTTCGGACAAAACACGTGAGTTCAACTCCTTCCGGAGAAACCAACAATCAACGTCATAAGCCTGTACTTCCACCCGGCAGAAGGGACACCGTTTCACAAGGCACCTCCCCCAAGGCGTCACCCAGTGATAGGTTGACTTTGCTCATCCGCAGGCCCAACGCTTTCTTGCCGGATGACGCCTGTCTGGTCGGTAAAGTAGTGGTTCGTGCCGGTTGAGCTCGTTATCGGATCGGCGTGGATTGCGTACGATTGTACCCGCCCTTGGGCATCTCTTTCCCCGGCGCTGTAAGTGAAAACGTAGCCGCTCTTCGTGCCGGTGGCGAGCACCTCATCGATTAACCCGGCGGCGTTAGCGTCCGGCGTTGCGCTGCCCGCCGGGGGGCCGAGTGCCGCAATCCCTGGCGGATAGCCTTGGTTATAAGTCGAATTATAGGTTATGGCTGCCACGTTCAAAGTCCGCAGAGATCCGACTGCGGAAGCCTGGTTAGCAGCTATCCTGGCACGCAAAAGGTTGGGGATAGCAATCGCAGCGATGATCAAGAAGGGAATCAGCGCAACGCCGAAATACCCGAGGATAAGCCCAGCAATTGCCATGCCCTTTCCTTTCAGGCGACCGGCGCTGCGGTTTATCTCAGAGTACGACAAATGGCCGAAAACTACGGCGAGTATCGAAGCCGGAAGCAGGATGAAAAAGAAGCCAAGGATCAGGCTCGCGATAGCCTTGCACTGGTTTCAGGATGAATGGGCTGGCTTGGCGGTGCAGCTTGCAAGATTGTCTGGCACTGAACGCACTTCCAGGCGTTGTCATCATTCGGCGTGCCACATTTCGGACAAAACACGTGAGTTCAACTCCTTCCGGAGAAACCAACCATCAACGCGATCAGAATCAGATAAAGAAGGGAGAACAGGCCCCCCGCAATGATGCCCACCCAGGCGTGGACCTTTCCCTTCACCTCCGGGTGCTCCCGGGCTTTGCGCGCACCCTTGATCCCCAAAATGAAGGCCGCGATTCCCAGGGGAATGCCCAGAAAGGGAATCAACGAAAAGACGCCGAGGCATGTCCGAGTGGGGCGAACCCAAACCTGGGGAATCGTCATTCCACACGACAACGCCCGCGGCGCGCGCCGAGATCCTCAAGGATATTGCTTCGCCTTTAGTCTGACCAAGCCAGGTAGCCGGGGACGATTATTCCGACCACGGGCACGATAACCAAAATCCCCCACCAATTTGGCTTTTGGCGGGCTTCCGCAATGGCCATCCAGACTATGATCCCGATGACGATGTTGACCAGAGGGATGAGCAATAGGACCAACCACCAGACCGGTTTCTTGGCGATATTCAACATCAGGATCACCTGGATGATGGGGACCCAAGCCCACCAGGCGTTCTCCGTGTTGGTCTTTGTGGCAATGGTCTGGAGTGCCAACGCAAAGTAAATGTACGCCGCGATAAAGATCACGAACAGGAACAGGAACGCGGCGCCCATCGCCATGACCTGGGGCCCGCTCGGTGCGTCCGCGAATACGGGGACTGCCGTGAGCAGGGTGAGGCTGGCAAGAAGGGATAGAGCAACAACCATCAGGTTTGACCGACGCCGGGGAAGTGTTCTCATCGGATGTCTCCTTTTTAGTTTTGATCAGGATCAGACGCGCTGGGTCCGACCGGGATTTCGCCTGGGATGCTTATCTGGTCCGAGAAGCCCACACCTTCTCGCTTCTTCAATCCGACCGGCAAGGCAGGCATCGCCTGGGACATCCGCCTATCACTCAACCGGCAACCGGACAATGAAAGAAGCTCCTAACATGTATACTTCGCCAGTTGCGCTATTGACCGAACCTTGGGCTAGTGGCTATATACATCCGTTCCACCTGCAAAGCAAGGGGATAAACAGCGGCGGCGGTTCGAGGGAAGGCGCTTCTGCCCCTGCTGCTACAACCGTAGGCTGCGGCGGAGCCAGCGCAGCAGGCGCAGGCCCCTCGCGAACCGCCGATGCTTTGCGCAGTTCGAGGAGCGCTTGCTCCAAAGCGATCGTCTGCTCCTCATATTACTCCCGCGCTCCCTGCACATCGCTCGCGGACGGATCGCCTGGCCGGGCGAAGGCGGCGCTATGCCCTCCTGCGAAGCTCGTCGTGTTTCAGCCAATTGACAAGAAACAACGCGGCGATCACCAGCAGCGGCCCCGCGATCCCGAGCAAGGCCGGCAATGCCACCCAATGATGGCGCCGCCACATGCCGTGCGCGTACCACATTGCCAGCCCGGCGAAGCCCACCGCGCCAGTCCACTCCCATCGCCAGGCAATCGCCAGCACCGACAGGACGATGTAAACGGGAACGAGATGGATCAAGAGCGCCAGAAGAGTTTTCCCAAAGCCATAACCCTCGCCGAAAACGTCGAGCGCAAACAAGCTCAGAAAAATGGCGAAGGCAATGCAGATGACGCGTGGCGTCCAAAACAACAGATTTCTTGAAATGGTGTTCATTACTCCTCCTGCTTCCCGCCGAATTGGACGGGGCGATTATACTTCGCAAAATTACGTAGTGCGCCGCTCATGGACACCAGTCTGCGCGGCAATAGAAAACTCCGCCACGGGGCGAGTGACAGTTCCGGAAGTGTCACAGCGCGACTGCCCGTCACAACCCAAGAAGGAATTCACCACAGATTCCCATCAGCTTTCGGCTCGCTACTGTACATGAAAATGTGCGGAGCACCTTGGAGTGCGGCGGCTCGACGCCGCCTTTAAATCAGGCTGAGGACGATGACAATGGTTGCTCGACGCCTTGAAATAACGCCCAGGAACATGACCAAGGCGGCGTCAAGCCGCCGCAGTCCAAGGTGCATTTGGCACATCCATTTTCATGGCGGCGATGAAACCGGCTGTTATAATCGCTCACAGGTGCTGACCAGGATTGAGGTTGGGAGCGAATGACCGCAAAGACACAGGCAGGAGTGCCTGTGCCACCAGGTGGAGACAGGGACCATGATGAGGACGGAATGAAGCCAGTGGTGATCGCCGGAGGAGGGTTGGCGGGAAGCGAGGCGGCATGGCAACTTGCCGAGCGCGGCGTGGCCGTGACGCTTTACGAGATGCGTCCAACATGCCCGACGCCTGCGCATAAGACCGACCGGCTGGCCGAGCTGGTTTGCAGCAACTCGCTGAAGTCGAATGCCCCCGGGTCAGCCTCGTGGTTGCTGAAGGAGGAGATGCGGCGCGCCGGCTCGCTGCTGCTGCGGGTGGCGAGCGATTGTGCCGTGCCAGGAGGAGCAGCCTTGGCTGTAGATCGCGAGCGCTTCGCCGAGGGCGTCACCGCGTCCGTGGCGGGCCACGCGCTCATCACCCTGCGGCGGGAAGAGCTGCGCGAGATTCCGGAGGAGGGACTGACCTTGATTGTTACCGGGCCTCTCACCTCCGATGCACTGGCCGCGCGACTCCAAGCGTTAACAGGTTCCGAGAACCTGGCCTTCTACGATGCCATAAGCCCCGTAGTTGATGCGGAAACCCTGAATATGGAGCGCATTTTTCGCGCCTCCCGTTACGGCAAAGGAGGGGAAGATTACCTCAACTGCCCGTTCAGCGAAGACGAATACCGCGTCTTCTATGAGGCGCTGGCGAGCGCGGAGACCGTCCCGGCGCACGAGTTCGAAAATGTGAAGTTCTTTGAGGCCTGCCTTCCCATCGAAGAGTTGGGGCGGCGCGGGTATGACACGCTGCGCTTCGGCCCCATGAAGCCCGTGGGCCTGGTCGATCCGCGCACCGGGCGGCAGCCATTTGCCGTCGTGCAATTGCGGCCGGAGAACCTGCGCTTCTCCAGCTACAACCTGGTGGGTTTTCAGAACCACCTGAGATTTCCCGAGCAGAAGCGAATTCTGCGCTTGATTCCGGGGCTGGAGAACGCGGAGTTCCTGCGCCTGGGGCAAATCCATCGCAACACCTATATCAACTCGCCCCGCCTGCTGAATCAAGACTTGAGCTTTCGCAGCGCGCCGCAGGTATTTGTGGCGGGCCAACTTTCGGGCGTCGAGGGCTACGTGGAATGCATCGCGACGGGTCTCGTGGCAGGCCTGGCCCTGGCGGCGCGCGCGACGGGCGGCGAAGCCGCAAACGGACTTGTAGGGGCCAGCGGCGCTGGCCCTTGGCCGAACGCCGTTCGGCCCTACACCCCGCCGCCACGCACCACGGCGCTGGGGTCACTGGTGCACTACATTACTCACGCCGCCTCGGGGAATTACCAGCCCGCCAACATATCCTTCGACCTGCTACCGCCGATGGAGAATCTGCCGCGGGCCATTGCGCGCGACCGCCGCGCGCGGCGGGAGAAGCAGTGTGAGCAAGCGCTGGATGATTTTGGCAGATGGCTGTCAGCATTCAGCTTTCAGCCGTCAGCTAGAGCCTTAGCTGAAAGCTGAGGGCTGACAGCTATGGACTGAGAACTGACAACTGATGACTGACAACTTACCATGACCGAACTCATCGATCGCTACATCAACTATCTTCGCTACGAGCGCAACGCGTCGCCGCACACGATTCGCAACTATCAGAGTGATCTGCTGCAATTTCGGGACTTTTTGCAAGGCGGGGACCCTGAGGCCACGGTCGACATGCGGTCCATCGACGCGCTGCGCATTCGCGGATTTCTGGCCCTGCTTTTCGAACACGAAAAAAAGAAGACTTCCATTGCGCGCAAGCTGGCGGCGGTGCGGGCGTTTTACAAATTCCTCGCCAAAGAGGGCGTACTGGCGGCCAATCCCGCCGCCACGGTCTCGACCCCCAAGCTCGACAAAACGCTTCCCCGCATCATGACGGAAGAGGAGATGAACACCTTTCTCGACCGCGTGGGTGAGGCCGTCCAGAGCGGCGAGCCCATGATGCGCCGTGATCGCGCGATTCTGGAATTGCTCTACGCTTCCGGTTTGAGGGTCAGCGAACTTGCGGGCCTCGACCTGCGCAGCGTTAGCTTTGGCGACAGCATGCTGTTGGTGCGTGGCAAGGGCCGCAAGGAACGCATTGTGCCCTTCGGTTCGAAGGCCAAGCAGGCTCTGAATGACTACCTGCCCATTCGCGAGAGGGTTTTGATGGAGGCGAAGAAGAGCGGAAAGACGGCGCTGTTTCTCAATACGCGAGGCGACCGGCTGACCACGCGCTCCGTCGATCGACTGCTGAAGAAATACGTGCGAACGTTCGGGCCGAATGTCAAGGTCAGCCCGCACTCGATGCGGCACGCCTTCGCTTCCCACCTGCTCACCGAGGGCGCGGACCTGCGCGCCATCCAGGAAATGCTGGGGCACCGCAGCCTTGCTACCACGCAGAAATACACGCAGGTGTCGATTAAGCAATTGATCGAGGTTTACGACAAGACGCATCCCAAGGCGTGAGGGGAGGAGTCAGCAGACAGGAGTCAGGAGACAGAAGTTAGATGCTAGAAGTGAGGATGCCATGCATTTCTTCTCGCTTCTGACTCCTTGCTCCTGACTCCTGACTACGGAAGTTTAATGCAATTCGTCATGGCCGCGGTGCAGGAACCACTCGCCCACATCCGCCGATGCTTCGGAGAGCATCCCAAGGACCGGGGTCACTACCCGCACGGTCAGGGCAAGAGATCTGACGCCCAACCACACGGCCAAGCGCTCAGCCGAGTGTGCCGGGTCACGTAAATCAACCCGTGGTCGAAGATGCGGGCCGTCTGTGCGGTAACTCGTCAACACCAAGCATGTATAAAGCGCCGCGGCAGCCAGTAAGGCTAACTGGAGAAAACCACTGAATATGCTGTGTAAATCTGCGCCGATCACTTTTCCACCTCTCAATCCATTTGATTCAGCATGACTGCAAAGGGTTACTCGCATTTCAGTAAATTGATAATACCTTTCGTTGCAGAGAGTTAACCATAGGACTTTGGTACGCCTTCGCGCCCAGGAGGACGGGTTTGACGGGCGTCAAACATATGGCAGGTGTGTGTCCTAACAGGAAATTCATTAACTTTAAGCCACACAGTGTTACAATGGCGACCGTAAGACTCCTCAGAGGCCCAAGGGAGTACCATGCACTTGGCCGCGAGGAACAAATGGCTGACCCCCTTTGAACCTTGGAACCTTGAAAACCGATGCCCTCTAATCTCTACTACTTCGACCCTTGTGCCGCTGAAGGAAACTTGCGCAGCCTGGGCGGGGGCTACCGCCTCATTTCCGTTCCTCGAAAGGGGGATAAACTTCCCATATGGGAACTGCCTGCGGTTCTCGTGGCCGACACTGCCGAAGACGACTTGGCCCGTCTGGAGAAGTCCGCACCCAAGTCAGACGCCTGGCGGATCATCTGCCTGCTGGATGGCGAGGCGCGCCCTCCCGTCAAACTGAAATCACGCATCTTCGCCATGCTTCCACGCGAAGTCCCCTGCCTGGTTTTGGAACAAACGGTGGAGAAGGCTTTTGAGAGTCTGCGTGCGGAGGAAGAGCACCAACGCACTCGCCAGGAATTGCGGCGCGCCGTATCGGATCTTGAGACGCTCAACAAGATCGGAGTGGCGCTTTCCACCGAACGCAACACCGATTTGCTGCTGGAACTGATTCTGAGCAAGAGCCGTGAAATCACTTCCGCCGACGCCGGCTCGCTTTACCTGTTGGAGGAAGAAAGCGACGGCGGCAAGCATCTGGTCTTCAAGCTGACACAGAACGACAGTCATTCGGTGCCCTTCCGCCAATTCACTATGCCCATCGACAGGCGCAGCATTGCCGGCTATGCTGCGGCCACCGGGCAGATCCTCAACATTAAGGACGCTTACCGCATTCGCAATCTGCCCTTCCGGCTCAACCGCGACTTTGACCAGAAGTTCGGCTATCGCACCAAGTCCATGCTGGTTCTTCCCATGAAAAACCAGAAGGACGAGGTGATTGGGGTGCTTCAGCTCATCAATTGCAAAAAGCATCCCGGTGTGAAGCTGACCACGACCCGAATTGTAAGGGAGGAAGTGGGACCTTTCTCCCAGCAGAGCGAGGACCTAGCTCGTTCTCTGTCCAGCCAGGCGGCGGTGGCACTGGAAAACAATCAGCTCTACGCCGCCCAGGAAAGACTTTTAGAGGGCATCGTGGACGCCTCGGTGACCGCCATTGAATCGCGCGATCCCACCACCTCCGGCCACTCAAAGCGCGTGGCCAAGCTCACCGTGGCGTTGGCAGAAAAGGTGGACAGCCTAGACTTCGGCCCTTACAAAGACGTTCATTTTACGCGCGAGGACATTCGCGAGATTCGTTACGCGTCCATCCTGCACGACTTCGGCAAGGTCGGCGTGCGCGAAGAGGTTCTGGTCAAGGAAAAGAAGCTCTACCCTCTGCAACTCGAACTGATCAAGAAGCGGTTCCAGTACATCCGCAAATCCCTCCAGCTTGAGGCTTACCGGAAGAAGCTTGATTACGTACTGCGCAACGGCAATCAGGGTTACGAGGAGCTGTTCGGGGGGATTGACGGCGACCACGAGCGCGAACTGAAGAACCTTGACGAGTTCCTCCAGAACATCCTCGCGGCGAATGAGCCCACGGTGCTACCGGAAAAGACCTCGGAAAAACTCGTGCAGATCAAGGGCTGGAGCTTTGACGACCCCTCCGGCCCCTCCGAGCCGCTTCTGACTCCGGAGGAGCTGCAGTTGCTCTCGATCACCAAGGGAAGCCTGAATCCTGACGAGTGGCTGCAGATGCAATCACACGTCATCCACAGTTTCCTCTTTCTGAGGCAGATTCCGTGGACCAAGGAGCTAAAGCGCGTACCGGAGATCGCTCGAGCGCACCACGAGAAACTGGACGGCTCGGGTTATCCATACCGCATGAAGGACGAGGACATTCCCTTCCAATCGAAGATGATGACCATCTCGGATATTTTCGATGCGCTGACAGCGCGCGACCGGCCCTACAAGCGCGCGGTGCCCGTGGAACGCGCGCTGAAGATCATCGACGACGACGTCAAGTCCCAGCTTCTCGATCCCGTGTTGTTCAACCTCTTCGTCGAGGCCAAAATCTACCAAATTACCGCCAAAGATTGAGGCAGTGGTTAGTGGTAAGTGGCCAGTGGTCAGTGCCTACTGCCCGCTGCCTACTGCCTTCTGCATACTGCCTACTGTCAGTAAGGGTGCCACGACCAGATGGATTCATAGACCAGCACGCCGTGGCCGGTGGCGCGGTCTTCGAGGGTGAGGCAATAGAGGCGCCCGGCATCGAAGGAGGCGTCAAGTTTGTGGGCGGTGCCCAACCACGTCAGGTGCTGGCCGCCGCGGAAGTCGGTGGTGATGGCGTCGGGAAAACCGAGCGTGGATTCTGCTTCGCGTGGGGAGAACACCGTGCGCAGCCTCTGCGGATGCCGTTTCACAATCGCCCCCTCCAGAGGGACATAGATTTCGTGCGCCGAATCTTCCACCACCGAATCTTGGAACAAGGCGTTGATTTTCTGCTCGCGGGCAGCGGCCGCCCGTCCGGCCAAATCGCGCGCGCGGTAGGGGAGATAAAGCTTGTATATGGCAACGAGCCCCAAAAGGATCAGGAGTTGAATCAGGATGACGCGCCAGAAGACACGGCCAAAGCTGGAAATTGACATGAAGTGAATTGTAATGCGGGCCGTTACAAGATGGGTAGAGGATTCGCCCAAGCCTGCGGTCAACCGGCGGCTTGGCAAGGGAGGATGGCAGGAATTGCTCGTTCCGAGCGGCCCGCGCCACACCTAGCGCCCGCGGAGACAAATCACCCTTTACTCGGGCGAGACGCAATGAAATCGGAAGCAAAGACTGCGCCGAAGTTCTAATCGCTACCGGGCGGCAGCATGAGGGACTGGCCCCTTCAGGTACTGGGGGTCGAAGCGTTGGAATTTCAAGCCGCAATGTGGACAGATGAACTGCCCTAAATATGGCGGCGGGCTGGCCAGTCGCGTAATCTCCATTCGGAATGTCTTTTTGCAGGCAGGGCAACGGGAAAGCGGATAGGCACTTTGCATATGGAAGTCTCCCTCGAAGTTCAAGCAGATCCTAAATGTTACCACCGGGATGCCGCAATTGCAACCGACGGGCGTGTCCCATCCCCCGACTTACGTAAACCGATAGGATGGGAGAAAGGCCTCTCCGCAGGTTGCCGCATAAGCCCCTTTTTTTCAATAGAATAGACGGTGAAGCTGACTTCGCGGCGACTTTCCGACATCACCAATGCCCTTTCTTCGTCTATCCTTGCTCGGACTGCTGGGGCATTGTCTTACCGGAAGGCCCCCAAAAAGGCCGGGCAGGTTATCGGTGTGGCGGCACTGTCTGCTAACGGAGTCTTTCCCGCCCAGTCCTTGCTGCCTACGACCAACCGGGGCGCGGGAATCGGGTATTATCAGGAAGGCCGTGTAACGGCGGGGCTGAGGCCCTGCCCTTCCAAACCCCTGGCGAGAATTACGGACTAGGCCCCGTGGTGATAAACCTCCCACCCCTTGTAGTTGCCTAGCGCCTCATTGACGGCGCTGCCAAAGTGGCTGCGGTTGACAGCCACGTGGTGCTCGTAGCCGTTCTTGCAGACATATTGCAGAAGGGCTTGGAGGCCGGGGATCTTCACTACCCCGTAGCCCCCGAAGCTTTGGAGCTTGTCCGACGTGATTTCACCCTCCCCGCAATAGGCGCGCAGTTTGCCGTGCAGGTCGTCGGTGGAGACGCGGCAATAGGTAAGCGGCCCCGCCTTGAGGGTGCCGACAACAGTTCCAAAGGTATTGGCCTTCCCTACCGAGCCGGCGATAATCTCCTGGAAATCCATCTTGAGGTCCTCAAAGAAGTGCTTGGGCAGGTTCGAGCAGTGGAAGATAACCGCCTTGTCAGGATCCTCACCGTAGTTGTTATTCCAATCAACGATGGCGCTGGGCTCACCGGCGGCGAGCTGCAGGACGTACATGCCGATCATACCGATCATATCGGTTTCACAGGCGCTGGGCATCAGGCTATTCGACATCATGCTCATCAAGGTGCAGGGGACAACCCCAAAGAATTCCTGCATGGCGGTCCAGCACTGGACGGACGATCCCGCCAGCGCGTTGTCCTTCATCCAGTCGTCGACCACCACGCCGAACTTTGCCATTTTCACCAGCGGCGCCGCAGGCACACCCTGCGTCGCAACGTAGCCGTGAATACTCTCCAGCTTGGCCTTAACTTTCGGGTCATGGTCCGCTAACCGGCCGATGCGGCCGAAGACTTCCGAAAGGTCGAGGGTCTCGACGGAGATGCCGTGACGTTCCATCAACTTCTCACTGAACCGCACGGTGTTGAAGTTGGTGGGGCGCGCGCCCAGCACGCCGACGCGGAGGTTCTTCAGTCCCGTGACGATGCGGCACGTGGCTGCAAACGCCTTCAAGTCGGAGTGGAAAACACCCGAGGTGGGCGCCTCCGTGTGCAGTGACGTCAACGTGTACTTGATCCCATACTGCCAGAGGTTGTTGCACGCTGACATCTTCCCGCAGAAACTGTCGCGGCGGCCGCCCATCAACATCTTCTCGGGCTCATCCGGAAAGGCCTGCACCAGTACAGGTACATCGAGCCCGGACATGCGAATGCTGTTCGCCACGGCGCGCTCGTCGCCGAAATTCGGCAGGCTGACCAGCACGCCGTCAATTTCCTCGCGATGCTGCCGGAACAGGGCGGCGCACTTGCTTGCATCCTGAAGCGTTTCCACCGAGCCAAACTTGGTATCTTGTGGGGTTAAGCAGACGCTCCCGTAACCTTCCTTCTCCAGGACGCGCAGGATCTCCTCGCGCCCATCACGCGCCAAAACATCAGGGAAGAAACCGCGATTGCCAATGATGACACCGAATGTAGTGAGCTTAGACATGAAACCATCCTCCTTAAGAGTGTGCTCCACAGTCTCCGTGGCCGAATGAAGCAGGCAGGGGATTTTAGCACGCCGCCGGGGCAAATACAGCAATTAGGAATTACCGCAATGGAGAAGACCGGGCGGCGTCTTGACGCCTCCAACCGCTAGGGCGAACAAAGGTTTTGCTTTCGCATCTAATCCGTGACCGCCGTGACCCGCAACCACCCCCAGATCGGATTTCTCGCGCCGGGTTTGAAAGACGGGGGCTTCAGCCCCGCCCTTCCGCCAACCCCCCAAAAGTGTCCCCGCCCAGGTGAGAAAGCCGGGCTAGGCAGAGCGACGGAAGCGGTCGAGGATTTGAAAGAGGATCAGGCCCAGGGCAACGTTAACCAGGACGGCGCTGACGGCGGCGATGGGTTGAAACGGCGGAGGCGCCTCCAGCAGCGCGTGCTGGAGGGCGGCCAGGCATAGGTTGTGAACTAACACGAATACCCCCGTTAGCACCGTGCGCGCCACGAGGGATTCCAATTCAAAGCGCGTGCTCGCGGAAGCCGCCAGGTAACCCACAATCGCCTTGGCAATTCCAAAGATGCCAATGTAGCCGTGGGATAGCGCGTCTTGGAGCAGGCCCAGCCCCGTCCCTAGGGCGATGCCGAACACTTTGTCGCGCCGCATCAGCGCAAAGTAAATGACGATGAGGAGCGGGAAGTCCATCAAGCGGGCCAAGGGCAGTTTGAGCGGCAAAAACGTTTGTAGGAGCAACGCCGCCAGTGCTGCTACTGAGATGATGGCGGGATGCGCCTGAAAAACCGCAACCGGGCGATGGGTGGAAGCAGGCATCGGGGCATTAGACTAACAGAAGCAGGGGCAGAGTGGGAAATTCCTTGGGGAAAATCGCAGACCCCGTCAAAGTTCTATGGGGTTGAAAAGGCCCACCCGGCCCCCATATGGGTATTCCTCTGAAGGTGGGCAGTGATTCCGATTTGAATCCGGTCGCGGGTTCCGAGGTGAAGCCGGGCGTTTTCGGAGCGAAGCG
>Ga0326728_10015100_pt1 | contig 16154 bp, 10 predicted proteins | sample MB3enrmetagenome_FD_207602 | JGI IMG/M metagenome (GOLD analysis project Ga0326728, IMG submission 207602) | Lab enriched peat soil microbial communities from McLean, Ithaca, NY, United States - MB31MN | ecosystem: Environmental > Terrestrial > Soil > Wetlands > Peat | place: USA: New York...
CTGGAAAGCGAAGCGACGGAGAAGTCGGCGTCCTGCCGGGAGCAACTGCGCGCGGCGCTGGTGGAGATGCAGGCGCAGCAGACGAAGGAGATGGAGACAGCGATTCAAGCCAGCCTGGAGCGCTTGCTGGAAACTCTGCGAGGCAGGATCCACGAGACGCAAGAGCAGTATCTGGAGGAGACACAGAAGCAGTTGGGCGCGGTGCGCGAATCGGTCTTGACGGCGCTGGAGAGCGAAGCGGCGGAGAAGTCGGCATCCTGCCGGGAGCAACTGCGCGCGGCGCTGATGGAGATGCAGGCGCAGCAGACGAAGGAGATGGAGGCGGGGATTCAGGCCAGCCTGGAAGGCCTGCTGGAAACGCTGCGCGGGAAGATTGAAGAGACACAAGGGCAAAGCGTCGAGGCAACCCAGAAGCAATTGAGCGCGGTACGCGAGTCAGCCTTGACGGCGCTGGAGAGCGAAGCTACGGAGAAGTCGGCATCGTATCGGGAGCAACTGCGGGCGGCGCTGGTGGAGATGCAGGCGCAGCAGACGAAGGAGATGGAGACAGCGATTCAGGCCAGCCTCGAGGGCCTGCTGGAGACGCTGCGCGGGAAGATTCAAGAGACGCAGGGGCAATGCGTCGAGGAGACGCAGAAGCAATTGGGTGCGGTACGGGAGTCGGCTTTGACCGCGCTGGAAAGCGAAGCGGCGGAGAAGTCGGCATCGTACCGGGAGCAACTGCGCGCAGCGCTCGTGGAGATGCAGGCGCAGCAGACGAAGGAGATGGAGACGGCGATTCAAGCCAGCCTGGAGCGCTTGCTGGAAACTGTGCGAGGCAGGATCCACGAGACGCAAGAGCAGTATCTGGAGCAGACGCAGAAGCAGTTGAGCGCCGTGCGGGGGTCAGCCTTGACGGCGCTGGAGAGCGAAGCCACGGAGAAATCGGCGTCGTACCGGGAGCAACTGCGGGCGGCGCTCCTGGACATGCACGCTCAGCAGACAAGAGAGATGGGGACGGAAATTCAAGCCAGCTTGCAAGGGCTTCTTGAGTCCTTACACGTAAAGATCCAGACCACCGAAGAACACTGCGTGGAGGAGACGGAGAAGCAGTTGGCAGTGCTGCGCGAATCGACTTTGAGTTTGATGGAGAGCGAAGCGGCGGAGAAGTCAGCATCCTATCGGGAGCAACTGCGGGCGGCGCTCGTGGAGACGCAGGCGCAGCAAACGAAAGCCATGGAGAGCGGAATCCAAGCCACTTTCGAGGGGCTGCTGGCATCCCTGCGCGGGAGAATCGAGTCGACGGCCGAAGAGGCCGCCGCACGGGTGGCGGCCGAGGTGAGAAGCGGCGCCGACCAGGCCCTCCAGGAACTCCCCGAGCGGCTCTCCAAGAGCGTCGAGATGGCCGTTCTTGTGGTGAAAGAGTGGGAGCAGCAGACCAGGACGGAACTGGAAGCGCATTCGCGCCGGCTTCTGGAGGCCTTCGCGAAGCAGCTTGAGGCCTCGAGTGAGGCTGCGCGAAAGCGGCAGCGCAGCGAGGCTGAAGCCTTCAAAAGCATGCTCCAGAATCTCCTGGTCCATGCCGAGGCTCTATCAGCAGAGAGCGGTCAGGCAAAGGCGGCCGTCCGCGAAGAGCCCACGGCGGCGCCTCCCCGGCCTGCCCAACCATCCGCAGAACCTTCCGCGCCTGCCCTCGAGAATTTGTTGGAGAAACAGCGAAAGATAATTGAGGATACGCTCGGCGCCTTCCGCTCTAAACTGAGCCAGACTCTTGCCGGCACGACAGCCAAGCGATAACTGGTTTCCCTATACGAACTGGAAAGGCTGGATACGCGCTACTTGAAGACGCGCTCAGCTTCCAGGAATTCGGGTACCGGTGGCCCCCCGGGGGACTCGACCAACTGAATCAACGCATCCACGGCCACGGGATCGAACTGGGTGCCCCGGCAGCGGCGCAATTCAGCCAGGGCCTCTTCCATGCTGCGCGCCTTCCGATATCGACGGCTCCGAATCATAGCCTGGAAAGCATCGGCTACGGTGATGATGCGGGCGCCAATAGGAATTTGATCTCCCTTCAAGCCATCGGGATAACCGTTCCCGTCCACGGCCTCGTGGTGGTAGCGCACGATGCGTTCAATGCGGCTCTCTTTCAACGGTTCCAGGATCTTCGCTCCCCAGGCCGCGTGGCTCTTCACCAAGTCGAACTCAGTCGGCGTTAGAATCGAGGGCTTGGAGAGCACCTCTTCCGGGACGTGGAGCTTGCCGATATCGTGGACGATGCCGGCTGCCTTGATGTCTTCGACTTCCGCCTGGGGTAAGCCCACCTGTTTGGCAATCCTGGCTGCCCACCAGGAAACTTCCTCAGAATGGCCCTTGGTGTAAGGATCCTTGGCTTCGACGGCAAAGGCGAGCGCCGTGATCGTATCCCAGAGCGGCTTCATCTGCTCCAACCTGTGCCGGTAATGGTTGTAGATAGCCCCGTTGCCATTGGAGAACATCCGTTTCACCGTCACTCCCAGGCACGCGTCCAATAATTCCTGTTCACTTTCCGGATTTCCTGGTGCAATTCTTAGCGAAGCCACCCGCACGCAGTTTCCTTCGCAGTGTTTGGCCAGGTACATGCCGGAGTCCGCAACACTCAGGATGTCCTCAGGAGTTGGACCGTGGTTTGGAAAGGACGCAACCCCGATGCTCGCCGTCACCCCGCGAGAGTGCAGGAATTGGTCCGCTTGCAGGGCGGAACGGAGCCTCTCAGCCAGGGTTTCAGCCTGTTCCGTCGACGTTTCGGGCAACAAGATGGCGAACTCATCCCCGCCGTACCTTGCCACCACATTGGATTGCCTCGATCGGGAATCGAGCAGAGCGGCCACAGCCGCCAGCACTCGATCGCCCTCCAAGTGCCCTCCGCTGTCATTCACCTGCTTAAAGCCGTCCAGGTCCATCATGATAATGGAAAATGGCCGGCCACTGCGCACAGACCGGCGCCACTCCCCGTCCAGCGCCTCTCGGAAGAAGCGGTGAGTCTTGAGACCCGTCAAGCCGTCGGTGATGGCTTGGTCCAGCGCAATCTGGTAGGCGCGCGCGTTATGAAGGTTAATGGCAAGCTGGTTCGCCAGTGACTGCAAGGTCAGCACGTCCTGCTGGGAAAAGCTGTGTTCCCGCAAGCTCTCGAGACTCAGGACGCCCAGCAGATCGTCCCGATACCTCAGGGGAAGGCTCAAGGCCGATCGCACCCCCGGGCGCAGCGCAACGTACCGAAGGTCGCGCAGCGCGGAGTTTGCCAGGATAGGCTCACTGCCGATGGCGGCCGCACCCGCAAGTCCTTCGCCGAATTGGACTCGGTGGCCCAGCAGTTCCGCGCCGTAGCCCGCCTCAGCTTCCACAACCAGTTCCCTCTTCTGAGTGTCCGCGATTTCAATTCGCGCAAAGTCGCGATCGAAAGCGCTGCGGATCTCTCCGCAGATATTGGAAAGAAGTTCCTTAGGATTGAGGTCCGAGGCTGCTTTCCGGGTCAGTTCATTCAGAAGAGTCAGGTGGCTCGCGCTTCGCCGCTCCTTCTGGAAAAGCCGGGCGCTTTCAAGAGCGCCAGTGGCCTCGTCAGCAAGCACCTGCATCAACTCAAACTGTTCCTGGTTGATGGCGTTCTCACGCTCGAAGTCCGCGACCGCCAGCACACCCACGGCGCCGTCGGAGAAATGAAGGGGCACTCCGCACCAGGTGCGCAGCCGTCCATCCAGAGATTGGATCCCCAAGCGGCGCGCCTTGGCAGGAAGGTCCTGGGTCAGAAGCAGCGGGCGGCGGCCCTGGCAGACGAAGTCCGCCAGTCCATCCAGTTCTGGCCCTCCGGAAAGAACCTCGGCATGAGGGGGTTGGAAGGCGACAACCGTCTTTACCGTTCCTTCCGGTGAGTCCTGTAAAGCCAGGGAGAAGTTCGTTGTGCTGAGCACGCCTTGCAACTCTTTGCGCAGGATCTCAACCTGCGATTCAAGATCAAATTTGGTGCGCAACAATTCGCTGACCCGATGCAGCAGCCTGAGTTCCTGGTTGTGCCGTTCTGCCGCGCGGTGCAAAGACCAATTCTCCACGGCCACGCCGAGTTGGTTGCCAATCGCCAGCAGCAAGCGGAGTTCGTTCGGGCGGAAGCTCTTCGGCTTACGGCATCCCATCAGCAACGCGCCATAGGAGCTGTCGCGCACCTGTAATCCCACCACCACCAGGGTTCTCAGCCCTTCCCGCACCCATAGCGCTCGAAGTTCGTGAAAAAGCGCGTCGCGTTGCCAGGCAAAATCCAGGTAAGGACGAGAGAGATCGGGGAAGATCAGCAAGTTCCCCCAACGCGCCCCGCATGAGATGAGATAAGAACGCAACGGGTCGCCTGACAACAGCTCGACCGACTCCGCGCTGAGTCCCTGCGCGGCGACGTGGCTGGTCGCTTCCGGTCCGCTGGCCTGCACTAAAATGTAGCAGCCCCCGCTCCCAAAAATGTCGTGGATGCGCTGGCCAGTCAAGTCGGCCATCTGTTGCGGACCGGGACTTTCGGCAAGAGACTTGCCAAAAAGATGTAGTCCCGAAAACCACTGCAATTCAGCATTCTTGTTCGCGCGCTCGATGCGTTGGCGGCGAGAGTAGAACAGGAGCAGGAAGAGCGCGAGAAGAATTGCTGAATAGGGGTACGTTGAGTTCTGGAAGAGTTGAACAGACATGAGACCCATCGCAGCCATTCTCCGGTGGAGAGCACACTAAAAGCGTTAACGCCAATCCCTCTGCGAGCTCGAGATCTTTCGCTCGCGACTGGCGCCGGCTCGAGGGACGTCGAGGCGTGAGCAGAACATGTTGCCGTCCGCCCCTATCCATCGGCCGGCAACACTCTTCAAATCTGACAAAATATACGCAACTCGGGCGAGAATGTCAATGCGATATTTAGGCAATAATCAGGAAATAATGAGGATAGCGGAAGTGGCGACAAGATGTCGCTATGCCCCCGTCTCTCCGTTTTGCCATCCGGCCTGCCCAAACCTCTACCCTGCCGCCCTGGCGACCGCGTCATCCCGGTGAGGAATTTCGAATAGTCTACCCGGATGTTGAAGAACAGTGCTAGCATCTCCCTCTGTCGGCCTCGATCTTCCGATGGGCCGAAAGGAGGAAGAATGATTCGTCGGGATTTTTTCACTCGTCTTGCTGTTGGGGCCGGAGCCTTCGTTGTCGGCGGAGATCTCTTGGGACAGACGAAACACCGCCCCACCGGCGCTAACAGGTCAGATAAACGCAGCCGTATTTCCATTTCCACGTGGAGTCTTCATAACTATTTTCAGTCCACACGCGAGAAGGAGTTTACCCTCCCTGGGAATATGCTCGCCTTGCTCGATTTCCCGGAGATGATTGCCGACCGGTACCAGGTTCATAATCTGGAGTTTTGCGCTCCCCACTTCGCTTCCACTGAAAAGACCTACCTTCAGGAAGTCAAGAGCCGCTTGGTGCGGGCGCACTCGCGCGTCGTGAACATGCCGGTGGACATTGATGAGCTGTGGACGGGCGGGGGCCTTTCCGACCCGAACCAGTCCGTGCGGGATGCGGCGGTGAACGCCTCAAAAATCTGGATCGATGTCGCGCAGATAATCGGCTCAAAGTCCGTCCGATGCGATCCCGGCAAGTTCAATCCGCAAGATCTCGCGCCGACCATCGAATCGTATAAGCGCCTGGCCGCATACGGTAAGCCCAAGGGCGTGCATGTGATCATCGAGAACCACGGCGGCGTGGGCTCGGAACATCCCGAGGAGTTAGTGAAGCTCTTCGAGCAGGTGGGCCCGGACATGGTCGGGGCGCTCCCCGATTTCGGCAATTTTCCGGATGAGGCTACGCGCGAGAAGGGGCTGCCGGTTCTCTTCCCTTACGCCCATGTGGTATGCCACGCCAAAGGATTGGAGTTTGACGCTGCTGGGAATGAGACCCAATTCGACTTCCCGAAGTGTATCGCGATTTCGAAGAAGGCCGGCTTCACTGGGGTCTATTCGATCGAATACGAAGGCCCCGGCGACCCTTATGAGGGCGTGCGAAAGACTCTGGATGAGTTGTTGAAGTATTTGTAGCGGTTCTGGCAAGCGATATTGCGAACGCTGTCCTTCCCAACTGCGAAGGCTGTCATTCCGAGCGAAGATTCGATGATCCTTCGGCTAATCGCTTGTCATGAGAATGCCGTCTCCCCCTTGGGGGAGAGGGTGGCCCGCGACGGCGCTTTTACCGGCCGGCGCGGGTCGGGTGAGGGGGTCCTGTTTCGCCATTTTAATGGCAGTGAGGAATCTCACTCTGTGCCGTCCAGGAACGATTCAGGGCGAGATCGGTCGCTCCGCTCTCTCGAAGATCACGTCATTCCCGCGAAGGCGGGAATCCATTGTTCTCCGGGCCAACAATGGACCCCCGCTTTCGCGGGGGTGACGACACATGTGATTTTCATTCCCTTGGGTGGGTCGAAGACCCGTGACCACTCGGAATGATTGAGGAATTAATGGTGCTCAGCGCCGCCGGCGTTAGAGCTTGCACTACGCGAAGTGCTGGTTGTGGTGTTCGCGGCTGGCGTCGTGGCCCTTGGAATCCCGGCACCGTTGCCGCCTTGCATCATCTCGCCGCCCTCAGCGTGCGCGGATTGCGCTGAATGGCCGTGAGGCAGAACACTCAGCCCAGCTCCGCGGGAGGCCGCCGAAGCAGGGATTCCGTTCATCATTTCCCTGCCACCCGACTTCTGGAAAGCGTCGCCCTGGAATTCGCCCACACTGCCCCCTACCGTGTACCGGCCACCCAACGTCGTGCCCAAGCGGTAACGCAACGGTTCGCGCAAGGGGCGGCCGCCCAGCAGCGCGCTTTCCTTGCCGCCTTCGACTCCCATCAGAATTGAAGAAGGCGCCGGCGCGTGTGCGCCCGCGGGATGCACGCTGGTTAGTGTCGCGAATCCGGCTGCCAGAGGAATTCCGCTCAGGGCGCCGCCGGCACCCGGCTGGAGCGGCGGGTGCTCCGTCAAGGTCGCTTCTTTGAACTCAACGTGGCTTACAGTCGCGGGAGTAATGATCTGGCCGGCTTGAAACGCCGAGCCGGAAACGGTCGTCACTGGCCTCAACAATCCTGCCCGGGGATTCAACCCCAAGGGCGCCCAGCCGATCCAACCCGGTCCCGTATACCAACTGACCAGTGCAGGTGACCAGAAGCCAAAGTCACCCGGCATCCAAAACCAGCCGAACTCGGCGGAATAGTTCCAGATCCCGTAGTGGTAAGGCAGCCAGCCCCACGGCTCGGCGGCGATCCACGTATAACTCATTCCGGGGTACCAACTCCACATCCCCATGCTGTACGGCGCCCAGCCCATCGGCGCAAAAGGCGACCAGCCGTAGCCGAAGCCCGGAATCATAGCCCACTCGCCATAAGCGTCAAGGTCGCTCCAGCCATAGACCGGTCCACGCGCAGCCACCGCCTGATCGTTCAACGCCAGGGTCGCCTGCGAATCTCGCGCCTCGGTCCACTTATCCCAGTCGTCTTTAACCATTCCGCGCCGGGTGTTGAACGCCACCTCCGTCTCCGTGGTGCTGGTATCGTATTCCAGCGTTCTGTCCTTGCCCAGTTTCTCGGAACCGGCGCGCGCCACGACCTCGACCGAGCCGTTGAAGACCTCCACCCGAACGTGCCCCTTGTCAAAGTCCGTCCGAAACTCGCTCTTGCCGCTGGGAGTCAGCGTCGCGTCAGCGACTTTGACGCTGTAAGAGTCGTGCTTCTCAGGCACGAAATGAAAGGTTGCGTAGCCCTGCTCGAACGTCATGCGATTGAGCTTGTTGCCCTCTGCATCCAGAGCCAGTTGGTCGAAAGTCAGGTGGGAGAGCTCACCCAAGCGAGCGGTGGAACCGTTTTCGAACTCCACCTCGGCAAAACTATCCGCTGCGGTCGAGACCTCGAAGCCCTCTTGAACGGGAGTATTCACGAGGGCTTTAGTCCATCCGGTCGCGCCTGCCCGCCTCACGCCTGCCGTGCCGCTGACGTAGCTCAGCCTCACCACCCGCACGTGCGAGACGGCTTGTTGGGCTGCTAAGGTCATCGGCAGGAAAAACAGGCTGGCGATACACACCAGGAGAATCCGGCCCGGAAATCCCAATTTCATGGTTGCCCCCCACCGCTGGATACAACGATGACACACTCGCCTGCCCACACTTGCTTGACTTTTTGTATATGCTCCCCGCATGTGGTTTTAGATGATTCATCATGACGAAACGGTTGCAACCTCCGAGGATCGAGTTCGTTAGTGTCCTAGTGTGAAATTGTCCCTGTGGCCTTTTGGTGGGCGTTCAGTTATGATTCGGGTCATGACGAGCCCCTTCCGATTCAACAAGAAGCAGCGCAGGAATTTGCGACGGGATGCAAAAAGCTCGACCAAAGTGGCAGACAAATTCGAAGCCGAGGGGACTAAGTCACAGGCCGTTGTTGTGTTGCGAGGGGTGGCCGACTTCAGCACCCGAATGAGCCTTGCAAGACGCCGCAGGAAAAAGTCCAAGAATTCAAGTTAGGGAAGTCTCAACACAGAGGGCACAGCGTTCACGGAGAAGTGCGGGACTTTTTTCTCCGTGATCTCTGTGCGCTCTGTGGTGAATGTGTTTCAAGTTACTCGCCCCGCAGGCGCTCCAGGGCCCAGGCGGCGTGTTCACGGACGATCCGGTCGGAGTGCCGCGCAATCCGCTCCAGCCAGGGCACAAACCTCACATCACCGGAATTACCCATAGCCACCGCGAGGTTGCGGAGCCAGCCTCGATACTTCGCCCGCTTGATCGGTGAATGGGCGAAATTCACCCGAAAGCCTTCTTCCGTGATCGAGGCCAGATCCTCCAGGGGCGGGTTGAACAGAGAGAAGCCGGCGGCGTCCGGGGTCCGTTGTCCGTAGTCCGTCGCCGGTTGGTCGGAACTAGCTCCGTCTAAGAACCTGGGGCGCGTCGGCTCCACAATCATCGGATGAAACTGCTGAGTCGTCGTAGTCGGGGGACGCGTACCCTCGCGCGCATCCAATGGCCGCCCATGCTGCGACGAAGTTTGCTGAGAACTGAAGACTGACGACTGACGACTGCCATTCCACGGACACACATCCTGGCAAATGTCGCACCCGAACACATTGCTGCCCATTTTGGTGCGGAACTCGTTGGGAATGGATTCCCGGTGTTCGATTGTCAAATAAGAGATGCAGCGCGACGCGTCCATTGTGTAGGGCTCCACCAAGGCCCCCGTAGGGCACGCCTCGAGGCACGCCGTGCAGGACCCGCAGCGGTCGGGAGCGGGCAAGTCGGGCGCGAGCTCAAGGCTGCACAGGATGACCCCAAGAAACAACCAGGAACCCTTCTCCTGATTGATGATGCACGTGTTCTTTCCCATCCAGCCGATTCCAGAACAGCGCGCGAAGGCACGTTCAACGATGGGGCCTGTGTCCACAAAGACCCGAGTCTCGACCTCAGGCGCCGACTCGTCTATAGTCGCGCGAAGCCGCGCGAGCTTGGCCCTCATAATCTCGTGGTAATCGCGTCCCCAGGCGTAACGGGAAATCCATGCGCGAGGCGGGGAGGCGGAAACTGGAAACCGGAAACTGGAAATTGGAAATTGGTCCGTTGTCTGTGGTCCGTTGTCCGTGGTCCGTCGTCCGTTGCGACTGCCCGTCGCAGGCTCGGAACTGCGCATGAGGGCCGCGGTCCCACTGGGCTCTAGGCGGCTTATTTCGGGTTCTTCCTGACTTCTGCCCTCCGCTTTCTGCCTTCTGCTTTCTAATTTCCGGCTCCTGACTTCTGACTCCTGACTCCTCTTTTCCTCCACCTTAGTTGAATATGGAAGCGGCGCGTTATAGACCAGTCCGACGCAGATCATCGATTTGGCGGAAGGCAGGACCAGGAGCGGATCGAACCGCTTGGGGTTTTCAAGGTAACGCATCTCGCCGTTGAAGCCCTTTTCCACCCACTGCCTGGAAAACTCGAGGTCTTTCCAAACAGCGAGGGGTGCGATTCCGGCCAGATCGAAGCCCAGTTCGAGCGCGCGTTCTTTGATGGTACGCCCCGATAGCATGGGTTGAATAATAACCTGCCCGAACGCGAGATTCCAGGCGAGCCGTAGCGCTGACCTTGAGGTCAGCAGGCGAACCGCCGGCCTGAAGGTCGGCGGCAGTCGAAACACGCCTTCCGCTCGTGTCTGCTATACTGCCTTGGTAATTGATTTCACAGCCGCGGCGAGGCCCGATTTGCGCGCCGCGCTGAGGGAGAGTTGCCGATGCCCCCAGTTCGCTTGACGAGCATGGTGAAAGCGGCGGGTTGAGCGGCCAAGTTGAGTCCAAGTATTTTGGACCAAGTGCTGGCCAAGCTGCCGAAACAATCCGATCCCAATGTCCTGGTCGGCTTTGAGACCAACGACGACGCCGGAGTGTATCAACTCGCGCCCGACCTGGCTCTGGTCCAAACCGTGGATTTCTTCACCCCGATCGTGGACGATCCCTACACGTTCGGCCAAATTGCGGCTGCCAATGCCTTGAGCGATGTTTATGCCATGGGCGGCCGGCCCATCTCCGCGCTTTCCATCGTGGGATTTCCGAACAAAGAAGAGGGCATCGACATCCTGGAAAAGATCCTCGCGGGCGGGCACGCCAAGATGCAGGAGGCCGGATGCGTGGTGATTGGCGGCCACTCGATCGGCGACGACGAAATCAAGTTCGGATATGCAGTCACGGGACTCATCCACCCGCAGCGCATCCTCACCAATCGCGCCGCGCGGCCGGGAGACGCGCTGCTCCTGACCAAACGCCTGGGCACCGGGATCATCGGCACGGCGCTGAAGAAAGGGCAAGCCAGCCAACTCGCCGTGGATGCCGCCGTCGAATCCATGTGCGCCCTGAACCGGGCTGGGAGTGAAGCCGCCCTTAAATTTGACGTGCGTTCGGCCACTGACATCACGGGCTTCGGCCTGCTGGGTCATGCTCGGGAGATGGCGGTGGGAAGCAAGGTGAGTCTGGTGATCGATTCTTCAAAGGTTGAATTCCTGCCGGGGGCTGAAGAATATTCGCGGGCTGGCTTTCTCCCCGGCGGCCTGAAAAGAAACAGGGATTTTATCTGGGACTGCGTCGAATTCGCGGACGGCGTGGCGGAAGAGGTTCGAAATCTGCTATTCGACCCGCAGACCTCGGGAGGATTGTTGCTGTCGGTCGCCGCGCAAGACGCGCCCAAACTCCTTGAAGCCCTCCGGGCTTTAGCCATCCCCGCGCAGGCAATCGGGAAAGTCATCGAGAAGACGCATCCGCTCATCGAGGTTAGCTAGCTTGACGGTGGCCGCTCTGTGGTGAAATCTTTGCTCAGCCGCATATGGTGACGCTGGTCCAGGTTGAAACAAGCGAGCAGATCGAGGAAGTGAGGCGCTTGCTCCGCGAATACGAGGCTTCCCTGAACGTCAGCCTGTGCTTTCAGGGTTTTGAAAAGGAGCTGGCGGAGCTTCCCGGAGATTACGCGCCGCCCCGAGGCAGACTGCTGCTGGCGTTCGACGACGGCCAGCCTGCCGGGTGCGTAGCCCTGCGCGGACTTGATGATGAGACCTGTGAGATGAAGCGGCTTTACTTGCGCCCGGGATTCCGCGGCAGAGGCGCAGGACGGCGGCTGGCTGCCGCCGTCATCGAGGACGCTCGCAAACTGGGCTACATACGAATGCGGCTGGACACCCTGGCCGCGATGCGAGAAGCCAGGGCTCTCTACGAATCGCTGGGCTTCCGGCGCATTGAGCCCTATTATCACAATCCGCACCCCGGCACGGAGTTTATGGAATTAGAACTCTAACGCCCACGACGAAGTGCCCCCCTCTCCTAACGCATTCCGCAGTGGCGTGAAGCTCCGGCTACACCGTTGCGCCGTTCACGCACACAGAGTAAGATGGCACTCATGACGAAGCGAATACCCTTTCAATTGGTCCTTGCCGTTGCCATCGTAGTCATCGGGAGCGGTTTGGTATTAGGCGAATACCTGCTGGTGAAATGGTATCCCGGACACCGTGAGCGGGTCAGTGAAGAAACCCTGAAGCAGCGTCCCTACCACAATGACACGCTCGGCATTGATGTTCAGATTGCCGACGGAATCTACGGCAACGTGGAGACTTTTCCCGGCGGAGCGAAGATCGGGCGCCCGAAGTTCTGGAGCGTCGGACCCTCGCTGACGATTACTGTCCAGCCCAACCCCGACCAAACCTGGGAGTTCTCGGCGCAAGATCTGGCGAAATGGGAATCGAGGGGCGTTACCGAAGACCTTGGCTACTATCATTTGGAGCACACGAAGATCAATAATCGTGACGCGATGATAATCCGCGAGCTCCAGGGCCGGTACATGCACGTGACGGCGAGAATCATGTGCAAAGATCGGATCGTCGAAGCCGATTGCTCTCCCGGCAGTGAAGATGAAACCCTCTATACGGACGCGTGCGACGAGACGCTGCGCAGCATAAAGATCGCCGGGCCCGAGCCGCCGCCGCAGCCCGGCGTCATGGAGCTTAAGCCGGCCACGCTCGTCAAGATGAAGTGACAGGAGCAAGCATGCAAAAGTGGGAAGTTGTAGAAGGCAATCTCGCGTCCCCGCGAGGCTTTCGTGGGGCTGCGGCAGCGGCGGGAATTAAAAAGACTCACGGCGAGCTCGACTTGGCTTTGCTGGTTTGCGATGCCCCGGCGGCCACGGCGGCCGGAGTGTTTACAACCAACCTCGTGGCTGCCGCGCCCGTACTGGTTTCGCGAGAGAACCTCGCCGAAAGCCGCGGACATTGCCGCGCGCTCCTGGTGAACGCGGGCAATGCCAACGCCTGCACCGGCCGGCAGGGCCTTCACGCGGCAAGGGAGAGCGTGCGAACCGTCGCCAAGCTGCTGAACCTCGGGCCCGCACAGGTTCTGGTGGCTTCCACGGGCGTTATCGGAGTGCCCCTCGATTTGGGCTTGGTCACCAGCCAACTTCCTGATCTCGTCGCAAAGCTCTCCATCGAGAACGCCTCGGCGGTCGCGCGGGCGATCATGACCACCGACACATCCCCCAAGTCATGCGTCCTCCGCTCCGAAGCGGGAGGGAAGCCCGTCTACCTGGCGGGAATCGCCAAGGGTTCAGGCATGATTCATCCGCGCATGGCCACGATGCTTTCCTTCCTCACCACGGACGCGCTGATCGGCCCGCGCACCCTCCAGAACTTGCTGCGCGCGGCCGTGGATGCTTCATTTAACTGCGTCACCGTGGACGGCGATACCTCCACGAACGACACCGTGCTGGCCTGGGCGAGCGGCGTCGCCGGCGTAGGCGTGCGTCCCGGCAATGCAAGCTGGGCATGGTTCCTGGACGGACTGACACAACTTTGCCAGAGCCTGGCCAAGATGATCGCTCGGGACGGCGAGGGCGCCACGAAACTTATTGTTGTTGACGTGCAGGGCGCCAGAAAACGCTCTGACGCCGAACGTGTGGCGCGCGCCGTCGCGAATTCCCCCTTGGTTAAGACGGCCGTGGCGGGCAGCGATCCCAATTGGGGCCGCATCCTCTGCGCGGCGGGTTATTCCGGCGCGGCCTTCGACCCCAATAAAGTGGACATCCGCGTCAACGACTTGCTGCTCTGCCGCGAAGGGGTGGATGCCGGCTTCGACGAAGCCTCCGCGCGCAAGGAACTGGACGGGAAGGAAGTGGTCCTGCGGCTTGAGCTCCACCAGGGCAGCGCCACCGCGCGTATATGGACCTGCGACCTGACCCACGGCTACATCACCATCAATGCTTCGTACCGGTCCTAGTTCTTAGCCGGATTATTAGGCGAACTTATTTGTCGGAAGCGGAAGGGCGGGGCTTCAGCCCCGCTGCTGATCTCGGGAGGTGTATAGGGGGCTTTAGCCCCTGAAGCGACGTGGTTTCAGGGCCTAAAGGCCCATTCAACCCTGCGCCACTAGGCGGCGGGGCTAAAGCCCCGCCCTTCCGAGTGTCATCCGAAATTGCGCTCATTAAACCAATTTGGCACTTGGGCCAACGTCATTCCCGCGCAAGCGGGAATCCATTTTGGAAGATCCCATGTCAGGAATTATCGGTTACATCGGAAACAAACGCGTAGTCCCCGTATTGCTGGAAGGTTTGCAGCGCTTGCAGTACCGCGGTTACGACTCCGCAGGCATCGCCGTCATCGAGGGCGACAGGTTGCAGGTGCGTCGCGCCACCGGCAAACTGCACAACCTGGAAGAAGTGGTCCGCTTGAATCCCGTGGACGGCACCTACGGCGTGGGACACACGCGCTGGGCCACCCACGGGGCTCCTACGGAAGAAAACGCCCATCCCCACCGCGATTGCAATGGCACTGTGGTGGTGGTTCACAATGGAATCATCGAGAACTACCTGGAGTTGAAGCAGGGTCTGGTGGCCGAAGGGCACAAGTTCTCGACCGAAGTTGACACCGAAGTCATCGCGCATCTGGTGGAGAAATACCTGGAGGGCAACGGCGGGCCGGGAGCAACTTCGAACTCGAATAGTCTCGAGGAGGCCGTGCGTGCCGCAGTCTGCCAATTGCGCGGGGTCTTTGCCCTGGCCATCATTTCCACGCGCGATCCCAACAAAATCATCGCCGTGCGCGAAGGACCGCCGGTGGTCATCGGTCTGGGCAAAGATGAGTATTTTGTGGCCAGCGACGTTCCGGCCATCCTCTATCACACCCGTGATCTGTTCTTTCTGGCTGATCACGACCTGGCCGTGCTCACTCCCAACGGCGTGAAGTTGAGCGGCTTTGACGGCCACCCCGTCTCACGCCGTGTCCAGCACATCACCTGGGATCCCATCCTGGCTGAAAAAGGCGGCTTCAAGCACTTCACCATCAAGGAAATCTACGAGCAGCCGCGGGCGGTGCGCGATACCGCTTTGGGCCGATTCTCGCTCGAGACCGGCCAGGTCTTTCTGGACGAAATGGAGATTAGCGAGGAGGAATTCCGCTCTTTCCGCGCCGTCAGAATCGTGGCGGCTGGAACTTCCCGCCATGCGGGCCTGGCGGGAAAAATCATGATCGAGCGAGTGGCGCGCGTTCCCGTCGAGGTGGACCACGCTTCGGAGTTTCGCTACAGCGATCCTCTGGTCGACTCGCAGACCCTGACCGTGCTCATCACGCAGTCCGGCGAGACGGCAGACACCATCGCCGCGCAGCGCGAGGCGCGGGCCAAAGGCTCGAAAACGCTTGCCATCTGCAACGTGCTGGGCAGCATGGTTTCACGCGAAGCCCACGGCACCATTTACACCCACGCCGGGCCGGAGCTGGGCGTCGGTTCCACCAAGACGTTTACCACCCAGTTGACCGCCCTTTACCTCTTCGCGCTCTACTTGGCCCAGGTGCGTGGCCAGCTCTCCCTCGAGGACAGCAAGTCCTGGCTGAAAGCTTTGGCGGCGCTCCCTAAACACCTCGAAGCGGTGCTCCAGAAGGACGATGAAATTGCCGAATTGGCCCAACGTTTCTACCGGTCTTCGGATTTTCTCTTCCTCGGCCGCGGCGTTCACTTCCCGGTAGCTTTGGAAGGGGCGCTCAAGATGAAGAAGATTTCGTACATTCACGCCGAAGCCTATCCGGCCGGCGAGATGAAGCACGGCCCCATCGCTCTCATCTCCGACGGCCTACCGGTGGTGGTGATCGCCACCTGCAACTGGAACTCGCCCTCCTCCCGCCAGCGCTACGAACGGACCATCTCCAACATCAAGGAAGCGAAAGCGCGCGGCGCCACGATCATTGCCTTGGTGACCGAAGGCGACCGCGAAGTCCCTGCCATGGCCGATCACCTGGTGGTTCTGCCCCACACCAGCGGGACGCTCTCGACCATCCTGGAATCGGTCCCCCTCCAACTCCTCGCCTACCACATCGGCGTCCTGCGCGGTTGCGATGTGGACCAGCCACGGAACTTAGCGAAGTCCGTAACCGTAGAGTAGATTGTAGGGGCGGCACGGCTGGCGCAGAGCGAAGTTCTGCGTCTCGATCGGCTCCGCCACCTGGCGGCAGAGCGGCGCCGGATGCTCCCCGGAGGGGAGCAAATTGAGGTGCCGGGGGCAACGCCCCATAGGCGCTAATATAAGAACTGATCTCAATCCTTCTGCCGCTCTGTTTGATGTCCCGCGAAGCGGGACACCATGAGTGGCCGTGGGTGAAACCCACGGAAAGGAAGA
>Ga0326728_10015101_pt1 | contig 16153 bp, 13 predicted proteins | sample MB3enrmetagenome_FD_207602 | JGI IMG/M metagenome (GOLD analysis project Ga0326728, IMG submission 207602) | Lab enriched peat soil microbial communities from McLean, Ithaca, NY, United States - MB31MN | ecosystem: Environmental > Terrestrial > Soil > Wetlands > Peat | place: USA: New York...
CCCTGACCAACAGCCAGACCGTGGCGCTGAACATCACGAGTATTACCAAGAGCGGAGCGTACGCCGGCGACTTTGGCACCTCCGGGACTTGCGTCGGCCTGGCAAGCCTGGCGGCCAAGGGTACCTGCACCATCATCCTCACCTTTACTCCCTCCATTGTGGGCCCAGAATCCACCACCCTCAGTGTGAACGACAGTGCCTCCAACACCCCGCAGACGGCCGTCTTGACCGGGACCGGCGTTTTGTAGGTGGCGGTCTCGCCCGCCTCCTTCAGGAATGTAGGAGAGCGCGCGACGCTTTCGCCGAGCCCCCCACCGCGGATTCCTGCCGGGGTTTCTCCCTACCCTCCATCCGCCCCCCCGCTTAAAAGTTGCGCCGCGCATGACTGCGCCACTATAATCGTGCTTGGACACTTCTGAAGCAGGACCCCGTCGAAGAATGAGTCGCCACCGTCGAAAGGTAATCTACCTCTTAGGCTTCATGGGAAGCGGGAAGTCCACGGTGGGTAATTTGCTCGCCAGTGCGCTGGGTTGGCCCTTGATCGACCTCGACACGGTAATCGAAGCCGGGCAGGGTTTGAGCATCCGGGAGATTTTTGAAAACTCCGGCGAACCCTTCTTTCGCCAAATTGAGCGCGCCGCACTGACGGAGGCTTCCAAAGCCGAACCCGCGGTCATCGCCCTGGGCGGCGGCACGTTTGCCCAACCCCCCAACCTGGACTTGATCCGCGAGGCGGGCGGTACGACGGTTTGGCTCGACTGCCCACCGGAGGTCCTGCGCGCGCGGTGCCATGGCATGGAAAACCGCCCGCTCTTTCGCGACGAGCAGTCGTTCACGCAACTTTTCCTGGAACGCTTGCCCTTTTATCGCCTGGCGGATTTTCGGATCGCGACGGAAGGGCGCAAACCGGAAGAGGTCGTCGAGCAAATCTTGAGTTTGCGGGTCTTCTGACCTGAAAGGAGCCTGCACTGGCCACCCTAAGACGCTGTGCCTTGCTGATGACACTTGCCGTGCTACTGGGCGTTGTCCCGGCCGCGGATCCGCTTGTGCCGTTCCAACTATTTGGGGCGATACATTTCAGTTCCGTGAGCATGGATCTTCAGGCTCCTGCCGGAAGATATGCGCCGGGCCATCCCGTGGGAGCGGCCCCCATGGGGCAAGCCCCCGGCGCTGCACCTGCTAACCTGAACGATCACGGCACTTTCGAAATCTTCTCCGCCGGGGCAAACATCGGAACCGAGACGTTTGAGATTCGCGTCCACTCAGACCAGATCGAGGCCCAGGGGAACGTTCACCTGCAAGTGGAGCAAGGCGGCAAGAAAATTGAGGTCCGAACCTCCTCAAGCCTGCTGCTTGACCCTCGGATCGACCCCCTTTCCTACACTTGGAACCAGAGGGGAGCGCAGTCTTCCCAACTCAGCGTTGACTTTCGCACCGAGCCGGTCCATTGGGGCGCCAAAACGGTAAATGGGCAGGATGACCAGCGAGATTTCAAGCTGGACAAGGATGTCATCATCCTCGATGATAACGTCATTCATCATTACCAACTGGCAGTCGCCCGCTACGATCAGGCGAAGGGCGGCACGCAGGCGTTTCGCGCCTTCATTCCACAGGAGGCCCTGCCCGGAGTCATCACCCTGAAATTCGTGGACTCCGAGCCGGTCACCGTCGGTGGGGAAAAACGGACGCTGCGGCGCTTCCTCCTGACCACGGAATTGGCTCAAATCAGCCTCTGGGTTGATGATCAGGGCCATCTCCAACTCGTGTCGGCGCCCGACGCCCAATATCAGGCGAGTCGAAAGAAGTGATCGCGCCAACCATGGAGAACATCCTCATCACCGGCGGCGCCGGGTTCATTGGGTCGCATCTGGCCGAGCGCTTGCTTCGGGAAGGCAAACGCCTCGCCATCGTCGATGTCCTGGACGATTACTATTCGCCCGAATTCAAGCGTGCCAACCTGAACGAGGTCAAAGCGAGCGGCGAGTTTCAATTCTTTGCGGCCGATATTCGCGACGGCGAAAAACTTCGCGAAGTGTTTACCACTTTTAAACCCGATGCGGTCATTCACCTGGCCGCGCGCCCGGGAGTGCGCCGGTCGTTCGCGCAACCGGAGGCGTACACCTCCATCAACGTGCTGGGGACCACGCAGGTTCTGGAAATCAGCCGCCAAAGCGGCGTACAGCGCATCGTGTTTGCTTCCTCAAGCTCGGTCTATGGACATATGAGCCGCGCGCCCTTTCGGGAAGACGCCGCCATTTCGCATCCCCTTTCCATCTATGCCGCCACCAAAGTCGCGGGCGAGGCTGTGGCCTTCACCTATTCGCACGCCTACGCCCTTCCCGTGGTTTGCCTGCGCCTCTTCACGGTTTATGGGCCGCGCCAACGGCCCGACCTGGCGATCCGGAAATTTGCCGCCATGATCATGGAAGGGAAGGAAGTCCCTCTGTTCGGAGACGGCAGCCTGGAACGGGATTTTACTTATATCGACGACACGGTGGACGGAATCGTGCGCGCCCTTGATGCCCCCGCCAATTTCGATGTTTTCAACATCGGAAACTCCCATCCCGTGCGCATTGACGAAATGGTGGACACCCTGGGACGAGCCCTGGGGAAGCCCGTCCGCACGAAGTTCATCCCCATCCCCGCCGGCGAAATGCTCCTCACCCACGCCGACGTCACCAAAGCCCGGCACGTCCTCGGGTACTCCGCCAAGGTCAGCTTCGAAGATGGAATTCGCAGATTTGTGGAGTGGCGGAAGTCCCGCGACGAGCGGGCAGTCCTCACCCCCTGAACGGAAATCGACAAGAAGAAATGAAAAGGTGGATGGTCCCTATAAGCGAAGGAGCGGCATCCGAATCACCATCCGGATGCCGCTCGCCATTGAATCTTAACTCGCTAAATCCCTCGGGCTACCCCATTAAGGGTTGCATTGAGCATAAGAGAGGACAAAGGGGCTCGTGTAAGCGACTCCCCTGATGTAATCAAAAATACACTCCTCTTGTAATGCCGCACTTGCCGCTGAGGACGCCGCCGCCGAGGCTGCGCTCGCTGCGGCCGCTGCCGTGGAATTCGCAGTGTTGGCAGCAGAGGTTGCCGCGTTGGCAGCGCTGATGGCCTCGGTTGCTGCCGTGTTGGCCTGGCCGGCACGGCTCATGGCGACGCCCGCCAGAATCGCGCCCACGCCGGCAGCCCCTAACGTCACAACTTGAAGTGCCGTACTGCCGCCGCCCCAGCCCGCGTTACCGCCACCCTTGTTGTCGGCGGTCTTGGAGGAGATGACGATGGTCTGTCCCTTGGCGACATTCTTGGTCGCTCCATGATTCTCCACTTCCAGCGCGCCCTCCTTGGCCGTGACGACGATGGAGCCATTCACCATGGCGACCTCACCCAGCGTCTTAAAGCCCACCCCAGGAGTGATGGAAACCTCGCCCGCCTTCACACGCACCGCTGTACCCTCATTGGGGTGCAGCATGGATACGTTTCCTTGGCTGAGCAAAACCGTAACTTGGTTTGAGTCCCTCAAAAAGGAAGCAACCGTGTCGTGTCCTAGAACCACTCGGCTGCTGTTGCCGACGGCGATAACCGCCACGCCGTCCCTTACCTGCAGACTGTCTCCGCTAAATATTGTGGTGTTGGGCAAGAGCGACTGGCCACCGATGGTTGCATTCATGCTGCCAGCCACCGAACCGATCACCGCAGAACCAGCAAGCGCTGGTACAGTCGCGACCGCTCCCATGAGCAGCGCAAATAACATCAGGCGTAAACCCGTAGTTTTCATCTTCATCGGAAACAACTCCTTTTTTGAGTTACGAGAGCAGCTAGCGCTTCCGTTAACCCAGGGTACAGTTTTTCTCAGGCCATAACCGTTTCGTAAACAAAGTATAGTCAGAAGGGATTTTTTGTCAAGTGTTTTTTTCAGAAGAATCCAACTTTTATTCGACGGCCCCAATCCCCATCCGGGCCAGCCAAGTCGAACACCCCGTCGACCTAACCCATTATAACCCAATTTGTTACAAGAATATTGCTATAACGTTATTTCTCGCAGAAGGAAAGATTAGAACACTTTAGAATTAGTTACCGTTCTGATTAACACACTCGCGGGTCCTCTGGGTGCTCCCTTTACACCCTTTACATTTAGGCGACTGTGCCCCATGAGTATTATCCACTTGCGAGGGCAGGAGATCGGTTCTTTCCCGGACAGCGCCGAACTCCCGCGCCCAAACGATGTCGTGCCCTCAACCAGAATAGAATTGCTGCAAGTCTGTCCATTCACAACTTGTACATTGATGACGAGGGTATGTGCCGCAGGGACCCTGCCAACGAAACGGCAGCCTTTAAGGTTCCGCGGCGCTCCCGGCCCCCGAGGTCACAAGAGCCCCCAAGGTTTACGATACTCCTTTCCACCGCCTTCATGAAATGCTCGCCGGAGCGCTGCTGCGTTCCCACCTGCACCACGCGATTGTGGCGGGCCGCGGCTTCCACCATATGGCGGCCCTCCACCAGGGTGTGCGAAAGGGGCTTCTCCTGATACACATCTTTGCCGGGCTGGTTGGGGTTGCCGCACTTTAATGAGCAAGCGGACTTGGTTGGCGTGGGCGTCCAGATAACCGATCACGCTCGTTGGTGGCTGTCTCATGCTTCAGTTCTTTTTATCCTGTCCATCCTGTTTATCCATGTTCCATCGAACACAAGGGGCTTTACTCCGGCGCGGCAAAAGGCCAAAATGGCAAACTCATGAAATCCTGGCTTGATTCCCTTCCCTCCCCCCGTCCGACCGCGCGCCGCCTTCTGGCGGGAATTGCGGTGATTGCGCTCTTGTGCGTCTATGCAGTGGAGGTCACGCTCCCCTCCCGAAATCTTTCCGCCACCTGGGACGAACCCTGCCATCTCCTGGCCGGTTATTACTACTGGCAGGCGGGTGATTACGGCATCAATCCTGAGCACCCCCCGCTGGCCAAACTCGTGGGGGCGTTTCCGCTTTTGTTCATGCATCTAAATGCCCCGCGCATGGGGCGCGACGAATCCAAAATCATCGCCAACGTGCAAGGTCGGGCGCTCGTGTACGGGAACGACGCGGACGCCCTTCTGCTGCGGGCACGTCTGGCCGAAGCGTTCGTAGGCTTGCTGCTTGTCTTGCTCCTGTTTGAGGCCGGCTATCGGATGTTCGGCGCCGGGGTTGCCTGGATGGCGGTCGTGATCGCGGTCTTCGAACCGAACCTTCTGGCGCATTCCACCCTGGTCACCACCGACTTTGCTTTCACCTGCTTTTATCTGGCGGCGGTTTATGCGCTCTGGCGCGTGGCGGAGCAGCCCACCCCTCTGCGCCTTGCCGGGTGTGGGGTGATGAGCGGATTGGCGCTTGCCTCCAAACATTCCGCCATTCTTCTGATTCCCACTCTGGCGCTGCTGGCCGCCGTGGAAATCGCTTGTCAAACTGGAAACCCTGGGCCGGAGGGATGCGCACCACGGCAAGTTCTCAAGCGGGGAATTCGCCTATGGATCGGCAGGCTGATCATGATCTATGGGATTGCCCTGCTGGTCCTGTGGGGCTTCTATGGGTTTCGCTATCAAGCTCGCCCGGACGGCTTGCCGCTTTATCAACCCATCGCCGTTTACACCACGCTCTTGAAGGGAGACCTTGCGCCCTGGCTTGTGAATACTGCGGCGCGATTCAAGCTGCTGCCTCAGTCCTACCTGTTCGGCCTCACCGATGTCCTCTGGGTAACCGCGGGCCCGCGCCCGTCTTTTCTCCTGGGCCGGCTAAACATGCACGCTTTCTGGTATTACTTCCCCGTCGCCTTCGTGATCAAATCCACCCTCGGATTCCTGACGCTCTTGATTCTGGGAGTGGTCGCCATCAGAAGTTGGTCAGGCGAATACCACCGCAAGGCGGCCTACATCCTGATTCCGCCCGCGTTTTTCATGGGCGTCGCCCTGACCGCAGGCTCCAACATGGGCATCCGGCATGTCCTGCCCATTTACCCTTTCCTGATCTTGGCCGCCGCCGCAGGAGCCTGGGAGTTGGCCCGGCGGCATCCGGCCTGGGCCCTCGTCGTTGCGGCGCTGGTGGCGTTCCACCTTGCCTCCTCCCTCCATTCCCTTCCTGACTACCTCGCATACTCCAACGAATTGTGGGGGGGACCGTCGCAGACGTATCGAAGGCTCGCGGATTCCAATGCTGATTGGGGACAGGGGCTGCGCGAAGCCCGGCAATACCTCCAGCGCCGTAACATCAAGGATTGCTGGCTCGCCTACTACGGCAGCGCTGACCCCGCCTACTATCAGCTTCCCTGCAAGCTGCTACCCGATACTTTCATGGCGTATTGGCGTACTCCCATCCAGATCCCGCCGGAAAAATACCACGGCGTCGTCCTGATCACTGGAACGGAAATGGCCGGACTGTACTGGGGCCGGGGCATACTGAATCCGTACAGCCGCTTTCTGGATGCGCCTCCGGTGGCCAACCTCGGCGGCTCGATTCTGGTGTTCGAGGGAGATGTCGATTTGCGGCGGGCGTCGGCCATTGCCCACATGTACAAAGCCTGGGAGTTCATTGCGGCAAACAACCAGGAAGAAGCCATTCAGGAAGCCCTTGCGGCGGGAGAACTTGCCCCGGACCACCCTGGTCCAACCTATATTACCGGAATCATCCTCGCTCATGCCAAGCGCACGGAAGCCGCCCGCATCCAGTTCGAAGCTTGCCTGAAGCTCGCCCAGGCGCACCCCGAGGATATGTCCGCGTGGGTGAAAACGGCCGAGGCACAACTGGCGGCTTTGCCCTGAAGCCAACGAAAAGCCGGGGACCCAGAGAACCGGTCCGCGCGACACTCGCTTCCGGCTAAGCCTCGTCTTCGTCCTCTCGCGGGCCGATCATTTTCGTATCAATCGGTTGGAATCCCAACTTCAGGGCGGGAGAATCGGGCCGCAGGGTGTAGTCATCACGCGCGGCATCTACGAATAAAGGGTCGGCGATCACGGTGTGGTGGTCATACCCGAGCTTTTTCCACTGGGCTAGGGTCGTGATTTTCATTGCCGCGTCAACCTTGCGATCGTCTTGCAACTCGTATGCTCCCCCATCACCCTGGAAAAAAAGATTCTCGTCGCAATCGGCCAAAGTCCATTCACTCCAACCCCTGGAGATTCCGAAGAGGGGAGAAACACGCTGAGCATGAGCGGCGGACCCGGGCGCGCCGGCGTCTCCCGCCGGTGCGAAATAATCCGCCGAGTTCGCTTGATAAAAAATGTTGTGGGCGAAGTGATTTCCGGCGTAAAAGCCCTGCATGTCCTGCCAATAGGGAGCGGATGAGACGACGTCCATCATCGAGACATTGCGGAGGCAGTTCACGAAGATATTGTTCTCGACCAGGTTGTTCTTCCCGGCATGAAGCTGCATCCCACTCAGACAGCGCACCACGATATTGCCGTAGACAAACGAATTGCTGGTGTAGTTGTCCAGATAAATCCCATTCGACCAACCGCCGCGCCCCATTTTCCCGTTCCGCGTTTCAAAGGTGTAAGTGTCGGCAATGTAGTTATAGCGGATCACGTGGCCGTCCCGTTCCGCCTCCGGCTTGCCGGGCCGTTCCATCCACATATTGATGGCGCCGGTGTCATTGATTTGCAGGCAGGCATGGCGAATCAGGTTGTATTCAACGATGTTTCGTCCCCCGGGATTATTTGAAAGATTTATGGCGTGGTGGGGGACATACTCAATCTTGTTATGACGGAAGCGGTTGCCATTGCTCATCCCCGAGAAAATTCCTCCCACATACTTGTTCAGCACCCCGATGTGGTGGATGTGGTTGTCGGAAACCAGATTGAACTTGGGATGAAGCAGCTCCGTCCCCAAAAGGCAGACGCCGTTTGCTCCGCCATAGCTGAGTTCGTTATGGCGAATGACATTCCGGGCGTTGTGCCCTTCGAGATAGATCGAATTGCCCCCCACCGCATAAAAGTGGTTATGGTCGATCGTGCAATGCTCCGCGCCTTGCAGGTGGAAGGCATCGCCGCAGTATCTCCAGCCGGGTTGCCAGGCCATGGCCCCGGCGCCCTCCACCTCCAGATGATGGGTGTTGTCCCCGTCGCGAGTCTCGGTGAAGGTAAACCCCGAGAATCGCAGCCATGAGGCCCCCTGAATATCGATGAGGCACGCCAATGCCGGCACCACAATCTCATCCGATGGCTGAAGCGCCCCGCGCGGCGGCCAGAAATAGACCACTCCATCTTCCGAGTCCAGACACCATTCACCCGGCGTATTCAAATCCTCCAGCAAATTCGCCACAAAATACGGATTGTCGGGCCGTAAGTATTCGATTTCATACCAGGGCGGCGTATCGAACTGATAGCCGGGACGGGTCAGCGTGATGATGCGGGTTTTCTCATCCACAGATTTGATGGGAGCGGTACTCTGCCATTGGCCGCTGCCCTGGTAGAAGGTAATCTCTCCTTGCGTCGGCTTGGCCCAGTGATGCTCGAAGGTTCCCGGCTTGTACTTGAACGCCGTAATGCTCCCCTTCTCGGCGGGAGCCTCCATGTAAGCCCAGCCTCCATACATCGGGTCCTGGGGATCAAATTTCGGCGTACGCGCGCGGATTTGGCGCTCGCCGTTTAAGAAAAGTTGGCGGAATTTCCAATCGCCGTCCTTCGAGCCCGGTAAGGCCGCCGCCAGAATCTTTCCCTGGTGGACTTTCCATCCGCTGACCTTCCTTCCCCCGCTCAGAATCGGCTTTTCGCCGGGGTAAGCCGTGTAGGTGATGGCTGCCTCGGGATTGCCGCTGTCTTCACGTCCGAACACCAATGTGTCTGGCAGGTAATACTTCCCGCCCCTTACCATCACCGTGATCGGTTGATCTGCTGCCTGCGACCGTTTCATTTCACGGACCAGGACCTGGGCGCGCGCCAAGCTGGCCAAGGGTCCGTCCGTCTTCTCGGCGTTGGCAGCCGCAAGCTTTCCCGACCACGCGTCTTTCCCATTCGGCGCTACGTACAGGTCGGCGTGAGTCTCCGGGGAGGCGGCGCGAGGGGCATCCCCCCGCGCCGTGGCGCGAAGTTCATGCCCGGCCAACGGATTAACAGCCACCACACCGGCAGTGATTTTCAGGACGTCGCGTCGCGTGTACTTTGGCATGACCGATTCTCCTTACTTCGTGCGAGTGTTGTCACTGCGCGGCAGAGGGAGGATTGTTGAGAGATTTCGCGGTGGGCGAATTATTCCCCAGCGAAACGGCGCGGCTCAGACTGACGTCCATCTCCGTGTAGGGAGGCAGAATCACGTCGCGACCGTGGCGCGTAAGGAGAAAGATCCCGCTCGCACCCATGGCCGCAAACCTGGCCACACCGGCGGTGGAAGCGTCCGTGGCGGTTGAGCTGATCGCCTCAATGATCAATTGCGTGGTATCGTCGCTGACTTTGGAAATCCCTCCCGTCACCCCAAAATCCAGCAGAAACCTGGCCTTGCCGGGGTTTTGGGCGTGGATTCTTCCCTCGGAGTCCATCGTCATGTGCGTTCCCCTGTCCACCTCAGCGGAAATGGGGGAAGCGGCAATCGCCGTGGCCGAACCATTCGGCAATGTTACATGGGTGAACAGAAGGTTCAGCGAGCCGGGGCGGTACAAGCGGCGGGGCGGGACGCGCTTTGCCAACACCCCTTGCAAGATGCTGCCCTGGGGGATGGCGATGGTGGAGCCCACGAGCACGGGCTCCAGCACCACGGCCTGGAAAGTTTGGCCCTGATGGTTCTTGGCTGCGCTCAAGCCCGCAAGCAGGACCAGGGGCATCCGCGTGCCGTCAGCGATGGTGCAAGGCTCCGGGCAGATCGCCGGAGCGCTGGCGTGAATCCCGGCGCGCGCCTCAGCGAGCGCGGGAAAAGTTGTGCCCTCAGGCTCCACCTGCAAGGTCAGGACCCAGGGTGGAACGGGTTTCTGTTGCTGCACTTTCGGCGCGCTCCCCCCCTCGCCTGCCGTCGAGTTCCCCGCCCGGGCCGCGGGCTTCGCCGTTTCCGCCCGTAGCTCTGCACGTTGCGTCAAGGCGATAAACGTCGCCCGCAGTGGGACTTCGGCACCTCCCGGCGCCAACACGTTCACCGACAGGAAGCGCGCCACGAGTTCGTGCCGGGGCGCAAAGACGTGAATCACAAAGGGCCGATCGTCTACGGCATAACTTTTCTTTCCCGACTCGATCTTATCCACGACCAGCCGGACCGTGCTGCCCTTGGGAAAAACCTCCGTATCCCGCCAATAAACGCCGCGCGCGAGCTTCCCCTCGAGCTGCGTTCCCGGCACAGTTTTCTTGAGCTGCGTGCGGCCCTCCAGGGCAATCCAGATCACCGGGGCCTGGCCGTCGGCATTCTGCGCATACGCGCCGCATACCACCGCCCAGGTCATCATTGCAACGCACACAAGTTTCATAATGAGGGGAATTCGCAAGGGGCCACTTCCTCCATTAATTGGATTGCCGAGCGGGGATGATATCACTGATTCGTGTGTGGCAGTTCGGGTGGGCAGCGGCAACCTGAGCCAACCCGCCGGTCGACCCGCCAGCCGGTTATGAGCAATCCACCCTTTCATATCTATGGATTTGGCAACGCGTTTCGAGTAGAATTCCTACGTTAGCTGGTTCTACATTCAGGGCACCTGAACAATCTAATCGGACATTACGCGACTCTTCGCGGGAGGCGTGTCGTGCTTAAAGGTCTATTCCGAGGTAACGGCCATTCCAACGGCAATGGTACGCAGGCCCATCGTGACGGCGCAGTTGCGACGCCCTACGTGCCCCCTGCGGACGGAGGCAAGCTCATTGTCCTGACGGCTCCGTTGACGGAGACCATTGATCACGCCGGCTATTTTATTCAAATGGCGTTGGCTTCCCTGCCGATTTGGTTGGAGTTCACCATCAATGACAAGTATCCCTCCTGGCGCAAGGTGGAGCAGAACCCCGATGGTTCGGCGCGTTACATGCCGGCGGGCGTGCGGCTGGTAGAGAAGTCCCTGCAAAGGGAATTCCGCCCGGAAGACATCGTGGTCTGTTACCCCGACGATCTCGACAAATTCCTCGGACCCCGCACGCGCGCGGTCGGCGTCTCCACCCACAACCCGCTGGGCGTGACGTTTGCCGCGGGCGTCTACACGTCCATGTTTGGCTCATCCAAGGAGCCCATCAATTCCCACTATGCCAAGCTGATGTTCGCGAAGATCAAGGGCAATCCCTTCCGCCAAAATTTCAAAGTCATCGTAGGGGGATCGGGCGGTTGGCAGATTACCCAGACCAACAGCTTTGAGGAATTGAGCGTGGATTGCGTGGTGGAAGGGCGCAGCGAATCCCTGGACGTCACGACCCTTTTTCACAAGGCGATCCGGGGTGAAACCCTGCCGCGCGAAGTCAACGTGGTTCATCCCACCGACCGCGAGGCGATTCTGGTGCCGGAAAAACGCACCACTTTTGGCGTCATTGAAATGACCACCGGCTGCGGGCGGCGTTGCCAGTTTTGCGTGCCCGACCTGAATCCCCAAATCGACGTGCCTAAAGACAAGATCATGGCGGCCGTGCGCGCCAATGTCCGCGAGGGCAACAGTCAGATTTCCCTGGCGACGGAAGACATGTTCATCTGGGGCCAGGTGCGCACCGGAACACCCTTTTTCTTTCCCAACCGCGAGGCGCTGATATCTCTTTACACCGACATTGTTGAAACTCCGGGCGTGGAGCGCCACTTACTCAGCCATTGCACCATGGCGCCCTTTGTGGTGGATCCCCTGCTCATCAAGCAGCTCTCCGCAAAGCTTCTGGACAAGAGCCCCGTGAAAATTCGCCTGAGCTCGCATCCCGAGAAGCGCGCGCTCTGCCCGCTGATCGGATTTGAGACCGGGTCGGTGCGCATGGCCAAGCAGATCATGCCCAGCAAGGGCGTGCCGTTCTCCATCGAAGACTGGCCCAGCGTGATTTTGGAGGGCCTGCGCGTGGCCAACGAAAACAATTGGTTTCCTGTCATGACCTTGATGGTGGGCAATCCGGGCGAGACCGACGACGATTCCCGGGCCACGCTCGACCTGCTCTATGAAATCGAGCGCCGCGGCCTTTTCGCCATCCTGGTCCCCTCCATCTTCACGCCCCTGCACGACACGCGCATGGAAAAGCAGCACGGCGTTTCCGAGACGCGGCAGCTTACGCGCTTGCAGTGGCAGATCATCATGAAGTGTTGGAAGATCGATTTGCGACCAACCTTTACGACCTGGTGGTCGCCCCTGGTGTGGAAACTCGGCTCCCTTGTCGTCTGGCTGCTCAAGCTCCGGCACACGAATGGCCCCAACTTCAAATGGCCGCTCGTCCTGTTCTCAAGCGTGATCCCGGAGAAGATCCTGGCGCTCATGGGAAAAATCTACATGGGCCGCCCGCTCAAAACCAAGACACGGCGCGAACTGATCGCCTCGCTCAAGCCCCATTACTGGCAATACTTGCGCCCGGACAACGGGGATTTGCCGGAAGATTATACGCCGCCCCCGCGACCTGTGGCGCAGACCTCGCAGGAAGACCAGCTCGTCCAAGCCTGAACGGACTTGCGATCAACACGCGGGGCTTTAATCCTCCCGCCAAACCACATAAGCGGTGAAGACCATCAAGGTGAGAAAAGCTGCGGCGGTGGCGGCCAGCAGAAAAGCCGGAGTTTGGGCAGGCCAAGCCGGCGTGAGCCAATGGAGCCACGCGCTGCTGGAAGAATATTCGGGCACCACGGCAAGGTGCGGCAGGGACCCCGGTGGGGGCGTTCGGTGGAGCCATGCGGCGATGCGTGGCCACTGCCACACGCCCAGGACCACCGCCGCAAGCGCTCCGAGCGCATAGGCAGCGCGCTCAACCAACATAATCGGCTCCGTGGCGCGCTGCTCGGCGGCGCGGCGGGCGGCGCGCTGGGCTTTCCACCAAACGAGTCCGGCGGAGGGCAGGCCCGCACCCGGCTGCTGGAGTTCGGTTTGCGCCAGCTCCGCTTCGCGCTGAAACTCCTGGGCCGCCCACGCCACCTCAGCGCACACCGCACAAACCGCGGCATGCTGCCGGATGTCCTCGCCCCACTCGCTGGCCCAGCGGCCGGACCGCAGCGCGTCCACCACCTCTTGTTCCCGATCACATTGTGGAAGCTTCATGGGCTTACTCATCTTTCAGGAACGTCGTGGGTCAATTCAATGATGTAGCGGCGAGTTTACCTCGCCAAATGGCGGCGTAAAGCCGCCTCTACGACCCACTACCGTCGCTTGCGTCGGCCGGGTCTTTCATCGCCAACCGGGACCGATGGAGCAACTGCCGCATCTTTTGCCGCGCCCGAAACAGCAACAGACGGACGCTGGGGGCGCGCAGGCGCAGCACCTCTGCGATTTCCTTGTGACTCGCACCCTCGACGTAGGCAAGCCACAAGAGTTCGCGCTCCCGTGGTTTCATGCGTCCCAGGACGCGCCCCAGGTCCGATCGCTGCTGGACCTGCTCGGCGGTGCGGTCGTCCGCCGGAGCCTGCTCGAGATCGGCGGCCTCGCCTTGTTCCACGTACGGCTGGCGGCGCCAGTGGTCACGGGCCAGATTGGTGGCAATCCGGAAAAGATAGGCTTTTTGATAGGCCGGATCGTCCGATTTCAGGGTGGCCCGAAGGAAGCGGAAGTAGCTTTCCTGGACAAGATCCTCGGCCAGGGTCGGATTACGTAAGTGCTTTATCGGACGCGCGCACTCCACAAGATGCGGAGGGAGGAGTGAGGGCGCGCGCGTTCGATAAAGCCGTCAGAAGGAAGCCGCTCGCGCGGCGGACGCGGCACTATGGCGATTAAATGAGGTTCAGGGGAGGAACGCAAGGTGATCGCCGTGGCGAGCGCGAACCGCGACGACCTGATAGCCGGTGACGGAGGGGGTGGAAGGGGTGTGCTGGAGGAGGTTGAAGGGTGAAAGGCAGGGATGAGTTCGGCAGCAAGGCGCAGATAGGCGTAGCGTGGTGGAGCACGCCAAGTTCTGGGGATGGGGAAAGCGACTTCATACGGCAACCTCGGCCAAGACGGGCGGAGAACGGAGTTGAATCTGGGCGGCCGTCAGTCTCTCGACGATCACCATGGGAGCGCCACAATAAGGACAGAGTCGGAGATCGGGCGCGGGCTCATCGGCGGAGGCCTGGGGCTGAGCTGATAATGCGGTGGGGGCGAGGGCAGCGAAGCAGAGTGGCAAAAGCTTCGCCCGTTGGCGGTTGGCCAGGAAGCCAAAGCTGCGGATACGGACGAAGCCTTTGGGAAGCAGGTGCAGCAAGAAGCGCCGCAAAAACTCATCCACTGATAGGGTCATCAGTTTCTGCTCGTTGTGGTGAGCGGAATCGCGCCAACGGAAGGTGACCTGTCCGTGGGCGAAGGAGACCAGGCGATGGTTGGAGATGGCCACGCGATGGGTGTAGCGACCCAGATACTGGAGGACATATTGGGGGCCACCGAAGGGTGGTTTGGAGTAAACCACCCAGTCCTTTCGGAACAATAGCCGGAGCCAGGAAGCGAAGACCTTCGGCTGCGCGAGCCCTGCCAGATCGCCGGAAAGATGAAGCTGGCCCCGTTGAAAGGCTGACTTCAGACCAGCGACGAACTTGCCGCGAAAGACCCGCCGTAGCACCTGGATAGAGAGAAAGAAGCGAGACCGGGAGCGAACCCAGCGAGAGTGGTCGAGCGAGAGTCCCCCGGCGGGAACGATACAGTGGACATGGGGATGAAGCTGGAGTTTCTGGTTCCAGGTATGCAACACGCTGAAGAAGCCGATCTCGGCACCGAGACGCCGGGGATTACGAGCCACTTCCAGGAGGGTTTCGGCGCTGGCGCGAAGCAGCAACCCATAGATCAGTTTTTTGTTCTGCAAGGCCAGCGAAGCCAGTTGGTGCGGCAGAGTGAAAACGACATGCACGTAGGGCGAGGGGAGAAGTTCGCGGCGACGTGCCTGGATCCAGCGTTCGCGCGCGCTGGTCTGGCACTTGGGGCAATGCCGATTGCGGCAACTGTTGTACGAGATGGCCGCGCGGTATCCACAACGGGAACATTGATCGAGGTGACCGCCCAGGGCGGCGGTGCGGCAGCGGGCGATGGCCAGCAGGACCTTTAGATGGGTCCAACGGAGCCAGTGACGGTTGCGCTCGATGAAAGCCGTTCCTGCGCTGCGGACCAGATCGGCCACCTCCAGGGGCGGCCGGGTCATCTATCTGCCTTTCAGCACCAGCGAGTCGAGAGGGCTGGCGGTCGCGTGCAAGTGCCTTTGCGAGAGATGCAGGTAGCGGGCGGTCTCTTTCAGATCATGATGGCCTAAGAGGATCTGAATGGTGTGCAGGTCGGCGCCGGCTTCCAGCAGGTGAGTGGCGAAGCAGTGGCGCAACACATGGGGATAGACCCTCTTCTTAATGCCGGCACGTTGGGCAGCGTACTGACAAGCGTGACGCGGCGTTTTGGTGTCGATGGGCTGATCGCCGTTGTGCCAGCGATTGCCGGGAAACAGCCAGACTCGGGATTTTTTGCGCAAACGCCGCCAGTGGGCGCGCAGTTCATCGAGCAGCACGGGACTGAGCATCACGTCGCGATCTTGGCGACCTTTGCCGCCTTGGATGTGAATTACCATGCGCTGGCTGTCGATGTCGCTGATCTTCAAGCGCGTCAACTCGGCGTTCCGAATGCCGGTGGCGTAGAGGGTCATGAGCACCGTGCGATGGAACGGAGTGCAAGCCCCATCGATAAGTTGCGCCACTTCTTCCTGACTGAGAATCGTGGGTAGGCGATGACTCTTCTTGGGGTAGGGAGTGTCGGCAATACTCCACGGCCTTTTCAGCGTCTGGATATAGAAAAAACGGAGAGCACAGAGATGGTTGGTTACGGAACCGGCCGACAACTTCCGTTTCGTGAAGAGGTAGGCTTGGTACTCCCGAATGTGTCGCTGCCCCAGGCGATCGGGAGAGCAGTGGAAATGTCGAGCGAACGCTTCGACCTTGCGAACGTAGTAGCGTGTGGTAGCCTCAGAGTAATGACGACGCTGGAGTTCCTCCAGCATGATTTTTCGTAGATGGGTCACAGAGACCTCCTTTCTCTGTGACCCACCTTATCTCACGAGTTGCTCCCAACTCGCCTAAGCACGCACGCTCCAGCGTCCGCCGCGCGAGCGGCTTCGTTCTGAC
>Ga0326728_10015102_pt1 | contig 16151 bp, 18 predicted proteins | sample MB3enrmetagenome_FD_207602 | JGI IMG/M metagenome (GOLD analysis project Ga0326728, IMG submission 207602) | Lab enriched peat soil microbial communities from McLean, Ithaca, NY, United States - MB31MN | ecosystem: Environmental > Terrestrial > Soil > Wetlands > Peat | place: USA: New York...
TCTCCGAAGCTTGAAAGTAAAGGTCGCCCGTCCTGCCGAAAGGACCCGGATCAGTCTTCGTAAATTTCTCCACATCGACTTCGGCAAAATCGTAGACCTGTTTGGGAGTGTAATCCTTCAATTGGCCGGGCGTGAGCTGGTCAACGCTTCGCACGTAGAGCCTGAACCTTCCAAAGGCCCTGTCTTTTTCGTATTCTGCTTTGAAAACGTGTTGGAGAACCTTATCGGGAATCTTGGCGTCTTTGTAGACGTCACCGATAACGTAAAAGTCTGCCAGTTTCCCACCATAAGAGCTGTCGAGGAGCTGGAAGAGACGCAGGGTCAAGTCATCCGGACTGACCACCGGGGGCTTTTCTTTGGCCAGGTGGAGACTCGGAAGTCCAGCCGTTAATAGAAGCGCGCAGAATGCGGCAAGCAAAAAGAACCAAGATCGGCATTTTCGCATGATCCCTCCCGAACTACTGCTCGGGCACGTTAAATGTGCGCAGGTCAGTCTGTTAAGACACATATTCGGACCGTGACCGTGGAAATACTACTCCGCAACGGCGGCGAAAACAATAGGCGAAAAGTGTAAAGGGTGAAGGGTAAAGGATGAAGGCTGAACAGTGGCCCGGGCTGCAATTAGGAGCCGACTGTTGCACACTGCTGAGTTTTGCGGTCTGCGACTCCAATAACCGAACGACAGCTCCGAAGTGTCGCCTGTCAGTAGATCCGAGATTCGAGTGCGATCGTTCAGCCATCAAGGCTTCGGCGTGTGTATAATCAACAATTTTACGAGTCCCTTCCGGAAATAGTAGGCCAGCGAGCTGGTCTGCGGCAGCCGAACCCTCTGAGAATCGCATACATTGACGGGCGAGATTTTTGATTGCATCCCCACGGGAGAGGGGTATGATTTCGACTTCACCCCTCGCGTCGAGCCGAAGATATGGGTCACGATCAGCCCCAAGGGAGCGGGCTGATTCGCCGATTGTTGGGGGGAAAGCTAAAACACGATCCCGGGCCTTTTCGTGTGGCCACCGATGCAAAGTCCGGCTCCGCAATTCAACATTTACTATTTACTATTCTCCCACGCTCCCTTGCGAAGGCATAAGAAGGATTTCCTCGAGCGTGGTTCGTGGCGGCTGTGTCAGCGCGCTAAAGACGGCCTCCGCTACATCCACCGGCTGGATGAGGTCGAGGCGGCAGACAGGGAATCCAAATTGATTGGTGAGGCGGGTATTGGTGGAGCCCGGCAGTATGCCTGTGACGCGGATCTTCCACGGCCGAAACTCCTCGCGAAGCACGCGCGTCAGGCCCAGCGCCCCGAACTTGGAAGCAGTATAGGCCGAGCAGTTGGGAAAGGCGTGCAGGCTGGATACTGAAAGGACGTTCACCAGATGGGCCGAGCGGCTGCGGCGAAGCAGAGGCAGGGCGGCATGGGTACACAAGAAGAGGGCGGTGAGGTTTGTGTCGAGGTTAGCACGCCACTCTTCGAGTGAGGTCGAGACAAAGGGCTTATAGGTGAAAACGCCGGCATTGTTAATGAGGATGTCAAGCCCGCCCATGCGGCGTTCCACCACCTTGAACAAGCGCCGCACTTGCCCGGCCTGCGTCACGTCCGCCTTGACAACCAGCGCCCCGCCGGGAACTTCCTCGCCAGCCTTGCGCAACGCTTCTTCCTTCCGCGCCGCTAGCACCAGCCTTGCGCCCTCGTTTCCCAATCGCCGGGCGATCGCCAAGCCGATTCCGCGGCTGCCGCCGGTCACCAGTATCACTTTGCCTTCGAGTTTGGCCATGAGAAAAGTATGAATAAAGAATGGTAAATAGTAAATTGTAAATAGTAAATTATGAACTCGGGTCACCCCCTGGCCAATTATAATTTATAATTTACTATTCACCATTTACTATTCACTTTTTTCAACCCCTTTCGCGCACCAGCCGCAGAAACTCCGCACGGGTCAACTCGCTCTTCCGGAATGCGCCTATCATGTGCGAAGTGACGGCGACGGAATTCTGCTTTTCAACCCCGCGCATAATCATGCAAAGGTGCTTTGCCTCAATGATTACACCTACTCCCTGGGGCTTAATCCTTTCCATCAGCGCTTCGGCTATTTGTTTGGTTAGGCGCTCCTGGATTTGGAGGCGCTTGGCAAAGACATCCACGACGCGAGGAATTTTGCTCAATCCGATGACCTTCTGGTTGGGAATGTAAGCCACGTGGCACTTGCCAAAAAACGGCAAGAGATGATGCTCGCAAAGGCTGAATACCTCGATATCCTTTACGATCACCATTTCATCGTAAGCCACGGGAAAAAGGGCGCCGTCAAAAATCTTGTCCAGTTCCTGGTGGTAGCCGCTGGTCAGAAAACGAAGCGACCTGGCCACGCGGCTGGGAGTTCGGAGCAGGCCGTCGCGCTGGGGATCTTCCCCGAGCTCACGAAGCATGGTATGAATCGCTCCCTCCAGTGGGTCGGATTCCTTCTCTTTTTCGAGATCGTTCAATACCGCCGTTGGATCTTCAATCATTCTTACCCTCTCCAGTTCCCGCACCTGTGGGTCATGGTGTGCAGGGGCGCCCTTGTGGCCGCCCTAGGGCAACCACAAGGGTTGCCCCTACGACGCGGAGGGCGGATCGCCCTCATATTCAAAGAAATTCGAGCTGGTCTCCTCGAGCCGCACGCGAGAGAGGCAAGCGGCGCGCAGCGGCCCGCCGCCTTTAATCTTGTCACAAAGCAGATGGAATATCTCTGTGCAGACGTTTTCGGTAGTGGGCACACAGGCGCGAAAGTTCTCGACGTCCAGGTTGAGATTGGTATGGTCCAAGCGCTCGAGCACTTCTTTTTCGACGATGCCGTCGAGCGCCACGAGGTCAAAGACCATGCCTGTTTCCTGATCGATCGGCCCCGCGACCGTCACTTCCAGCGCATAGTTGTGACCGTGGCCAAAAGGACTGTCGCATTTGCCATAGATGCGCAAATTCTCGTCATCCGGCAGCGCCTCGTTATGCAGCCGATGGGAAGCGCAAAAGCGATAACGGCGGGTGAGATAGACCATTAATCACCGTAGTAATCCACATAAAGATCCGAGGTTTCATACAATCTTATACGATGCAATTTGCCGAAACTAAGTTTCGGGGCCAGCATGCCCCAGATTTCCACGGCAATGTTCTCTGTAGTCGGTATCTTGGTTGCAAACGCGGCCACTTCCTGGTTAAGGAACTTATGATCCATCAACTGCAACACTTCACGCTCCAGCAGCGTCTTCAGCTCCTTCAAGTCCACCACCATGCCTGTTGTTGGGTTAATCGACCCGGCAACAGTGACTTCCAGAGTATAGTTGTGCCCGTGTCCGTGAGGATTATTGCACTTGCCGAAGATGCGCCGGTTTTCTTCCGGAGAAAGCTTAGGATTGTGATAGACATGTGAAGCGGAGAACTCCGCTCGGCGCGTGACGTAGATCATCCTCTACCCCCTTAAGTAACGCGGGTGTCTCGCCCGCTGCAACTCGACCGCGCTTCCTAATACGTAAGGGCCAAAGCGGGCGAGAAGCCCGCGCTACATCGTTGAATAACGCCGTCCCTTCCAATCGACGCGGTGTGAAAGGCGATGAGCTACGACCGAGTTGATCAAAAGCGCAGCGAAAATTAGTGTGCCCTCGAGTCTCCACGGCGCCACCCGGGAGTCAAATCCCAAATGAGTGACGGCCCGCATGTAGCGGACGTGCTGCGCCGCCACAACCAGCAGACACCCTAGGGCCCCGCCCAAAACGATACCATTTCTCCGGCCGGATAATGACCACATTAAGAGTACGATGAAAAGAACCTGCGGAAGCAAATCCAGCATACAAATTTCGGCGAAGGTTTTGAAAATCTTTGCCAGGCTTCGCCCATAAAGGAGAAAGAGATTCTTGCTCCACCCGGACCACATCTCGCCAAATGTGTGGTACATGCGCGTCCGGACCCAGGCTGCTCCCGGGAGGAAGAGCACTCTTCCGCCTACCGCCTTGACTCGCTTCGCCAACTCCACGTCCTCGAGGATTTCGTTGCGAATTGCCTGGTGCCCGCCCACGCGCTCGTACACCGCGCGCCGGATCAGTAGATACTGGCCATTCGCCGCAGCCGCAGGCGACTGGGGGTTGGACACGTCTTCGAACCTGTAAAGGCGCGCCAGGTTCACATAGATGAGCGGTATGACAGCCTTCTCCCACCAAGTCGGGGTTATCTGGCCGGGCGAGAGAGACAGCAAATCGGCCCCTTCCCGCTCCGCAAGCTCCAGCAAGGCCGCGAGGCTGCCCGGCAGGTGCTCCGTGTCGGCATCGGTGAAGAGCAGCCAATCACCTGCCGCCTCGCGAGCCGCAAGCGAGACAGCGTAGGTCTTGCCCAGCCAGCCTTCCGGCAGCAAGCCGGTGCGCAATATGCGAAGAAGCGGCGCCTCCGCCCGCAGGGCCTCGAGAATCTCACGGGTCTTGTCTTCCGACTGGTCATCGACCACGAGGATTTCCCGCACGCCCTGCTGGGCCGCAAGGGAACGAACCAGACGCTCGATGTTGGCTTCCTCGTTTCGAGCGGGCACGATGATGGAGACCGGACCGGAATGGTCTTGAATCATCTCGTGGTTCATGTAGCCCCCTTACTTGCCGGCGCATGCGACTCGCGAATCCTGCTTCGAGGCCGTACAGAAGGTGGGTTTGTGGCCCCTTTCGGGCTTCGTTTTGGGTTCGTTGGCATCAAGAACCAGTTCGTTTTGAGCACTCCAAAAATGCTAAGTCATTTGTTTGCAAGAGATGGTTGAGTTCGTTTCGCATCTAGTTCTCTACAGTGCCTTCCCGTGGATCCCTCACAGCCCTGAAGCCCTGGCTACCTAGGGTTGATTCCTTATTTCTACTATAGATATTGCCCGTAAAGTCAATGCTGTAGGCCCCTCTGCTGCTCTGTTCCGAGGAAGTCCACCAGTAGATGACAGGCGAATAGGGGTTCCAAAGAGGGGACTCTTTGTCTGGCTTTGTGGTATACGAGGCGCGGGTGTTGATTGGGTCCCATACTCCTCCACAATTGATTCCGTGGCGGGTCATTGAGCGGACGACTTCCTCTACAGTCGGAAGTCGCCAGATGTCCTGCGGGGTACCTGCGATAGACTTCCCATCCGCCGTGAGATACCGACACACCTTTTGAGCCCCTTCCCAGGTGGGGCCGCGCCACCGCGTCGCCCAGATTCTGTCGTTGGGATCTGGGTTGGGCCAGCCCGGGCCTTCCGGCGCCCAGATCAGCTTCACCCCATTTCCCTGGACAATCCTCAGGCCGCGGTTGCCATCGTCGATGCGGCCTGCAATGCGCGTGACTGGCTCGATTCCAAATCCGACCGCCACAAGCAGAGGAAGAAGAATGCTGATCTTGTACGCAAAGCTCACGGGTGTGGGACGGCCTGCCCAGAAAAGTACCCCAAGGAAAAGAGGGGGTAAGATCACCGGTAGCCAGCCCAACACGACACCGAGGCTGAGGACCTTGCGAGTTAATAAAATCCAGATGCAAAAGCCTATGCCGAAAATCTGGTAGAGGCTTCCTCCCGCTCTGGGCCAGCGGAGAGCGATCACCGATAGCACCACAAAGATCAGCATTAGGGCCAGGTACTTGACCGTAAGTAGCAGATTCGGAGCCAGGGACTTGAAGTACCATCCTTCATGGAAGCTCTCGAAGGCGCCCCAAAAAGCCCACAAGCTCGCGAGGATTGTGGAAATTAGTACCGCGATCCAGCCCAAAATCGCCGCTCTGGTCATAGCCGGTCTCCTCAGGGACTTTGACCTTTGTTGTTCACCCGGCTTTCCTTGCCGTTCGTCGAACTTCCCGTGCCGCGCACCCGGCTCGCCTTGCTTGGCGCCGCTCGCGGGAGGTCTCTTGCGACAACTCGGATAGGCTATCCTAAGCCGGTGGGCGTGTCAAGAGAAAAGTGCAGGGCAAAAGGGCGGGCGCCAAGCGTCAGGGAGCGGGCTACGTTATAATAGAAAGTCAAGCCATGAGCAAAACGAACGCGGTTAAGATCCTCGTACTGTTGCTGATTCTGGGCGGCGCGGGCTTCGTGGCATGGCGTCTGCGGCAACCGCACCCCGTGGACATTGGAGAAACAGCGCCTGACTTTACCCTTCCCGCTCTCACCCAGGGCTCGCTTTCTCTTCACGATTTCGGACGACAAGTGGTGGTGCTGAACTTCTGGGCCACCTGGTGCCCGCCCTGCGTGGAAGAGACTCCCGGGCTGGAAAAGTTCGCCGAACAGATGCGCCATCAGGGCGTTGCCGTGATGAGCGTGAGTGTTGACCAAGATGGGACAGCCCTGCAAACTTTTGCGGACGAGCAGCACCTTTCGTTTCCCATTCTGCGGGACCCCGATCAGTCTATCGCCCACCGTTATGGGACATTCCAATTCCCGGAAACTTACATTATCGACCAGGAAGGCAGGGTAGCGGAAAAACTGATTGGGGCGGTGGATTGGCAGGACCCCCGTATTATTGCGTTCGTGCAGGAACTCGCGGGGAGGGCGGAAGGCAGTAGGCAGTAGGCAGGAAGCAGGAGGCAGTGGGCAGCCAGCGGTAGGCAGTGGTAGCGAATCGAATCAGGAGCCCTCTCCCTTGGGGCTGAGCGCGACCGATGTCGCTGGCTGGACGCCGCGGATCCGACGTGGATGTCCCTCTCCCTTGGGGGGCTGCCGGCGCCTTCACCAGCCGGAGCGGGAGGGGTGAGACATCAGTTGCGTGACCAGGAGAACGAAATACAATTCCAACGGCAAATGGCAAATGGTTTTGCGATCTGAACAAATTGCAAATCGTAAACCATTCGGTTTTGCCGTTTGCCTCTTGCCATTTGAGTTCGCTCTTTCCGTGCAGACCGAAAAAGGAAAAGAACCCCTCATTTGTCCGGCGACAGCCCAAGAAGGCTCCGCGCGCGGTGAGCTATTCAGAGTCCGGCTCTGGTTTCGCTACCGGCTGAAGCTCCTTGACGGTGTAATCCGCCGGCACCTGGAAAAGGTCAGCGGGAGGCTCGTCGAGCACGAGGTTAGTGAGGCGCGTCACAGTCTCGCCCCACCGCGGGTCATTGGTTGTCACCATCAGCAAAATGCGCGGCGTTGCTACCGCATGCCAGCTTTCGTGAGTGATCTGGATGGGCCGGTCATTTCCCTGGGCACCTTCAGGGATGGTTTCTGTCATACGTTCGCCCTTCGCTTCCACACCCTCGATCACTTGCGTGCCCAGATCTTCACGCGTGGGTTGCGGCAAGACCGGTCGCGCCGGCGTGGGATTAGCTGAGGCGGTCGTCTGGCGAACAGGCGGGGGAGTAGGCCTGCGTATCTCCGTCTTCTCAGCCGTGCGATCGCGAGGATTGAGGCTATAGCGGGCGCCGGCGACGGGGTCAAAGATGGTCACGTGTCGGGGTAATTCATCTTGGCCCACAGATTCCAACCCAGAACCGTAGTCCTCATAGCGTCTGCGCCCCTGGCTATCATTGTATACCTTGGTCAACGACTTTTGCGTGATTTTGGTACTGTCCGCTAGAGTTTGAGTCGTGACCGTAATCTGATCCGCTGAGTGGGCAGTCGCGGTCGAGCGGCGCGCGCCCTGGGCGTTCGCTGAACCTGCCACGCCCCCCGGTGATACAGGTTGCGCCACCTGCTGCGCGGCCAAAGGAGAATAGACCGCAGTCGATGCCACGAGACACGTCACCAACAGGAAACGATGAAGAGGATTGTTCACGATGTCACCTCCGGGCTTTGCCGCATGTGATGCCCAGGGTTGACCTCCGGTTGCCCCGACGTGATTTTCGCCGTAGAACACGCCCTCGTCCTCCCTTGCTTCATACTTATGCGCCACTCGCCTCTGCCGGTTACTTCGAGACTGTAAACAAGCTCCCGGGATTATCCTTGATCACCACACCTTGGCCGTGCCCGCCCTGATCGACAATGAGCGTCCGCAAGGCTCCGCCATCGAGTACGTTGTTGGCGATCACGCAGTTCTGAAGCTTTCCGCACACGATGCCATAGGAGGGGCTCCACACCCCGCTGCCGTCGTCGTCGCGCCCCGCATAGAGAGTATTGCCCACACACGTGACACCCTTCCCTCCCTCGATTAAGATCTGGGACGAATCGTGGCTTACGACATCGGCCAGCTTGCCACTTCGCTTAATAAAGTTACCGGTTATAGTGATTTGAGAACAAGTCTGGCGCCGGTTGCGCAGCGCGATTCCACAGGTCCCGGCGCGGTCAAAAAAATTCCCGGTAATCTGGTAGCCGTCTCCACCGGTGATCACCAGATTCTCCTGCCCATTCCATTCCACGCGATTGCAAGTGAAGGTCACGGAGGCGTTCTCATCGCGCGCCCCAAAGCCGGCGCGCTGGTTTCCGGAAAACCAGTTGTCGCTGAGGAATCCATCCCAGCCACGCAAACTCAAACCGTCCCCGCCGTTATAGGCCAGCATCGACTGCCGGACGGAGAAGCACCAGGCATGCGCGAGGTTCACCCCGTCGCCGGTGAAGCGCGCCACCTGGCAGCGCTCAATTCGGAAGGCGTCCTCATGCTTGCCGTAGTCCGGCTTGTCGAGGAAGATTCCGTGCACCCCCTTGCCCAGGCCGGCACCATCGAACCCCAAGCCGTCAATGGTGGCGCCCTGAGCCTCCCCGATATTCAGCAGGCATTTGGCATCACCACTCGCAAGCCGCAGGGCCGTTCCGCCCGGCTTGTGATAATCCCACGAGGGTACGCCGAGCAAGGCAGTGTTCGGGCGCATGCGAAGGTCCGCGCAGAGGTACACCCCGGGAGAAACGAATACTACTCCTCTCACCTCCCCCGCAGCATCCAAGGCGCGTTGAATGGCCTTCGTATCATCCGTCTTGCCATCGCCTGTGGCGCCGAAATCGCGCACGCTCATGCGTTCCTGGGAGGCGGGCGAGCCTTGCGCGTGCGCGGCGCCTGGCGCACCCAACAGGATTGAAGCGCCACCGAGTAAAGCGCTCCTGGCCATCTCGCGGCGGCCGAAAAGGCCTGAATCGCTATTCGTCATGTTCATGTCTCCATTCGCGTGCAGAGTATCACGAAATACGAGTCAACGAATACCATTCACGCTTGCCGTTTACATGTGCCGCACATGCAACTGTGCCATACACATGCCGACCATGATTCAAATTCGCCGTGTACCCGATGCCCTGTACCGCAGGCTGAACGTCCGCGCAGCCCAGGAAGGCAAGTCTCTCTGACTATCTGCTGCGGGAGATTCAACGCATCGCCGAGCGGCCCACCCTGGAGGAAATAATGGAGCGGTCGGCCCGCCTCCCCCGCGTCAATCCTCGTGTGTCTCCCGCCCAGCTCATTCGCGAGGAAAGGGACAGCCGGTGATCGTGGTGGATGCCTCAGCTTTGGTGGAAGTTCTGCTTAACAGGCCGGCCGGGGGAGCTGATCGAAGGCTAAGTATGTCCCAATTTCTAAGTTGACAGAACGAGACGGCGGAATTAGGGTTAAGGACAGGCTCGACGCACCCAAGGGAGACAAGGCGCATGACCGGAGTCCAATTCATCACCGACGAAAAAGGGCGCAAGACGGCGGCAATCATCGACCTCAAGAAACACCGTGCGCTCTGGGAAGATATCGAGGACGTGCTGGTTTCCCGGTCGCGGCAGCACGAAAAACGTACCCCGCTCGAGAAGGTGAAGGCAGACCTTATTAAAAGCGGAAAACTGCGTGGCTAGCTACCGCGTCGTATTGACATCAACAGCAGAAAAAGAACTCAAAGGACTGTCTGCCCAGCTAAACGGGCGCATCGTTCCGCGCTTGGAAAATCTGGCCGACAATCCCCGTCCGCCGGGCTGCAGGAAGCTCAAAGGCGGTGATAAAGAGTGGCGCATTCGTGTCGGTGACTACCGTGTCGTGTACACCATTGACGACGCAGAAATGCTGGTCGAGGTGACGCGAATCCGTCACCGAAGCACAGTATACGAACGATGAGTGCCGAGAGTGCGTTTGTTCCCATTAGCCGTGGGGGCTCGTTGTTCTGCCCGCGTTTCTATTCGTACAAGGCGACCGCCAGAGCGACCAATCGCAGCGCGGACCTGTTCGGTAGGTCCGCAGTTTTTTGTTGTCGGTCGAGGACTCCCCACAAGTCCCTTCGGGAAACCGCAGGCCCCAAAGAACAGGGGTCTGCGCCAGCCGGCCTTTCGGCAGGCCCTTGGGCCTGAGCGTTGTCGAAGGGTCTCTCTCTTTTGCCTGGCCGGATAAGCCTGCCTGCGGCGGCCCGCCCGCCGCAGAGCCAGAGCCCGGGCCTGGGCCACTTGTTTTACACATCGACCGCAAAGGTGTAGTATCCACAACGATGAATCCGGAACTGACTGACTTATACGCGGGCTTATCCGGCATTTCGCTGGTCCCCACTACGTTCGACCTTGGACACGGGATTCAAATCTCACAGACCTATGCACACTTCATGGCACCGTTCCTTATGGCTTTCAAGCCCCCGAGCCCCGGAAAGCCCCACCCTGCGCCGTGGAAATCAGCAAGCGGTGGGCTGGCCATAGGTATTGCAGCCGAGCTTTCTCTCCCCCTTTCTTATCGCCCTGGGGACTTGGACAGATTAAACACCATCTGGTGGATCGTGGCGTTGCTACGGTTAAAAGTTGGCGCATCGGTTTTTGTTCCGGTCGTGTCTTCCGAACGCTTTGCGGGCATTCCATCGATTTCAGAGGAGCCGGAGCTTTTGCCGATTGAAATCCACCTCAACAGGTTAGTGCCATATGGCGGAACCGATCCACGGTTGGGTACTGATGATCTGGAATGGCTGAAGTCTCACTGGGAGCCCGGAAGCCAGCTACTGAAGAACGAGGACTTCAGCACTGCGTTTATATCGGTCGATTCGTGTTTATGGAATTCCAACCCAGCTCTAGCGCTGGTGATGATCTGGGGCGCACTTGAGAGGTTGTTTTCGACATCACATCAAGAACTGAGTTTCAGAGTGTCAGCCAACCTTGCGACTTTCCTTGAAGTGCCTGGGAGCGACCGCCTCACTTGCCTCAAGCGAGTCAAGAGTCTGCTTGTTCATAACTCCGACATTCTGGTGGGGATGTTTTGGACGAAGATCGGTACCAACACCGGGATTGCGGAGTCTGGCACTGTTGAAGAGATAGACCAGTTTGTAGCAGCCGCGAAGCCAGCCATGCTCTACTTTTCACGCCGACCTATCGATCCCAATGTAATCAATCTGAGACAGCAACAAAAGCTTCGCAGTTTCAAATCCACTACCTACTAGAAGGCGCTCACCGGCGGCTTCACTGGGCTTGACGATTTGCGGCAGACGCTTATTCGCGACTTGCTCAGCCAAGTCCGTAAACTGAAGCCCACAACCCCTGGAACTAAGATAAACAAGATTGACCAAGCGCTCAAACTTACGGAATTGATTGTCGCTCACAAAAAACACAACATCACCCCGGAGTTGTTCGACAAATACCGTGAGGAATTTTTAAAACCGAGAAAGCGCTCGAAGACTCAGACTACCGATCCGGTACCGCCAGGGGAGGTTGGACCAAATGGTCATAGGGTTGGTTACACGGAGGAAGGCGACAAGGTTGAATGGCTGCCCGATGAGGAGAATCCTGGTCAAGAGTGGCCAATGATCCTTCGGCGCAATGATAATGCAATCCTCAAAGCCGAGGGCGAATTTATGGACGTCATCTGGTACGACCGCAAGCTCGTATTGCTGCAAAGGCTTAAAGAAGGAGCAGAGACAATCGATCCAAAAATACGAAAAGGGATGCTGGCCGCAATGCGTGCCGTCGAGAGGAAATACGGAAAGAAGAAGCTCCGCGACTATTACCATAATGATTTCGAATGGGGAATGCTGAACGGAAAACTATCGGCACTCCGATGGGTTTTAGGCAGCGAATGGGACATGCTGGATACCTAATCTTACCGAGGACTGGTGCACACGGTCGCTTTTTAGCGGTCACTGTCAGGCCAGTTCTGACCGTGGGATTTTCTCATGCCCGATACCCCAACCGCACGTTGTCAATCTGGATGGGGCACGCCGCTGAAAACAGGTCTTCAGTTATCAGTTTTCAGTTATCAGTAACAACGTGTGGAGAGCCGCTGGGCGGGCTGGCGCAGACGGTCGCTTTTTAGCGTCTGCGATCTCCCGAAGGGACTCTCTTTCGGCAGGGCTTTGGCGCGGGTATGCTCTCCGGCAGCGTGCCGTTCTAGTAGCCGACTGAGGTGAGCAATCGTAGCGCGGACCTGTTCGGAAGGTCCGCGGTTTTTTGTTGTCGGGCGAGGACTCCCATAAACCCCTTCGGGAAATCGCAGACCCCAAAGATCAGTGGTATGTGCGAGCCAGCGGGTTCGTCTCCCAGAGCTTTACCGACGGGGGAAGAGCGCTGCAAGGCACGCCCCAGGGACGCACCACGCGGAGTGCGTCCAGCTAGCCCGTGCGCCAATGGCAGTGCTGCGGGACGCTTTAGTGGCGAAGCAGAAAGGGGCAATGGGAAGCTCCGCCTCAAACCAGATCGCTGCTGCTGATCGACTCGTTGGCGCCTTGGGCCGAGATCGGGAAATGTTGCACGAAGGCCCTTGATGCGATGGCATCTACCGCGGTCGCCACGCTGGCGGTTCGCGTAAACTTCGACACCGTGTACCGCAGCCCGCCGTTCCAAGTGAACTTCAAGTGGGTCTCCGTGGACCACGTCATGTGCCAGAGAATTCGGATACCGGATTGTTTGTACAGCGCGGTCTTGGGCGCAACAGCAAGAAAAACGTCAAAATCAAGGGCTTTCTGCAATTCCTCGATTCGGCCCGAAGCCGGAGTCGCATCGAACCGTACATTGGCGATCGTCACTGGATAGTCTTGGAGTGTGACCTGAACGTTCACTCCGGCGGCCAGGTCGGCCCGAGCCCCCGGGGTGTACCACGGTGAGGCATCCACCCCGCTGCTGTCGAAGAAGGGGATTGTTCTCTGCAACCACCGCCGGTATTTATACCCTTCGTACCGGGCCGCCATCACGGGCAGCTTCTTGATGATTTGGATCAGACCCATTCGATACAGGCTCGCCGGTCCCTGCAACTCCGGGTAGGCATTGGCGTTGGCGTCGGCGGCCTGCACAGCCCCTGTGATGGTTACTCCCTTCAGCCACATCTTCACCTGAGTCTGTCCAGCTCTCGGCGCGGCTGGTGCAAGGGCCGTCCACATTCCGTTCGGGCCGCTCGTCTCGAGGGCAGACCAAGCGTCCCCGACCTGCACACAATTAAGGCTACTTGCCGTTATGTTCATTCCAGACTCTCCCTTGGATGTTCCTTCGACCTATGAGCTTAAGGCGCCTCTGTTCCAACGTGCCGTGGCCGCCTTACGGGCAATCTCAGATCGCCTCTCCGGTGTGAACGCTTTGGCTCCCGCCGGTCCGCAGTTTAGCCGTCCGAGCTTCCTGCGCATCTTTCCAACGCTAAGCTCCTGCCGCCTCTTCGTCGAGGCCCTCTGCGAGGGAGCGGGAACCAGGGGCTACGGACTCGGGACTGGGAACTACCGCCCTCCTGCCTAGCGGGTAGGCACGGTAAGTGCAGTCGTGGCCATGGGATCTTCTCATGCCCAATACCCCAGCGTCAACCGCACGTCGCCAATTTGGATGGGGCAGGTCGTTACCGTTGCCTTGTCCAAAGCGAAATTGCTGTAACTCGACCACCGCCAAGTTTTAGGGAGTCTTCAGTTATCAGTTTTCAGTTATCAGTAGCAACGGGTGGCAAGGCGAAAGCTGACAGCTAGTCCCGGGCCGCGAATGCCGAACCCCCAACCCCTAATCCCTCGCCCTTTCCGCACGAAGCTCAGCCATTCCAGTTGCTGAGCCCCAAGGGGGCGACCCACCCCAGCCCAGGCCAGCGGCCCATCGGCGTTAACCTAAGCAAAGGGTGCTTGCGAGTGCGCCGCCACTCGGCCAGAACTTCGGATTGCCCCTGCGGATTCGTCGATAAACGCAAGGCGACCTACGAGGGGTAATGGGGAGAACAGGCAGCGGCCCCTCAAGGTACTTTGCTGAAAATTCAGCTACATGCGATCCGGAACGAGGGCTGCCGGACGTCGACAAAGGGATTTGCAGATCATCCGTGGCAAATGGGATCTGGCTCCATTTTCTTAGCCTGCGGGGGATGCGTCTCAATGAATTTCTGAACTTTTATCGGACTGTCTGTTATAAACAAGAAATTCGAATAGTCTTTATTGGCAACCTTCCTGAGCAGCGGATAGATTGGTGCTTCTCGCTGGTACTGGGTTCGCCCCAAAAAAACCATGGGGCTGTAAAAACCAGTCGTCCCGTAGTGATTCTGTGCAGCGTCCATGAAGATTTCCTGTCTCGTGCCCGCACTCCCAGGTGCAAAAATGACACCGGCCTTGGCTATCTGTAGCAATCCTCCCTCGCGGATGCTGTTGTCGAAATATTTGGCGACTTTGTTCGCGAATGCATTGGTTGGTTCAGACCCGTAAAACCAGGTTGGGATCCCAAGGCTGTCCGCACCGTTAGGAAACCTCCGCTTTACCTCAAGAGATTGGCGCATCCACATCGGATTGCTGCACTCAGGTGCCAAGGCGAGAATCTTTAAGGCTTCGTCGAGGTCACTTTCACCAAATTTAGAGAAATAGGCTCCCAAGTTTGCAGCTTCCATCATCCCAGGACCACCCCCGGAAATAACGAAGTGGCCACTCAGTGTTAGAAGGCGTGTCGTCTGGGCTGTCTTGCGATACCCCAGGTCTCTCCTGTTCATCGACGAACCACCCATGACCCCTATCATTTTCAATGGGCCAATTTCATTGATTAGTCTTTGGAGGGCATCGTCGATTGAATCGTCATGGATGCGGCGGCACAGCGCTTCAATTACATCAGGGTAGAATTTTCCCTTTGCTACATAGTCGCAATAAATGCGTCGGTCCAAGCTTACTCCCGAGGTCAAATCCTGGAGTTCTTTAGGAGAGTAAAGGGAGCATCTATATGGGTTATAGGGCAGACCTTCCAAGGGAGGAAAAAGGACGGCTCCTTTTCTTTGCAAAAGGATTTCAGTTTCCCTCTTGCCGAATACGCATCCCAGAAAAAAGGTTGTGCCAATTTCCACCTTTTCCCAGTAGCCTGCGTCGAAACTTGTTAGGTCAACTCCCTTAATTACAGTCATCTTCAGATCGGTGCCAGCGTTCTTCACACATTCAGAGTCAAAGAGTTCCTTTAGTTTGCCTGCGAGCACAGCGGGGCACATCGGCGATTGACCGAAAAATCGCCTGGGCATAAGAGCTGAGGTTCCTATGACCGTGCTCAGAACACCGACTCGAGTCAGGAAGTCGCGGCGACCCAGGGCGATCTTGCCGGGTCTATCCGTACCAACGGAAGTGGGAGAATTCTGAGCCGGAATTTTCATCTTCTTTGACCTCCCCGCTGGGATGAGTATACACCTAGGCGACGTGCTCGGACGCGCGGAAATGGAGTTGCTCTCCTGCCGCCGGTTTTTGTTGTTGCTGAGAAACTCCGGTCCCCCGCTCTTGGAATACCCCAGACCTCCTGCGCAAAGGATTCTGTAGGTGGTCTCGGCCGGAGAGTAGGAGATTGATCGCCGTTTTGTAACAGCCTCTGGCACCAGCAACTATGGATACATCCTCTGTCACGCAGCAGTGTTGACCGAACCGATCAAGTCGCGAATGGCCTATTCCGAAGGAAATGTTTTGATCCCGCCTCAATCCGGTGTTGTTTCCTCGACGTCGACGTCCACCTGGAAAGCTTAGGTTAACGCTTACGGGCCAGCGGCCAGGGTTACGCGGCGTGGTTCATTTCAACACCTGAGCCCTGAAGGGGCGACCCACGATCTGGCTTCGATCCCACACAAATCGTTCGTCGTGATCAACCCCGTCCACCTGCAAGCAAATTCGCTGCTCATCCTGACAACTTACCACTCGATGGTGCGCCCCCCCTCGATACTGATTGTGGCGCGGGGTTTAATTGGTGCGCCCCTCCAGGGCGTGAACATTGAATAGGCCGAACGCAGTTCGGCTCTACACCAGGGCGCTGCCCTATAAGCGTTAACTTAATAGAAGCTGTACCGAGGCCTCTTGCGCGGCGGTTCGGCTAGATGCTCCACGATGTCGTCCCAATCACGGAAGGTCGACGCCAAGCTATGGAACGGCAAGATCGCCA
>Ga0326728_10015103_pt1 | contig 16150 bp, 19 predicted proteins | sample MB3enrmetagenome_FD_207602 | JGI IMG/M metagenome (GOLD analysis project Ga0326728, IMG submission 207602) | Lab enriched peat soil microbial communities from McLean, Ithaca, NY, United States - MB31MN | ecosystem: Environmental > Terrestrial > Soil > Wetlands > Peat | place: USA: New York...
CATTTTTAACTGTAACAGCTGAGTAGTCGTTAACTGAATGTGTAACTGAATATAGAAACTCAGAACCCGAAGAAGGCCCTAAAGTTGTATTTTCGGTCGTGAATTCGTAGTAGTCAAGGGAAACTTTGACCGTCATGTTTTCAAGAGAAGTGGTGTTCCAACCGCCGTTTTCCAGTGCGATTTTAAGAGCGCGGTACATTGAAACAGGCGGAGAAAAATTGTAGCTGATACTTTGAAGGGAAACATTTCCAAACTCGTTATAAAAGGCGTTAAAATCATCCTTTTGCTGATTGATAGTGTAATTTTGATAGTATAGAATGACATTAAGACAAATTAAAACAGCAATGACGGCAGCTAAAATACTTACGAGTCGCCCTTTATCCATTTTTAGTCACTTCTTGGCGCAACTGATTCTCCATATTTAGTAGACATCGCCTATTTATGGCTGCACTGTTGAACAACTTGTTCAATCTTGTAGAATAAGAATAATGGAAGAAAAAAATCAGTTTTCTTTCGTTCAGAATGCAAGTCATCACTTGATCGGTTAACACCAGAGCAATCACCTGAAGACCTGACATACCAACGGATGTGCGAAAAGAATAATAGCCCTCTGATATGTAACTAACTGGTGATTTTATGTCTGTTAAAGTTGGCGATAAAGCGCCTGATTTCACGCTTCCTTCGCAAATGGGTGATAATGTAACTCTTTCAGAATTCTTCGGCAAAAAAAACGTAGTCTTATACTTTTATCCAAAAGATGAAACGCCCGGTTGTACAAAGGAAGCTTGCAGTTTCAGAGATAGCTACCAAGAACTGACAAATCTAGGCGCTGAAGTACTGGGCGTAAGCGCGCAGAGTGTTGAGTCGCATAAGTCTTTTGCAACGCATTATGGCTTACCCTTCATACTGCTAAGCGACGAGGATAACAAGGTGCGCAAACTTTACGGAGTCCCCTCAAGTATGGCCATTCTCCCAGGACGAGTCACCTACATAATTGATAAGAAAGGCGTTGTCAGACACATTTTCAATTCCCAAACCCAAACTCAGCGGCATGTAGAAGAAGCAAAAAACACACTAAAAGAACTGGAAAAAGAGCAGCAAGTCACGGTTTAAGTGGAGAAGCTGGCTGATTGCTGAATTTATATAATACTCTTACACGGAGAATCGAGCCGTTCAAACCCGCTGAAGACATGCAGGTTAAAATGTACACTTGTGGTCCGTCGACGTATCAGCGAGCGCACATTGGAAACTACCGCACTTTCCTCTTTGAAGACATACTTCAACGCTACATGGAATACTTGGGCTACAAGGTTACACGGCTAATCACCTTGACAGATGTAGAAGACAAAGCCATAGCAGAGGCAAAAAAAGAAAATCTCACCATAGAAGAACTGACGAGAAAAAACGAAGCCGTCTTCTTCCAAGACTTCAAGCTGCTAAAGATCAAAACGCCAGACTACGCCATAAGGGCTTCCTCAGCTGTGGATCAAGCGGCAAAACTAATCACTCAACTACTAGAGAAAGGCTACGCCTACTGGTACACGTACAAGGGCGCAAAAAACGTTTATTTTGACCCCCTAAAATTCGATGGCTTCGGAAAACTGGCGCATTTGGACATGAGTAAGTGGCCGAAAAAGAAACGCCGCTTCCACAAGGACACGTACCCTGGCACACCCTGGAACATGGGAGATTTTATTATTTGGGACGGCTGCAAACAAGACGCCGTTTGTTATGTGGCGCCGATTGGCGGTGGTAGACCAGCGTGGAATATTCAGGATGCAGCCATAGTAACCAAGTATCTTGGCTTTACGATTGATGTTGCATGCGGGGGAATCGACAATTTAGTCAGGCATCATGATTACACGCTTGCCATTGCAGAAGCCGTTAGCGGCAAAGAATTCTCGCGTTACTGGCTTCACGGAGGTCATCTTTTTGTTGATGGCAAAAAAATGTCTAAAAGCATCGGCAACGTGTATTACACGAGCGACATTTTAAAGAAAGGTTTCAGCGGCGAACAATTAAGGTTCTTTCTTACATATGGACCCTACAGGAAAAAACTAAACTTCACCTTTGAAAAGCTGGCTGAAACCAGCCGAAAACTGGATTCCTTCAAAAGCATGGTTAAAGACCTGCAAGAGCAAAAAACAGACAATGCTAATACAGAAACAGATGGGGTTGAGGCGTCGGTCGTTTCTGCCTTCGAGAAGGGAATGAATAACGATTTAGACGTGAAAACTGCTTTCGATGGCTTATACGAAACTGTCAGTGAACTTCATGAAAAGCGTGAAACATTAAGCGTTAAAGACGTGAGAAATATTATGAGTGATTTGCGCCGGGTTGATTCGGTTCTTCAATTTATCTTTTAAAGAAAGAAGGGGTTCAGGTTAATTTTGCATCATCATATCTGAAAGTTCTACATCTGGGTGATGATACCTTTTTCTGCCAATCGACTCTTTATCAAATTCTATAGCCTCCTTCGGGCACCATTGTAAGCATGCCATGCACCGTTCGCAGTGATGCTGCCATGAAGGCGCGTTATCGACCATCTTTATGTTTTTCACGGGGCAAACTCTCGAACAAACTCCACAGCCGTCGCATTTCTCATCAAAGTGGAAGCTGACATCCATCAAAGGCCAAAGATCATCCTTGTTTAGATTCGAGTTTGTAAGTTTATTGTATTTGCTTTCAATTCTCCATCGCGCAAATATTTTGTCAATCGGGTAAAACAAAGAAACGAGCAACTTGTTGGTGGCTTCAAATTTGCCTTCGTTTCGGGCGTTAACGTATTCACAAATAAAATTGACTCTGCCGCGGCAGTCGGCAAACAACTTTTGTTCTTTATCTCCGACCGTCCCACTGTACATGAAGGGAATAGTGATGTTGTTCATCGGCATATGCACTGCGAACCCAGCTGAAAGCTTCCCGCCGCAAGATTCGACCACTTTGCGAAAACTTTTGATTACCCCGCCAGCCATGCTTCCATATGTGGTGACCGCAAAAATATATTTTGAATTGACATCATCCAGCTTCCCAAAAAACCTTTCAACTATGGATGGAACGCGGAAAATTCCGTGAACAGGAAAAACAACACCAATAATCTCGGCATCCGTTTTTATTTTGTCTTTATTCATTACGGAAGATATTGCTATTATTTTTCCACTGGTTTTTTCTGCAATATCTCTGGCAACAGCTAATGAGTTGCCTGTGCCTGAAAAATAATAAACATCCACGTTCAAATCAACCATTCCCCATCGGTGCCGTTTATCGCTAAAACTTTCATTTTTACACCACTATCCATTTCGTCTCTTTAGACGCTATTGTTTTATCCACCAGCAATATTAAAATACGCCAGAAGCACAATAGTAATGTTGTTTCCATTAAGTAACTAAAGGCGAATTGGCTTGGAATCTGAAAATAAGGCACATGCACAGTTTAAAACAGTGGTAGAAATCGTCGGGAGCAAGTGGAACCTGTTTATTATCTGGAACCTTAGAGAACACACGTTGAGATTTACTGCTCTCCAAAAAAATATGGGTGACGTTAACTCAAAAACCGTAACAAAACACCTCAGAGAGCTAGAAAAAAATAAAATCATAAAAAGAGTTGTGTACCCTGAAGTTCCTCCGAGGGTTGAGTATTCTTTAACTGAGAAAGGTAAAGCATTTCTTCCGGTCTTTGATGCTATCCGTGATTGCGCGTTCCAGATAAGTAACACTTAGCCTACGAAACGTTTAGAAGGCAAAAATCAAATTCTTACAAATTAATCTTCAAAAGCCGTTTTTAAGGCGCTTTGCGCTTACACTTACACTAATTCGCCTACCAGCTTAACATTCCGTAAGGTTTCCTCTCTATGCGGAGCCATCTCTAACTCTTCAGTTAAGTCTTTTCCCGCATTATGCATTCCCAAATGGTCTCCATCAATCCAGAAACTGCTTTCCGAGACATCGTAAACTTTTCCCTTGTATGCGATGTAGGCGGGTTTACCATTTTTCCCGTTATGTTCTTCAAGTTCTTGCATGGTTACCTTTTTTTGTTCAGTCAAAGAAATCACTTCTTATACACTAAAGTCGAAGAGCTTGCATTTAAAATTTTATGCTTAATTTCTTATGCTAAACCATTCGGTGATTAGTATACTGCAATCCTGTTCCGGAAGTAGTGATGAGGACGGTTTTGCCGATAAAGTTTGAGCTATAACGTTCACTTTTGCCACATCACCGTGAAAATTGAAGCTTAACTCGTTACCGTTTGTTTGGTTTGATCCGCTTGCCTGATTAAAATTCACAGAGAACAACCAAAAAACGAAAACGCCTACAATTACCGCTACGATTACTACGGCTATCAAAATAATGACCGGGACCAGAAACGGGTTTTTCTCCATTGGCCTTGCTGACGGAGGCGCAGGGGTAAAAGTGACTGCTGGTGTCCCGCATTTATGGCAGAACCGAGCGTTTTCCTCCAGTTTAGTTCCGCATATTCGGCAGTAAGGCAACTGTGTGAAACCTCAAGCTACGGGTACTGCAACTTGAAAAATTTAAGTCTTTACCAAAATTTTCTCGTACTCTGTAATGTTTCATTTGGCAGGTAATTAAGCCCTAGTAATTTTAAATAAGGGCGGTACTAAAGGGGTTGTTGGAGATACATTTGCCTGAAAAAGTTTTAGTTACAGCCGCTTGGCCATACATCAACGTCACGCCCCATTTAGGAAACCTTGTCGGCTCAGTCCTATCCGCCGACGTCACAGCACGATACTACAGGTTACGGGGCGACGACGTATTGATGGTGAGCGGTTCAGATACGCATGGCACACCCATCGAGGTTGAAGCGATAAAGCAGGGCATTACCCCTCAAGAGTTAACTGACCGAAACCACGCTCGCGTAGCTGAACTTTTCCGCAAATGGGATGCTTCATTTGACAATTACACCAGCACTGAGAGCCCAGTTCATAAGCAGTTTGTCCAAAAAACATTGCTGGAAATTCAGAAGAACGGTTACATTTTCGAGCAGGATACTCAGATGCTTTTCTGTGAGCATGACCAGCGTTTCTTGCCTGACAGGTTTGTGGAAGGCAAATGCCCCTACTGCGGTTGCGAAAAAGCGCGTGGAGACCAATGTGACCGATGCGGCAGGCTTTTGGAGCCAACCATGCTGATCGAGCCGTACTGCGTAATCTGCAAGAACACACCAACTGTGAAAACAACGCGTCACTGGTACATCGACCTATCCAAACTCTCTGAGCCATTAACCGAATATATTCAGAATAATCGGCAGTTTCCTGCTAACGTTAAAAACTTCAGTTTAAACTGGATAAAAGAAGGCTTAAAACCAAGAGCTGTCACCCGCGACGTAGAATGGGGCATTCCCGCACCTTTCAAGGGAGCAGAGGGCAAAACAGTCTACGTTTGGGTCGACGCCGTTTTAGGCTACGTTTCAGCAACCATCGAGCAATGCCAACGCATGGGGCAGCCAGAAAAATGGCGCGAATACTGGTTAAACAACCAAGCTAAAACCCTCTACTTCGTCGGCAAAGACAACATCCCATTCCACACCATAATCCTTCCGGCTCTGCTGTTGGCTTCTGGCGAAGGTTATAACCTGCCATGGAACGTTTCCGCCACCGAATTCCTCCAGTTCAAGGGCGAGAAAGCCTCAAAAAGCCAACGCATCGGAATCTGGATAGACGAAGCGCTTGAAATGTTCCCAGTGGATTACTGGCGATTCTTTTTAATCGCCACAAGACCAGAAAGCAAGGATACGAACTTCACATGGAGCGCTTTCATCGAAAAAATCAACGCTGACTTAAACGACACCTTCGGCAACTTCATCCATCGAACCCTGTCCTTTATCGCCGCAAAATTTGACGGTGAAATTCCAAACCCCACTAAACTAGAGAAAAACGACGAAGCTGTGCTGCAGGCAATCAAAGCGAAAGTGCAGGCTGCAGCCCAAGAAATCGAAAGCTCATGGCTTCAATCTGCCACCAACACGCTAATCGCAATAAGCCGCATTGGAAACCAATACCTCAACGATACGGAACCCTGGAACCTGATGAAAACTGACAAGGAAAAGGCAGCAACCATATTCTACGTTGCCGCTCAAGCAGTGAAAGCTATAACGGTGGTTTCAGCGCCTTTCATCCCAGAAACGGCGGAACAGCTTTGGCAAACACTAAACCTCCCAGGAAACGTCGACAAAAGCAACTGGAACGAAGCATTGAAACCGCTTGAACCAGGGCACAAAATAGCTAAACCAAAACCGCTATTCCACAAAATCGAAGCTGACGAGGCAAAACTTGATGAACAGTTAGCTCAGATTAGAGCGAAACTGGCAAGCCAGCCAAAATAAATAGAAAGTAAAGTTTTTTTCTTATAGTAATTAATTGATTTAAAAAAGTTTCAAACGAAGTTATCCGACAATATTATAAATGTAAGGCGTCATATTAATTTGTAAGGTGAATGTTCTTTGGCCGATGTGGAAACAGTTACAGTTTCATCAAAAGGGCAGGTTACTCTTCCTTCAAAACTGAGAAAACGACTAAAGATAGCCAAGGGCGAAAAACTCTTGGTTGTCAGCGAAGATAACGTCATCAAATTGGTTCCTGTTCCCAAATTATCCAAGCTAGCTGGTGTCGACAAGGACTTATTTGCAAACAGAAAACCTTCTGAGGAATTAAAGGGTATGCGGAAGGAGTGGACTGAAGAATTTGATAAACGAATCAAAGAACTATAAGTTACTGATAGACACTGAGCCGTTGATTAAACTGTTTGCAAAAGAAGAAGGTTGGGAAACAGTTCAAAAAATACTCTTACGAATTGAAAGCGGAGTGATAGAAGCAGCCATAAGCGTGGTTACGCTAACCGAAATTTATTATAAATATCTTCATGAAAAAAGACTTGACTTAGCTAAGGCAAGGGTTGAAGAGCTAAAGTACGCTACCTACCTCAAAAAACTTGAGATAGACGAAAAAATAGCAATTAAAGCAGGCGAATTTAAAGGAAAATACAGCATTCCAATAGCAGACTCCCTCATATCGGCAACTGCATTTTACAATGATGCAATAGTGCTAAGCGACGACGCGGATTTTAAGAAAATAACAGAAATACAAGCGAAGACCGAACAGGAGTTTCTTTCATAAGTAAGTGACTATATAGATAAGCGTTGAATTAGCATCAATTTAAACGTTAAAAATTAATGGAGCAAAGGGATTATATGCCAAATCGAATCAGTGCCGACCTTCATGTGCACTCATACTACTCAAAGGATTCAACAATAACTCCAGAAGAACTCGTCTTTTATGCTAAGAAACGTGGCTTGAATGCTGTTGCTGTTACAGATCACAACCAGATTGAGGGCAGCTGCAAAATAGCTAAGGAAACAGATTTTCTTGTTATTCCAGGCATGGAGGTTTCAAGCGCAGATGGCCACATAGTTGCCCTTAACATTCAAGATTTAATTCCAAGAGACTTAAGCGCAAGGGAAACAGTTGATTTAATACATAAGGCGGGCGGGATAGCTATTGCAGTTCATCCTTACGCTTGGTTTAAAGGTAGCTTAAACAGCCATGTTAAGGATGCAAAATTTGACGCTGTGGAAACCCTCAATGCTTCAGCGTTTCCGTTTAACCGCTGCAAGAAAAAGGCAGGAGAAATAGCGCAAAAGCTGAATCTTCCTTGCGTAGGCGGAACCGACGCGCATTACGGTCCAACCATCGGCTACGCCTACACGGTCATTGACTCTGAACCCAACGTTGACGCGATAGCTAAAGCAATTGTAAACGGGAAATGTCAGCCTTTCGGGCAAGAAGTACCGTTAACTTTGAATTTAGAACGGCGGTACAAAATGATAAAGAGAAGAATCTTTGGCGCTTGATGCGATTACAAAATCGTTTGGCATCAAAGGCTCATTTGAGAAAAATACCAGCCTAAGAGCCTAGAGCTTCTCTTTTTGCTACGAGAAATACTAAGCAAAAAGCCTACCCTGTTGCCTCAGCTTTAACTTTTAGAGCCATGGAATCAACTATAATCTTGAAAATGCCTTATTTTCTTGCTTTGCACAAGATAGAAATTCCTAACACATAATTTGACTTTGATTCTGCTAAAAGCATTCTTTCAAGAAGCCTTGATAGAACGGTTATATTTGAAACTCTTTCATGTGGATAATCTTTTTTAGAAATTTTCGTTAGGATAGTAATGGGCAACGCTAACGAATTCCAGTGTCTCAGATATTCAATTTTAAAGCCTGAATCTTTCAACTTATTTTTAAGCTCGTTATCGGAGTAACGTCGTTTATGCCCTAAAGCGACGTCGTGTTTTCCAAATAAAAATTGGTACGAAGGCACATTCACTATGATGCAACCGTTTGGTTTTAGCATGGCATGAATTTTTCTCATGGCTGACTTGTCATCTTCGATGTGCTCAAGCACGTCGCCGAGGATTATGCAATCAAATTTTTCATTACTTTTCCAATCATTTATGTCCGATACGAATGCCCGGATTCCTTTCTTTTTTGTGATGTCAACGGCTTTCCAATCAGTGTCGATTGCCACTACGCTGTAGCCTTTCTCTGACAGTGCTTTAGATAGGCGTCCTGAACCGCAGCCAACATCCAAGACGTTTTTGCCTTCAACCAAATCCAAGATAAGCTTTACTTTTACTTTGCTCCAAAAATCGGATTCCTCAATTCTTTCTAAGTCTTCCGCGTGACTATGTAAGTTTGTATCCATAATTTGAGAACCCCCCGCCCCATCTTTAATGTGTCCTGAAAAAGGTTAAGCTTTGAATCTGGCTTATAACTCCACGTCACTGGTATCTCTTTTATGCTGTAACCCATTCTTTTACATTTGAATAAAAGTTCAGCGTCAAACTCGAAGCCATTGCTCTCAACGGTGTAGAGGACGTTTTCCAAGACCTCTTTTTTGAAGGCTTTACAGCCGCACTGCGTATCTTTCACGTTAAGGTCGAATAGAGCATTGAATATTCGGGAGAAAGCCTTACCGGCGAATACTCGGGCAAACGGAGGATAAACCAAAATTTTTGTTCCTTCAACCTCTCTCGAAGCCACTGCAACATCAACCTTCCCCAACCATGAAACTACTTTCTCAACATCGGAGATGGGCACAGGAAGGTCTGAGTCAAGCAGCACCACAATTTTACCCCGCGAATTCTCGACTCCTTTTTTGAAAGCTCCCCCCTTTCCCAGCCTTCTGTCTGAAGTTATTAGTTTAATGACTGCTGAATCCTTAGAAAATTCAGTCACTATGTCATCGGTTTTATCAATGCTTTCAGAAACGATTAAAATTTCACATGACCCGTTGAATCGGTCAACCACGCTTTGCAAAGTGTTCTTAATTCTTTTTTCCTCATTATACGCAGGTATTACGATTGACAGTTCCATGTCTAGCGCACTTGCCGACTTTTTATGGTTTCGTGTATAGATAATACCCAACTATCATAGATATAAGCAGAATTGTGAATAGTTCACCATAGTTTAGGAAATACACACTTGGGCTTTTATTGAAATTTGGATATTTGAAGAAGTCTGTAGCTGTCGTGACTCCCGAGGTCCACCATGGAAACCCGTTTGTTGCTTTAGCCACTCCGAATAGCGCTACGAATAAGTAGCTAGCAACTTCAACCGTTAAGAATACCAGTATTGCAGCAAATACGGAATAGAAAAATAATGTTTTTCCAAAAGCAAATCTTACGTTAGGTTTATTTCTGTAGTTAGAGAGGAACGACCCCAGAAACGCCAATAAAATGCTTGCGAAAAAAAGATAATCCATAGGTAACAACAAACTTTTGTTATTGTTAATCGCGTACGCGAAAGGAAGATTGTTTTTAATCCATAAGCCTAATTGAATGGTATTTGGGTTCCAGATAAAATTTCCCAGCCACATTATAGTGACATAAATGAACATGAATATTGCTATGCCAACTGCACTCATTATTTTGTATTTATTCATGTTAACGTGTCCCCCAGTTTTCTTGCTTCTTTACAGTTAGTAAAGCATAGATTGATGTTGGATATTCAATGAATAATGCTGAGAAGCCTAGTCTGAAGAGGTCATATGTGTTTAGTTTAAAGTAGCCTACTGCGCATCGTCTTAGTAGCACGATGAGGGAGGAACCAAGTATCGAAATAGCTATGATTAAAGGCCATGACGCATTCGATATTGGCGGTGAAAATAATCCATCGTGAATTAAAGCAACTGCAAAAGAGAAAGGCCCAAGGTAATAGGCTACTTGAAGATACGTGTACAACCAGAAAATTTTTGACGGAAGCTTCTTTTTGAAATCAGTGTACAGAAACTTGTAGCCGCTTCGCATCCATCTTAACTGTTGCTTAATATATTTTAAGTATGATTCTGGGCTAGCTGTTGCCGCTACGGCTGTGTTTTGATAAACGGTTTTGTACCCTTCAGCGTTTGCTGCTTGAGTTAACCATCGGTCATCGCCGATTACACTGTTTTCGCCGAACCACTTGTCATTTAAGAATCCGTCTTTATGTTTTAAGAGGAACTCTTTTCTCCAAGCGTTGAATCTGCCATCTGCAACCACAAGGTTACCGTTTAGGGCTTTGCAATTCCAATCTCGATTGTACTCTACTACGGTACTTAGTTGATTTGCAAATTTGCTTCCTGTATCGTAAACAATGTTTTTGCCTTGAACAGCCACAATCGTTGAGTCTTCAAATGGCTTAACTATTTCTTCGATTGCGTTTTTCTCTAAGATTTCATCGCTGTCTAATTGAATTACTATGTCATTTTTTGCTAGTTCCCAACCGTTAACCAACGCGATTCTTTTGCCGCCTCTTTCCTTGAAAAAGTAAGAGGCAACTCCGTATTTTTTGGCTATTTCATCGATTTCTTTTCTATTATCATCATGCACAACTATGATCTCGTCAGGTTTACTTGCGGCTATACTGGATATGCATTTTTCAAAGATGCTTATGTTTTCGCCATATTCTGGTATTATGACAGATACTTTTGCGCTTTTGAGGCTGTTGTGTGGCTTGTAGCCTTTTCCGTAGAAGTACCTGATTAATAGTGGCATTAAAACGAAAGCGATCAGGTGAATGGGCAAGTAATAGAATGTTCCTGTTGTAACCATTTTTATGAGTTCTTCAATTTCAAAGAACATTCAGAGGGACGTCTCCAATGCATTGCAATAGTTTAATTCTGCTATGAAATGCGGGTTTAACCCATTTTTGAAGTACGTGGCCATTAAGTTGTTTACGTCTTTAGGTAGGCATTTGCCGTTGTATTTCTCACCGAATTTTTCTGTTCCATACTTTGAGATCCGTTTGTCAGCGCAAACTAGCTGTGCAAGGTCCTTTGTGTCTATGTTTAGTTTGCTGGTTAACTGGTGAATTTGATTCCAGAATGTTATGAGCGTTGCTAAATACGTGTTAGCTACTAATTTGGCGAGTTCACTTTCTGTCGATGTTGTTCTATAAATAGGGCAATTTAATGGCTGATACAGTTTCTGTAGGGTTTGGCCATGTTTTTTGCAGCATTCGCCTATGATCAATCTATCGGGATGTAAAGCATCGAGAATCGCTGTTTTTTCTCTCAGGAACTCTGGGTTGTGGCAAATATGAACGTTGTATTTTTTGCTTAATGCTTGTGTTGTTCCAGGCACAGTGCTACTTTTTATAACGTATAATCCTTTAACCTTGTTTTTGATTAGGGAGGTTAATGCTTCTTCTACGTTTTTTTCGCATGTACAAATGAATGTTATGTCGATGTCTGTTAGGATTTTGTTGTTTTTATGGTCGAATTTGTAGGGGTCGTATGTGTTGACTGTACAGTTCAACACTTCCCGTAGCAGATACGCTTGCGCTGTACCTACTACTCCCATACCTATAAATTGTGTTTTTGTCGGTATCATGCGAAGATCCACACATTGGGTCCATCGGGAAGCGAACCAAAATGAAAAAGAGGGAGTTAGTTGTTTTTGGTTCTCAGAACATTGTAGGCATCTCATCTACGTGTTTGCTATTGGAGTGACAAGGTGGAAATCGGGGTCTAAATAGTAAATGCAATCAGACATTGTAACTAACTAAATCCCTCACAGCCTCGGCAGTAGGAGCCTCAAACAGCATGAAAACCTTGTGGGCAGGTCAAGGTGAAGGTCTAAAAGAAGCTTCGCGTCAAGCTTCTTGTAAAGCGAGGGCAGCTGGTCGTAGGTTTTCTTCATCTCTCTCTTGATGCTTTGTTAGTCAATGGAGTACAATCAGGCGGATGGGTTCCTATTAAGACATATTTCGGTTTAATAACACTCTCCAATTGTCTGCCATATAAATGGCAGATTCAAGAATTTAAAAACTTGTGACTGCAAAATCACAGCAACAAGATTCTTTTAGAGAATAAATTGGTAAGTTAACAAGAATAATTTCGGATGATGCAAATTTCAAAGTGATACCATGTGTCTTTAATAAAAAGTTAATACTTAAAGAGTGGCGAAGAAAAATGGCTTACTTGCGGGAAGAAAAAGAAAACCTCGAGGTCTCTTACCCACTTAACGTTGTCTGGGAAGCGATTCCAAAAGCAATTGCGAAGATTGAATGGACAATACAAGAAGCCAACGAAGAAACACACACCCTTAAGATTAAAACTAAAGGCGCCTTCTTGTCCTACCCTTCAAAGCTTACAGTTAATTTGTCAAAGGTGGATGAAAAGACCACACGGATGTCTATTACAGGAGAGACTCCTGTGACCACGATTACTTCAGTGGCAGATTACGGCAGAACAAGAGAACGCATTGAAGTGCTCGTGGCAACCCTATCCAAATTAATGGGCAGCTAACACCCATTTTTACGCCAGAATCGTGACTTCTTTAGCACAATCCAAGCCATAACTCTTTCTTTGCAATCTTTAGCGAGGGAAAACAAACCAGAAAGAAGCCTAGGCCCAAAAACAAAATTTGACTTTTAAAAGAAATAAAAAGTATCCATTGTAAAGACCCACAAAAACCGGTTTATTGTTAGCGCTGGCTCCATGCTGTTTGAGGACTCTTCATCCAATCGTGCCCGAAAATTTCAGCTTCCCCACTTTCAATGCCCTCAACAATTCGTTGCGCTGTGTACTCAGGCGGGTCAGCTTTGCTAAATGCTTCTTGTGCTTCTGGCGACTCTTCTTCTTGTTTTTGCAGTGAAGCATCTTTGATGGTGTTCTTTTCAAAGTCGGTAAGCGTTATGTAGGGGTAAACAACGCTGACAACTATGTTGTCTTTTGCAAGTTCTGTTCTTGCAGTTAAGCTGATTTGAGCTAACGCACGTTTTAGGGCTGAATATGGACCGTTATCAGGCAATTGCATCAACGCTGTTCCTGAACTTACGTTAACGATTGTTCCTCCTCCTTGCCGTCGCATAATCGGAATGGCTTCTTTCATGGCAACCAATGGGCCAACAACATCTAAATCAAAAAGGTAATGGAAAATTTCAAGGTCCGTATTCTCGACTGGCACATCGTATCCTTGACCAGCATTATTAACGAGAATATCTATCCGTCCAAAGTGCTCATAAGCCTGCTTAACCATGCGTTTAACATCGTCAACCTTAGAAATATCTGCAGTAACGACAATTGCATCGGGCAATCCCTTGGCAAGCTGCTCAAGTTTGTCTTTTGAGCGAGCGACCAAAGCCAGCTTGGCGCCTTTGCTTGAAAGAATTTTCGCGGTAGCTAATCCGATGCCGCCTGATGCGCCCGTTACAATGGCAACTTTCCCTTTGATATCCAACTGATTTCCCCTAATCATTTAATCGATGCGTTTGAGAATCTCCGCTGGACGCTTTGGAGGAGCTTTTGGAAAGCCACCTTTCGGGTAACCGAAGATGACTGCGGCATGAACATCAAGGTATTCTGAAACGCCGAGGCGCTGTTTAACATTCGAGTCGTTAGCAGCAGGAACTGCGGTGCCTATCCAGCAGCTTCCGATACCCAGCGTGTAAGCGGCTAGCATCATGTTTTGCGCTGCCATGGAACAGTCATAAACTGCGTAAGGAGATTTGACGCCAGCGACAAAAATTAAGAGCGGGGCATTGTGGAAAATGTTGAAGTTTGGATCTAATAATCGTTTTTTTAAGGCAACTATGTTTTCGTCGTCGCCTACATCGGGTAATGCCCGAATCAACCCCGGTTTCGCTATGTCAGAGAGGAGTTTCATTTCTGCTTTATTAGTGATTATTGTGAATTTCCAAGGTTGAATGTTGATGGCGGAGGGCGCGTAGGTTGCGGCTTCAAGCATCGTTTGGATTGCTGATTCAGGAACGGGTTTATCTTCATAACTACGAACTGCTCGTCTTGATTTTATTGCTTCTAAAACAGGATTTGTATCCATAAAATTTCTCCAATGTATAGAAAGACGACAGGTTTATAAAAACAGTTCCCCGACTCAAAAAACGGCAGTTTCAATATTCTATTCAGGTAAACGCACCGTTGCCGTTGAATTGCCTCAAGAGCGCTAAAAGCAAGCTTTTTACTTGGTCGTTTCAGTTTAAGAAGCGGGGTAGGGTATCAATTTAGCAAATGAATTTCTTTATCAAAATCTAGTGTGCGGAGTATTTGCGTTTAATTTGTCTTGCTAATTTGAGGTGCAGTTTCTTTGGTTTTTTTTGTTGTGTTCTAAATGGCGGTTACTTTGTTTTTTCCTGAAGCGTGCTCAAATAGGAAGTTAAGCTTTCAATGCATTGCATTTCTCGCCCAACCAACCCTCGCAGGTCACACCAAAACAGAACATTTGCCTTAATTTTGGATCTTTCCAAGTCGCGTTGGAGGCGTAGGGTACCTTCTTTGCCGCGTCTGTCAAAGTCTAAGAGCAGAATAACTTCTCGGGCGCCAAGCTTTTCTATTTCTGCGGTTGCTTCAAGGAAAGATTTGCCGCCGGTTTTCACCGTCACGATTACACCGTTGACTCCTAAAATGCGGAGTGTTTGCTCGTCTTTTTTGCCTTCAACAATTATCGGCTTGCCCTTCGCTGACTCTTCCGTTAGCTTAGTTATGATTTGCTGGATTTTTTCCTCTTTCTCTTTAAGCTTTGTTGACAACAGTTTTACCTTGTTATCTTAGCCTGCCGCACGGTTTCCAAGCAGTCTTTAGCTTCCTTGTTATTTGCAAAGTAGCGCCTAACAGGCTCCAATATCTCCACAAGTTCGGTTGCAACACCGTTTTTCAGGTCCATAGGATGCAGTTTGCCCTCTGAATAAGCGGATTCAAGCTCTCGGAAACTCTGGAACTCCACTTTTCCTCCGAATTTTGCTGGACGCTCGATTGTGAAGACTGGTTTTTCTCGGAAAATTATGTATTTGCAGATGTCCAGTATTGGGTTGAATTTGACGGTTTTTTCTGGGCAGAAAGCTTTCGCCATTTTCTGCTTTATTTCTTCGGGAGTGTCGTAGATGAATATGCATGTTTGAGGCTTGCTCTTAGACATCTTGGCTGAAGTTATGGCTTCTTTTTCCTGTCCCTCTGGAATCGGCCAAATTTTAGGCTTCTCTAAACCTTGCAGTATATGGTGGTGAACGCAGACGGGTTTCCAGCAGCCGATTTTTTCTCCTATTTCCCTTGCAACCACGTTGGCTTTTCGCTGATCCATGCCCAACTGGCAAATTTTTACTTTCATATGAAAAATGTCTGCAACCTGCATGGGAGTGTACAGGTAGTCTGAAACGTAGTGGGCTTCAGCTTCTTTTCTTCCCGCAATCTCTAAGGTTCTGGTTGCTCTGGCAATGGTTAAATTTTTTGCGATTATGACTGTTTTAGCCCAATAATCAATGTCTCTGTAGAGCTCATCAGAATAAATGAACTCAACTTTGTCTTCGGGCACGCCGAGGGCAAGCCATGAATGCCTAAAAAGGTCAGCGGCTTTACGGATAAGAGTCAAATCGCCGTCTAACTTGTTGTTTAACCATGCATGCCACGTTGACAAATACGCTTTAAAATGCACGCCTGCTTCTGCGAAGTCTTTCATTTTGTAAGCGCAAATAACGCCTGTTCCCAAATGTGCCAAACCCGAAGGCTCCCAACCATTATAGGCTACAGGATGCTCTTCTGTTTCCAAAAGGCTGCGCAAATCCTCCGGCGTTATCACTTCTTCCGTCGGCGGTCTGCAGATTAACTCAATTTTCTTTTCTATGTCCAAACTGCGCTCATCTT
>Ga0326728_10015104_pt1 | contig 16150 bp, 12 predicted proteins | sample MB3enrmetagenome_FD_207602 | JGI IMG/M metagenome (GOLD analysis project Ga0326728, IMG submission 207602) | Lab enriched peat soil microbial communities from McLean, Ithaca, NY, United States - MB31MN | ecosystem: Environmental > Terrestrial > Soil > Wetlands > Peat | place: USA: New York...
CCTAGGGTTGGGTAAGTTTTCTTAAAGAAGGTCTGGGCGTCTCGATATTCCAGCGGTCCCCGGTCAGCCACTACGTCAGAGAGATCGGCGGCGAACACCGATTCGTCAAACCTTCCCTCACGGATATCCCGATGCGGAACGCAGATTTTGTGCCAGGGCTGCATGAGTGGTTCCTCCATCCTGAGAGGTATTAGAACAGCCTGTCCTTTCTTTCGCCAGCGACCAGGGCGCGACGGCCATAGAGCAATCCCTGGAGCAATTGTTTTTCCTTGTCGTTCTCGGGGAGCACCTCGGCGATGGCTTGAGCGACCTGCCAAAAAGTCTCATTGGCCCCAAAGGTAGCGGCCAGGTGTTCCTGGAGCTTCCTGGTGTTATTCCGGTCATAGAGCCAGAGGGCATAGTGCAGGGCGTCGATCAGCGTCACAAACTGGGTCCGCCGAGTGAAGCAGGTCTCTTTGGCGCGTTCTAGTGGGGAAGGAAGTTTGATGTAATCCTTTTGCTTTTCAACCAAATCGCCCGGCCCCCAGAGGTTGGTGAGTTCCACGCCCACGCCGATGGCCAGCATACGGGCTTCATCAAAGGGCACTCGGGCATGGTTGTAAGTCCAGCGGTAGAGGAGGTAGAAGCGGGTGAAGACATCGACCCCGCCCAATTTAGGGTCCTTGAGGATGCGTTCCAAGGCAAACTGGCTCACCACCTGGCGCACATATTCCAGCAATTCCGCTACGGTCACCGACTCCCCGGAGAGTTTCTCCACCCTGGCATATTTACCGAAAGCCGCCACTGCCGGGCCGATGGCGCTCATGAAGAAGTCGGCTCCCCGGATGCCTTCATCCCAAAATTGGGTGAGTTTCTTGCGCACCTCTTCATCTATCTCTCGACGCACTTGGGGATATTCACCTATCTGATCGCTTAGGCGCTTTCGACAAACCATATAAATAGAGGAGGCCAGCGCAGCAGAGTCCTTTGCACGTTGACGAGTTTGCCTCTCTGTTTGGATGGGCCATGAAGCAGTCATGAAAAGTCCTGATTCAAGGAGCGCATTAATAATAGTTTCCCATGCCGCTGTAGTATTATGAGCAAAAACGACCAAAACGATACCACCAGGTTTCAAAACGCGATTTATTTCAGCAAAAACTTTACGAATCATTTCCTCAAAAAATAACCTACCACTATCATAATCGTCTTCATGACGGGAATAAGCCACAATTTCATCGACTTTTGGAGTTAATGGGGTTGCGAACATTTTAGGGAATAAATCTCCTACTGTTCTTTTTAGCCACACATAATAAAAATCTGAAAGATAAGAATATGGAACATTATCATAATAAGGAGGGTCTGTAAGTAAGGCATCAAATGAATTGTCTTCGTATGGCAGTATATGTGCAGAGCCATTAAATACAAACGATGTATAATTTGAGCTTTCTGAACAATGGTATAATACTCTTATAATCCAATCCATTGCAGAATTCCAATCACCTGTTGCCTCACTAAAAGGGAAAAGTTCACAGTAATCCCATCGCATTGGTATTGATTGCCCCTGAGCGAAAGTGCCACCTAAGAATTCCCCTTCGCTTACCCACAATGATAAATTTGAACAATAAGTTACTACTCTATCTAAAGCTAATCCCATATAGACAGTTATTGCTTTCGCAAAGTCGTCATTCATGCCATCTGCCAGCAATTTATGATATAAATTTCGTACCTTTTCAGCGATTGTAATTAACGATAACTTTTGTCGGTCATTAAAAAGGTCGCCCCATATATTCAGCCCATAAACCCAAACATTTATGACTCCAAATGAGACGGGCACCCGCCTCAATGGCTCATCTGGGATAGGGTCCATTGCCCAATTTTCCCAGAGAATATGACGTTTACTTTCAAGGGCGTCATGAGCAGCATTATAAGTTTCCAAATCTCTTTTTGTCGGAAGCCGATAAGTTTTTCCTTGACGGGATTTGTGATGTAGCACCAAAGTCATCATCCTCTGCCCAGCCTGGCCATTCTGGAAGAGGCGTTGAACGGTTTTATTATCGATTGTACCTCCACAAATTGGACATCTCACTTTAGACCTTGAGACGGTACCCTCATCGGGATCAAAGTTCAGAGAACGCCCATCTTGGCCAAAAATTTCCACATCCACACGTTTTCCGGCGCGGTTAGGGGTTAGCCTAAGAGCTACTTTCTTGTTGTCTTTTTTGACCAGCCAAGTGCTACGCATGATGGGAATCTCGCAACCACACGCCGGATTTTGGCAAAGAACAGTTCTGGCCCAGATATAACCCACAGGGATGGATCCGTCAGGGTCTTTGGGATAAAACCGCTCCAGTTCTTTACGTGCCTCCTCCAGGACCCATTTGCCCCAAAATTGCACTGCTTCCAGTAATGGGTTTACCATTATGTCATGCGCCTGCCCCAGCTTATCTTTGACCCTACGTGTGACCGGCTTACCAAACTTCTGAGGATACTCCAGCACCGCCTTGAGAAGGAGCACCGCCACCGGGTTGTAGTCCAGGGCATAGGTCTCGCACCCCAGCCGCAAGGCTTCCAGGGGAATGGCCCCGCCTCCGGCAAAACAGTCCAGCACTTTAGGTGCTTGCCCACCATATGCCTGCCGGATGAGTTCCCTGGCCTTTTGAATTAAGGGATTCTCAGGCTCGCCAGGTTTTTGATTCACCACCTCCCAAGGAGAAATGTCCCGCACCAGCGCCATAAATTCGTTGCGGCGCTTTGGGTCATCTGGCAGCAGGGCCGCTAGAGCCGTAGCCCGAGACGCCGCCAGAGGCCGCCTAGCCCACCAGATATGTAGGGTGGATATATGCCCATGCCGGATATTCTTCTCCCGGACCGATTGCTCCGAGACCTCCCGCAGCGGAAAATCGACCTCAATGAGACGGCGTTTGCTCATAAGTGATCTTCAAATTTCAGGAAAAAATTTCCCGCATTTTCATCTATTCAAAGAAATAATCTATAAGCTTCTTAAAAGCCTTAGGAATTTCATCCAAATATTGATTCAATTTATTTAAATCTAAATGATAAGAATAACCCCAATAAAAAGCCTCATCAAATGTCGATAGTTGAGTAGGATTAAATATTTTACCGGTAGTCCCGGATATTAGTTTAAATAAGTCATTTTCACCATCCCATGTAAAAGCACATAAATCACTATCATCTTTATATTTACTCTTATATTTTTTATCCCATATCCCCGTAAATTTATTTTTCTCTTTTATATTCTGATAACCAGTTAATAAAATACCTATTCTCCCATACAATAAATCTACAAATAAATAACCTGAATTATTATCGATATGGCTATCATCAATATCGAATCCCTGATAAATACAAGGAAATTTATCAACATCTTCATCTTTATTCACATTTACTAACTCCTCACATTCGATAATAATTATCTCTTTCAATCTATCTAAATACTCATTTAATCTTTCCAAAGCGATGTCTTCGAATTTCCATACAATAGGATATGCTTCAAGGAATTTGGCGAAATCATCATTAGTCATGTCCATCTCCTTCCCAATCTTTAAATGGTTAGCAAAAATTAAAAATTCATTGATGATAATTTCATAATCTCTAGTAAGAGATTCCTTCTTTTCGTTTAAAAATCTTAATATGGTTTTCCATGAAAGAAATCCTATCTTGCCTTGCAATTTTTTCTTAATTTCAGCTAACTCTGCCGGTATTTCTTTATCACCCGATAAAAAAAGTGCCCATATATTTTCTTTATTAAATTCTTTTTGTGCGCCCTTGATTTCATCTAAAAATTGAGCTTTATCAAAATTATTAGAAAATTTCTTAGTCTCCAAGATAACGAATTTATTTTCTAAAAATTCAATAATTGCATCCACTCTTCTATCTTTGCTATTTTCTGGATTATATAAAGGATATTGAACAATAAAATCAAAATAATCCGCTACACTGACGATATCTAAACCTGATGAATTCAATATTTCTAATAAATATGATGAGGGCATCTTTTGCAAAAGCCACAACAGAAAATATGTGCATTGATCCTCTTGCACATTGGTTTTAATTAAAACATCGTATAAGCTTCTAACTTTTCTCGGCATTTACAAGGGGTTCCAATTATATTTTCTGAATAATATTTATGTTTGGGGAAATCCCTCTATCGATTTCCAATCCTTTACAACATATCGGACGATTTCTACCACTTCTTCGGGATGGAGTTTGGCTGCGGGGTCCTGAATGAGGCTCAGAGTTGGCTGGCTGGCGGCATTTTCTACCACATAAAGCCAGTATTCCTCCCCCAGGCGGGCTGCCATAAGCCACTCATTTGGGGTGAGGACTAAGGCCCCTGTGGAGGCCCTGGCCTTGACTTCGATGTAGCGGACCTCTTCATCGGGGCCGGTGGAACGGATGTCATAGCCCAGGTTTTCCGCCGACACATCTTCGGGGGACCGCCCCATCTGCCTCTCATGCTCCATGGCCACCCGCATGCCGATGGCTTCGATTTCGGCGTCGCTCCTCATGGCCGCGCCGGTGGCAGGCCGGGGCAGGACCCTCACTAGACCTATCACCGTGGGCGTGGCCGGAAGCAGGCTGGTCTCCCAGCGGATTTCATCTTCCAGGCCCTGTTTACGGGCCAGGAGGTCTTCCTTGCGCCGCTCCTCGCGTTGCACCTCCATATCCGGAATGGGTTCCCCTTTGGCCCGCCGGGTGTCGTAGTCAATGAGCCTGGCCTCGGACTCCAGGATCATCTGGTCCAGGGACCGGATGCCATATTTGCGCTTGATGTCGGTCTGCCGGTGGCGTTCCGCCGTCAATTCGGCGCTATAGGAATCCAGCACATGGTCAACAGCATAAATCACGATTTCATCTTCGCCCAGGGAAGGGGTCGTTTCTCCTTCGGCCACGGCGGGCTTTAAATCCCAGAGAATTGAGGAATTCACCAACCGCATTTCACCTTCCACTGGCTGGTAAATGGTAAAAAGGCGGTTTCCGGCAATCTGGTCGCGGCCGTCCCGGATTTCGCCCTTCATAAACCATAGCCAGCCGTCCAGTTTGCCGTCCGGGTCTGCGAAGACTGCGCCGCGGTGCAAGTCATTGTCCGCTTCAGTCAAGATTCGGTCAATCACCGCCTCCAGGAGGGGATGGCCGGGGGCCACAAAGAGAGCGGCAAGGCGGCGGGCCTGCTCTTTGTCGAAGGCGATTTTACTGTATTCTCGGAAGACCTCACCGAACTGGTGCCTGAAACTCTGGGAAACCTGGCGCACTTCAAAAGGAATATGGGAAACACGCCAGAGATTGTCACGGCGGCGGTCCAGACGCACTTCAGTGAACTTGGCGGCCCGCTCAAAGAAATGTTCAATATACTCCGGCACTAGTCGGTTTTCCCTGGCCCGGCGTTCTTCGCCGATGATACGCCGCAGATCAATGTGGCGGGTAGCCAGTGCTTCCAGAGAGGCTTCTCGCGTCTTCCGAATGGCGGCGTCGTCCGGGACCGACTCAATCTCGGCCAGGATTTCATCCATGGTGCGCCGGTGGGCGATGGCTTCCACAATCAAGTCTTTGAGATTAAGTCCGGGCAGGATATCGCCGATCACATCAAAGACGCGGTCGCTCCCAAGGGCAAACTGAATGCGCTCTAACTTGCGAAAGAGTGCTTCCAAAACCTGACCTTCACGGGTATCGCCGGCGACCAGATTATAAATATGGACCTCCTTGGGTTGGCCGTAACGGTGAATGCGGCCCATGCGCTGTTCCAGGCGATTGGGATTCCAGGGGATGTCATAATTGACCATCAAAGCGCAGAATTGGAGATTGATGCCCTCACCACCGGCTTCCGTGGAGATCATCACCTGGGCCTGCTCCCGGAACTCATGTTCAGCCCGGATGCGGGCTTCCAGGTTCATGCCCCCATGAAGGGTCACCAGGGAATAGCCCCAGGCTTTAAGTTTTTCTTTTAAATATTCCAGGGTATCACGAGATTCGGTGAAAATTAGGAGCTTCTCTTTAGTCCGCTGGATTCCTTCATCTTCAATAACGCGGCGCAATTCGTTGAGCTTGGTCTCCACCTCCAGGCGCTCAGCTTCACGGGCCAGACGAATCAAATGGCCCAGTGTATCTATCTCAGCCTGCAATTCTTCGCGGGTTTCGGCGGCGGTCAAGCGCTCCGCCAGTTCTTCTTCCTGCCGGAGGCGTTCGGCTTCCGGGGCGTCCTCAATTTCTTCTTCATCGAATCTTCCCCGATCCGCCAACCATTTGCCCAACTTTAGCAACTCCTCCAAGCGGGTTTTGCGGCGTTCCAGGGAACGACGGGCGGCCCTTACGCTGGAAGCCAACCGCCTCTGCAAAATTAACAGGGCGAAGGCAACATTGCGTTTCTCGGCGGCAAGGGCCTTGTTATAGGATTTTTCCACATATTCAGTGAGGGCGTTATAGAGTCGCTTTTCATCGTCATGGAGGCGATATGGTTTGGTGAATACGTGGCGTGGGGGGAAGAGCGGGCGGTTATGGTAATCTTTCAGGTCCTCCTTGAGACGGCGCAGGATCGGGGGGTTATCGCCTTTTTGGATGGCCTCAATAAGCAGGTTTGCATCAGCAAACAGGCCAGGAGTTAATAAGTCCATGAAGAGGCGAAAGTTTTCCGGGTCGCCGCGGTGGGGCGTAGCAGTAAGGCACAAGAGATGATTGCTAATCCGGGATAATAATTCCCCGAAGCGATAACGCTCGGTTTTTGTGGTTTTTTCACCGTAGCGGTAAGCCGCCATTTTATGGGCTTCATCCACCACCACCAGGTCCCAATGAGTTTCGCCAAGACTAGCCATCACATCATCCTGCTTGGCGAAATCCATTGAAGAAATGACCTGGGCTTGCTCCTGCCAGACATTTCGCCCCCAGGTGGCATTGATTAAACTGCGATCCACTACGGTGAAGGTTTCGTTAAAGTGTTCCTTCGTCTCCCGGAGCCACTGATCTTTTAAATGCCCAGGAACAATAATTAAGGTTCGCCGCACCAGACCCCGGTATTTCAATTCCTTTAAGAGCAGGCCGGTCATGATGGTCTTCCCTGCACCAGGATCATCCGCCAGCAGGAAGCGAATCCGGGGCATTTGCAGCATATGATAATAGATGGCTTCAATCTGATGTGGGAGGGAGTCCACTTGGGAGACATTGACGGCAAAGAGAGGATCAAACTGGTGGGCAATGCGGATACGGTGGGCCTCAAGGGCTAAAAAGAAGGCTTCTCCATCACCACTGAAATCAAAGCCAGTTTCCTGAAAAAGGCGTATCCGGTCGAGGTCTTCACTGGCCAGGGTCCGCGGGTAAAACTTCTGGGTCTTTAACCCCACGGCCTCAATTTTAGTTCTGCTCCCGATGGGCTGTACCGTTAAAAGCCGCACCGGTTCCGGCCAGAAATCACCTTCAAGGATGTCACCGGGCTTTATGTTCATCATCGGCCACCTATGGGGGTTCTGCTACTTCTAAAGGGTGCCAGAGTTTTCCGGAAGATTGTATTTTCACTATGCCACAAATAAGGGCAGACCCTCAAGGATTTTTCCATTATAAACCGTTTCAGTCTCATAGGTGTAATTGCTGAAAATGGAGGGGGTTCCAGATGGGAGAAAACTCGACTGGGCAATTTGGGTGGAAATATCCCAGTATGGGGGGAAGAAAAATCCAATGGCCGAAGTTTACAATTAGACCTGGGTATGATAAAAATATAATTAGATTTGGGTATGATAAAATATAATTTTTTAGAGGGCTTAGGGCACGATGCAAAAATGCGGGTCAGGGTCGCTCTGGCAATTGCTCCGGGAGTAAGTTTCTAACTTGCAAAAGGAGAAATTTTGCTATGGTGAAAAAAGTACTAAGCAAAGCCAGTGGCTACATTGACACCGCCCTGGTTGTCATCGGGTGGACAGCATTCTTTATTGGAATTGCAGTAAAAAATCCGTTATCGAAAGTCTGTCTCCTGGGGCTCGCCAGGGTCCTGCCCTAAGCCCTCTAATTCCCCTGCCAAGATTTCCGTGGCCGCCCCCGCCGCCTCTTTTTCATCTGCCTTTCAAGCTGTTCCTCTTCTTTCCACATCCGTTTCAACAAACCCATAGCTGCCCACATGGGCATATTCTCTCTATCAAAATTCACACCTAAATTCCTATAGTTCCGCAAAAACCGGCTATAACGGCTATCGGATTCCTGGCAACTTGTATAAGTCAGATCATAGCAATGCCGACAGGCAAAGTATTTGCCCGCCCCGTAGAGAACCGCCACGCGCCGCCCACAATTCCCGCAAATAAACCAGGGCCGCCGCCCTCCAAAGTTACAAGAGGTCCAGGACAGGGAAACGGTTTGCTTAACATCTTCCCAATCATCACTCCAGGCTTTGCAATGACGGTAATCAAGGGTGATTGAATCCTTCCCGCCCCAATATCCTATGCTTCCTGTTTTCCTTTCCCCCCGACTCCAGCTTATCGAATGAAAGCCGAAAGTAAGTATCCCTTCCCGGTTAAGGTAGCGCACATCAAGCCCGTGGTGATCTTCCACCGTGTCCTTTTTATTCCATCTTCCCATGAATATTGCCCCGATATTTTCCTAAATCATTAAGGATTTTCTATCATCAAAAGTACCGTTTATTCAAGAACCATGCGGGTTTTCATTGTTTTTTAATATTGGCCGAATTGTATAAAAACGCTCAAATTTCCCTGCTTCTTTGCACCATTTCCCGGTTTTTTAGAAGCAAATATGCGTTTTTTAAGCCATTAAATAACCATAAAGTAGGGCATAATTGCTTGCTTTTTACCAAGCAAACCCATTTATGGTGCCTCAATTCCCTGGCCGGATATTTCCACATCAACAACCACGGGCACAGGGACAGCCTTACCACTCCGGGCTGCCTGTAGCCGTTGCAGCTCATGAAGAGCCTTATACATCCCCCGTTCAATATGGGCTTCATACCTTTGGAAGGTCTCAAAATAGCTAAATTTATATTCAAGAGCCTCATACATGTTCACCGGGGGAGCCGGGGTGGAATCTTTATTTTTCTTGCGTCCCCATGCCGCCATAGCCTTTTTGCCTATTTCTTCAGATACCTTTTTGTCCACCAGGTCCTTTTCAATTCTGAGAATTCGCCGTAGCCGCCAAATGGCCGCAATGATCCGATCCACTAACATAATTTCCAGTTCCCCCACAGGGGCTAACTGATGCCTCAGTCTTTTGCCCAACTCCACCAGGGAATTTTCATCTTCATGGGCAAGCAAAACCTCTTTGGATAAAAGCCCATGTTTTATAGGATTCAGGGCCACCAGTGCCTTGCCCTCTGGGGTCTTGGGGCCGGTACTTTTTAAGGCATTCTGGCGGTTTGCTTCTAATTGTTTCCGGCTTATCTCAGACATAATGGTCCTCTCGGGTCCTCAAAGTGGGGCGCAATTAAAGATTAAAACTTATAGCCCTTGGGTAACTATTCATTCCCGGTTTCCGAAATTTCCGCCCGTCTAGAGGCATGGAATTTTTGCAATCCGGGGGGAATTTCACCCTTGGGTCTGGTCCCTTTTCTCCGGGGTGATTTTCCGAATCGGTAAGGATAAAGTGAACAGGTTTCCACGGGGCAGAGTTCCACCTCTTTGGAACTGCCACAGCAGCAGTCCAGGCACTTCCGCCGGATGCTTTTAAGCGGGGTATAGAGATGAATTTCCCCTTCTTTGGTTCCGCAAGTCATGATCTTAACACTCAAGGCTCGACACAGATTTTACACCTATAAAAAGAAGCGAATAATCGAAAGCCGCTACCATGCGTCCAGTATTTCAAAGTGCCACCAAAATTGCCACCATGGTTTTGGCGGCATTAAGACCCCCGCCATTTCTAATTAAAACGTCTTTTGCCGCCATTTTTTACTCTCCCAGGGGTTATTAATTTTTTCCTGATCCCTACCCCTCCCCAAAATTGGCGGCAACAGGTATTAATTGCTGGTTTATCAATAAGTTAAATGCCCCCAATTGAATGGCGGCAAAATTGGTGGCATTTTTTATTCTGGCTCCAGTTCACAAACTTGGGGTTTACCATAAACCCGGATTTTGAGGTTTCTAATAGCCATGTTCCATAAGCTTGAGCCTACCCGGTCCTTATGCGCTTGTTTCTCAAGGTCTCTTTTTTGCATCGGACCATTTATTAGTAAGCGCCGGATTCTTTCCTCTAATCTGGCAATGGCGTTGTCAGCATCTATAGGGTCGGCATATTTGCGGGCTGCCAGTTGATAATTGAGCAAGGCGACGGTCTTTTCTGCGATCTCTGGGGTGATACTGGCCTTTATTTCATTCACGGCCAAAAGGGGCATTAGCCGGTGTCCATAAGTATCTAGGCGCTTGGTGAAAACTGAATTTTCCAAGCTGAAATACCAGGAATCAAAAATTCCTTGGGCCTGGGGGTCTAAAGGCATGGCATAACGGCCAGCTTTGGATATTGCCCCCACGAACTGTAAAACCTCCCTCAGATCACGCCTTAGAGATTCTTTTTCATGATCCGGCATGGTCTGCGGAATAGAGAATTTTCTTTGACCATCCCCGATCACAATAAAAAGCCGGTTGATAAAGCCAATATCCAGAAATTGAGAAGTGAACATATTCCGGTAGGTGTCCAGGGTTGACGCTGCCAGCAGACACAATTCAGCCTCGTCAATCTTAATGTCATGGGTTTTAACCAGGCTATGATAGCGGTTTAGTTCAAAAAGGGTGTTCACGCATGGCAAAAGTACCGAAGCATCAATTCGCATTTTTTGAACAATGGCCTTTAGTTCGTCTAAGATCAGGATAACCCGCGGGTTTTGATTGAAAGCCTTGGCCAGCCCCTCAGCACTTCCTACCCCCCATATCGTATTGATTTCCCCAGGGTCAATGACTTCCAGGAAGAAGATAGCGGTTTTGTTGATTGAAGTGGTTTTCCTGGTGTCTGCCGATTCTCCCAGGTTGACAGTATAAAGTCTGGGTTGTGGGATAATTTCAGATTTCAATGTGACTCTGTTGGAAAGAATGTGGCCTAACAGGGTTAGATAATTCATAAAAAGAAAAGGTTCGGGGGTTTCCAGATAGGCAGCATAGGATTTAGCAAATAATCCCGCCGCGCCTATCATGACTTCCTGGGGCCATAAAGGGGTTACTTTGTTGATAGGTGGGGCTTGAGTTGTAGGTTTTTGTGGGTCTGATGAGATTTTATTGATACTCGCTTGCAGGTATGCCCGCCCGTGGGGTCCTTTCTCCCGGTATTTTTCCCCCACCGGGTGTGCCTGATAAATGGCCTCAATGGTATCCAGATTACACCCTGCCCGTAATAGCTCTCTGATTACCGCATGATCCCGCTCAGACCGGGAAGGATACCCCTTGTTTGCTCCGGTAAGAATTAGCGTCTTTGCCCAGGCCGGAATAACCAGGGCCTCAAGGTCTGTTGTCTGGGGGCTGATAGGGGTTGCCCCCTCTAGCCTATTTTGTGGGGTTCGACCCAGGGCCTCATATTGGGCAAAGTCGGCCAAGGTATAAACCCGCGCCGGTTCGCACCAAACAATTTCCACGGGCCGGGGCTTACCGGCCAGCTTCATATTGAAGGTTCCCGGTAGTCTGAGAATCCGGCTTATATCCTGGGTTCCCACATCACCCCCCAGGGCCAGGGTCAGCCCCTTCATAATGGCCTCAACCTGGGCATAGTCGCCGTTTTCCAGGCCAAAAGGCTCTTTCAAAAGCCAATAGAGTTGAAAGCCACCGCCGCTATGGACCAGGATAGGAGGGCGCAAGGGAAAAGCCTGGATTGCGGCCAGGGCTTCACCTTTGGTCTGCCACTTGTTCTTTTTTCGGTGTCCATCCTGTCCATAGTCAACATCGGAGTAAAGGGCAGAAAGGGCCAGGCAATCAACCTTTTTCCCGCCTTTATCGGATTTTCGTAAAGCCGCCCCAATCCAGTAATTAAGCTCAGGACTCCACCTGTCCATATCTTTAAGCAGATTTTCAGGCCCCAGGTAGAATCGGTTGAAAGGCATCGTGCCGAATGGGTCTGATTCTTTCCTGCCCCTAACTTCGAGATAGCTCAGCCTCGTGGCCTGGGAATAAAAGGGGCCGTAGAGGGATTCCAGAAAATGCCTGGCAAGATGGGGGTCAAGCCGGGCCATAGAGCTTTATTTCACCCCGCGCTGCCGGGGTTCAAAAGTGTTGGCTTTAATTATCCTTTCCAAATCGGCAGGGTTAAACAGGGTCCGCCGCCCAAGCTTCACAAAGGGAATCTTTCGTTTGCTCACCCAGCCGTTTAAGGTATGATTGCTAATCCCCAGCCTTTTTGCGGCATCTTTTACGCTTAAAAGGTCGTTCATTGTGTATAACACCTCCTATCTCGTTCTTGTTATTAAATATTATTCACAATTATTTTTTGTCGTCAAATGGTAACCATAACAATTACTTGGAAATATAAGGTTATAAAATGAGGAGTATTTAATTCATTTTTGCCAAGTTATACTTAGCTGGCAATTTATGAACTGAAAAGTAGAATTTTTCGGTGGGTTTCTGCCAAGTTAAAATGTGGTTGAAAAAGGAGGGAGCCTATGATTCTTTATGTGAAATTCATTCTATAGGATAAAATGTAATGGTCAAGGTTTGACCAGACAACCTCTCCATCAAGGCATAATATTATCGGACAAAAAAGCCGGGAGGAAGGGAAGATTTCTCTTAAAAATTTTTTGGCACGGGTCCCATAAGCCGGGGAGTACTTCCGATTTTTTCAGGAATGAAATTTGAAAAAATTCCCGCACGGAGCATAAAAGACCAGGGGGGGACTTAAGCCGTCCCTGGGTTTAGTCTCTGGGCCGGAAAAATATGTGGTGCTGGGCGCGCGTATAGCTGTGGAGAGGCGGGGCCAATGGTTGCCCACTGGTCCCGCCTGTTTTTTCATTTACCAAATGTTAGCATTTCCCGCTTGATAGGGGAGGGGTTTTCTTCCTTTTATTTTTTTCGCCACCATAACTTTATTCTGTTTTAGGGATTGGATCTTGACCCGTTACCTTGCGAAACTCAGCAGCGCTGGCAAGTTTTCGGCACAAAAATTTAACCCAAGCCTCTGTATATCCGTAACCCTTCATAAGTTCATCATAAATGCAGAAATCTGAATTTGTTCGCTCAGGATGCTCACTACCGGATACCGGGCGAACATCATAAAACTGCCAAGCCCTTAAATTAATATTCTTTTTGATGTTAAAAGGTAAGGATTCTTTTAGACGCTCGTAGACATCACCTGCCTTTATTAGTCCTGAGCTGGCAACGGGAATTTGCTTTTCTTTAATTATGGCGGCAAGTCGCCTTAATTGCTCCATTTCCTCGGGCCTTGTCTGATCATAAGGCACAAACTCAACAGCGAGGTCAGCCGCACTTACTCTATCAGCGAGTTTAGGAACCAAAAACACTTTCAAAGAATAATTGGAGCTTTCAAGAATTTCCGGCGGCAAATTAGACCGGAATTTTTCAATAAATTCAATAAGGTCTTTAGCCGCTGATCGTTGCAACTTCCTCAAAGCCTGCTCTTGCTCCGTTTGCCTGAGGGCGGAAAATTGAAGAGACACAGATAGACTTTCTGACAAGGCGTATTCTTTCCCGAACTCCTGTATGATTAGGTCTTCAAAATTCATAAGCATTGCTTGGCATTCGCCATAAAGCGCCGGGTCAAGTTCTGGATGATTTCTGTGCTCGATCTTGTTCCTTAGACGAATCATGAATTCAAGGTTTTTCTTTTCGGGTGGGTTATTACCGCCGTAATACTTAACTAAGCACTCCCCCAATTCCCAATGCTTAGGTTCGCCTTCAATTTTCGTATATCTAGTTCCCTTACCCGTTCCTCGTTCAATATACCAGGGCCGAATTCCTCTGCGGCAGAAAATAGCATGGAAAAGAGCCGTCCATGCAATGACCATTAGGATCGTGTAAGTCCGAGTGCGAAATGAGATACCGGGCTTGTTGTAGTTTTCCACTGCAGATAGCGCAGAGGAACAAGCCTTTTCAAGATGTTGTTTGACCGTTTTACTGAGCCTTGCCATTTTTACGATTTAATGTCTATTTTGATCAATTTATCTTAGCCAAAGTGGGTTCAGTAATGATTACCGCATAGCCAGTAGGCATTAGAGCTTTAAATCAGTACGCCAACACCGGACGTAGTCGCGGAGGCTTCTATCACTTACAGTCTGTTCTCCCAAGGCTTTTATAATCGTAATTATCCACTCAGAAATCCGAGAATTACGGGCTTTCGGGGCCGCAAAAAATAACGTTCCGACAAGTCGTTGAGCCAAGGGGGGGAGTGTATCCCCCGGCCAATCCTCTGGCTCCTCCCAATCTTGCCTACGTCTGGGGGGGCCGTCCCTTCGGACCTTATCTGCTAATTTCTCTCGCCAGGTTTGCCAGACTTTTCTAACTTGGCGTCTGGGGATTCCTGCATACGAGGCTACACTAGCTATTCGATTGAATGAATAATCAAAAGCTTCCAATATCCGCTCAGAATCATCAGGATGGGGTATGTCTGCCAGGTATTCTTCAACTATTAATTTAATTAAATGTCGAGGGTCTTGGACGGGGAAGGTTTGGTATCGCGGCCCTCTTCCCGAAGCCGACAGTTTCCTGCCTTTCAACTCTCCCCGCCAAAAGAGACCTGAATCAATAATGGATAATGCGGCTTGCCGCTCTTTTTGCTCTCGTTGAGATAACCCTTCTGAAGGCGTTAGAAGTTCTTCTCTGTATTTTTGTAAGAGAATCTCGGCTTCTGTTTGGGCTTTGGCCTTTGCTCTCTCTAAAACGGATTTACCAAAACCTTTACTATCTGTCATGGCCACCATACTTCAGGGGGTTCCCAAAAATTCAGCACCTCCCAAGACGGGACGGAGCCGCCCTGTCCCCACAGGTGGCCGCCGAAGGTAAGGGGGCGCAAGTTAAATTTCAATATGTGGTCATAGGTTATTCATCTGGCGGGTTTGCTCCGGGCAGGAGTACCCGGATAATGGGCCGCTCAGGACAATTTTTAGGTGAATATATAGGTGAATATTCATCCCGCAATTCAGGCTAATTTGAGCTATCGTTAAAAGCATAGCACCAAGGATAACATATTGAAAGAAATAACTTTAGCTAACTCAGGCTCGCCCCCGATTACCCCCTGGGTTCGCACTACGAATCCGTGTGTCGGAGGTTCGAATCCTCTCGGGCGCGCCACTTCTCAAGGGTTTCCCGATTCCATAAAATCGTCAGTCGCACTTTCAGTCGCACCTTCTTCTAAAAGCCCCATCGCTGACCTGACAGATTCGCCCAGACTTTGAAGGTAATTATCCGTAGTGGTAGGCCGTTGATGCCCTAAAATTTTCTGGATGTCGGTTAATGGCGCCCCCCGTTCGGCCAGGAGCGAGGCCGTATGGTGCCGCAAGGCATGATAGCCGAATTCAGGCACCCCGGCCCGCCGGCAGAGGGTGTCAAGAAATTTATCCCGGTAGTCATAGCAGGTGCCGGACTTGGGGTTGGTGAACACAAAAGGTGGCCATCGCAGTCAAAAATGGTTTTGGCCACCCCGCTGCCCGAGTTTAACCCAGGAAGTTTCCTATTTTGTAGCCAGATTATCTCACCGAAGATATGATAGCTCAAACTTCGCCAAATGTTAAATTTCAAGGCCGGGTCCCATAAACGGGGGGTGTCTGACCACCTTGGAATGAAATTTTGAAAAAATTCCCGCACGGAGCATTACAAGCATGGGGGGGGGACTTAAGCCGTCCCGGGGTTTTGTCTTTCGGGCCGGAAAATCCTATAGGCGCTAAGCGCGGAGACTCAGAGACGTGGCAGGCGGTTGGCGGAAGGGGGACGCCAGGGCCAGGGCTGTCAGGCAGGGGTAAGCAAGGGGGGCCGGCACCGGCCGGTGTCTTTAGGTGAGGTTCCAGGAAGGAGGTGAGACAGGGATGCCAATGGGCAGGGGCCCCAAAGGTTGATCATCTATGATCGTCAAAACTTGACCAGGCGAACCTCCTTCGATATGCAGTCCATATCCACAACTAGGCGGAATTTTGGAGAAATTACGATCATGGCAAGCTAGTGCGCATCGACCTTCCTTCAAATCCCCGAATTACTTAGCGGCGGTCCCGCCTGAACGGAGAACCACGAATAGGAGACTGGCTTGGATT
>Ga0326728_10015105_pt1 | contig 16149 bp, 11 predicted proteins | sample MB3enrmetagenome_FD_207602 | JGI IMG/M metagenome (GOLD analysis project Ga0326728, IMG submission 207602) | Lab enriched peat soil microbial communities from McLean, Ithaca, NY, United States - MB31MN | ecosystem: Environmental > Terrestrial > Soil > Wetlands > Peat | place: USA: New York...
CCGCTCACCTCGACGACACGCCGCGTATGAAGCTCATCGACGCCGTCGATGCGAGGGCTGATAATCGCGGCGAGCTCCTCTTCGAGTTGCGTGGGGCCACCCAGCGCCAGTTTGCCCTCTATCGCGTCCTTCGCGGCGATGCCACTCGCATCTTCTTGAGCGCCGCTGAAGCCATCACCGCCCCGATCAGCAGATAAGCTGACCGCCCCTCCCCCCAAAGAATCATTCCTCCCCGCGTCTTTTGCCCGCATCTCCTATATAATCGAGACATACTAGTGGGCACGCTGCCACTTCTTGAAGGGTCTCCGTCGAATGGCAACTGCCCTGTCCGCACCTTCCCCTGTCGCAACATCAGAAGTTTGCTCGAATGCGCTTCCTGTCACAGAAACTCCGGCTCCTGCGCCGGCTCGCGCCACAAGCGCCGTCCCGGCACGCCGTCTTCTTCACCTGGGCCGCACCGCCGCCATCAGCGATGGCTTAAGCTGGCCCATGCTCCTGCTCATCGCCCTCTTTCACGCGGGAGCGCTGGCCGCGCTTTTCCTCTTCAGTTGGCCGCGCCTGCTGGTGATGGCTGTGATCTATGTGCTGGCCATCAACGTCGGCATCGGCATGTGCTATCACCGCCTGCTCACGCATCGCGGCTACCAGGTGCCCAAGTGGCTGGAATACCTGATGACCATCTTCGCTACGCTCTCGCTCGAGGGCGGGCCCATCTTTTGGGTCTCCACGCATCGCGTCCATCACCAGCTCAGCGATAAGGAAGGCGATCCGCACACGCCGCGCGAAGGCGGCTGGTGGGCGCACGCCGGGTGGGTGCTCTTCGGTCAGTCGTTGCACTCGCAAACTGAGGCGCTCTCGCGCTACGCGCCCGACCTCAGCCGCAACCGCTTTCACGTCTGGCTCAGCGAATACCACTGGGTTCCAATTTCCGTCAGCGGCCTGCTGCTTCTCGCCGGCGGCTGGTACTGGGGCGGCTTCGTGAACGGCATCGCCATGGTGCTCTGGGGAGTTCTGCTGCGCGTCACCATCGGCCTGCACGCCACATGGCTGGTCAACTCAGCAACTCATATGTGGGGCCGCCGCCGCTTTGATACTCACGATGACTCGCGCAACAGTTGGTGGGTCGCCCTGCTCACCGGCGGCGAGGGCTGGCACAACAACCATCACGCCCATCCCGTCTCCGCGCGCCACGGTCTCACTTGGTACGAGATCGATCCCAACTTCTGGGGCATCTGGATCCTGTCCAAACTTGGCCTCGCCCGCAAAATCCACGTCGCCAAATTCGACCGCGCCAACCCCAAACCCGCCGGGTTGTGATCTGAGAGCAGCCCTACCTCCGCATCTTCGCCCGCACCCACAGCACGCAGAAGTACGGCAGCGCCACCACCAGCACCACCACCCCCGCCGGGAACCCAACATCCCGATACGTGTCCGCGAAACTCACCGAGTGCCCACCGAGATAGTTCCACGCCAGCAGCGCGAAGATCGCTACGCACGTGGTCGCGAAGAACGTTAAGAATGCTGACGCAACGGCCAGCAGCAAACTTTGGAACAGGCTGAACCCTTCCAGCGGAAACCCGAACACCGTCTTTCCGCGTCCGCTCTGTGCCGATTGCCCCATCCGAACCAACCTCTCTCGTCTAGAATACAAATCCATGGCCGGTATCGTGCAAATTGAACTGTGGCATGCCGACAAAGTGGCCACCCAGGTCGCCATGCTCACGGCCCCCAATGGCATCCGCTATGCCACCTGGGGCGAAACCCGCGTCCCCGAATCCGATCTGGAACGTCTCGTCGGCGCGGTGCCCGCCGCGCTGGCTCCCGCGCTCCGCCAGCGCGCCTATTATTTCGTCCCCCTCGCCATCGCTGACACCGGCGAGAACCTCGTCGCTCCCGCCTACACCGTCGAGCTCGGCGACCGCGCCGTCTGCCATCGCAACGCGTCCTTCGGCGACACGGAGGCCGTCTTCCTCTCCACCCGCCTCGTCGAAGATCGCTTCGGCCTCGCCTTCGAGTTTTTCATCAACGTTGCACACAACTTCGTCGAAGCAGCGGGCGTTCCCGAGGGCTTTTCTCAGCTTATTTGGTCGCAGGCCGAGGCTCAGGTCCGCGGCGAGACCAGCCAGGATGCATGGGAAACCCGGCGTCGCGCCCAGGAGCCCCAATCCGCCTCCAAATCCCCCGGCGTCGTCAATATTGACGAGCGCGCCCGCTTGAGCTTCTTCGAGTCCTCATTCTCCGACGCTCTCGCCATCTACATGCTCTCCCTCGCCGTCGACTTCGACTACCACGACCTCCGCGAGCGTGAGTACCCGCTCCTCGCCGCTCCCGCCCTCGCCGAGCGCCTTCGCCACGTCGCCGGTCTCTTCCCCGCCAACTCCGGCTACGAGTTCCAGGTCCTCTACCGCCGAAAAGGCTGACTCCCAGCCCTGATGATTGCCGGCTTCCCACCCTCACCGCTGTCATCCTGAGCGCGGGACGGCGCGCAACCGTTCCCGATTGCGCGCCGAACGCAGTCGAAGGACCTGCATCTGTTCTCACGCGAGCACCGCGGAGAGCTGCGAACTCACAACTGCGAACTACGATCTGTCTTTCCCGCCTCTAACACCCTGTACCCCAGCTCGCCCGAATTCCAGTCCATCGCCGCGTGCAGCAGCATCGCCGGCCACAGCGATGCCGAGGCCAGAGCCACAAACGCCAGCAGCAGCCCCACCAGCGCCGTCTTCGGCGCCTGCACCCATCCCATGTAAATGTGTCCCGCCCCGAAGATCGCCGAGCTCACCAGCGCCGCCCATAGCGGCCCCATCCACGCCATCAGGAACCAGAACAGGAATCCGCGGTAGAAGAGCTCCTCCGTCACGCCCGCGGTCAGCGAGACCATCCAGAACAGCTTGCGCTCTTCCTCGGTGTGCGGCAGCAGCGGCTCCGCATAGGACAAGATCCGTCGCGCGCGCTCCACGCGCTCGGGCCTCGCCAGCAGCGCTCTCCGCTGCGCCACCAGGACCCCCACAAGCAGCGCGGTGTAGCCAAAGCCCACCCACAGCCGCATTCCGGGCGGAATGCCCATCGTGAGCGGCGTCGAGGTGCCCTTGAGCAGCAGCCCGCCCCACGGCCGCGCCTTCATGGCCCAATAGCCCAGCAGGCACGCTGCCGGAATCCACTCCTCCACCATCAGCGTGCGATAGAACCCCGCCCGCACGCCCGGCGCGCCTGTCTTCAGCCGCGCCAAATACCGCGGCCACGTCCACTTCCACTCAATCAGCGGCACCGCCAGCAGAAGCGCAAACAGTGCGTCGTCAAAGATTCCGTGCGGACCATTCATCGGATTCCCACTAGCATACCGCCAGACGCTCCATCCCGGCTGCGCTCAGGTGGAATCACACACTGACACCTAGAAGCTAGAAGCTGGATGCTAGGAGTTAGCCTCTGTCCCCTCGTTCCCTTGGTCCCTTGTTCCCTGTCTTTCTCACCGCCCCGTTACAGGATGCGTGGGCGGCGCGCCAACTAGAAGACCAGGCTCCCGGACCTTGCCGCTGGCGGCCCATCCGATCGCGGCAAACCACCCGAAGATCGTCCATCCCAGCAGCACGTTCACCACCCCGATCCAAATCGTCGCTTTGCAGTCCCGGTACATGGCCAGCCCCGTGGGCAGTAGATACACCAGCACTCCGGCCACAAACAGGATCAGGTTCACCGGCGCCAGCAGGTCGGCATTGTGCCGGGCCAGGCTCAGCGCTACAACCACGATGCCGCCCGCGGCCAATACCGCGATCACCAGCAGTCGAAGCAGGTTGTTCATTGCCCACCCCCTCATCTCAGGCAAAACCGGAGCAACCGCAATCCGGAGCCGCAACTTCGAACCCGCCTTACCAGGAATGAGCACCCGTCCGCCGCGCCAGGCATCGTACGAAGCGGGGCTCAGTCACTCTGTTTTGCCTTCGAAATGTGGCAAGAATGTTAGCGCCGTCTCCGCCAACCTACAATCGAATCTTCCGGCCACTCCGTGCCATTTCCGGTGCATCCACTGCGCCCCGGACCCGGGATCACAACCCTCCAACGCCGGTGAAGCGCTCGAACCAGTACACTTCCACACCAGGCAAATCAGGGCCGTCACAGACGACTCCGCCAAAGCATTGTTCATCGTGTGAAATCAACCTTGAAATGAAGCAGAATAATTGACACCACGCAAATTCCCTGCACTTATCCAAACCAGCCCAATCCAGCATGAAAAACTGACCCCGACCCCTAACGCCACATTCCGCGCCGGCTTGCTGACCCGCTGACTTGCCGACTTGCTGTTCTCCGGTCCTCGTCCCCTCGGTACCTGTCTCTTCCGGGAATTGGTGCCGAATCTCACCGATGCACGGGCAATCCTTCCGATTCCGGGGGAAGAGACGGGAATTCGCTGTTAGATTATGGGTCAGATCCATTCTTCGGTTGTTGGGGGCGATATGGCCTTGAGCGGGGAGATTCTTGCGGCATTGCGCTTTGACCTTCGAGTCGATCATCGCGGACCCATACATCGCGGGCCCAGGCATCGCGCGTTCAGACAAGCTGTCGCAGCACGCGACCGGCTCAACTTCTTGGCAGCAATCCTGCTGGGCACTTTGACCATCCCTCTGCACGCGCGGGAAAACCAGACTCCCCAGCAGCCGTCGTCGGCACCGCCTGCGTCCCAGCCCGCAGCCGTGGTCACCACCGTGACGATCGAGCCCGATCACGTAACGCTTACTCCCGGTGAGAGCAGGCAATTTACCGGGACCGTCGCGGGAACAGGAACGTTCAGCGCTGCATTGAAGTGGTCGGTCAACGGCGTGAACGGAGGCAATGCCTCACTGGGAACCATCAGCAGCAGCGGCTTGTATGTCACGCCCTACCCAACACCGCCTGCCGTCACATTAACCGCCACGAGCACCGCCGACCCCGCCAAATCAGCCAGCGCAACGATCACGTTTGCTGCGCCGCCGGTAGCAATCGGTCCGGCGCTCCTGGTCGATCCGGCAGCGCCCGCGCATCCCATCAGTCCCCTCATCTATGGAATGAACTCCTGGCGGCTTTCAGACCCGCGGCATGAAGCGCCCAAAGTGGCAGAGGCCGTGCGCCTGCCGCTCGACCGCTGGGGCGGCGATGGATACACTCGCTACAACTACAAGCTCGACGTCTCCAACCTTGGCGAGGACTGGTTCTTCGAGATCGCCCCCAACACCAATACAAAGTATCCCGACACATCCGAATTCAACTCGCAGGTGATCGACGATCGCGCCGTCGGCGCCAAAACCCTGCTCTCCGTGCCCGTCATCGGTTGGGTCGCGAAATCGCGCACCCGCGCTTCCAGCTTCTCCGTGGCAAAGTACGGCCCGCAGCAAAAGACCGATCCTAACTGGCCCGACTTCGGAAACGGCATCAAGACCGACGGAACAAAGATTACCAACAACGATCCCAACGACACCTGCATGCCCGTCGATGAAAGCTGGACCTCGGATTGGGTGAAGTACCTTGTCGGTAGGTTCGGCAATGCTGCGAGCGGCGGCGTCTCCATCTACGCGCTCGACAACGAGCCAACCTGGTGGGACAAGATGCATCGCGATGTGCACCCTTTGCCCTTCACGTACGACGAAGTCACGAACAACGGACTCAAGGTGGCCAAAGCGATCAAAGCAGCCGATCCCACGGCTGAGGTGAGCGGGCCAGTCATCGACTTCTGGTTGACCTACTTCTACTCGAAGAAGGACATTGCATGGTTTCAGGAGCATTGGCAGGATCCCAGAGGCGGTCCCATCGATCGCATGTCGCACGGCAATGTTCCGCTCATCGATTACTATCTTCGCGCCTTCAAAGCGGCGCAGGATGCCGACCCCCAGCACACGCGCTTCCTCGATTATCTCGACTTGCACACCTACTTCGCGGCCTACGACGCGGGGCTCAAGCCTGCCGGAACCAGCGTTCAGCAGCGCGCGGTTCTTGACTCCACACGCGTCTTTTGGGACCCAACCTACACCGATCCGCGCTTCCGCAACCCCGACAACTACATGGAGCCGCTTGCGCCGCAGATGATTCCGCGGATGAGGAAATGGGTTGCGGCCGACTATCCGGGAACCAAAACCGCGATCACCGAGTACAACTGGGGCGCACCGGAACATATCAGCGGAGCCGTGGCGCAGGCCGACATCCTGGGCATCTTTGGCCGCGAGGGTCTCGACCTCGGCGCGCTGTGGGGTCCGCCGGATCTGAATACGCCCCTGATGTTCGCCTTCAGGATCTTCCGCAACTACGACGGCAACGGCGCAGGATTTGGCGACACGAGCCTTCGCGCCACCAGCGCGGACCAGGGCAAGCTTTCCATCTATGCTGCGCGGCGCGCGGCCGATCGCGCCGTGACCGTCGTGGTCATCAACAAAACCTTCGGCGACCTGCGCGCCGATCTGCCGCTTCAGCATTTCAAGGCCAAGGGGCCGGCCAAGGTCTATCAATACAGTGGCGCCGATCTCACCCAGATTCGCGCGCTTTCCGCAGTCAGGCCGTCGAGCTCCGGCAAAAAGGACAGGGCCAGCGTCCTGAAGGACCAGTTGTTTCCTGCCATGTCGATCACGTTGGTCGCGATCCCGGGTAAATGAGCCCCACGCGCGAACCCAGACCGCGCGCAATTCTCCGGCTCAGTCCGATCGAGCACCCAGCCAGTTTTTCCGCCAGGTTGTCAAGGAACCACTTCCCGCAAGCCGGCTTGCCGGCACTGATCGCTCCAGATGGGACTGGCCTGTTCCGAGTTGTTGCCCAGGTAGCAATTTACGGATGAGTGGTTATCCGTTCCAAACCTAATTCGGTTCAGCCGTGTGTGCGTCCGGCGGTTGACTGGTTTTCGGCAGGTCGCAGATCCCCGGATCGACGTTCTTGTTCACCACGACTTTGTTGACGGCAATGCTCAGCGAGAATTGCCCGCCAAGATCCACGCCGATGGCATAGGGAACCATGAGGCCTACATCCGTCTTCCGGTAGTCGGAGAGGCTCGTCGTTATGATCACGTCCTGACCTTGGAACTTGCCCTTGCTGGCAATGGTTTTGGTCAGGTAGGTCGCGGCGTCGAATACGTAGGTCGTTTCTATATGATCCTTCGTGGTCAGTTTGACGGTGTAGGTGTTGGCGTCTTTGCCCAGCAACTCAAGCTTGTTGCCGTTGGCCGCGTAGTCGTGCAGGTTACCGCCCACGTAAATCTGGCTCTTGCCCGCCTGGTACTGATCGTCGGGCATGGGCATGGGGCCGGTGATGCCCGCCATGGGATTCACCATCCATCCGCCCGTCGCGGTGAAGCACTGCACCATCTTCGCGCCGTTGAACTCCATTTCCGAGCGGTAGGCCACACCGTCAAGGGTCACCACCGTGCCCGTCATGTCGTTGTCCCCCATGTGGGTTGTGATGTCCATCGAGATCGACTTCACCTGGCTGATCACGTCCTTGCCGCCGATGGCGGCTACGTGCCTGGCCAGAATGTCGTCGGCGGTTTGCGCGCTGAGCGAAACCGCGCCGATGAAAGCTGAAAACACAAGGATGCTACGGAGGACTCTATGCATGGTGCACCTTCGCCTTTCGCGTGCCTTGCTGGCACGGCGCTTCTGTGGCAACAGTGTAGCCCACAAGCTTTGATTCACTGCGCCAGAGAAGGCATCGAGGAGCTGAAGTGGTCGTCGGCGAAACGCGTGAAGTTGGATGAGAAGGCGCCCGCGCGCTAAGTTGCTGAATTCACCTGCGAAATGTTCGCTTGGATGGTGCCGAAAACCCCTCAAAGGTTCGCCTAAAAGGTGTCATTTGGCCCCCAAATGGTACCGCTAGAGGTTACGTTTGAGCGCAAAAGAGACCAAACAAAGTTGCGTTTTGAGGGCAAGTGTAACCCAGGAAAGTTCCATTTCAGGGGTGAGTGGCACCAAAGAAAGTTACGAAGTGATTTCGAAGGCGCGTTTTGGCAGGGTGCCATGTCCGTGTGGACCCGGAGTCACGCAGCCGTTGACCCGCCGCCTCGCCCACGTGAGGAGCCACCGCGTGGAGTTCGATGAGCGCTACGTGTGGCAATGATTCTTACGCCCGCTAAAGCGGGCTGGGATGCTGAAATGTTCATCTGTTCCCCAGTCTTACGACTGGGGCTACCCTATTTCGCCGGCCTTGCCGGCTCGATGCCGTAAGCGCAGCTCCGCCGCGCTCAACCCAGCGACCCAGCCCGCTGGGCGCCGGGGTGCCCCCTGGGCCGGGCACGAGCGAAAGACGATAGCCCCACGGCGCAAGCCTGGGGATCAAAACGCAAAATCCCATCATCAAGCCCGCTGGGGACCCTCTGGGTACGGGCGAAAGATTTCCTCGCACAAGCAAACGGAGGGAGCCGGGTGCCCCACCCTCGCGACGTTCTTGTTTTTGTCGCTAGGGTGGGATCGGGACTGATCCCTGGCCGCTGATCTCTGCCTTCCGCCCGCCCCATATTTCGAGAAATCAGGTACGCGGCGAAGCCGCGCTCAGACTCGCCATCCAGCCCGCGTAGCGGGCGTCAGACGATAGCCCCAGGCGCAAGCCTGGGGATCAAAACGCAAAATCCCACCACCCAGCCCGCACGGCGGGCGAAAGATTTCCTCGCGCAACCAAACGGAGGGAGCGTGGGGCTTCAGCCCCACGAATACCCGCCCCGTTTTTCGAGAAATCAGGTTCGTGGCGAAGCCGCGATCAGACCCCGCCCGCCGCGCAAATGAATGAAATCCGCCGGCAGGGACACACGAAGCACGAGGTGCGCTTGCCTATTGTTAGAGCGCCCTGGCCGAGACCCACCTATGACCTCTTTATAAGAGCCTGAAGCTGGCTTTCCACCAGCCTCCAGTTCTCCGACTTGGTTTCCCTCATTCGCTGAATTATTCTGCGTTTTAGGGCGGAAACCGAGATTTTCAAGATGCCCCTCTTTTGTAGATCCTTAAATAAACGCTTGCCATCGCAAACCTCTTTCCACTTCGGCTCCCACTCCAGCTGCAGCGCAGCTACCTTCGAGGTGACCGCGCCCTCAAAATCCTTCCGCCAGACACCCTCCTCTACGTCAGGCATTGAGTCCCGCGCAGCGCGCATACGCGAGAACAAGGCAGCGGCGATCTCGGTCACTGACTTCTCTTCCATGTCCTCCGCAAGGAACCACGGGCTAAGGTAACCGAAGCCCCGGTAAACCTCCCGCGCCGCGATTGCGGGCAGCTGTGCGAACGCCAAATCTTGCAACATCTGGACAACCTCGGCCGAACCTTTGACTGGGGTTCTCGCAATCTTGTCGTCCTTCAGGAGCTCCGTTACCACGTCGAAGTCCAAGAGGTAATTGTCAATGCACCTCCTCTGCCACTGCAATATCCTGACCGAAGGAGAGCTTTGGATATCCGTAATCTCGTCGTCTTTGTCCAAAATGATAAAAATCGGGGACACCTTGTCGCCCCTCGCTTCAAGCTCTTGCAGCTTCTTCGCTGTATTCTCGACCTCTTTTCGCCCACCCCTATCCTTTATGTTGTATTTTCGGAGAAGTTCATCGAATCCCGCTCGCAAGAAATCGACGTCGTCGTCCCCCTCAACAAGAAGAGTGCCCTCATAAAGTAGCGCCTCCCCAACAGAGGTTCCAAGCTTCTGCAAGGCGTTAGCATATTCGTCAAGCGCGCCTCGGCCCACCTTGCCTATACTCGTGGAGGACTCGAGATGGTAAAGGGCACACTTGTCCGTGTCAAAAGCAGAGGCGAGTATTTCGGGTGAATGCGAGCAAACGATGAATTGAAGGTCCTTCCTATCCGCGTAGGCCTCAATCACGAACGGAAGCAGCTGTTTACACACCGACGGGTTTAGGTGCAACTCGGGCTCATCGAACAGGACTATTCCGCCATCGGACACTGCCTTTGCAATGAGCAAGAAGGTTAAGATCAAATTCTTCTCGCCGCTGCTCAGACTGTCAATCTCGGTTGTGATCCCGGCCTCTAAATCCTCGATGAAAACCGATAGGAGGCCGATTTCGTTTATCCCAAATTCTCCTATCCGCTTGCCGCGAAGCATCCCATCGAATATTCTTTGGAACTCATCCCGAAAAGAGGTTCTTTCCTCCGCGCCCATGACCATAGCGCCGAACAGCATGTTCTTCAGGCGCGAGTACTTCAGCTGCGGCTGAGAATTGTGCGACTCGATCTGCTGCAAAACGTCTGCCGACCCCAACTGGACGCCAATCTCGCCGACCGGCAGCGCCCTGTCTGCTGGGAAATAGCTGAAGATTGAGGTGCGCGGGGGCAACTGCGCGTCCATGAACGCGACGGCGATTCCAACGATCGGGTCGACCGGGCTTATCTGACCGCTTCTAGGGTCGAAACTGATTCCCAATGTGCACGGCTCGCTGCTCCGCAGCCTTCCAAAGAAGGGTTCGAATTGTTGATTCGCCATCTGCAGAGATTGGGCTCCCTGTGGCGAGGCAAAGAACTGGATCAAATTCGCTGGGCTCTGAAAGGAGAGCCCGAGCTGCGCCGCGACCAAGTCACGAACGATTCCGGGCCGCTGTTTTTCCAAAAAATCTACCTCACCCGTCGAGAAGGCAAGAGACGCCCTTACCTCCAACGGCTTGGAGACATCCCTGGCGAGGGCAGCCCCGTGAAGCCGGTTTGGAAAATGTGGCGAGGCGGCGCTCAGGGAGATAAGGGTCTGCTGCGCTTCATTCTGTGCACGGGGCGCTAGGAGCGCCTTTGCCAGGCGAAGAGCCTGCAGGACCGTGGTCTTTCCTACGGCATTCGGGCCGACAATCACATTTACGCGAGGAATTAGGTCGAACTCTATCTTCTCCAGAGCTCGAAAGTTATGAATTACCAAATGTTTGATGTGCATAGCGCCCCGCCTCGACAACGCGATTAACCTCCATTCTGCACCTAAACCATGCAAATCGTGCGGCACAAGACCCAATCCTTGTGCCCTTTTGCACTCCTCCGAAGCGAAGTCGACGGCTTTCTCGATCTTCCACTCCCTGCTCCTCATTTCCTAAATGGCCCCATCAGCTCCAAGCGCCACTCGCCACCGGCTCGCGAACCCGCCGACTTGCCCGCTACGTTTTATGTTTTCTTGGCCCCTCGGTCCCTGTTTCCTGTCAAGAGCTCGCGCCCCCTCCCAACCCGCCATCCTCTTGATTCCATGCCAACTATTTCTCGCCCGCACTTTGCAGATCATTTCCTTCTTCTGGCGCATACTGAAATCAAATCGAGAATTCCGGCGCGGGAAGGGAAGCGCAACCCTGCCCGGACCGGTCCGGCGCGAGCCAAAATGTTAACCAAAGAGTAAACTTTGGCCCGAAAAACGCATCCTAACCCTTTACCTATGAGGACTTTGCTGTCTAAGTTCTTTTTTATCAAGAACCTGGAGCAAGTGATCAACCTTAAGTCATGGAGATAGAGGACTTTAGCCCAAAAAGGGGGAGGGGGGGTGCATGGATCAAAAAGTTAACACGCCGCCTCGGGGCCGCGAACTGAAAGCTGAAAGCTGAGAGCTTCGCCTACGCGCTCGCGAAGGCGATCTTGCCTTCGCTCACCGTCCAGCGCACCTTGCCCTGCATCGACCAGCCGTCGAACGGAGTGTTCTTGGCCTTCGATTGCGACTCCGTTGCGCGATACGTCCACTCGACTTTGGGATCGAAGACGACAACGTCGGCGAAACTTCCCACCGTCAGCGTCCCGCGGCCCTTCAACCCGAGCAGCGCCGCTGGCTGCGCGCTCAACAGGCTCAGCACGCGGCCGAGCGGCATGCGCCACTCGCGATGCAGCCAGCGCAGGCTGAGGCCCAAGGCGGTTTCGAGGCCAATGATCCCGTTCGGCGCCAGCTCAAATTCAATTTCCTTCTCGTGCATCGCGTGCGGCGCGTGATCGGTGGCAATCGCGTCGACAACTCCGTCGAGAATCCCCTCGATCATGGCGTCGCGATCGGCCGCCGAGCGCAGCGGCGGATTCATCTTGGCATGCGTGTTGTAGAGTCCTACGTGTTCTTCAGTCAGCAGAAAGTGATGCGGCGTGACCTCGCACGTGACGCGCAGCCCGTTGCGCCGCGCCTGCCGCACCGCAGCCAGCGCTCCTGCGGTCGATATGTGCGCCACATGCAAGTGCGGATGCGCCTCGCGCAGCTCCGCCACCAGGCGAATGTCGCGCTCCACAATGCTCGTCTCGGCTTCCGTAGGCATGCCGCGCAATCCCAGCTTGAACGACACCGGTCCGAGATTCATGCTCGCGCTCCCATTCGCGAATTGGGTCATGCGCGTGTCTTCGGCGTGCTGGATCACGGTGAGTCCCACGCGCGCCGCCGCGGCCAGCGATTCGCGCATCATGCCGTCCTTCAGGATCGGCCGTCCATCGTCGGTCACGGCAACCGCGCCCGCTGACTTCAACGCGGCATAGTCGCTGAGCGCCTCGCCTTTCGACCCGCGCGTCGCCGCGGCAATGGGAAACACGCGCACCTGCGCGCCGCGCTCCGGCGCCTGCATCCAGCGCGTGATCTCCGGCGAGTCGTTCACTGGAGTCGTGTTGGGCATCGCCGCCACGCTCGAGAATCCGCCCGCGGCCGCCGCTGCCGTTCCCGTCGCGATCGTCTCCTTGTATGCCTGTCCCGGCTCGCGCAGATGCACGTGGATGTCGATCAGGCCCGGCGCCACGACGAGCCCTGTCGCGTCGAGTACCTCGGCGCCGTCGGAGTGCTTCAGCTTCCCCGTTCCGGCGATCTCCACTACGCGCCCATCCTTCAGCAGCACATCCTTCTGCGCGTCCACGCCCGCCGCCGGATCGACCAGCCGACCGCCGCATATCGCCAACGCGGTCATGCGCGGCCTCCGTTCTGCCGCCCCACGGACGAATCCGCCGCGGCGGACGCGGGGGCCGCGGTTTCCGTCGCGAGAGCGCGCTCCATCACCGCCATGCGAATGGCGAGTCCGTTGGTCACCTGCTCCAGGATCGCCGACTGCACGCCATCGGCCACGCCCGCCGTGATCTCCATGCCGCGGATGATCGGCCCCGGATGCATCACTACTGCTGTTGGCGCGTGCGCAGCCAACAGTTGCCCGGTGAGCTGGTAGCTGGCCTTGTATTCGTCCAAGTCCAATTGCAGCCCGGCCAGCCGCTCCGCCTGTATGCGCAGCATCATCACCGCCTGCGACTGCGCGAGCGCGGCCTCAAAGTCCCGCTCGATCTCGATGCCGGGGCCGGACCGCGCCGCTTGCTCGGGCAGCAACTCCTTGGGCCCGCACAGCAACACCCGCGCGCCCAGCCGTGGCAGCAGCAGCATGTTCGACCGCGCTACCCGGCTGTGCAGAATATCGCCGACGATGGCCACCGTCACCCCGGCGAGCGTCTCCGGCCCAACCTCACCGACCCCCGGCCGCAGATGCGCCAGGATGGTCCGCAGGTCCAGCAGCGCTTGCGTGGGATGCTCATGCATACCATCTCCGGCGTTAATGACCGGTAGCCGCGTCGCCTCCTCCAGCAGCCATGCCGCCCCCGAGGAGTTGTGGCGCAGGATGATGGCCTCGGCGCCAAGCGCACGCAGGGTGAGGCCCGTATCCTTCAACGACTCGCCCTTCTCGATGCTGGAGCTAAGGTTTGAGACCAGCGTGGTGTCGGCGCCCAGCGCCTTAGCGGCCAGCTCAAAGCTGGTCCGCGTGCGGGTCGACGACTCGTAGAAGAGCAGCGCGATGCGCCGCTTGGCCAGGATGTGGTCCCGAATGATGGGGTCTTCGTTCTCGAGTTCAGTGGCGCGCTGGAGCAGGCGGCTCACCCCGTCCACGGTCAGATCGAGAACCGAGAGCAACGAGCCCGGGTTGTAGGGAAATGGAGATGCGGGCGCGGGCGGTGTGGTCAGCGCTCGTCGGACGGCAGGTGCGGTGGGATTCATACTCAGGAACAGCTTCCAGTCTTCAGCTTCCAGTTCTCAGTGGTCGGCTCTTCGTTGAAGGCTGAGAGCTGAAAGCCGGATACAAGCGGTGAGGAAACGGAGGATCAGCTCGAGCGCTCCACCAGGAGCACCTGTTCGGTCGAGTCGACTTCCTGAAACTTCACTTCGATGATCTCGCGGCTGCTGGTGGGCACATGTTTGCCCACGTAGGTGGCCTCGATGGGCAGTTCGCGATGACCGCGATCGATGAGCACGGCCAGTTGCACGCGCCGCGGCCGGCCATGGTCGAAAAGGGCGTCGAGCGCGGCGCGGACGGTGCGGCCGGTGTAGAGCACATCGTCGCAAATCACGATGTCGCGGCCCTCAACATCGAAGCCGACGGCTCCGGGCGTAACCACCGGGCGCACATCCGCCGTGGACAGATCGTCGCGGTAAAACTGGATGTCGAGCACACCCGTATCGACGGGGCGCTTCTCAATGGTGGAAATCAGCTTGCCCAGCCGTTCCGCGAGCGGAACACCGCGGCGCTTGATGCCCACCAGGGCCAAATCCTCGCTGCCGTTACTCTTCTCGACGATTTCGTGGGCCAGGCGCACGAGAGTCCGCTCAATCTCCGAGGCGGACATAAGCCGCCCCTTCACGCGCAAACCGGTCTTGCTTTCCAAGTCGCTCATGGTGGTTGCTCTTGGGCATTTCCAGGGTAGTGGTTCCCCTCCGAAACCGTTCAAGGTCGCCGCTTCCACCACCCCAACGACCAAAGGATCCGTCGTTGGGGACCGTGATCCTGACGGTCGCGTCGACTCAAGAATATCGGTTCCGCGCTACGGTGAGCCTGGAAATGCTTCTGCCGGATGATACGAGGGGCCGGCGCTCGGCGGCAAGCTGTGGAAAGATCGACAGCCGGTCAAGCGCGTCGAGGGCAGCAGAAAAGGGGTGTCAGCAAAGGGAACCGGAGCCCTGGGGAGCCGGAATCGGCCCCATAATATAGAAGCGGGCCCGGATGGCGAAATTGGCAGACGCAGCGGACTTAAAATCCGCAGGCTTTAACCGGCCGTGGGGGTTCAAGTCCCCCTCTGGGCACCATAACAGGGAGGTCCCTCGACTGCGCTCGGGATTTCGCCGGCGGGCTTGGACGCCCGCCAGACGGCTCAAGTTCAAGTCCCCCTCTGGGCACCATAACAGGGAGGTCCCTCGACTGCGCTCGGGATTTCGCCGGCGGGCTTAGACGCCCGCCAGACGGCTCAAGTTCAAGTCCCCCTCTGGGCACCATAATTGGGAGGTCCCTCGACTGCGCTCGGGATTTCGTCGGCGGGCTTGGACCCCCGCCAGACGGCTCAAGTTCAAGTCCCCCTCTGGGCACCTTACAATCAATATTTTGGATATCAGGACCGGGACGCATCCCGGGCAGCGTTAACGATCAGCGGCGGAAACATTCGAATGAAGTCCACTGTGGCTCAACCCGACTCCAGATTCGACTCGGGGCCGCCGAACTCCGGCGCAGGCCCACAGATGGTGCAAAGCCTCGGGCTTTTCAGCGCCACCACGATCGTCGTGGGCTCGATGATCGGCAGCGGCATCTTCATCGTGGACTGCGATATTGCGCGCCTTACCGATTCTCCGGCGCTCTATCTGGCCGCGTGGGTGGTGACCGCGGTGATGACCATGATCTGCGCGCTCAGCTATGGCGAGTTGGCCGCGATGATGCCCAAGGCCGGCGGCCAGTACGTTTATCTGCGCGAATCGCTGGGGCCGCTGTGGGGATTCCTCTACGGCTGGACGCTTTTTCTGGTCATTGAGACCGGCACCATCGCCGCCGTTTGCGTGGCCTTCGGCAAATTTCTCGGCGTCTTCTTTCCCTCCGTTTCGAGCACGCGCTGGCTCTGGCACATCGCACATGTTCCGGCCATTCCTCTTGGCCCCATGGTGCTGGGCAACATGGAGATCGGCATCAGCACGGCGAATCTGGCCGGCATCGTGGTCGTCCTCTTCCTTGCCGCCGTGAATATCTTCGGCATGAAGTTCGGCGCTCTCCTGCAGAACATATTCACCGTGGCCAAGGCGTTGTCGCTCGCGGGGCTCATACTTCTGGGATTCACTGTTGGCCGCAACAGTCTCGCCATCGCGGCGAACTTTGGCGACCATTGGAGCCAGTTCTGGCGTAATGCCGGCTGGAGCGCGCTCCATCCCGTGCAAGTGGGCGTGCAAGGGCCGATCGTGATGGTCAACCTGATCGTGATTCTGGCGGTGGTTCAGGTG
>Ga0326728_10015106_pt1 | contig 16149 bp, 18 predicted proteins | sample MB3enrmetagenome_FD_207602 | JGI IMG/M metagenome (GOLD analysis project Ga0326728, IMG submission 207602) | Lab enriched peat soil microbial communities from McLean, Ithaca, NY, United States - MB31MN | ecosystem: Environmental > Terrestrial > Soil > Wetlands > Peat | place: USA: New York...
CGTATATAGCAACATCTTTTCATGCTTATTAGTATTGTTACTTATAAGATAATATATTTTTCTGCTAACGATTAATGTTAATATTGCTGTCCATATTATAGTTTCAATCACCTGTTCATTCTTTGCATCAAGAACATCAAGTGAGTATTTTACGTCTTAATTCTTTGAAAAACGGCTCTAAATTCAATTTTTCCCCATTTAATTTTGTAATATCTTTTGCATCTAAGATCTTTTTCTGGATATTTGTTATAATATTTGACATGTATTTTATATATATGTGATAATTTTCCTCTCCATTGTTAAATATTGTAACAAGAGGGGTCTTTATTCCATCTTTTTTTCTTGCAGTATTATACTCTTCGTTCAATGTTATTTTCACAACAGCATCAAGATCTTTCCTAAAAAGTTGCTTACTGAACTTACTAATATGTTTGCAAGCTAACATTTTATTTTTTTGTCTTAAAAACTCCCTCTTTAACAGAAACAACAAAGGGTTCATATTTCCTCAATCCTTGAAACAAAATATCCACCATTCTTCAACTTTTGCAAATATTTTATTTATTTAAAAAAAATCAACTAGAAGAACAAACTCTTTGATCCAGGGACTATTCTGTAAAAGGGGATAAAAGAGGAATAATTGTGCTGTCTGGAATAAGAACATCTTGAGAGCTTTCGAAGATGACTTTCCTATATACCAAACTGTTTTTGGCTATGAGAGTGACAAGTTTTTATACTATTTAATGTCGCATCCATCGAATAAAAATAATAGAGGACTAAAATTAGTGGGAAGAGGAATAAATTTTTAAGTTAAAATTCTAATTTAAGAGCTTCACAGACAGAAAACTTGCTGCGTCTATACCAAGTGGATTAATTTTTCGCTTTTGTAGTCAACCATTCAATTAGCTTAGTAATTTTGTGGATTTTATTCTAATTTGTAGAAATGGTTTCGGAAATAATGAAATTAGTTACTACTGAATTTTTCAGGAAATACTATATATGATCCTGTGGTTTGACTACGATCATACCATCTTTATATGCTAAAGTCAGGTTTTCTGTTATACAATTAATTATTCAAGCTCTACTCAGGTTTGAGATTAGGTTTAATTGAATCAAGTTTCTATTTGTATATAATTCAAGTATAATATTTGGTTAAAAGGTAATCTTTGATGAAAATAATAGCATTCGTAGGCATGCCAGCTTCTGGAAAATCAGAAGCTGCAAGAATTGCCACTCATATGAGCATTCCAGTTGTTAATATGGGTGATGTGATCAGGGAAGAGGTATTAAAACGCGAGCTTGAACCCAATGACTCAAACACTGGAATGGTTGCAGCGGACCTCCGCAAATGTGAAGGCATGGATGTAGTTGCCAGACGCTGCGTTTTTCACATCAGAAAAATGAATTCTGAATTTGTGGTTGTGGATGGGGTACGCGGAATTGCCGAGGTGGAATGCTTCAAGCGAGAATTTGGAATAGGTTTTGTCCTTATTTCTATTTACGCTCCGATTAAAATTCGCTTTTCTAGAGTCCAAAAAAGAGGTCGAAGCGATGATATGAACAGTATAGAAGAACTCCGTCATCGAGATGAGCGAGAACTTGGTTGGGGTATGGGAGAAGCTATAGAGGCATCAAATATTGAAATTGAGAACAGCTTCACTCTGGATGTTTTTAAAAAGAATGTTGTCGAGGTTTTGAGTAACTACTCCGATTTAGACTCGTTACACAGCTCAAAGGGTCAAATATGCAAAAACAATTCTTCTGGACAAGATTCAATTTAAGAATCCATTACAACCCTGCAAATAAACTCCTTTTCGATATTGGAGCAAATTTATGATACATGTTAAAGTTTCAGCAGTTGTGTATCCTACCGAGGACCCCAAAAAAGTTATCCGAGCAATTTCTGCTCTTTTTACTAACATACCACTCGAAAAAAAGACTACTGAGACTATTGAACCTGAGCTAGGAGATTCTCAGAGTTTACTTGTTTCTGGAGAAGGAGGGCTTGATCTCTTGCAAACTCTGCATGGGCTAATTCGAAGAGAAGAGATTATAGATAGTATCCGCAATAAAGTTTTCAGTAAAAACTTATCCAGTGACAGTCTTTCGGTCCGTTTCTTGCTAAACAAACAGGCTGCTTTTGTTGGTGTCCCCAGTATTTCTGTTCAAAACGAATCTTTCGGATCTATTGAAATCGTTATCATGGCTGAGTCTCAGAAAGAAATGGAAAGACTTTTAGAGTGGCTTTTGCCCATTACTGAAGGAGGTATACCGATTGTTGAAGTGAAAATGGATTATGTGGAAAAGGGTTGAGATTTTCTCCAGCTTCTCAAATTCTGTATGGCTATAATTCTCTATATTTATATTCTCTTTGTATGTATAATAATGCTCTGTTGAAGCTCATTGAAAGGTCTCATTAAACTAACTTAACTTAGTTAACTATATATCAATTCCCACGTACAAACTTATATTAATTAATGAAAAGGAATGAATTGTCTTCATGCAATTGCAAAGAATCAGTTTTTCATCGCATGTAGCTATCAAAGATCCTTTCAAATGGGCTTATAAGCTCGAAGACTATGGGTATACTGGTTGGGAGATCTTACAGGAGGGATCCCAGTGCTTGAACAGCAAGAATATCCAGAATTTAAAGAATATCTATGAGACTACTGGTCTTGAACTGACTCTACACTTGCCATTCTCGGATATGAATCTGGCAGGTCTTAACAACTCAATCAGGGCAGAAGTCCTCAGGCAGATGAAACATTACCTTACCCTAGCTTCCAACTATATAAACTTGGCTGTAATTCACCCTGGTTATCTTTCCCATTATGGAGTACAGGTTCCGCAGGAAGCGTACCTGACTAACCTGGCCTCAATCCGGGAAATATGCGACTTTGCGGCGGATTTTGGGATTCTCATCGCTGTTGAAAATATGCCCGATTTTCCAAAAATTTTCGGAAAATATCCTGATGAAATACTTGAGATGCTTGAATCTATCGGAAGCCATAACGTGGGTTTTACCTTTGATGTGGGGCACGCAAACACAGTTGGGCTTGTGAATGATTTTCTGGATCTCCTCTCTGAAAAAATATCCCATGTGCATATTCACGATAATATGGGAAAAAAAGATGAACATCTGTCTTTAGGAAGAGGTAATGTAAACTGGAAGTTAGTCATGGAAAGGCTTTTAGACTATAAAGGGGTCTTTGTTACTGAGATGGGTTCGCTTGAAGAAGGAATTCAAAGCCTTAATTATTTAAGAAATTTATAAAAAAGATTATTTTAATCATTTTTTTCAGTTATTTCGATTTTCAATCGTATCCCCAAATTATTGAATAGGAATTCTGAAAGTTCCTAATTCTTTTAAATTCTTTATTTGATTAATTATTCTTTTTCACTCTTGGAGTTCTTTGGAACCATTTTTGTAACTATTCAGCCTTAATAAAGAACTATCAAATTAAACCATCTTTATATTAATTAAATTGGCAAATTTTAATTAGTTGATTTTCATTAACTATTGGCTGTTGATTATGCTTTTTCTTTTTCCAGCAGTAAGTAATTAGATGAATCTATTTAAGTTAAAATAGATCTCAGAGGATTTCGATTTATCTTTCATTTTTATTTCAATACTAATTCCTACATTTATTTTGATAGTGGTGATGCATAAAAGGCAATTTGGCATACTTTACCAAAGTTACATTTGAGCCTTTGATGGCATTCATTAATTAACTTTATAAAGGTTTTGAAAAACCAAATATGAGATAACATTCTTTCCCAACGTAATGATGCAATCAATAGTCAAAAAAGTTGAAGCAAAAAAAATTTAATTTGTTTGTGCCTGTTATCTGAAAATTTCATGTTAGTTTTCGAAGAAAATAGAGTTCTTGACATGTAAATGATGCTCTAATGTACCCATTTTACCTTACGTAGAGTGCATGTGGATTGGTATACGAAGATGAAAAAAGTCAAATGCGAAAATACATCTGCAAAAGATTATGGAATTATGGATTCAAAGTGGATATTAAGGGCTCCACTAACATTTAGATCTGTTAAAACATGAATCATATAATGATGAGTGGTCGGCCAGATAGGCAATATTGAATAATTAATATATAAGTATTTAAGTCCCTACATTTCTTTCTCCCTTTTTTCCTTTTCTATTAAGTTTTTTGAAGAATTATTTGCTCTTAAAATGTCTTTGAGGGGGCAAAGCTTTAAATCAGATTATTCCTTTGTATCGCATGTTTCATTTTCGGGATTAGTTCCCGTTGGAGTGTGACCCTGCAGACAGGGTTGAACCGTGAAACATAAATGAAACTTGGTGTTTTAATTGGTAAAATCTTTTTATGGATATGTACGGGATGCATGGAAAAACCCTGAAGAGACATATGTGAAAGAGCTCCGATGGGAGCGCTTGCAAATTTGGAGAAAACAGGGATCTGTGACCAGAATCGAAAAACCCACACGAATTGACAGAGCTCGCTCTCTTGGATATAAAGCTAAGCAGGGTATAATTGTTGCCAGGATAAAGGTACGTCGCGGAGGACTTGGTAAAACGAGATTCAACCGTGGAAGAAGAACACAGAAAATGGGAAAGAATAGGATCACAGGTGGCATGAGCATCCAGAGGATTGCTGAAGCTCGTGCAGACCGTAAGTACCCTAACCTTGAGGTTCTGAACTCTTACTGGGTGGGTGAGGATGGAAAGCACATATGGTTTGAAGCTATCCTTGTAGATCCTCATCATCCTGTAATAAAGAGTGACAAGAATCTTAATTGGATCTGTGCCCCGTCTGTTAGGGGTAGAGCTACAAGAGGCAAGACTAGTGCCGGTCGTAAGGGGAGAGGTATGTCTACACGAGGTAAGGGCACTGAAAAAACCAGGCCAAGCATCCGTGGACATAAGAGTCGAGGTAAGTGATTCATTACATAACGCTGCGTGCGCTTGCCCACGCAACAGAAGACGTATTCAGAGTCCAGAAGGCTCTGAAATTTTTTATATCAAGCACCAGCGTCCGAGATAGGGAGTTGATTGAAGAGCTTCATTCTGAGGGGCATCATGGAAATCCAATTACCATATTGAGCTTGCAGGTTAAAAGGAAGGCAGATTGTCTATGTTTTGCTAGTTTTGTCCGGGAACATTTTTTGGAGGAAGATGTAGCACGGCTCAGGAAAGAAATGCCGGAGAGGCTGGACAATGATCAGGTTTTCCATCTCCGCTTTGATAAGCAGGCTGCGTACCTGCAGAAGGTAAAGCTAACTGATTCTTCGAATGCAATCACTGTAAAAGTCAAGATCAAGACATATCCGAAGAGTAGGGAAAAAGCTGGAGCCATATTGGAGGAGTTTTTTGGGTAAGCCAAAATTTTATGATTTTTGCGTTCATGCAATTCCTGATGGGGATAATACTGTTGAGCAACTTGCGACTCTTGCCATGCATTTCGGGTACAGTGGGATTGTGATTGCAAACCATTCGGATAAACTTCCTCAATCACCGCCTTTATTTATCTCAACCAACGTATTTGAAATTTTCAGAGGAATTGAGCTCATAGAAGAAAATCCCTCGAAACTTAACAGTTTGATAGGAAAATTCAGAAAATCGGTGGATGTCTTGATAGTACACGGAGGTTCAGAGGCTATCAACAAGGCTTCGCTGGAAAACCCCAGAGTGGATATATTGAATCATCCGTATTTTGATAAGAGCAGCGGGCTAAATCAGGTGCTTGCAAAGGCAGCAGCTGAAAACGGGGTTGCAATAGGCCTGACATTGAGGCCTTTCCTTCATTCAAGGGGTTCAAGACGTATCCGTCTTTTATCGGCTCTCAGGGCAAACCTAGACCTTGCAAGGAAATACGATGTTTCTCTCGTACTCTCAAGCAGCGCAATGTCCTGTTTTGATCTTCGTTCCCCAATGGAAACACTTGCTATGGCTGAAATATGCGGACTTGAAGAAGAAGAAGCTCTTGAAGCTATGTGTACTGTACCTGAAAAAATCATTTTAAGGAAACATCTTATATCTGGCCATATAAGAGAAGGCATCGAAGTGCTTGAAGAGTGTGATTATTTTTGAAACGCTTGCTTCCTTCGCTTCGTGGGAAAAAACGCTATATAGCTTTTGAGCTGATTTCCGAGGGACCTGTAGGCAGGAGCGATTTGGTAAAGGAGATCATGTCCTCTGCTTCCTCACTTCTTGGGGATGTAATTTCAAGTGAATGCGATATTAAGATTTTGGGATTTGAAGACTGGAAAGGTATTATCCAGTGCTCCAATACCAGAGTAAAAGAAACTAGAGCTTCTCTGGCAGCTATCACTCGGATTAACGGGAAGAGGGCAACTTTGCACATATTTGGGATTTCAGGTACAGTTAAAAGAGCTACTGAAAAATTCCTCCAAATACATAAGGTCTTTGAGCCCAAAATTGAGACTAAATTCAAAATGGTTGAGGAATAAAATCCGGAAGATTCAGGAAAATAAAATGGCAGCTTTTCTTGGTATTATTTTTATGTTTACATTGAATCTTCAGCCATGGAGCTGCTTAATATATACAACAATTAATGAATATAAATTAGTGTAACATATTGATTAGTAGGACTGATTGACAGTGATGTAGCTTGTGCGGAATTTCTGAAAGTTAATTGTAGCTGAGTGAGATTCTGATAAGAAAGCAGGCCTGAAATCCGAGTTCATTGGAAAATATAGAAAATTAAATCTCAATGAAGTTATCAAAGCTCGATTTTATGTACTAGAAATACATGGGTCTCACAAGCATTATAACTGAGTAAATACACTTTACTAACGGACTTGGTTAACATCGGAACTAGACCTCAAAAGCAATTAAAATGGTCTCCCTTAAGTACGTGAATCCATGTCGCAATTTGGGGAACGCATTTTATTGGGTAAAAGTGCCTTTGAATTCCCTTTACCTGGTGTATTTTCGCTGGTTTCATCTAAAAAAGCTGTCAGGATTTGAAGTCCCGAATAAAAGGTTAAAAACTCTAATAAGGAAGAAATACGTTATAGTGGATCAAAAGTCGTTTTCCTTACATGAATGAAGGGTATGGGGCTTTAAGCCCCTGAATTTTCGGGATATCCGCACAATTTCGTGATCATTGACCAAAGCCTTTTTTTGGAAGGCGTTTATTTAGCTGATGACTTTGCGGGTAGAGATCCTAAAAGGAAATAATACCGGTTATTTGCCGGGAAGATTTGGAACAACAAGAATAGATATATAATAAGGGAGATATGGAATATGCAGATGGCACCACAAATGGGTTATGACAGGGCAATTACTGTTTTTAGCCCTGATGGAAGACTTTTTCAGGTAGAATATGCCCGCGAGGCAGTTAAAAGGGGAACAACAGCCGTGGGAATCAAGGCAGCTGATGGGGTAGTGCTGCTGGTTGATAAGAGAATTACGAGCAGGCTTGTGGAAGCTGAATCAATAGAAAAAATTTTCCAAATTGATGATCACATCGGAGCCGCAACATCAGGACTTGTGGCAGACGCCCGCTCTCTTGTTGATCGGGCCCGTGTAGAAGCACAGGTCAACAGGGTTTCTTATGATGAACCCATAGGTGTTGAGGTTATCTCCAAAAAAATTTGCGACCATAAGCAGACCTACACACAGTATGGAGGTGTTCGCCCCTACGGTACTGCACTTCTTATTGCAGGTGTGGATGACAATCTCTCGAGGCTATTTGAGACTGATCCGAGTGGTGCTCTTCTGGAATACAAGGCAACAGCTATTGGAGCAGGCAGAAACGCAGTAGTTGAAGTTTTTGAGGCTGATTACAGAACAGACATGAATATTGATGCAGCTATTCTCCTCGGGATGGATGCGCTCTATAGAGCTGCTGAAGGTAAATTCGAAGCTGCAACCCTCGAAGTGGGTATTGTCTCCCTTCAGGATAAGAAATTCAGGAAATTGGTTCCTGAAGAAGTTGAGAAATATGTTCAGCAGATCCTTGCAAAACACAGAGAGGCTGAACACAAAGAATAAAAAGCTATATTAGTTTTCAAGAAATGAGTACTCAGAGAATTTTTTATTCTCACAATTATGGTTTGGAGAAGGTATTTGGAAATGGTGTCCCTGGATGAGGCAGTTACTGCAAGGCTTAAAAGAGGCAGCAAACATTTCGAAATCCTGGTAGAGCCAGAAGGAGCTCTGGCCTACAAACGAGGAGAAGAAGTAAAACTAGAAGATATCCTGGCAGTTGAAACAATCTTCGAAGATGCAAACAGAGGAGATCGTGCAGCAGAATCCGATATTATCAAATCTTTTGAGACTACTGACCTCTTTGCGATTGCTGCCTTGATCCTGAAAAACGGAGAACTTCAGCTCACAGCTGAGCAGAGAAAATGCATGCTTGAGGAAAAAAAGAAAAAGGTTATCTATACTATTTCCAAGAATGCTATAAATCCCCAGACAAGAACACCTCATCCTCCCGCAAGGATTGAAAAAGCGATGGATGAGGCAAAGGTTCATATCGACCCTTTAAAAAGTGTTGATCAACTAGTAAATATTACAATGAAAGCCATTCGCCCACTTATACCCATACGTTTTGAAGAAATCAATATTGCTGTGAAAATTCCTCCAATATATGCCCCCAAAGCATATGGAGACATTTCCAAGGTTGGAACCATTACAAAAGAAGAATGGCAGCGTGACGGCTCTTGGATTGGAGTTATAAGGATTCCCGCAGGAATTCAAACTGATTTTTACGCTCTTATAAATCATCTTACGAAAGGTGAGGCTCAAACTAAACTTTTATAAGAGGATACTGGATGGATAAAAAAATAGTGATTCCTGGTGACCTGTTATCCGCGGACACAAGAAAAGCCGGATATGGGACATATGTTAAGAATAACAAGATATATTCTTCGTTTTGTGGTATTGAGAATCTCAAAGATGATAAAGCTGTAGTGATCCCTCTCGCAGGAGGCTATATTCCTTCAGTAAATGACGTTGTGATAGGGATCGTTATTGTGGTTACGCCGTCCAACTGGATCATGGATATCGGTTCTCCTTATGATGGTTTATTCCATGTATCCGAATATCCAAGAAGAATAGAATCCCGGGAGATGCCTGAAATTCTGAATGTCGGCGATTCTATGATTATCAGGGTAAAAGATGTAGATAGCTCCATGAAAATTGAGCTCGGCTTGAGGGATTCAAACTTCCACAAACTAAAAACGGGTCTAATTGTCGAGGTTGAGCCTGTAAAGGTTCCCCGTGTGATAGGACACGGCGGTTCTATGATCTCAATGCTGAAGAAAGAAACAAACTGCAGTATTTTCGTTGGCCAGAACGGTAGAATATGGATCGATGGGAAGGATGAAGATGTGGAGCTTTTAAGCAGGGCTCTATGGAAGATCGAAGCTGAAGCACAGCGTTCCGGGTTGACAGATCGGATATACAATTTTCTGAAAAATGAAAGGGTTGTACAAAAAGAGTCCAGTAATTTAAACTTTTTTAAAAATGCACATAGAGGCGCTAAATTAGCAAAAGAGGACCATTCCGAAGAGATATACAGGAAAATTGACGTATTGCTGGATCCAAAGAATTGAGTTTTGGTAGAATTATGAGAGATTTTAAGGAATCTTCTATAAACTGATTTATTTTAGAAGTTTTTTGGAGATCAAAGCATGAGTTGTATGAGTGATAAAACTGGAAAATTAATCACTGATGACGGGTTGCGTCTTGATGGGAGGCGAGCGGATGAAATTAGACCCATGAAAATTGAAATTGGAGTGCTTTCTAGAGCCGATGGTTCATGTTACCTTGAATGGGGTAGAAACAAAGTCTTAGTAGGCGTATTTGGCCCAAGAGAAGCTCATCCCCGTCGTATGCAGCGCGCAGATACTGCAATTATCCGCTATAAGTACAATATGGCTTCTTTTTCCGTTGAGGACCGCGCTCGTCCAGGTCCTAGCAGGCGGAGCATCGAAATTTCAAAAGTCTCCAGAGAAGCCTTTGAACCGGTAATTATGGCTGAGCTTTTCCCAAAAACGGCAATTGATATTTTTGTAGAAGTACTTCAGGCTGATGCAGGGACAAGGACAGCCGCGATCAATGCTTCAAGTATAGCTCTTGCGGATGCCGGAATTCCTATGAAAGGTCTCATCACTTCCTGTGCCTTCGGAAAAGTTGAAGGGCAAATAGTGCTCGACCTTAACAAGGAAGAAGATAATTATGGAGAGGCTGATTTTCCGGTTGCGATGACTCAGGATGGAGAAATTACCCTGCTCCAGATGGATGGGCACCTTACATCTGAAGAAATCAAGAAAGGCCTCGAACTTGTAAGGAAAGGATGCAAGGAAATACTCGAAATTCAACAAGCAGTTCTGAGAAGGAAATTCGAAACTCCCATCGAAGAACCTGCAAAAGAGATTTCTATGGAGGAGATCTCAGATATTGAGACCAAAGTTATAGAAGCAGAAGTGCCCATGAAATACGCTTCAGAGGTAACAGTAATCGAAGAAATGCATGAAGAAGTCAAAGTTTTTGAAGACGATATTTCAAAAAAAATCGCCGAAGAGCGGCCTGTTACTGAAGCAATTCACGAGTGTGAGGAATTAGAAAACAAAATTGAAGAACTTGAGCCCTTAGTAGAGGAAGAGACTTTAGAAGAGGTAATCGGAGCTGAAATCGAAAAAAAGGCTGATCTTAAAGCATCTTCAAAGATAGATTCCAAGATTGCAGAGTTTGAAGAGCTTGAGCTCATCAAGGAAGAAGCCTTTTCCTCAGACGCAGAAAAAATGAAATTTGAGTCTGAGGGATTTGCTGAAGATGAAACTTCGCTTCATGAGAAATCCATTACTGAAGAAGTTATCTCAGAAAAGCCTTTTGAATCCAAAAATGATCTTGAGTTCAAAGATAAATCCAGAAAAAAGGTTCTTGCTGAAGAAGCAGTAAAAGTTGAAGAAAAATATGAAAAAGAAAATTCCAAAGGACCTTGGATGGTAGTAAAAGATCCCTCTGAATCAGGAAGCAAAGGTGATAAAGATGAGTGAAGTTATTGCTACGCTCAAGAAGGATTATATTTACAATCTTATGGTCAAAGGAAAGCGACAGGATGGGCGTGGATTTAAGGATTTTAGGGATATCAAGCTCGAAACAAATATTATCACGAAAGCTGAAGGTTCGGCAAAAGTAACTCTTGGTGATACCCAGGTCCTCGTAGGAGTCAAGCTTCAGATAGGCACTCCTTTCCCGGATTCGCCAGATGAAGGTGTGATTATTACCAATCTTGAGCTTAACCCTATTGCTTCTCCAGATTTTGAGCCAGGTCCTCCCAAAGAAGAAGCAATCGAAATGGCAAGAGTAGTTGATAGGGGAATCCGAGAATCGGGAGCAATCGATTTAAAGAAGTTGTGTGTAGCGGGGGGAGAATCAGTCTGGATAGTCTTCATAGATGTCCATGTTCTCAATGATGAGGGAAACGTTATTGATGCCTCCTGTTTTGCTGCTATTGCAGCTCTTATGACCACAATTGTTCCAAATGAGCAACAGGGAATCGGTGAAAATGTGCCCCTTGCAATGAAAGAGATACCATTGGGCGTGACTCTGGCTAAAATTGGCTCAAAGCTAATGGTGGATCCTTCTCTGGATGAAGAGGCAATTTGTGAGACAAAACTTACAATTGTTTCCAGTTCAGATGAATCTGTTGCTGGAATGCAAAAAATGGGTTCTGCTCCTCTCACTGAAGCAGAAGTTCTGGAAGCAATCGATCTGGCGCGCGAAAAGGCTACCGAACTTAGAGAACTATATTTAGAAGGGCTTGTAAGAAAGGGATAAGTTGGAAGGATTACTTAGAGGATTTCGAGAAACCCCTATATTTTGTGTATAAATTATTCTTATAAATCAGAGGTTTATCGAAATTCTCAAATATTAAATGCCAGTATTACGGTATACGTGCTACAAATGTGATTAGAGGTGAGGATCTAAATCTCATGGCTGAACCTTCATCCAGTGGTTTGAGTTGAATCATTTCGAACAGAAGTGTATTTTCATGGAGTTATAACTATGGTAAAAAAATTTACTAAGAAGGGAAGAATTTCCAGATCATCAGGTAGGTTCGGTCCCAGGTATGGGAGAAAGGACAGAAAGCTTGTGGCAGATCTGGAAGAACGCATGCGAGCCCCACATGTATGTACTAGATGTGCTCGTCCGACTGTGAAAAGGGTAGGGACTGGAATATGGAAATGCAGCAAGTGTGAGTATACCTTTGCTGGTGGAACCTATATTCCTTTCACTAGTGTTGGTCAGACCATGTTGCGCACGATGAAGAATATTACCGAGGCAAAATGAAAATTTTAAGGTTGTTGTTGTATGGGTTACAAGTGCACTCGATGTAAACAAAAAGTTGAAGTAGATTACGAGTACACAGGCATAAGATGTCCGTACTGTGGACATCGAATCTTAGTAAAAGAGCGTCCTACAACTATCAAACGCATTAAGGCCGATTGAGGCATATGTTAATTAATGCAGCTGAAAAGTTATGGATTATTAAAAAAGAAAAGATCTTTTAGAAATATGAGATTTTTTTATTATTTTTCTAGATTTTTGATTCATTGCACCAAATTGTTATTGTAATTAATTCAAACATTGGCATTCTACAAGGGATTAAAAAATCTCAGGAATATAAGCTCTTACATTATCCTGGCTTAGACCTGGAGAAATTTATAATCAAATTATCACTTCTTGAGCGTTGAAGGTCACGAATTCCCTTATTCTTTTGGTTGGGATGAAGTGAACAACTGTCTCATTTTGTTCGAGTTCAATTCTCTAAATCATCTCTTTTTCGTAAAATTAATTTTTTTGGCATCATGGTCAGAGGTGTTGGCCCCCCAATCTTGCAGGGATGTAATGCGCATTGAAGTTAAATAGTTTCATCCATGGCTATGGTCAGATCATCTATCACATAATGCTAGTGTCTGAGTATGGATATAACATAAAGGATCCCGATAAGCCTCTGATTTTCATTAATCGTTTATATGGGAATTATATAAATATGACCAAATTTAGGGTTTATCGAAATTATTAACATAATAAATTATTTTATGATTCTGCATTAAATCAGGCGACTACAGAAAGATAACAAAAAATAAGCAAAGAAAGAAAATAAAACATATGCTTTTATCGATCCTTGATTTAATAAATAAGAAGGTAAATAAAATAATTAAAAAGGACTCTTAATAAATGTTCAAGCAAAGATTTGTGCTGGACACTACAGCACTAACGGATCTGCAGACACGTGAGATCATGGGCTATCCTTCCCTTTGTGAAGGAATGAAAGAGATTCTTGATCTGATAGCCGATGCCCGCCTGCAGTTTGGAATAAGTTGTTACGTACCCTATCCATCAGTATACAAGGAGATGTATGAATTTACAATTCGAAATGGTTGTGACAGAGAGGTTATAGCCAAGATTGATACGTGGTTGGTGAAAAAATCTCCTGATCGCTATAGAGTAGATATAACCTCTCAGATCTTCCACGAATATGTGTCTCATATGCGAGAAAGGATTGACCGAGGAATGGGAGTTGCGGAGGATGCAGTCTGGGAGGCAGCTACTGCATGTCTCTCTATTGAATATTCGCAGAGTAAAGGAAAAGAATATAGAGAAGAGATTGAAAGAGAAGTAATTGGTGGGATCATCGGCAAATTTAGGAACAAATATCGTGCCACTCTAAGGTATGGAATTCTTGATAGCGCTCCTGATATTGATGTCCTGATTCTTGCCAAGGAGCTTGATGCAGCAGTTATTGCGAGCGATTATGGAATTGAAAAATGGGCAGAACAACTTGGAGTCCGTTTTGTACCTGCAAATACTTTCCCTCTGATGATTAAAGAGTATCTGAAGCATCTTCCTGAGAATGAAAGTGAATCCTAGCCTGAAAATAAGATCAAAGAAAAAAGGGACCTTTGAAATAGATCGAATTCATTTAACAAGTTTACTGGTTTTCGAAGCTCGAATCACAATAATTATCTTGAAATAGGATTGAAGAAGGGAAATTATCCTCACTAATAGGGTCATACCTTCATTCATAGGGTTATATCTTCATTTATAGGGTCATGTTTTCATTGATTCCTAAGTTTGACAGTTGAGTAAATATATGTTCCTTTGTTTTTGTTATTCTGTTCAATTAATACCAACTAAAAACTGAGAACATTTCCTACAATTTCTAACAACTGGAATTCTGTAGATGTAAATAGGTGTAGTATTTGTTTGCCTATTTGCCCATTATTTTATTTAAAGTTGGATTAATTTTTAAGCTACTTTCATGTTGAGAAAATAGATGGCATTTTTGTGTACATCTGCGGAAAGTGGGTAACCTAATATGGATTTCCTATCGGACAGGTTCTTACTGTTCAATTCTTCTATATAATACTCAATTTTGGTGAGATTTTTGGCAAGCATAATGAAAGGTTTTGGATCTAAATAATTTATTGATAGCTTGCTGAGCTATAAGCTCATCGGTAATTTTAGCATCAAACATGCTGGCAAATAGTTAAATTAGGAAGAAATTATTGACATCTTAAATCTTGAAAAATTCAATGAAAAAGTTCTTTATAGAATTCTTGAAATTTTGGGGGATAAAAAAGAGGAAATTTCATTTATATTCTGATCAGTATATTCTCTGTTTTTGATATAAAAAGCTGTTCTAAACTTGTACTGGACAAGTATAGTTCTGCAAGATGCTAAATATAAACTTGGTAAATATAGATCAGTAAGGATCATAAAACTGAAAAGTTACATGTAACTGTTGGAGTTAGTAAACTCAAGAAACCTATAAACATACCTATTGGAGTTACAGTGAATGGAGTCAAAGTTCTGAGTAGCAGCATTTTTCTGGAACTTATAATCAAAAGAAAAGTAAACTCAAAAAGCTCTCTTACTATTTTTAATGAAGGAGTTCATACAGCAAACAATATTGAATTTTTGCAAAAAAAGAAGATGAGGTACCTAATCTACATGAAACTTTTCATCTAGTTCTTTAGCATTAATGTCAGCGGAAAAAGCTGAGATTTTATGATCTTTTCCATCCTTCTGGTGGAGATATCTTGCGGATAAGATTCAGCTACAGTAGTTAGTATGGCTTTTTCAACATTCAAATACTTCTCAAACATACATGTTTCAAAAGGAAACTGCAGAATATTTATATACAATTTATATGTATTTGATGAAATTTTCTTACTTTCCATGTTTATTTTTTTCCTGAATTAAATTGATTATTTGCCTGTTTAGGGTTACTATGAGATCACTAAGAATGCCGAAAATAAACATCTGTAGACCGAATATTGTGAACAGGGCTGTGAGAACAGAAAGTTGAACACGTGTGATTCCCTGGAACCACTGGGATATCACAAAGGCTCCCGAAATCAGGCCTGCCAGAATAAAAAAAGAGCCTATGATCCCAAAGTAAAACATTGGATTATGTACTTTTGCAAGCCTGTAGATAGTAGAACCAATTCTGAACCCGTCTTTTAGCGGATTTAGTTTGGTTGCACCTTCTTTGCTTCTAGGTAGGTAAGTAATTGGGACTTCTAGAACCCTTTGCTTTTTAAGGATGCATTCTACAGAAATTTCAGTCTCAATTTCAAAGCCCGTTTTGTTAAGTTCCAGTTCCTTCACACCCTCAAGAGTAAATGCACGATAACCTGAGAGAATGTCCTTTAAATTCACCCCGTATGCAATGTCAAAAAACATGTTTATTAGACGGTTGCCCACCAAGTTAAGCTTTGTAAAAGCTCCTGAATAATAATTTTCAAGCCGGTTACCAATTACATGGTCGGCTCTTCCTTCCTGAATAGGTTCGAGAAGAGATGGAGCTTCACGAGCAAGATATGTCCCGTCCCCATCAACCATTACTACATAAGGGCTCTCTATAAGCCTAAAAGCCTGAATCATTGCCTGCCCTTTACCATGTCCAGTTTGAATGATAACTTTTGCTCCTTCAGCTTCCGCAATTTGAGTTGTGTCGTCTTTGCTGTTGCCGTCAATCACCAGAATATTAAAAAAACCCTCTTTTTTGAAATCTTCGATAACCTGTCCTATTGTTGCAGCTTCGTTCAGAGTGGGAATAAGAATACATACGTCTACGCTGTTCAAGTTTCACACATATCCTTTGCTTGAATCATACGTGT
>Ga0326728_10015108_pt1 | contig 16148 bp, 17 predicted proteins | sample MB3enrmetagenome_FD_207602 | JGI IMG/M metagenome (GOLD analysis project Ga0326728, IMG submission 207602) | Lab enriched peat soil microbial communities from McLean, Ithaca, NY, United States - MB31MN | ecosystem: Environmental > Terrestrial > Soil > Wetlands > Peat | place: USA: New York...
GACAGGTCGGGCATGATCCGGTCCGGCACGATGCGCGGCGGGTTCTGCGCCACCGAGGCGACCACGCCGGCGACCATCAGCAGCGCGACCACCGGGGCGGCGAACTCGATCGCGGCGAGGCCGACGACCTCGGTGAGCGCCAGCACGTCGTTGGACCGCTCGAGCCGCCAGCCGCTCGCGTCGTCGAGCAACCGCATCAGCGCGTCGACGAACGCCTCGGCGCGCGGCGGAATGACGAACACCAGGGCGATCAGGATCGCGGCCAACGAAGCCAGAATCGGCACTTCGCGCGAGACCGGCACGTTGCCCCGCTCGATCGCGTCGTGAATCTTCTTTTCTGTCGCTTCTTCGGTTTTGCTGTCCGAGTCGCGTTCGTCGCTCATCGCCGCCCCTCTCGGCTACGCCGCCTCGGCGCCGTCCGGCGGGGGGATCTCGATTTCGTTGCGTTGAGCCATCTTGAGCACGAGATCGGTGATCTGCTTGCGCGCCTTGGCGATGTCGCGCGGCGAGGCCAGCATCGGCGTCGACAGCTCGCTCTCGACCAGGCGCTTCGAACGCGACGCCATCGCCGAAAGCACCGCCTCGCGGAACTCGGCGTCGGCGCCGCGCAGCGCCATGACCACGGTCTCGGTCTGCAGCTTGTCGAACAGCAGCGCGCGGGCCCGCTGCGACAGGCGCGGCAGGTCGTCGAACGAGAACAGCATCTTCATCACCAGGCGCGCCTCCTTGGGACGCGCGGCGACCAGCGACTGCACGACGTCGCGCGCGTCGAGCGGTTCGAGGTTGTTGATGATGTCGGCGATGCGGGTGTGGTTGTCGAGACCGGAGGCGCGCGCCGTCAGATTGCCGAGATCCTTGCGCACCCCGTCTTCGACGATGAGCTGAATGTCCTCGGTGACGATCGGCCTGACGATCATCGCCACCAGCACCTCGTTGCGCGCCTCGCGCGGCATGCGCGCGACCACCTGCGCCGCCAGCGGCGGGGCGAGCTTCGACAGGATGTAGGTGGCGACCAGCGGATGCTCGTTGGCGAGATAGCCCTGCAGCACCGAATCCGGCACGCCGCCGAGCGCGTTCCACACGCCGAGGTCTCCGGGCGACGAGACTTCGGAAAGGATGTCGGCGACCTCTTCCGGCGGCGCCACGTCGGCGAGCATGTCGCGGGCTTTGCCGACGTCGCCGAGCAGGCTGGCGCCGGCCGAGAAGGCTTCGGTGAATTGCTCGACCAGCGTCTCCAGTTCCCCGGGCGGAACCGAGCCGAGGCGCGCGGCGGCGCGCGTCACCTCGCGCAGCTCGTGCGGCTCGAGGTGCTTGAGCAGGCGGGTGGCGGGCGGCTTGCCCATCGCCAGCAGGATCGCCGCGGCCTTTTGCGGCCCGGCGAGCTGGCGCGGATCGTCGCTCGATCCGGAGGCGGTCGTCGCGTCCATCGCGGCCGCGCCTTCAGGCGCCGCGATCGTCGCGCGACGCGGCGACGATCTCGGTCAGCGACACGCCGTAACGGGCGGTCTCCTCGTCGACCACCACCACTTCGCCGCGCGCGATCGTCCGGCCGTTGACGACGATGTTGACCGGATCGCCGACCTTCTGGTCGAGCGAGACGACGGCGCCGCGGCCGAGCTTCATCAGGCTGGACACCGGCATCGTCGTGCCGCCGAGCACGACCTGCACGGTGACGGGGATCGAGAGGATGGCGTCGTAGCGCAGCGGATTTGCCCGCCCTGGGGCGGCGGGCGCGGCGGTAGGCGCGGCCTCCGGCTCAGAGCCGGGCTCGGGCAGGTCGCTCAGAGGTTCGAACGTGTCGTCCATGGCCCTTTGACTCTTTCTTCGGTCGTCTTACTGCGGCGCCCGACTGCCTCGGGTTAATTGGCGAGCGCGGATTCGATGGAATTGTCCTCGGGCTCGACCGCCGCTTCGATCTCCAACGAGTAGCGGCCGTCGCCCTGCCCGAGCTTGCACCAGAACATCTCGCGTCCCTCGCATTCCAGGCGGACCCGCCCCATGCCGGACCCATGCAGGGTCAGCACCTCGCCGACCGACAGCGCGGCGATTTCGCCCAGCGACATCGGCAGCTCGTCGAGCACCGCGGAGACGGCGACGCGGGCGCGCGCGACGCCTTGCTCGAGCTGGCGCGCCCAGCGCGGGTCGCCGCCGCCGGTCTCCGCGCCGGGCGCCGCGGCGAGCTGCTTGCGCAGAGGCGCCAGCGCCGCCTGCGGCGCCAGGACGACCAGCGCCAGCGGACCGACCCGCGATTGCACCGTCAGGCGCGCTTCGACCGCCGGACCGTCGCGCCGGCCGAGCGCGTAGACGTCGGCGAGTTTCTCCAGGCGGTCGAGGCGCAGCTCGAGGCTGGCGAAGCCGTCGAACGCCGCCTCCAGCGCTCCGGCGAGCCGCCGCCCGAGCTCGGCGACGAGATGGAGCTCGATTGTCGTGGGCGACCGCGGCGGCCGCGCGCTGAGCGACACGCTCTCGTCGCCGAAGATGGTCGCGACCAGCGCTTCGGCGATCTTGGCGTCAAAGATGACCATCAGCTTGGCGTCGAGCGCCCCGCTGTGCAGCACCGAAGCGAGCTGGCCCTCGCATTCGCCCAGCGACGTGAACGCGCTCTCGGACCGAATCGCGTCGACCGTCGGTGCCCCGTCGAGCTTCAACAGACCGCCGGCGGCGGCGGGAACGTTGAGCGCGAACTGTTCGAAAGCGAAGGCGAGGCCGGGCAGCCGCTCGATCGCCTGGCCGGCCGGCTCGGGCTGCGCGCCTTGCAGCCAGGGCGCGCTCGACGCGCCGTCGCGTTCCGCGCGGGGCATGGGCTAGGCCGCCTCCTTGACCGCGGCGTCGGCCACGGGCGCCGGGCCGGCGATCGTCTCGTTCTCGACCGTGTCGATGGTCGGCCGCTCCTTCGACGGAATGGTCTTGCGGCCGAATTCGACCGCCACCTGCGGCATGGCCCCGTTCATGAAGGCGAGCAGGCTCTGCTTGACCAGGCTGAACAGCCTGAGCTGCTTCTGGCGCACGCTTTTGATCTTCAGCGCCACCGGCAGGACGACGGCGTAGGAAAGCAAGATGCCGGAGAAGGTGCCGACCAGCGCCGCGCCGATCAGGCCGCCGAGGATCTCGGGCGACGAATCGAGCGAGCCCATGGCGTGGACGACGCCGAGCACGGCGGCGACGATGCCGAGCGCCGGCAGGCTGTCGGCGATGTTCTGCAGCGCGTGGACCGGCTTGTAGCGGTCGTAGGCGAGGGTCTCCAACTCCTCGTCCATCAGCGCCTCGATCTCGTGGGTCTTGGCGTTGCCGATGATGATCAGCCGGCCGTAGTCGCAGATGAAGGTCAAGAGGTCCTTGTTGGCGAGCAGGCGCGGGAAGCCCATGAACACCGCCGACGCGCTGGGGTTGTCGAAATGCGGCTCGACCTCGGCGCGCGACTTGCCGCGCAGCTCGCGCATCAGCGCGTGCAGCGCGCTCAGCACGTCGAGGAAGTCGCGCGGCTTCGGCACCTTGTCGGTGATCGCTTCGACGATCGCCTTGCCGCTGTCCTTGATGGCCGCCATCGGGTTGGCGACGATGAAGATGCCCAGCGCCGCCCCGCAGATGATCACGAACTCGTAGGGCTGGAACAGCACCTCGAGGTGTCCGCCGAGCGCGGCGTATCCACCCAGCACGCTGCCGATGGCGACGATCAGGCCGATAATGAAATTCAAGCCCCGCTCCTTTCGCCCTTAGGCGCGGACGGTGCGGCGCCAGCCTTACGCCAGGCTGTTTCGCCGTGGTCAGCCCCATGCAAGCCGTGGGACCGATCGTCGCCCCAGGGCCGGCCGTCCAGCGGCGCGGCGGCGTCGGGTTGGGTCATGCAGAACGGTCTCTACGTTTCGCTGTCGGCGCAGGTGTCGCTCGAACGACGCCTGGAGACGGTCGCCAACAACGTCGCCAACATGAACACGGTCGGCTTTCGCGGCGACGGGGTCCATTTCTCCACCGAGCTCGCCAAGGCCGGCGACAGCTCGATTTCCTACGTTTCGCCCGGCGCCTCCTACATTTCGCGCGACGCCGGCCCGTCGACCAAGACCGACAACCCCCTCGACGTCGCCGTCCAGGGCGACGGCTGGATGGCGATCCAAACCGCCTCCGGGATCGCTTACACGCGCGACGGCCGGATGCGCATGGCGGACAGCGGGGCGCTGGAGACTCTGATCGGCAACCCGGTGCTCGACGCCGGCGGCGCGCCGATCGTCCTCGACCCCGCCGGTTCGACGCCGGCCATCGGCGGCGACGGGATGATCTCGCAGGACGGCCGACAGGTCGGCGCGATCGGCCTGTTCGCGATCGACGATCAGGCCAATCTCGTCCGCACCGAGAATTCCGGCGTCATCCCCGACAAGCCGGCGACGCCGATTCTCGATTTCACCCGCAACGGCCTGGCGCAGGGCTACGTCGAGGGCGCGAACGTCAATCCGATCGAGGAGATGACCAAGCTGATCTCGCTGACCCGCAATTTCGACGGCGTCAATTCGGAGGTGACGCAGACCGAATCCTCGATGGAGGAAGCCATCAAGTCCCTCGCGACCTAGGACCGCCTCGATGCGCGCGTGCGGCGATGACCAGGGGCGCGGCCGATGACCGGAGATCGCGAAGCCTCCGCGCCGCGGCCGACGGCGCTCGACCGGATGGAGCGCGGGCTCGCCGCCGCCGCCAAGACCATGCCGCTGACCGCCGTCAGCGGCGTCGTGACCGAGATCGCCATGTCCCACTACCGGGTCGCGGGCCTGTCGCGCTTCCTGCGCCTGGGCGAGTGCGTGCGGGTCGACGTCGGCGACCGCTTCCAGCTCGGCGAGGTGGTGCGGATCGACGATTCCAACGTGACCCTCAAGCCGTTCGACGCGCGCTGCGAAGCGGCGATCGGCGCGCGCGCCTATCGCGCCGAGGCGCTGTCGCTCGCGCCCTGCCCGGCGTGGAAAGGCCGGGCGATCGACGCGCTCGGCCAGCCGATCGACGGCGGCGGGGCGCTGCCGGTCGGCGATCGCGTCATGCCGCTCGACAGCGAGCCGCCGCCGGCGCTCAGGCGGACGCGGCTGCGCAAGCCGATCAAATCGGGCATTCGCGTCGTCGACTTCTTCACCCCCCTCTGCGCCGGACAGCGCATCGGAATCTTCGCCGGTTCGGGCGTCGGCAAGTCGACGATGCTGGCGATGCTCGCCCGGGCGCCGGACTTCGACACCGTGGTGATCGCGCTGGTCGGCGAACGCGGCCGCGAGGTGCGCGAATTCCTCGACGACGCGCTCGCCGGCAATCGCCATTCGGCGATCGCGGTCGTCTCGACCGGCGACGAGAGCCCGATGATGCGCCGCCTCGCGCCGCGCACGGCGATGGCGGTGGCCGAATATTTCCGCGACCGCGGCGACCAGGTGCTGCTGATCGTCGACTCGGTCACCCGCTTCGCCCACGCCGCCCGCGACGTCGCGCTGGCGGCGGGCGAGCCGGCGGTGGCGCGCGGCTACGCCCCGAGCGTGTTTTCCGACCTGCCGCGCCTGCTCGAGCGGGCCGGCCCCGGCCTCGAGGACTCGGGCTCGATCACCGGCGTCTTTTCCGTGCTGGTCGACGGCGACGACCACAACGATCCCGTGGCCGACAGCATCCGCGGCACGCTCGACGGCCATATCGTGCTCGACCGGGCGATCGCCGACCAGGGCCGCTTCCCCGCCGTCGACGTTCTCGCTTCGGTGTCGCGCATCCCCAACCCGACCTGGTCGCCCGAGCAGCGCAAGCTGGTGGCGCGGCTGCGCGCGCTCATCGCCCGCTTCGAGGAGACCCGCGATCTCCGGCTGATGGGCGGCTTCACCCCCGGCGCCGACCCGTTGCTCGACCAGGCGGTCAAGTCGGTGCCGCGCATCTACGAGGCGATGAGCCAGACGCTCGCGTCTCCCCCCTGCGAGGACCCTTTCATCGAACTCGCCGCCGCCTTGCGCGGCGAAGTCAAGGACGACAGCGCCGAGCCGCTCGCCGGCTGAGCGCGGCAAATCGAAAGCGTGCGCATGAGACTCAGCGGATGGTTTGCTCACCGCCTCGCCGCCAAGACCCTCGCGGCGCGGTCGCCCGTCGACATCGCGCTGTTCGGCGCCGGCGTGACGACCGCCGCCGCCTCGGTCGTCTTCGCCGCGACGATGTTCGCCCGCAGCGATCCCACGCCTTTGGTCAACGGCATGCAATATCTCGGGGTCTTCGGCCAGCCGCACCACGCGGCGATCGTCGCCGCGGCCGAGGCTCCGCCGGCGCGCGTCGCCCGCCCAGCGCCCGCCGCGAGTCGGGTCGCCGACGCCGGGACCGCCGCGCCGGCGCGCGCCGATTCGCATCAATCGATCGACATGGCGCCGACCGGCTCGATTGTCCGCGGCGACGCGAACTCCGAAGCCGACCCCTACCGCCTGGTCGCGGTCGAGCCGGGCATGGCGTGGCTGCGCAACAGCGCCGAGACTCGGGTGATCAAGCCGGGCGACTTCGCGCCCGGGCTCGGGCGCGTCGCCGCGATCGTCGAGCGCCACGGGCGCTGGACGCTGCTCGACGAATCCGGCGCCGTCCTCATCGCCGCAGACCCGGCCGCGTCCGCCGGCGTTGCGGTCAACCCGTTCTCGCGACGGATGATCTTCGGCGGCGACTGAGCGCGCGACGGGCGCCGTCCGACGGCGCCCGGCAGGGCCTGCAAAGTTCATTACGCAGGCGGGCGATTTCAACGGCTTGGGCGCCATTTTGCGCGCGGGCGCCGGCGCGGACGCCGCGCGACGGCCGCCGGCCCGGCTCGCCTCCCTCTCCCGACCGCCTCGCCGAAAGCGCCGGCCAGCGCGTTCGGCAATTTTGCAATTGATATGGCGTCCCCGTAATGCCCCCCGTAATGCCCACGCCCATCGCCCGATAGGCGGCGCGCCATTCATAGAGAAGCTTGCGCTTGATCTTCAGTTCGTCCGCGACCGCCGCCAGCCGTTCCCCGCCCTCGAGCCGGAGAACCACGCCTTGCTTGAACTCAGTCGAAAATACGCGCATCGCTTGTTGTGACATGCAGCCTCCTAACGGCTCATGTCACTCAAATCGCGTGTCTCACTTTAGGGGCGCAGCACAGCAGTCCACCACCCCATCACCGTAATCCCGTAATCCCGTAATCCGCCAAGCCTCGAAGTGAGCGGGGGTACGGTCGGCTGTTGACTAAAGGACATTCTCAATCGCCCCGGTTATCAGGCCGGTGACCTCTTCGGGCGAGCTGTTGGCGATCGGCTTGTCGGCGACCTTGCGCCCCCGTCGCAACACGACGATGCGGTCCGACACGGCGAAGACGTCGGGCATGCGATGGCTGATCAGGACGACGCCGACGCCGTGATCGCGCAGGCGACGAATGAGGTCGAGAACTTCCGTCACCTGCCGCACCGAGATCGCGGCGGTGGGCTCGTCCATCAACACAATTCGCGCTTCGGAGAGGCGCGTCCGCGCGATGGCCACAGCCTGGCGTTGTCCGCCCGACATCTCCCTGACGACGTCGCGCGCCCGCGTGTCGGACTTGAGCGCGGCGAAGATCTGGTCGGTGCGCCGGTACATCGCCGCGTAGTCAATCATCTTGAACGCCCCAACGCCCTTCTGAATTTCGCGGCTGAGAAAGACGTTGGCGGCGGCGGTGAGGTTGTCGCACAGCGCGAGATCCTGATAGACGATCTCGATGCCGTGCGCGCGCGCGTCGGCCGGCCCGCGCAATACAAGCTCGGCGCCGTCCATGCGCATGGCGCCGCCGGTCGGCGGAAAATTGCCGGCGACGATCTTGACCAGGGTCGATTTGCCAGCGCCGTTATCGCCCATGAGACCCATGACCTCGCCGGCGTCGAGCGACATGGAAACGTCGTCGACGGCGTGGATCGCGCCGTAATGTTTCGAGATTTTCTGCAATTCAAGAAGAGCCATCGCCGCAATTGCCGAATCTGTGCCACATACTCCGGGACTGAACACCTTAGGCCTTCGGCGCCAAGCGAGAGCGTGCTCTCCCGATTCGCTTCAGGCAACTGGGATCTACATCCTATCTTCGTTGAAGGTATCGTCTATGCGCACCGATGTCGCGAGCATGTCTGGCCGCCGCGCGGCCAGGCATTCAAACAGGACTTCGGCAAGGGTAATGGCGACTATGCGATCGAGCACTTCCGCGCTGCCAGGCAGGGGACCCGTTGGCAACTGAACGAACAGATCGGCTTTACGCGGCAGCGGGGCGCTGGCGATGCCGCCAATGACGGCGAGCCGGGCGCCGCGGTCCTTGGCGACGCTAGCGGCGCGGACAGTCGATTTCGTAGCGCCCGAATGGGAGATGGCGATAGCGACGTCCTGCGGCCCCATCATCGATGCCCGCGTCACCTGTGCATGGTACTCCGGCGCGAACTGGATCGGCAGGCCCAGTCGCACCAGCCGCAGCTCGAAGGCTTCGCACACCACAGCCGATTCGCCGGCGCCGAACAGCTGGATAGAACGCGCCGTGGTTAGCCATTCGACGAGGCTGTCGAACGTGCCGCTCTCGGCGACCAGCTTGCTCATCATCTCGGCGCGGGCGGCGAAGGCCGACATGACGCGTTTGGCGATGTCGCCTACGGTCGATCCGCGCCGCCCTTCGTCCGCCGCCGACGAATCGTCGCGCTCCGCTTGTTCGAACAGCAGCGACTTGCGCATGTCTTTGAGGCCCTGGTAGCCGAGCTTGCGCGACAGGCGATCGATGGTCGAGCGGCTGGCGCCTGATTTCTCCGACAAGTCGGAGGAGGTCATAGTGGCGAGCTCATAGCTCGGAATCGCCAACAGGTGCTCGACGATGCGCCGTTCGGTCGGAAACAGGCTGACGTCGGCGGCCTTTTGGCGCAGTGAGCGGCGATCGGCAGATGCGTCATCCAGGTCGGTCATGAGGACACCGTTTGCGCTATATATAACACAAATCAACCTATGCAAAGCCCGAATGTCTGGCTTGCGGGACATTATGTCTCGTGCTATGGTACAAAACGTCGCGAAGGCGGCCACCGTATCGTTAGTCAGCGGTGATAAATTGTGGAGGAGAGGAGAGATCCCTATGAGGCGAATTCTGTCAAACCTCTTGGCTTGCGGCCTGGCTCTGTGCCTGGTTCCGGCTGCGGCCTCCGCCAAGGACCTCAAGCTCGTCGGCGTCACGGTCGTCGATCTTGGCAATCCGTTCTTTGGCGCCATCGCCAAGAGCATTGAGGCTCAGGTCAAGGAAGTCGGCGGTCCCAACGCCAAGACGCTGGTTGTTTCAGGCGACTATGATCTCGGCAAGCAGTCGAGCCAGTTCGACAACTTCATTCAGGCTGGCGCCGACCTCATCATCGTGTCCGCCGTCGATTCCAAGGCCATCGGCGCGGCCGTCAAGCGCGCCGAGGCGGCAGGCATCCCGGTTGTCGCCATCGACAACAACGCCGACAACGCCATGGCGACGATCACGACCGACAACGTCACTGCCGGCAAGCAAGCGTGCCAATACATCGTCGACAAGCTGCAGGGCAAGGGCAACCTGATCATTGTCAACGGTCCGCCGGTCTCGGGCGTCATGGACCGCGTCAAAGGCTGCAAGGATGTGCTGTCCGCCCATCCGGACATCAAGATCCTGTCCGACAACCAGAACGGCATCGGCACCCGCGATGGCGGACTCAACGTTACGACGGCCCTGTTGACCGAGTTTGACAAGGTCGACGCCATCTTCGCCATCAACGATCCCTCCGCCATCGGCGCCGACCTCGCCGCCAGACAGTTGAAGCGCTCGGGCATTATCATCACCTCTGTCGACGGCTCGCCTGATATCGTAGACGCGCTAAAGGGAAATACGCAGATCGACGCATCCTCGGCGCAGTTGCCGGCGGAGCTCGCCCGCGGAGCGGTCGAGGCAGGCGTCAAACTCCTGAAGGGCGAGAAGGTCGACCCGCCGATGGTGCTCGTCGCTCCGGCGCTTGTCACCCGCGAGAACGTCGCGAACTACAAGGGGTGGAACGCCGACTAGTAAAGCCATCGGCTGAAGCCGTCGGGCTGCGACGTTCAGCCTGCTTGGGCCGGCAGAAAGCGAAGGCGGAAAGACCGCCGGGTCCCGCCGGCCGCGACTTCCGAACCGCGAATTCGGGGAAGTGCACCCTGTTCGAGCAGAAGTCCTCCTTCCTCCCACGACCTGAGCGCCGCCCGTCTCGGCGGGCGGCGCGCTTGTTCCCCGTCCGCTGAAGACGACGCATCCCCGCACACGAGGTTTATGAAATGCCGATCGTTCCCCTGTCGAAACTGCTCAAGCACGCGTCTGACAACCACTATGCGGTCGGCGCGTTTGTCTCGATGAACATCGAGATCGTGCAGGCGGCGATCGGCGCCGCCGAGCGGAAGCGTTCGCCGGTGGTGATCCGTCTCCATCCCGACGCGCGGGCCATCACCCGGCTCGATACGCTCGGCCTTGTCGCGCGCCATCTCGCCGCCGAAGCCACCGTGCCGGTCGGCATTAGCCTCGATCACGGCCACACTCTCGGCGACACGATTGACGCAATGCGCGCCGGTTGCACGTCGGTGATGCTCGACTGCGCGGAACTGCCGCTGGAAGAGAACATCCGCCTCGTGCGGGAGGTGGTGGCCGCCGCCGAGCCGCTGGGCGTTTTAGTCGAAGCGGCGGTGGGCAACATGGAGCACGGCGCCGTGCAGACTGACAACGACCTCGCCGATGTCGGCGAAGCGAGCAGGCTGGTGCGAGAGAGCGGCGCGACGATCCTCGCCCCGGCCATCGGCAACGTGCACGGTCTCGCTCACGGCGGGGCGGCCAAAGCGACGCCCAATCTCGCCATCGATCGCATCCGCGAACTCAGGCGGGCGACCGGCGTGCCGATCTCCATGCACGGCGGTTCGAGCACGCCGCCGGAGCAGATGAAGGAGGCGACTCGCGCCGGCGTCGCTTTAGTGATCCTGTTCACTGATATCATCACGGCGTTCAACGTCGCGCTCAAGAAAGTTCTCAACGCCAATTCGGACGGCGTTTCAATCATCCGCGCTCTCATCCCAGCCCAGCGCGCCGCGCAGGCGGTAATCGAGGGCAAAATGGACGATCTCGGCTCCACCGGGCAGGCCGGCGACTTCTTACGCTGGTATGGTGAGCATGAAAAATGACCGACGCTTCGGGCCCAGCGCTGATCGGCGTCGACATCGGCACGACCAACCTGAAGATCGTCGCCATTCGGCCAGATGGCGGCCTTCTGTCAGTCGTCCGACGGCCGATGCAGATCGATCGCCCCGAGCCGCGAGCAGCCGAATTCAACCTTGACAAGTTGGAAGCCGATCTCCTGGGCGGCCTCGCCGAGACAGTCGAACGGCTTGCTGCTGCGGGTATGCGGCCGAGCGCGATCGCGGCGATCGGCGTCTGCAGCATCGGCGAGAGCTACGTCGGCCTCGACGCTGATGGCCGACGGACGACGCCTTGCCCGACCTGGTTCGATCGGCGTACCGAAAACCTGCGGTTGCGCTGGTCGATCAGCGCCCGCGAGTGGTTCGAACTGACCGGCATGGTCGACGACGACATCTACACGATCCATCGTCTCGGTCGCGCTCGGGCGCTGGGAGACGACTGCTTCCGCCGCACCGCCAAATGGGCGATGGTGGCCGACTGCGCGACCTTTGCGCTGTCGGGCCTGTTGGTGGCCAACCCATCGCTCGCCGCCCGCAGCGGCCTGGCCGATCGCCGGCGCGGCGCCTGGAGCGACGATCTTCTGCGCGCGGTTGGGCTTACCGCGTCCAATTTTCCCGAACTTAGGCCGCAGGGCGAGGGCGTTGGACGGCTCAGCCCGGCCGTCGCCGCTACGACCGGACTTCTCGCCGGCGCGCCGGTCGTCAACGCCGGCCATGATCACCCGTGCGCCGGCTTCGCCTGCCGGCTCATCGACCCCGGTCCCGTCGTCGATTCGACAGGGACATCAGAGGCGTTGAAAACGGTGGTCGACCGGCCGCTCGGTTACGACGAGGTCGGCGGCGGACAATACGATTGTTACCCCTATGTAGTGCCCGGCCGTTTCATCCTGTCCGGCCACATCCCGGCTTCGGGAGCGTTGCTCGACTGGTTGGAGCGGCTGCTAGCTGGGCCGGGAGCGGCGCGCGCGGCTATCGACCAGATCTGGCGAGCGGCAGCCGAAGCCTCGCCTGGAGCTGACGGCGTGCGGGTTCTGCCGTTCCTGCGCGGCACCGGCGCGCCGTGGAATGAGCGCTTTCGAAAGGCCGAGATCGAGGGCCTCGGCGAGGAGGCGTCGGCGGGAGCCATCCTGCGAGCGGCTGTCGAGGGGCTGGCGGCCTGGCTGGCGCTCAATCTCAAACGATTCCGCGCGATTACCGGTCGCGATCCGGACGAGCTCGTTCTGGCCGGCGGCGGCGCTCGCAACGCCTTCGTCGATCGGGTGAAGGCGGCGTTCATCGGCCGGCGGTTGGTCATCCCGACGGTCGAGGAGGCGGCGGGCGTCGGCGCCGCCCTTGCGGCCGGGCTGGCCACGGGCGTGTTTGCCAGCCCGGCGGAAGCGGTTCGTCTCTCCGCCATCGCGGAAACGACCATCGACGTCGATCCGCTATTGGCCGACGCCTATGCGCGCCTGGCGCCGGAATTGGTCAGCCGGCTCGAAAGGCGAGGTTCATGACCATGAGCGAGCGACCGCCTCTTCTCGAAATGCGCGGCATGCGCTCGATGATGAATTCAGTCAGGAACTTCCAGATCGCGTCGCCCGACGCCGGGCGCTCGGTGATCCGTGCGCTCGGCATGCTACCGGTGCTGTTGGTGGTGTGCATCGCCTTCTCGCTGACCTCCAGCAGATTCGTCAGCGTGCAGAACCTAGTGATCGTCGTCCAGCAGGCTTCGATCAATCTCGTCCTGGCCAGCGGCATGACCTTCGTAATCCTAACCGGCGGTATCGACCTGTCGATCGGCTCGGTGTTGTCGGCCGCGGCGATGTCGGCGATGCTTGTCTCCGTCGATCCGACCTATGCCGCGCTGGCCATTCCGGCGGCGCTGTTCGCCGGAATGGTCTTCGGGTTGCTAAACGGCAGTCTCATCGCCCTCGTGCCGCTGCCGCCATTCATCGTCACGCTTGGGGCGCTTACGGCCATCCGCGGCTGCGCCCGACTGCTGGGCAATGACACCACCGTCTTCAACTCCAACCTCGGCTATGCCGTCATCGGCGACGGCTATTTCTTCGGCGTGCCGTGGCTGACGGTCATCGCCATTTGCGTCGTGGCGCTCTCCTGGTTCGTCCTGACCAAGACGGTGCTCGGGCTACGCATCTACGCCATCGGCGGCAATCAGAACGCCGCCCGCCTCACCGGCATCAATGTCAAGCGGGTGCTGATCTTTGTTTACGCCGTGTCCGGTCTGACGGCTGGCCTCGGTGGCGTCATGGCTTCGGCGCGTCTGTACGCCGCTAATGGCCTGCAGCTCGGTCAAACCTACGAGCTTGACGCTATCGCCGCCGTCATCCTCGGCGGGACGTCGTTTCTTGGCGGCATTGGCTCGATCTGGGGCACGGCGGGGGGAGCTTTGTTGATCGCTATGCTGTCCAACGGATTGATCCTCAGCGGCGTGCCGGACGTCTGGCAGTCGATCGCGAAAGGCCTCATCATCATCATTGCTGTTGCGATCGATCGCTTCCGCACAGGCGGCAGCCGGGGATGAATGCGCCGGAGCATCCCCCACAATCTTTGCTGCGAGCGCGACGACGGCAATCACAGTGATAGGGTGGACGGGGTTACGAGGGTTACGTTGACAGTGCATTATATTATGTTGGCCGGGGCTGATTGTTATGCTGAAGACAATAAAATGCACTGTCCCGTAACCAACCGTAACCACACAATAAAATGCACTGTCACCGTAACCCATGTACTCTCCGTAAACTGCAATCCGCGCGTCTGCCTGATCCGTGCTCGCCGTCAAGCCCGAGCGCGCTCACGCGTCGCCTACGGCGACGGCGCGATCGGGCCGGCGAGCGGGCTTAAGGGGTTGAACTGTCGCTGCAATTCCGGCTTGCGCGGCCCTCATCCTGAGCCGCCTGCGAAGCAGGCGAGTCGAAGGATGCCCCCACGAGGCGCGTTGACGCGCGCTCTGGAGCGTCGTTCGAGGCCGCTTCGCGGCGCCCCACGACGAGGGATGCGGGCGGCGAGCGATTCCAAACAAACGCCGCGCCCTAGCCGCGTCGCCTATCCGCCGCAAGCGCCGCTTCGGCGCGGTCGAGCAGCATGTTGGCGATCGCCACCCGGCGGTTGGCGAGTTCGCCGGGCGCGTCGGGCCGGCGATCGGGGTGGTTGGCCCACATGAAGCGCCGTCGCGCGCGGCTTAGATCGGCGAGCGTCGGCGCGTCGCTTAAGCCCAGTTCGGCGGCGATCGCCTCGGGATCGTCGGTGAGCGGCGCGACCGGCTCGACATGCGGCGCGGCCGGTTCGACCGGCGGCGGCGCGGCGCGCAGGGGTTCGACTTGCGGCGGCTCGCCCGCCGCCTCGACCCAGGCGAACGCCTGGTCCCAGGCGCCGGTCGGCTGGCCGTCTTCCGCTTCCGTGGGCGGATCGACGGCGGCGAACGGATAGCCGAGCGGCCGGGCGATCCTTTCGGGATCGCCGCTGCCGCTTTCGACCTCGGCGAGAACGCTGCCGAAGCTCGTCGGCGCGCGTTTTCGCGCCGCGGGCGCAGCGCTCACGACGCCTCCTCGCTCGCCGCGCCGTCGCTCGCGTCGACGACGACCTGGTTGCGGCCGTTCGCCTTGGCTTCATAGAGCTTGGCGTCGACGCGGCGCAGCAGCGCGTCCGCCGATTCGCCCTCGCGCAGGCGCGCGACGCCGAACGAAGCGGTGACCGCGCCGAGGCGCTCGCCGCTGGCCGCGACCGCCCAGCGCTTGCCCTCGAGCTGCTTCTGGATCTGGCTGAGAACCGCGGTCGCTTCGGAAAGTTCGGCGTCGGGGAACAGAATTGCGAATTCTTCGCCGCCGAAGCGGGCGACCTTGTCTTCGCCCTTGACGTTGGCGGTCAACAGATCGGCGAAGCGCTTGAGCACCACGTCGCCGGCCATATGGCCGAACTTGTCGTTGATCGCCTTGAAGCGGTCGATGTCGGCGAGGCCGACGCAGAGCGGATTGCCGTCTTCGCACGCGCGGGCGATCTCCTCGTCGAGCGCGTTGTCGAAGTAGCGGCGGTTGCCGAGTCCGGTCAGCGAGTCGCGGCTGCCGATTTCTTCCGCCTTGTTGAGGCTCGAACGCAGCCGCATGATCTGGAAGCGCGACTGTTCCAGCTTCTCCGTCAGCCCGTTGACTTTGTTCTGCATCGCGCGGTTGTCGTTGATCAGGGTGAGAACGATCTCGTTGAGCGTGTCGTAGGAGCCGACGCGCGCGAGCTTGCGGTTCGCGCCGGCGAGCGACTCGCCGAATTTCGCCCCCTCGGCGGCCTGGTCGCGCATGAGGGTGAGGACGGCGGCGAGCGCCGCGTCGGCGCGCCGCTCGAACTCCGCCGCCGCCGCGTCGCCGCTCTCACGAATATTCGGCCCCGCGCCGACGACGATGGCGAGCACGCCGACGCCGATCAGGCCGAGCAGGTAGACTTCGCTCAACGGATCGTCGCGCGCGCGCGACGCGCTCAGCGCGCCAAGCGCGATGAAGACGATCACTCCGATGAAATGGAGCGCGCTCTTGAGGTTCGGGCGGAGAATCATCGCGCCTCCGATCGCGGTCGGCCGCCGCAAGGCGCGGGGCGAAGGATAGACGAAGCAGGCATCCTGACGAGACCCCCGCGATTGTACGCCGTCGCAAGCGGCAGCGGCGCGGCGCCGGCCGCATTCTCGGCCGGCTCGCACGCGCGATTCAGACTGACTTCACGCAAAACTGACGGATATTGTTTACCAATTTCTTAGCCTCGGGCGGCGGCCGTTACGCGTCCGTCACTTGCAGAACGCGCGGGCGCGCGGCGTCCATTCGCCCATGCCGCTCGCCACCATGTTGGCGATGACGTTGCAGACGTAGGTCTTCTGCGCCTGCGGATTGTCGGGGCCGGCGTTGTAACGCGCCACCGCCAGCGTCCAGTTGCCTTCCTGGGCCTCGAGTTGCTTGAGATATCCGGCCGCATAGTCGACGTTGCGCGTCGGATCGAACATGTCCGCCAGCGAA
>Ga0326728_10015110_pt1 | contig 16145 bp, 15 predicted proteins | sample MB3enrmetagenome_FD_207602 | JGI IMG/M metagenome (GOLD analysis project Ga0326728, IMG submission 207602) | Lab enriched peat soil microbial communities from McLean, Ithaca, NY, United States - MB31MN | ecosystem: Environmental > Terrestrial > Soil > Wetlands > Peat | place: USA: New York...
GAAGGAGGATTTCGCTTATCGGCAACAGCCCGGCAATAACTCGCGTCGTGGACCTCATTGAGAGATCTGCCCCAGCGAATGCCAATGTTCTCATACATGGGCCGACCGGGACAGGAAAAGAGCTTGTCGCCAGATCGATCCATGACCTCAGCGGGCGCATGGAAGGACCTTTTATCCCGGTAAATTGCGCAGCTCTGCCGGAGAACCTTATCGAGAGCGAACTATTCGGGCATGTAAAAGGGGCATTCACCGGCGCAGTAGCGGACAGAAAGGGGTTCTTCGAAGCCGCGCAGGGAGGGACAATCTTTCTGGATGAGATAGGGGATTTGCCGCTCACCGCGCAGGTCAAATTATTGAGGCCGCTCCAGGAAAGGTCGATCCATAGGGTAGGCGAGAACCTGGAGAGGCCCATCGACTGCCGGGTGGTCGCTGCGACGAATAAAGACCTGGAGGCCGCCTGCAAAGACGGTACATTCCGCGAAGATCTCTACTACAGGCTCAAGATCGTAAAGATATATGTGCCGCCCCTCAGTGAGCGCAAAGAAGACATTCCGCTTCTTATAAATCACTTCCTCACAAAAATCCCTGTTCGGATGTATAGTCCGGGCCATCCTACGCTCCGGATATCCGCTGAAGCCATGGATGCCATCATGCGCTATTCCTTTCCGGGAAACGTGCGCGAACTCGAAAACGCGATCGAGTCGGCGATTCCCCTATCCGATGGAAAGCTGATTCGTGTAGAGGATCTTCCGGAAACTATCCGGGGAGAAGTGAAAGAGGATTCCCCTGTTGGCAATCCCCGCTGCATGCCTTCCTCCAGGTTGCTCGAAGCGCTGAAAGAAATCTTGCCAAGGTCTATCAGAATTGTGAAAGTGGAAGATCTTGCCCGGTTTCTTTCCGAGACCGGCGGCCGTTGGTTCAGACGTAAGGATTTCGAAGATTTCTTGAGAGAGCGGGGAGGGCGTGATATTCATAAGAGCACCTACGGCACTGCGGGGCGTTACCTGCGGGCCATGACCATGAAAGGAGTCCTCGGACATAATGGGGGAAAGGCGAACAAGAGCCGGTTCCGTGTCTTGGAGGTCTACCTCGTGGAGGATTAACGGCTTCCTTTGCGCCATCCTCATTATAGGCGCCTTGGGGGTCCTGCTTGCCCGCTTCAAACCGGAGGCCGCTCCTGTCAGGAAGCAGAACCCGAACGATAAGGTCTTCCGGTATGACGTTTTCTGGCCGATTGGATCCCTGGAGCCGAAACCCAATGAAGGCGGCAGCGCCTCTTTTGTTTTTAATTTCCTTTATAGTTACCTTTTTATAATGAATGAGGACGGGCAACTGGAGCCCGACCTCGCCGCAGAGTGGGGCTACGATAAAGACAACCTCATTTGGACCATTCAAATCCGCGAAGACGCCCTGTTCCATGACGGAAGCCCCGTGACTGCCTCCGATGTCGCATATTCGCTAAAAAAAGACATTGAAATTGCTTTGCCGTCAGAACACCCGTTCGTTGATCGGATAACGGTGATAGACGAACGTACGATTGCCGTGTGTCTAAAAAAAGACGACCCTGTTTTGAAATCTTTAAGCAACCGCAAACTAACGATACGAATGCTTCAATGCACCCCATCGGGTCAGGGCCGTTCAAATTTGAGTACCGGATTGGAAATGAAGAGGTCGGCCTTGCTGCAAACGAGCACTATTACCGCGGCCGCCCGAAAATAGACAGGGTCATCTTTTACTATCAACCGGACAAAGAGAGGTCTTGGGTGAGGCTCCTTGCAGGAGAGACGGATCTTGTGCGAGGAATGGAGCCTCAAGATTATCGAATAATAGAGCATTACGGAGACAGGTTCTATTTCAGGACCGCGGTCGAACGTTTTGCCGTTACCCTTCTCTATAATACATACGACGTTTGCCTGAGCGACCCGAGGGTTCGCACTGCCATTTCCCGCGCCATAGACAGGCAATACATAGTTCGCGTTATCCTGAAGGGAATGGGCGTGGTCCCGCCCGGGAACCTCGGTTACTACTCCTCTTTACGCAATCCCGGGCTAAAGCCGACGCCGTATGACCCTGCAAAGAGCATTCAACTCCTTCACGAGGCAGGTTGGACTTACGATCGCGAGGGTCTTTATCTTCAAAAAGATGGGAAGCCTTTTGAGCTTACCATTCTGTCCTTCGAGGAGAACAGGCTCCACGAGTCAATCGCCCGGTACGTTCAGCTTTGCCTGAGCGATCTTGGCATCAAGGTCTATATAAGCCCACTTCCTTTCGATGATCTCATGCACAGGTACTTGCGCAAAGTTGACTTCCAGGCAGTCATTACGGAGTTTTCCGATAGCCCGACCGATTTGTACACTCCCCTGAGCAATTTGCCGTTTCTGCAATCGCAACGCTCGATCGCTGATCCCCGTATTGCAGCAATCGCCGCTCAACTCAGACTGGAGACGGATGGTTCGAGGAGAACAGCACTTCTGGATGAACTGGATTCCCTGCTGGATTCTTTTCAGCCGGCGGCCTTGCTGGTTCAAAAGGCTTCCCTGGACGTCCTTTCCAAGCGATTTACTCTGCCGGGCGGCTTCTCGTATGCATACAATTTCAAGCTCTGGCAGATATCTCCCGTTTCCAGGTAGACGGTGCTTTTCCGACCTGAATAAAGTTCAAACTTTTGTTTTTAAAGATCGAACACATGTGGGACATGTTCAATCTTTGCCGCCATATTTTTTGATGCCGCCCAATGCGTCACAAGACGTTCCTGTCGTCATTTCAGTTGCTTACAAATAAATTAATCCCTTTTGCATCAGGTGGTGCGGAATCTGCTCTTACAGATGATCAAGGCTGCGCGGTCTTGGTTGGCTTTTAAAAAGTAAAACATCAACATCGTCAACTACAACATCATCCGTCACCACTTTCCAGAAAAGGAGAAGAAAATGAAGATGATCACATTGAAGTTGGGAGATTTTGGCCTTTCGCGTTCCATGTTTTGCTGTCACGGTGCTCCTACCTCAACGATCTAACCTGACATTTTTCCTGCCCTGATAGGGCCAGGCCCCGGGCGGCCATATCCCGCCCGGGGTTTTTCATAGGAGGATCGCCATGTACCCATATCACAAAAGTCGATTCACAATGGAGGTCCCCATCATTCTCGGAGGCAAGGAATCGACCGCCCTCTATCACACCGTCTCGGGGGCCTTATTGCTTTTTGCCCGCGATGACTGGACCGTCCTTCTCCACGACGGCGCAATCGGATGCGACCCGGCAATGATTGAGCACTTGTGTAGACAGGGCATTCTCGTAGCTGAAGGGACCGACGAAACCGTGGTCTACGAGAACTGGAAGCTCCAACATGTCTACAGCCCCAGCACGATCAAGTCCAAGATGATCGTGACTCGGCGGTGCAACATGCGTTGCAAATACTGTCTGATTGACAAAGAGGCGCGGGACATGAGATCCGAGGTCGCCAGGGAGATCGATAAGTTCTACCTCGGAGTCATCAGGGAGGCCCACCCCCATATGGTTTCCGATGAGGCCGGAGGGGCAGAGACGATGCTAAACGCGGAGGTGCTCATAGAAAGCGCCACCAGGCGCTTTTACTTCTGCGAAGGTTCAGGGATCCCGTACGACCTGAGCATGGTGACAAATGGAACTCTGGTCAATCGGCCAACTATCGAACGCCTTGCGGCAGTGGGGCTCAAAATGATTCGCGTGAGCGTTGCAGGGCCGGCACGGATTCACGACGCTCTGAGGCCTTTTAGAAAGGGCGGCGGGACATATGAAACCATTATGCGGAACCTGGCCGAGATTTCGGGTCTTGTGCCCATCATGATCGAGTGCCAGTACGACAGCGCCTCAAAGGATCATGAAGCCCTTCCCGAGATGTTCGACGACTTCGACCGCTACGGCGTCGCGGTCGATAAGGTCCGCTTCTGCCCGATCCTTCCGACCCGGACTGACTCACCTTTCCAGTCGGGAATCGGAGACCCTGAAATCTACCTCCACCTGACCACTGACGCGCGAAAGCGCGGCTACTCCCAGTTCGACGCTCCTCCGTCGAACCGGTGCGCGGCCGACTTCCGCTACCATTATGTGTTCGATACGGGCGGCGAAATCATACCCTGCCCGGGACTTCAAGGCGGAGAGCTCGCCTACGGCGATGTGCGAACAGGGGTCGATTTCACAGCCGAGTCGCAGCTTCTCATGCGCAAGCTTCCCGACAAGTGTCTCCATGAATGCGGGCTGCTGCCTGTCTGCATGGGCGGCTGCCGCCAGCAGGCGCTTGCGACGCGAGGCGATTTCAACGGGACAGATTGCCGCCACGACTCGCTCCGCATATTTCTCGAATCCTACATCAGGGAAAAGGCCGAGGAAACACTCGCATCAAGAGGAGAAGAGGTTACCAGGGGTTAAGCAGAAAGGAGCGCTTTTTCATAGGTCTATTGTTCTGGCCTTTTGCGCTGAATTATTTTATGTATCAACGCCTCAGAAGCATTTTAGTCCGCGGGTCGCCTCCGGCACATTTGCCGGAGGCTGGACGAAAAGCCCGGAGAATCCCCGGAAAACGAATTCACACAGGGGGTGTGTTTTCCACATGGGAGTTTTCAAGCGCCTCAAGGTTTTCCCGAAGTTTTTGTTCTTTCTCCTTCCCTTTCTCACCTTTTCAATCATTCTGATAAGCTTCGTTCTTACATCGATGAACTACCGCTTTTTCAGGAGCAACATCCGCAGGGACTATTCCGAGATACTCACCGCCTCGGCTGGTGAGATTCACCAGTATATGGCAGGTTCCATGAAGGGCCTGGAGAGCCTGGCAGGGGTGCTGGCCGCCTGCAAGGCTGATAGTTATGCGAAGGAAATGGCCCTTGTCGCCTATCAACTCTCCCATCCGGAATTCATAGCCATCACACTTTTCACCCCCGAAGGCGAACGAATATCATCCACCAGGCTGACCGGCGCCTCCCCTCCAACCGCGTCGGCGGAGGCGTTCGAGAAGGCGTTGGAAGGCGGGATCGGCTGCACCGGCACCCGGTTCACCAGTGAGAATCTTCCCTACGCGTGCGTGGCAACACCCCTTAAGAGCAGAGGCCAAGTAGCGGCAGTGCTCTGGGGCGAACTGAGCCTGAAATCGGTCTGGAACGTGCTCAACAGAATCCGGGTCGGGAAAACCGGCAGGGTTTACATACTCGATTCAACGGGGAGGTTTATCATCCATCCCGATATGGACAAGGTCGTCCGCGGCGAATCCGTGGATCCCGCGATCGTGGCGGGGATCGCCAGGTCCGGTGGCTAACCCCTACTGTGGGACGATCACGCGGAAGGGCGAACGTCTTGTTGTCTCGGGGCTCCCATCGAAGACTTCGATTGGCTGCTCGTGCTGGCCCAGGATGAAGGCGAAACGTATGCCTACATGTATAAGAACATTCTGTGGACAGCCCTTATCACGTTCTTTCTATGCGCGATGGGGCCGCTCATTCTGTGGACGCCGGTAAACCGCCTGTTGAGACCTATCAAAAGGATGCACCAGCAGGCTTTGAAGATCGGCAAAGGTGAGCTGGACCTGAAAATCGATGTGGAATCTTTCGATGAGATCGGCGAACTCAGTTCCGCTTTCAACGCAATGGCCGGGTCACTGAAAGGCTTCATTCATCGAGAGGTCGAAACGGCAAAAGAGCTGCTGCACGCGCGAAACCTTGCAACCCTGGGCGCTGCGGCAAGCAAAGTCACCCACGAGGTGGGAAACCTTCTGAACAACATCTCCTTTATCGTGTTGAACCTGAGGGCTCAAAAGCTGAGCCCCGAAATGGAAGAATCCGTGCAGCTTCTGGTCAGGGAATCCGTGCGGGTGGGGACATTCATCAGGAATTTTCTCCAGTTTGCGAAAAAGCCGGAGCTACACCTCATGAAAGCCTCCCTTGATACAAACATACAGGACATTCTGGCGGTGTACAGCCGGGAAGCCGAGCTGCGCGGGGTCCACTTCGAGGTGGAATGGGATCCCAACCTGCCCATGGTGGAGATGGACGTGGGACTCATGCACCAGGTTCTCACCAATCTCGTGAAGAACAGCCTTGAAGCCATTTCGGGGTCTGGGGTCATCAGGATGGAGGGCTCGGTCAATGAAGACTTCCTGCAACTGGTGGTCAAAGATACGGGACCGGGAATAAGCCCGGATGTCCTGAAGCAAGTATTCAATCCTTTTTACACCACCAAGGGAAAAAAAGGCGCGGGCCTGGGTCTATCCATATGTAAGTCGATCCTCGATGCACACGGGGGATCCATCGAATGCTCGAGCGATCCGGGAAAGTTTACAGCTTTCATCCTTAAACTGCCGCTTAGACAGCCTTTAGCGAGCGCCGCCTGACAGTAATTCGGGGTGACGACCCGATGGCGCCTGCGCTCAAGAGCCTTCCGATTCGTTTGTGGATTGAATTCCAGAATGCCTGAACTGCCAGGATCGTGCTTTGTCGAGCCACCGCTATCGTGATGAACCTGAAATGACGGCCCTTAGGATCCTCATTGGCCTACTGCCTCCAGTTCGACATTTCGCGCAGGTTCTTGCCGAACCGGTTGCCCAAAAGGAAGCCTTGTTTCGAGCGCCATAGCGATTTTTTTCTTCAGCTCGGACAAGTCAAAGTTCTTCGCAACATAGAAGTCAGCCGCAATCGATCTTATGTCTTTTTTGAAGCCATCGTATGCACTCAAGAGTATAACAGGCAGGTCATAAAAGTCTTTTCGAATGTCTTGAAGAATATCCAGTCCGTTGCAGTCCAGCATCTTTATGTCCAGGATAACCAAATCCGGTTGTTCTTCTTCGATCCTCTCGATAAGCTTATGACCGCCTTCAGCCGTGATGACGTCGTATCCGGCTTCGTTCAGTTCTTCGGAGTATAGGATTCTGATATGCTCCTCATCATCGACAACAAGGATTTTCGACATACCCACTCCCGGCTCTGAGATTCAATGAAGGCAACGCATGGACAGACACGTAATTAAAATCCGCAAAAACAAGAACAGGAGGCCTGTGAAGCATTCGATAGGTTAATACCGGAAGAAATTTAACATCTGTCCAGTGTAATTCTCTGTGAACGTCCATCGGTTCGTCAAAGTTGATCTTCCCGGCTTTTGGCTAGAAACACCAAATGGAAGGACGCGATAAATAGGCGAGGAATGATGGGATGTTAGGTAAAACGACCCCCTAAGTAACTGAAACGAGAGGAAGATCAGACAATCGCCTTTCGCCTGTAAAATCAGAGGAGTTTGTCAATTTGTCGGGCATCGCCAAATTTCGGACAGGCAGGAATCTTCTCTTTTCGATCATTTTCGCAAAATTTCAAAAACCCTGCTTCCAAATTAGCCTCATAATATGAAACCAGTGGGCCAGCCCTTGATGAAACCATCGAAACCAGGGCGTCAGCCCTTGAAAATGGAAAAACGTGATCTAAATGGCTGCCCCTTGTTTCACCTCAGAGCGGACGCGGTCTTTGCCGGCAATAAAAAATAAACATACTATTGCCCAAATTGCCTCTGTAGTTTCCGGTTACCCTCAGTTCAGGTCTCATGCCTTCAGATTGCCATTAAGGGCACGAGGAGACGAAACTCACCCAGAGCCTCGCTTCCAGTCCACCATCGGCAATTTTTATGTTTACTTTTTTTTAAGTTATTCCGAATACATTTCTCGGAGGTAAAAAATGTCGGCAATACTTCTCAAAGACTTCCCCGAAAAATTACACAACGAGGCGAGGCACCGGGCGCTCGATGAGGGGATTACGCTTAAAGAGCTCTTCGTCAGGGCTCTCGACCAGTACCTCCACGGCATGCAGCCTCCCAAAGGATTGCGGAAAGACTCCAACCCCCAAGGCCGATTGAAGATCAGGTAAACGGCGCAACATAAGAGAGATGAGGAGGTTTAAACCTCCGGCCGTACTGATCGAGTGTCTGAACGCCGAATGGAACAGGCTGCGAGGGAATAGGAGCGGATCAACCGTGACAAAAAAGAGCCAGATGCAAGGGAAAATCACCTCACTTCTGGCTCAAGGAAAAAGAGGGTTTAGGTAAGTCCCACCTCCCGGTTAGTGGAGTTAGCACAGTAAACATAGTAACCTCACTAAGTCAAGTTAAAAATGAAGAAAAATGAAAAACGCAATTGCCAATCCTGCCGCTTTATCAACGTTCAATTCCGCTTCATAATAGTTCGCCGATAAAATAATCTTCGTAACGAAATTTCTTACGTCTCTCCAACTTACGCATCCCTCAAAATATGGTATGGGTATTTTTATTGGACGGGTACTTTGCCGACCTCGCCAAAGAGAGACCAGGAAGCCCGGAGGTGAGAAGGTCGTTCTTGCAATAGCTGAACGGACTTTCACGTCCAAGCTTCCTTAATGTCGAAACTGAGAAAGATGCATGGGAAGTCGGAGTTCTTCCAATTCAGGTTGTGGCAGCCTTAGCGTGAAACCAAGTAAAATTTCCAAACATGGAGGCGTGAGCGATGAAGATAATCATGCGTATTTTGGAGCGGCAGCTTCTCCACCGGGTGTCATGATGGCGGGTCAGATTATGGCAGCTTACACTGCTGAACTTGAGCTTATAGGACTCTACACAAAGTGACCGTCACACGACACAAACCTGTTATGACGCCGGAGACCGCATCCCTTGGTGTCTATGTAATCAGAAAACGACAGGCGCTTGCACCATTAGCAATATTTTTGCCATGTCGTCCCTCTCTGATAGCGGACTATCAGTTTTTCTTTCATTAATGCTCAACAGCTTTTTTCCCATGGCGAAGAAGTTCTCATTAGGTGTTCGCAAGATTTCCAGCGAAAGAAAAACGCCAAGCCCCGAACCGCAGGTCCATATGCCGGTGAGTCTACGATACTGCAACGCGGAAAGGAGGTGACTTTCAAGTGCTCTGCGGTTTCGAGGAGCGAAGACGATTGCGCTCGCTTCCTGAGACGCTAAAATCGAAAAAGTGGAGCCAGGAGAGGAAACAATCGTCCCCTCCTGGCTCAAAGAAAGAGAGGGATGATTTTCTCATCCGTAAGGGTACTCGGAAACAGAGCAAGATTGATACCCGATTCCCCGAATACCAGGAGGTATTTTCGACTATTCCGTAACCTGAGGCGGGTGTTCGATTGAAGACGTTCAAAGCCTGACAGAAGGAGGAAAAAAAGGTTGCGGCCCGACGTCAATGACCATTTCGATATACAATATTGTAATTCTAACTTCGATAATGAAAGGCAGCAAACGACAACCACGTGAATCGCATTGCGGGCAATGCTTTGAAAACCTGCCGCAATTTGAGATATCTCTTGCATGTGCAATCCGGAAACCATATGCTTTTCGGAGGTTGTTGGAGTCTTTTCAGATGTTAAATAATTTGAAAATATTAGGCGTAATACCGGCTCGCTATGATTCATCGCGACTTCCGGGCAAGGTGCTGCTGGATATCGCCGGCAAACCGATGCTTTACCGGGTCTACATGAACGCTCGTAAATCAAAGCTGCTGGACGATTTGATTGTGGCAACGGATAGTGACAGAGTACTGCAGTTTTGTGAGCGGGAAACGATCCCTGTCATTCTTACGGGACGACATCCTTCGGGAACGGACCGTTTGCGCGAGGTGATGGATAAGGTTGAAGCGGACATCTACGTCAACATTCAAGGAGACGAACCAACACTGCGTCCGGAACATCTTGACGCCGTCCTGTCACCTTTCCTGCAAGCAGATGCCAGGGTTATGGTCTCTACGTTGAAAGTCGCCATCGATGAGCCTGCTGCACAAGACCCCGACATCGTAAAGGTTGTAACCGACGATTCAGGATGGGCACTTTATTTTTCCCGTCATCCGATTCCTTTCGACAGAGACCGCACGGGCGTGGTTAAGCGCTACAAGCACATAGGAATCTACGCTTATACAAAAGCGGCGCTTTGCTTGTTTCATTCGCTGCCTGAATCGTCCTTGGAAGCAGCGGAAAAACTCGAACAGTTGCGACTCCTGCAAAATGGGGTCGCCATTTACGTTGTGGAAACTCCTTATGACACGGTGGGAGTTGACACCGAAGCAGATCTTCGACGGGTAAATATTCTGCTCTCTCAGTCTGAAAGCGGCGCGTAGAATCGTAATGTATTTACCTGCCTGACTAATCTAAAATGAGCCGTCAACCAGTTGGTCCAACGATTCCAAAACGAGCACGCACGTACCCTCTTCGGCCCACATGAAAAGAGATTCAGCCTTTTCAACCGGCAAAATCACACATCCGTGTGAGCATCGGGCGCCAAATACATTTCCGGCGTGAATCCATACAGCTTCGTAGATACGGAGTGAAAAAGGCATCCATGCCGGACTCCCGAAATCATTGGGATAGGATTTCGAGCGGTGGTCCTCATCTTTTTCGAGGACCCTGTACCGGCCCGGTATGGTATCCTGGCCGGAATTGCCTATGCAGGCCTGGCTGTCGCCGACCAGGACACCCGATTCGTACCACCCGACGAACGGGATATCCTTCACCACCAAGATGAACTTGGGTAGGGATTGCGCTCCAGGCAGGCGCTCGGGCAGAGGCGTCCAGCGGCGATACGAATTAAAATCCACCGGAACCTTGAGCGGGCGCCCTTCCCTTATGTCCTCACGGATATAAAAACTCTCCTTGGAGTTAAGACGAGACAGTATTTCGCGGCAAGTGTTCATATCCAAGCCGGGATCGGTCCTTTCCAGTTGAAGCAGTTCTTGGTCGGAAACGGATCGAATGACCCACGGAGGATAGTCGGGGCCCTGCCCCGCAAGGGAAGAGCCTGCGAAGGTAATACACATGACAAAAGTTATCAAAATGGGGCCGATTGTCTTCATTTGTCTCCCCGATGAAAGATAGCAGGCATTTATCAGGGCCAGACCCTGCCGTCAAGAAAGACCGCCGCAGCGCCGCGAGGCCTTCTGCCAATGCCGGTCAGGTGGAAATTTTACAAATCGGACCGTCTCGCATCATGCGCCTTCATAGTCAAGCACCCCAAATTTTGTCTTGACAGATCAGCCAAATAGTATATTTTCTTGGATATATCGTAAAATATGGGAAAAACGCGATCTTTTGCTTTTAGTCCTCCATGACAGGGAACTACTGGAATCCAGATAAGCAAGCATGGGATGGCGGTCCATGTTTGTAAATTTGCGGTGCAAGCAAAATTCAACGAAAGGAGCGAAAAAGAACCCTATCTCGGAAAAGGCTGGCCTTATCGATCTTTGACTTTCTAATGGGAGGTAGCACAATGGATTGTAAAGAGGTTACCCGAAGAAAGTTTATCGAGAACGTGGCTAAGTATTGCGGGGCTGGCGTTGCAGCCTTGGGGGTGATGGGTATGGAACGCGCCCATGCAGGCCCCTTCGCGGTTCCGGACCTGGATGAACCCACCCAATCAGGCACCTGGAGGATGAGGGACGTTCAGGCTATGCAGTATTCGGAATTTATTAACAACGCTCCCATACCCAAAGATTTTTTCGAGAAAAAACCTGAAAGTTTGGTCAATGGAGGCGCCCCGGTCGAGTGGTCTCATCTCCATCCAAACTATTACGCCGACGACCAGAAGAGATCTATGGTCGGGATGGTCATGGCCACCAAGCTTGATCAAGACTTGGCAGGAGATATCAAGAAGGCCATGAAGCTCGTTGGCGGGTTTGAAAAATCCCTCAAGAAAACAGATAAAATTCTCATCAAGCCCAATACGAACACCGGAGATCCCTGGCCCGGAGGAGGGACAGACCACGCGTTTCTGAAAGCCCTGATTATTGTCCTGAAAGACCAGGGCTACCAAAACCTGACCGTAGCCGATACCTGCGGACCATGGGGGCCAACAGAGCGGGTATTCAAAGCGCTTGGTCTCGAAGAGGTATGCAAAGAAACCGGCACTACTCTCAAGACCTGGGAAAACGAACAATGGATGAACATCCGCAACGCCAAGGCCGAATACTTGGGCAAGATCGGTGGCGGGGACGGGACCGTGGCCTACCCGGCAGACCTCAGAACTTACGACAAGATCATTTATACTCCAATAATGAAGACCCATTTATTCGGTGGAATTACCCAGAGCTTGAAGCTGTCTGTCGGGATCATACATCGTGCTGACCGAGGCACGTATGTTCACGGCTTCAACCATATCTTCGTTGCTGAACAGGCTGCAGAAATTAACCTGCCTTTCCGTCCGGACCTGATCATCATGGATGGAAGGAGGTCCCTCATCGCCGGCGGTCCTTCCCACGGCGAGATGGTCAAACCCGGTGTGATCCTTGTATCCGGCGACCAGGTGGCAAATGATGTCATGGGAATCAGGGTCATGCAGGAGTGGTATCCGAACCAGGCAGCCAACAAGATCGGCATGTATGCCTGGAATCAGAAGACGATCGCACAGGCGGTAAAACTCGGTATTGGATATGCCAAAAAGCAGGATGACATCAAGATCATCCTAGGTTAATTTCCCATCAAATTTCAGCCTGACAGGCTATGATTCCTGCTCCCCCTCTTCCCTCCCGGGAGAGGGGGAGCTTCCAATCCAGCGAAAAAGAAACGGAGAAATGATCATGATCCGATATGCGATGGTCTTCCCCGCCCTGTTTCTTTCTATTCTCCTTGTTGCATCACAATCAACCATGTCTCAGACATCTCCGACCATTGTGGATTTCGGCGCCAGGCCCCTTTATCGCGCAGCCAAGTTGACCTGGAAGGTGAATGATCTGAAAAAGCAACTGTCAGTACAGATTCTAAGGGCTGAAACCGAGGCAGGCCCTTATCAGGAATTGGATGTCCTAACTCTTGTCCCCGGCAAGGACACTTACGAGTACATCGATAAAACCGTGGGAAGTGAATCAAAGTATTATTACAAGCTGGTTGTTAAAGAAACCGGCGAATCTTTCGGCCCAGACTTTGCGAGACCTTTTTTTTCGCCTCCGGCTACTCAATTCCAACCTATGAAGCAGGACGATCCGGTCTTAGTCCTTAGATGGGGAATAATGTAAATGGCTAGGGAGGTTGAGCGCCGTATCTTTTTGAAGGGCCTTGGACTTGGCGCTTTGGCCCTGGGTGACGTCGTCGCCTTTGGAGACCTGCTCTGGGCTGACACTCTTCCCGACGGTCGAGAGGTGGCATTGGCCAGGATGGCCATTTTAGTAGACAAAGCCCTCTGCTGCGGATGCCGTGTCTGTGAAATGGTCTGCGCCAATGTTAACTGCGAAGGCCGCAACACCTCTTCACTCGCGCGTCTTTCCGTGGAAAAAGAGTACATCTCGGGAGATTTCCAGCCTAAGGTATGCTATCAGTGCAGCGATCCTCCATGTTTGAAGGTTTGCCCGGTGGGAGCTTTGCGCGTTGATAAGCAAACGGGCACCTTTGCTCGAATCATCGATGAACCTACATGCATCGGGTGTCAGCAGTGCATCGAGGCCTGCCGGCAACATTTCCACCCCCCCAGGCCGAAATTTGATGAGCAAAAGAATCATTCGATCAAATGCCATCTTTGTTTCGGGGACCCTCAGTGTGTGAAGTTTTGCCCCATGGGTGTTTTGAGGGTGGAGCGTTCGGAGCAGGGACTGCTTATTGGCTATCCAACGATTAAAGAGGATTGAGATGCCTCCTTTGGGTGGATGGGTTGGAAAAATTCTAAGGGTTGACCTTACCAGCAATAAGATCTCCGAATCTTCAACCTTTGACTACGTACCGAAATTTGTCGGAGGTCGTGGAATTGGGGCAAAGATATGCTGGGATGAGATTCCTGCGAATGTGGGAGCATTCGACCCTGAAAACCGGCTGATCTTCGCTACAGGTCCCCTCGAAGGGACCCTTGCGCCCTCGTCGGGTCGGTTTACGATCGTGGGCAAATCTCCACAAACCGGCCCCACCGAATCTTATGTTCGTTCGGGTGTCGGAGGACACTTCGCTCCCGAACTAAAGTGGGCCGGATATGATGCCCTCATTATTCAGGGAAAAGCTTCAAAGCCCGTCTATCTTTTGATTACCGACCAAAAGGCTGAAATCCTTGATGCCGCCGGTTTATGGGGCCTTGATACCTATCAAACCCAACAGATGATCTGGAAGCTTCACGGCAACAAAACAAGGGCCATGGTCATAGGAAGGGCTGGAGAAAAAGGATGCCGCGTCGCCTCCATTCTCACGGACACCGGGAATGCGTCGAGCCAGGGAGGGTTTGGCGGCGTGATGGGATCGAAAAACCTCAAGGCTATTGCGATCCGGGGCACTGGAGGAGTAACCGTCGCGAGGCCAAAAGAACTGATGGAACTCACCGGTCACATCCACGGTCTCTTTTCAAGGAAATCTTTAAAAAGTGATCCCTTTCAGCCCGAAGAAAAAGGTTTTAAATACAATATATGGGGTGGCGGTTACGGTCGAGGCGGCCTTACGCTCCTGCCAGGCGAGCTTCTCGATCTCTGTAACGACCCTGCCTCGGGTTATTCGCAAACTCCCGATGGTTGTTTTACATGCCCTGTTGCTTGCCACTCGAGGCTGAAGGGACCGGACATCACTCCCGGCGTATCTTTCTGCGTCAGGTCTTATATGTATCTCGAATCCATGACCGATGACCCTGAAAAGGGCTACAGCAAGGTCACCTGGCAGGCTGCCAAATTAGCCGATCTCTACGGGCTCAACTCCTGGGAGCTCATGGCCATCGTCCCCTGGCTTAACGACTGCTATCGGGAGAAACTGATTTCAGAAAAAGAAACCGGGCTTCCTCTTAGTGAAATCGGTTCCATGAAATTTATCTCCGTGCTTCTCGACAAAATGGCCAACCGAGAAGGATTCGGAGACCTTCTCGCCGAGGGGGGAATTCGTGCAGCCGCCAAGCTTGGAGGAAAAGCCGAACAACTTTCCAAAATGTATTATCCCCGCGCCGGGAAATTTGGCGGTTGGCGTGAGCACTGGGTCTATCTGGGCGGTTTTCCCACGGGATATGCCGTTCCCGCCCTTGCTTTGATGTGGGCCCTGGACAACCGGGATGCAATGATCTCGCACAGCTATATCTCCATGCTTTGGGGCGCCGCTTTCACAATTGGGCAGAATGCCCTGACCGCCGTGCCCGATGATATCTTCCCTATCCTCAAACCTGCGATGAAGGCCGTCTATGGATCGGAAGAAGCCGCGGAATATCTGCAGCAGGATAAAAAGAGCTTGAACTGGAAATGGGCTGCCCCTGTGGTAAAGCGGTACCAGGAACAATCCATCATGAAAGACTGTTACATCGTGTGTGACATCCTTTTCCCTTTCCTGTTCAATGCCAATACTTCCGACCATGTGGGAGACACCTCCCTGGAATCTCGCCTCTATTCCGCTGTTACCGGAGACGATATGAGTGAGGAAGAATCCTACCGAAAGGGACACATGCTTTCGACATTGGAGAGAGCCATAGCTGCGCGAGACGGCCGAACCAGCGCGGACGACACTTTCCATGACATTTACTTCGACAGGGAAGACGCGGCAGGGAGGAAGTACCTGCGGGAAGATCTGGAACGCTCCAAAACCGAATTTTATAAATTAATGGAATGGGATGAAAAATCAGGTGCTCCCACCCGTTCGACATTAGAAAGGATGGGGCTAAAAGAGGTTGCGGACGGCTTGGAAAGAAAATCGTGAGTTGATTTGGTCAGTCCTCAATCAGTCTGTCTGCCGCCGTCAGGATTTGCAGTCATATGCATGCTTCAAGTTCACTTGCAGCTTGCTTTGTCTATCTACATATCGACTAATCCCATATCAAAAGCCATAATAGAATGAACGGCGAAAACCGCGTATTGAACGCAGGAACGAAGGTTTCCCCATTCCGGGTGAACAGATAACGCGTTGCGGAGCGGAAAGGTGAAAAAATGGATCTCAAGCATCTAAGAAACTTTCTCGAGAAGGTTCAGGACGGCCGGATGAATCTGGACGAGGCCATGCATCAGTTGAAAAAACTCCCGTTTGAAGATTTGGGTTATGCGAGAATCGATAACCACAGGTGCGTTCGCACGGGTGTCCCTGAAGTCATATTCTGCCATGGGAAGACTATCGCTCAAATTAAGGGCATCGTGCAGCGGATTTCAGAAAACCATGCGAACATCCTGGCCACTCGAGCGGGGCATGAAGTCTATGAAGCGGTTCGTGAAGTTATAGAGTGTGAATACT